>Ga0068714_10005060_pt1 | contig 14234 bp, 12 predicted proteins | sample MTBNYHSulfiMetaG_FD_62988 | JGI IMG/M metagenome (GOLD analysis project Ga0068714, IMG submission 62988) | Enrichment culture microbial communities from rom New York Harbor, USA that are MTBE-degrading - MTBE-NYH (New York Harbor Sulfidogenic)... | ecosystem: Environmental > Aquatic > Marine >... | reverse complement strand
CTTGCCTCGGCACCCCGGTCCGCCGAGGATTATCAGACCTTTCAAACCACAATATGAAAACAAACAATGGGGACATTTTTATGTTGCAATTGAGGGGACATATTGACTTTGCTTAAACAGACTACCCAAAAAAGGCTCACTGATTATTTGTTATCTTCCCAATATGGTGATTCGTGTCACCGCATTCCTCCCCAATTTATCTTTCACGTATTGAATCTTCACCCTGTCTCCAAAGAATGGAATTCGGGAATCGAAATGAGTTCGATGACCCATCCAGAACCAGGAGACCCTCCCATCATTTCCTCTCACCTGAATCACATTAAACTCTGTGCCTACGACCTTCCCATGAAAGCTTTTTGGTTCAGCCATTCCGGACGTGGATAGAAGAGAAAACAATATTAAGAGCCACACGAACGATAGAATAAAAAAAGTTTTCTTTCTCATACTATCTTCCTCCCGACTACTTTTGCCAAACAACAAATAACCCTATTTTATCCTTAGAAATTATGAATCCTTCTTTCTTTAGTTGGGAAATTATCCTATGGGCAATTCCTATACTTACATTAAATTGTTGAGCTATCCCGTTATAAGTTAACCTTTTCCCTTCCTTCAGTTTTTTAGAAAGAATCATTTGCTTCAGATGGGAATATACCTTTTCTGACTCCTGATGCCTATTCAATCTTTTAGGAAAAATTTCATTCAGAACTTCATAGGGTATTTTACTGGATGCCATTATTTTTCCTTTGCGGATCTTGCGTGTTTCTTTTAAGGAGACCTTGCGGAACATTAGTTTCAAAAGAGATCCCTTTAAAATATTTATGGCAGCTCTTTCTTAATGATACCCTTTTCCATATATATGGGACGAGCCATCTTTCTCAATGAAGAAAGTTTTTTTGCAAACATGACTGAACCCAAAATGCAGGCGACTCCACCCATCATTACCGTGTTTGGAGCCCCTATTTTATTTGCTAACCCCCCTGCTAAGAGACTCCCAAAAGGCACCATGCCCATAAATGCCATCGTATAAAAACTCATCACTCGGCCCCGTTTATCCTCCTCGACAATGGTCTGTAAAACTGTGTTGCTCGATGCCATTTGTACCATCATTCCGAAACCAGTCAGTAACATAAATAACATAGAAAGCCAAAAGAGACGGGATAGAGAAAAGGCAATAAGTCCAATCCCAAATAGATTCGCAGAAATTATAATGATTTTACCTAACCCCAAAACACTTTTTCTGGAGGCAAGATAAATACTACCGGCTATGGCGCCCACTCCCGTTGATCCCATAAGAAAACCAAGAGCCTGCGGTCCACCACGCAAAATCTTTTCGGCAAAAATTGGCATCAATACTGTATATGGCATTCCCATTAAGCTTACTAACGCAAGTAATAATAACACCGACCTGATAGGTGCAAAACCAAAGGCGTAAGAAAATCCTTCTTTCAATCCTTGGAAAAGTTGTGACCTTGGGATTTCCCTTTGTTTGGGAGCGATTTTCATGGCCAACAAAGCTATAATAACCGCAATAAAACTCACACCGTTTAAAAGGAAACACATTCCTTCACCCAGAGTAGCGATCAGCATCCCTGCCACGGAGGGCCCGATTAGACGGGCACCATTAACAATAGAGGAGTTCAAGGCAATCGCATTTCCCAAATCCTCCCTGTTTTCTATCATATCCACTACAAACGATTGCCGTGTTGGGATGTCCAATGCGTTTATAAAACCAAGAAATAGACTTACGGAGATGATATGCCAGACAGCGACCGTTTCCGTTAGAACGAGAATTGCTAAAATCACGGCTTGGATCATAGACAGGATTTGTGTGATAACTAAAATGCGATGACGATTCCATCTGTCGGCCAATACTCCAGCCAAAGACGAAAAGAGAAAGGTTGGGATTCTACTTGTAAAACCAACAACACCTAATAATAAGGCTGAACCAGTCAACCGGTACACCAGCCAACCCATGGCAATATGTTGCATCCACGTGCCAATAAGAGAAATACCTTGTCCGCCAAAGAAAAGGCGATAATTTCTATGACTCAATGAACGAAAGATCAACCTCAAGCCATTTTTGTCCTGAGGATTAGATGGATCAGTCGTTTTATTGCTCTTCATTTTATGAAATACTGGAAAATCGAGGTGCATTTTTCAAGTTCTTTTAATAATCCAAAAACAATTGTATAATAATAAGGATGTTTGAGATTGGTTTGGAAAGATGCGTCCTGGTTTAGAAATCCTGCCTCACTTACTTATATCTTATGAGCAAATAAGTTCATCTTATAGAAGCCAAATTATTTAAGGCATTCACAAGTTCCTTACCAAGCCCAATGCACTTTTTCTTCGCATCCTCGCTAATAGGGCGCTCACATCCTACCGTCTCCCCCACCTTCTGGAAGAAACGCTGAGCAAGGGATTCAAAAGGTTGCTTCACCTTCCCGCCACCACCACAGGAATAGAAAAGTACAGCTGGTTTTCCTTTGACAGGCTTATCTGACTGGTTCCACAGGTAGATATCATCGAAAAAGGTCTTGATTGTACCCGCAACGTATGAAAAATAGTCAGGGGTGCCAATCGCAACCGCATCGGTCGCTAAAAACTCTTCTAAGGTTACCCGCCGCTCGTTTGTGTTAATAAGGCTAACTTCGGCCCCAGCTCCCCGAGCCCCCTCCGCAAGCGCTTCCGCAAGAATCTTAGTATTCCCATACTGCTGGCTGTGATAAATAACAATAATTTTCCCCATAATCTTCCTCCTTTCATTCCTCGGTTCCACAACTCCTTGTGGTTCTTCATGACTTCTCCATAATCCTTTAATAACTCCCTTTGATGTTTACAGTAGTTGAGCTATCCATTTCATTCTTAGCCCTCCATTGTCTTCATCGTTTTAGAATCATACTTTCGAGCTTTATCCTTTCCTAAACTCCCTTTGAAATATTCTTTAAAACAAACAGGACATACTAAATCTTTTCCTAAAAACCGCCCTAACTTATAGAAAAAGGGATAATTTTTTAATTCAACTCCACAATAATCACAGTAGATTTGATTTGCCATTTTACTTAGGTGTTATCCCCTTTTTATTCTTTCTCTTCATCTCCCGATTCATCACTCTCACCATCTCCCAAAACTCTTTTTTGGTAAATATCCATTTCTCTACCAGCAGCCTCGTGAAGGCTTCCTGTTAGACTACCAGAGAAATGATGAGCTTTTCAAAGAAGACGACCTATTGGGGGTCAAGAGGGATTGCCATAAGAACACCTCCTGAATCTTACCAAAATAAGTCCAAACAGGAACAACCATCAAAATTGGTCAACTTGCAGTTTTAGAGACCGAAATACTCCAACCTAAACGAAACCGACTGTGACAGTTAGGACAAATCAAATAAATCTCTCCTTCTGCACTCTTTTTACCCCACAGAAAAGATACGTGAAATCCATCCTGGTAACCACAAGAAGGACACTTATATAATTCCCCTTGAGCCTTAAGTCGCTTAACCTTTTTTTTGAACCCATCTCCAGAGAACCCTCCCTTAAAAATAAAACAATCCTATCGAATAGTTATAGCTAACGTGCTCTACCACCATATACCTCCGAATGTTTATCATGCTCTTGCCAATTCCTGATATATTGCTCAGCCAATTTCTTGTCATGGATTACGATCAGATTCTCTGCATTATTTGCTGAAGACCTTCAGCATGAATCCTTTTCAGGGTCAGTATCCGAATATAGCTGTAAGGATTGTTGCCACTCCGATTAATCCGAGAATCCACCGAAAAACTCCCGAAATGAAAAAAGCAAGGATTATCAATATAACTCCTATGATTAAACGAAAAATCCCTTCTCCTTTCCCGACATTTTTCACTTTCACAGCTGGTTTCTCCTTCCTAAATTCATGTGCTATTAATAAAAAAAACCATTCCCTTTTTCAGAAATGGGGCCAATTTCCTCATTTCCCATACCCCCCCTTGGTTTAAAGGTTAATGTTAGAAGGGTTCATTGTTGATTGGAGTGTACTAAATCAGGAATGGGGTGTCAATGAGAATTGACGAGCAGAGACATCGTTTTCTATGCATACTTGGCAAGTTCTATTTAATCCTTATTTCACCTCTCCAATTTCTTTTAAGATGATTTTTTATCACCCAAATTCAGTGAGGGTCGGTCGTCGAAAAGCCTTTTGATATCCGGGTTAGATCATCCCCTTTGGGTCATATCGGAATGCAAAAGAAGCTTTCCGAATCATTTCAATATGAATACCTTCGATTTGAGGTTGGGTATAAGGAAACAACGGAATCATTTCTTATTTCTCCTCCTACCGTTGCTACATTCTAAGCGCTTTTCTTTGGTAATGCATATCTCTGTTTTTTTTCGAGGTCCATAAAATCAATGACCGACGATAAAGTGATCAGTAGAGAGGGGTTTAGTTTTTGGAAATCATATCACAGGACCTCCCCCAAATGATGTCCTATGTTTTCCCTCAGGCAAGAAAGTTCGGATTTAATGAATTTAATGAGTAGAATATCTTGGTTTTGAAAAGGGTACTAAATCCAAAGGGAGGTGTCAATGAAAAACAACGGAAGTTTGTAACCGCCCAGTCTTTGTTTTGAGGGTCCATTATCCGACAGGCCTGCCTGCCGGTAGGCAGGGATGTCGGATAAAATCTTATAGCGGCAGCCTTGACTTGCCCCTCGAACCATCAACATCCCTTGGAAAGAACAAGGAATCACTGATGATCGTGATCGTCACCCTGACCCATAAAAATATTAGAAAACCCGCTTGATAAGGATTTTTGATGACATTCCTGGCGGATCTGCCGGATTCATACCACGTCATTGAGGGGTTACGGAAGTTTGGGAGAGGGTCCTGAATGCTTATTGGGAGGACCAGATTTTAAAGATCTGCCCCAAAAACTCCTTTTTCTTTTTCAGCATCTCCTGTTTTGACTTGCAGCGAAGGGTGCCGGCGGCCGCCCCAGGATGCCCATCCCCGATGTTGAGGGTCCGCATGATCTCACCGATATTTTTACTCTGGTCTGGTCTGTTCCCATTGATGGAGAGGGACATGGAGAAACCGAGATGATTACTCTTCACCCTTTGATGGTCCATCAGGTTATAGACCTCCAAAACCCCCAGGGCATCGGGATAGATCAAAAACGCAAGGTTTTTGATGAGATAGGGTCTCCGTTGATAAGAGGTGAGATCAATCACCACGACCTCTTTCTTTTTATCCAGCTCAATCCAATAAGAAGCGTCTCGAATGATTCGAAGCATCCGCCCCTCTTCCTCTTGATATTGTTTTAAGCGTTTCTGAACGAAGTCGAGATGGGAAACCTCTTCGATAGGACGGCCTCGAAGTTGTTGAACCACGTTTCTCATGTAATTTGCCTTATCTTCCGCTGATTGAAAAGGGGCTTTTAAGGTTAAATCGATCGTCCTTCCGGGAGTCTCCCTCCTCCAATCCTCTATGGAAGAATAAGAAAAGCTGTCGATCACATCTGCTTCCTCCACAGCCTTATCAAAATAGGGAGGGAACGCTCCTCTTTCGGAAAAATATTCGTAAACCACCCGGCTGCAACTCGGTTTTAAATCAAACCGGCCAGGGATCGATTTCGAATCGATCTTACGGAGCGCCAGCTCCTGAAGATTCCCTTCATGATGATCGAACCAGAGTCCGCATTGAAGCGGATAAGGCAGATCGCAGACCACATCTTTCTCTGTGATCGTGATTTGCGAACGGGTAATGGTCAGGGGGCCCGTAAAGATCACCTTTTGAATTTTTAAAACCCAAGTGCAGAGGGAGGCACTCAGGATGCCATCGAAGTCATTGTGGGTGACGATTTTCTCGTATTCCTTTAAATCTGGATTCACCGTTGAATTCATAACCATTCCTTTCTAAAAGAAATATTAACAGAGACTAAAGATGGCGTCAATTTACCTGACCGTCGATCCCTTTCATTGGAATAGGTCGTCGTATCGACAAGATAGGCCGGTCATGCGTTTCAGGAGGCGATCGGAACAGATGAACAGGTTTCCAAAGCTTTAGAAAGCGGTCGATGGATGGTATGGGAAACCTTCCTCGTCAAGGAAAAAAGGCCTGGAATGGGCGTTGAGCCTGTGGGGCCAATCATTTAAAGGGTTCCGCTCTAAAGCTTTATCGACCTGTCCATCTGCTTTAAAAAATGATCGACGTTCAGTCAAGTTACCCATTGACAAACGGAATGGGACCGGTTAAATTGAAATTGAAATTCAATTTCAATATTAGGGCCTCCCATGAAAAACGATCTATTTAAAACACGGATCTCGGAAGAAGGGTTAAAGGCCACCAAACAACGGGAGGAGATACTCAACATCTTTCTGAATTCGTCCGGGCACAAAAACCTTGGCCAAATTTATAACCAAGTATCTAAAATAAACCCTAAAATCGGCTATACGACTGTTTACCGCACCCTCAAGCTCCTCACCCGCCTCGGCATGGCCACCCAACGGAAATTTGCTGATGGAGAAACTCGATATGAACCCGCTTTGGAAGGAACCCACCATGATCATTTAATTTGCCTGAATTGCGGGAAGATTATTGAATTCGAGGACCAAACGCTTGAGGCCCTCCAAAATGGGGTGGCCCAGCGTTACCGCTTCAAGATCTTCCATCACCGCATGGAACTATATGGTCGATGCGAAATATGCAACCGTAAAAAAAGGAAGAGAAAGAACTAAAGAATGGAATCCTGCCATCAAGCCGAAGTGGAACATTCCGGCAATTTCAGGGAAAAAGTGATTCTCATCGGAAATCCGAACGTCGGGAAATCGGTCATCTTCAATTACCTCACCGGTAAATATGTAACCGTCTCAAACTATCCGGGGACAACCGTGGAAGTTTCCACTGGAACGATGGCCGTTCGCGGGAAGAAGGTCCAAGTCCTTGATACGCCTGGGGTCAATTCCCTTATTCCGATGTCAGAAGATGAAAAGGTCACCCGGGACATCCTTCTTAAAGAATCCAATAGTCATCTCATCCAGGTGATGGATACTAAAAACATTCGCCGGGGTCTCCTCATTTCTCTGCAATTGCTGGAGATGGGGCTTCCTTTTATCGTCCTCTTGAACATGTGGGATGAGGCCAAAAGCAGAGGGATTGACATTAAAACTCAGGCCTTATCCGAGAGGTTAGGCGCTCCCGTTTTAAAAACTGTGGCCACCAGACAAAAAGGTTTGGAGAAGATCAAAGAGAATCTTCAGGATCGACCTCTTGCCTCGATCCCAATCAACTATACAGAGGCCATTGAAACTGGAATCTTACAAATCATTTCACTCCTTCCTGAAGCGTCTATCTCCAAGCGCTCTCTGGCGCTGATGCTGCTTTCCGGGGACGAGAGTCTCGCCGGATGGCTTCACCATCATCTTTCTGAAAATGAGATTCTACGAATTGAAAAAATCCGGCAGGAGATTCAGATCCATTTTGCCGACTCGATCGGCTACTTAATCAATCAGGCCAGGCTCCAAAAAGTTGATGAACTCTTATCACAAGTGATGGGAATAAGAGGAAAGGCGCCTCAATCCATTTCCTCCTTTCTTGGAAATCTTTCCATTCACCCCTTTTGGGGAATTCCCATCCTTTTGTCCATCCTCTGGATCACTTATGAATTTGTCGGGGTGTTCGGAGCACAAACCAGCGTCAAATTTTTAGAAGAAACCCTTTTCGGAAAATGGCTGCTACCCCCTACCACCACCCTCATTCAACGTTTCATTCCTGTCCCCTTCCTTCAAGAATTTCTCATTGGTCCTTATGGCGTGATCACCATGGCTCTCACTTATGCCATTGCCATCGTTCTCCCCATTGTCGGCTGTTTCTTTCTGGTCTTCGGACTCATGGAAGATTCTGGATACTTACCCAGACTGGCTGTCATGACCAATCAGGTTTTCAAAAAGATGGGCCTTAATGGAAAGGCTGTTTTGCCCATGGTCCTGGGCCTGGGATGCGACACAATGGCTACGATGACGACACGCATTTTGGACACAGAAAAGGATCGGACCATTGTCACATTGCTTTTAGCCCTTGGGGTCCCCTGCTCCGCCCAATTAGGGGTCATCCTTGGAATGTTCGCCAGTCTACCGGTCCTTTACCTCTTGATTTGGATCTTTATTATCGCCGGCCTTCTGGTTGTGGTAGGATATTTGGCAGCTCGGGTGATCCCGGGGGAGGGTTCTGATTTTATCCTTGAGATCCCCCCTTTGAGAATCCCATTGATCTCCAATGTGGCGGTCAAAACCCTGGCTCGAATTGAATGGTACTTAAAAGAAGCCGTTCCTCTCTTCATTCTGGGCACGTTAATTCTTTTTATTCTTCACAAAACAAAAATATTAACCTTCTTGGAATGGGCGGCCACTCCGCTCATCGTCCATCTCCTGGACCTTCCTGCCAAGGCCACGGAAGCATTTCTCATCGGATTTCTTCGGAGAGACTATGGGGCGGCAGGCCTATTTATGTTAGCCAAGGAAGGACAGCTCAATTCCCATCAAATCCTGGTAAGTTTGGTCACCATGACTCTTTTCATTCCATGTATCGCCCAGTTTTTTATGATGGCCAAAGAGAGGGGCCTGAAAAAGGCCTTATGGATGTCGGCGGTGATCATTCCTGTTGCTTTTGGAGTGGGAGGGATGGTAAATTTCCTATTGAAATTTCTCGGAGTCTAATATGTCGACCCCCCCTTCTTATCGATGTCCTCTCTGTGGAAAGATATTTTCTCCAGATGAAATGAAATGCCATTCAGGGTGCCTTCTTTCAAAAAACTGTAATCTCCTCTGTTGTCCTCATTGTGGGTATAGCTATAAAGAACAATCCGGCATCATCGATTTTTTAAAATCCTTATGGAAAAGAAAGGCAAAACTCCGTTAGAAATAACGGGACTCTAAATTTAACCCCTTCTGAAAGGTATTTAAATTCTTAACACAGATCATTCCCGCTTTGATAAGCGGGGCTTTCTAACGAGGTAAACCATGAACAGAGAATTTGATCATAAAAAGGGGCCTCACCGGAAGATGTGGGGAGTGGTTGAGAAGGTCGATGAAGAGAGGGTTGATGAGCTTCTGGAACTCATCTGGACATTGAGGGAAAAAGGTGTTTTGGATCTAAACCATCTTCTTGAAACCACTCACGATGTCGAAGCGAGATCCATTCTCCGTAAAATGATCAAGGACGATCTTTTTCAAATTGAAGATAATCGAATGATACTCAAAGAACGCGGGGAGGAGAAGGCAAGAGAGATCATTCGACGTCACCGTTTGACAGAGAGGCTTCTCCATGAAATTTTTGAGATGTCTGAAGAGGAAGTGGAGGAAGAGGCTTGCAAACTCGAACACATCCTGAGCCCTGGGGTCACGGAAAGTGTCTGTACCTTTCTGGGCCATCCGCCGACTTGCATCCATGGGAAGCCAATTCCAAGGGGAGAATGCTGTGCAAAATTCAAAAAAGAGATGAAACCCCTTGTCATTCCCCTGGAGGAATTGGGATTGGGTGAGGAGGGCCGAATCGTTTTTATCGGACCCAAATCCCACCAACGGTTAGACCGTTTGAGCACTTTGGGGGTCGTCCCGGGAAGCACCCTCCGGATGCACCAGAAAAACCCTTCCTATGTTTTGCAGATTGGAGAGACGACACTTGCGTTGGACCGGGAAATTGTGAGGAATATTTATGTTAAGAGAGTATAAGGGTTAACCATTCTCCTTTTTGGAAGGCAATCCTCCTCCTTTTTTTTCCATTTCCTCCTGAATTAATTCTCCCAGGCTCGGAGTGGTAGGTCCCTGGCTGGAGATATATTTTTCGATCTCGGCCTTTTCCGCCCTCTCCTTAAGCCCCTTGATGCTTAGGCCAATCCTACGATCATGCGGATCAATATGAAGGACCATCGCCGAAACGGTATCCCCAACTTTCAGAACATCCGAGGGCTTCTCTATCTTCTCTCGACTGATCTCGGACACGTGAACAAGTCCTTCAATCCCCTCTTCTAATTCCACAAAGGCACCAAAATCAGTCACATTGGTGACCTTCCCTGAAACCATTTCTCCTTTCCGATATCGCCGAACCACATCCTTCCATGGGTCAGGGGTCAATTGTTTAATACCTAATGAGAAGCGTTCATTTTTACCATCAATATTTAAGACCACCGCCTCCACTTCCTGCCCCTTCTTAAAAAGTTCATTAGGGTGTTTGATCTTTTTGGTCCATGAGATTTCGGAGACATGGATGAGTCCATCCACCCCTTCATCAAATCCGATGAAGATCCCGAAATCGGTCACGGTTTTCACTCTTCCTACGACTTTGGTCCCCACAGGATATTTTTCTTCGATGAGAGTCCATGGATTGGGTTCGATTTGTTTCATCCCCAGAGAGATTCGTCGTTTGGCGGGATCGCAATCGAGGACCATCACCTCCACCGTATCACCGAGGTGGACGACCTTGGAAGGGTGCTTCATTTTCTTGTTCCAAGTCAGCTCTGAGATGTGGACGAGCCCTTCCACCCCGTCTTCCAACTCAACAAAAACCCCGTAATCTGTCACATTGACCACTTTCCCTTTGCGGCGGGACCCCACTGGGTATCTCCGAGGCACTGTTTCCCATGGATCGGGAATGGCCTGCTTTAATCCCAATGAAACCTTTTCTTTCTCCCTGTCAAAGTGAAGGACCTTCACCTTGATTCGGTCTCCGATGGAGAGCTTCTCGGAAGGGTGTCCGATCCTACCCCAGGAGATATCGGTGATATGGAGCAAACCGTCCATTCCACCCAGATCGATAAATGCACCATAGTCAGTCAGGTTTTTCACCGTTCCATCTATAAGATCCCCCTCCTTCAGGACTTTTAGCGTTTCCTCCCTGCACTGTTTCCGCTCTTCATCAAGAAGAACCCGTCGTGAAAGGACAATATTGTTCCGTTTTCGATTGAACTTGATGACCTTAAATTTTAATCGCTGGCCGACCAGCGCATCCAGATTTCGAATCGGCTTTAAATCAATTTGAGAACCGGGCAAAAAGGCTTGAATCCGACCGATGTCTACGGAGAGCCCCCCTTTCACTTTACCGACGACCTCTCCTTCAATAATCTCTCCTTCACGGCAAGATCGGCTGATCTCCTTCCATACTTTTATCCGATCTGCTTTTTCTTTCGAAAGGGTCAATAACCCTTCTTCGCTTTCCTTCCTCTCCAAAAGCACATCGATTCGATCTCCGATCTTCACATCGACCTTTTTATCCCTTTTCAAGAATTCCTGCATTGGAATTTGCCCCTCGGATTTATACCCCACGTCCACTGTGACATGATCCGGAGTAATATCAACGACCATCCCTCTAAGGATCTGCCCTTCCTCTAAGGTCTTTAGGCTCTCCTCATAGAGCGTCTGGAAATCTTCAGGTTCATCTCTGCGAGGAAGTTCTTTTCCCTCTTTCTTTTCCTCCTCTCCACCAGGAGAAGTTTGTTCTTTCTCTTCCTCAGCAGAAACCATTTCTTCCTTCACCATTCAAAAACCCCCTTCTTCCAATAATCTATGGATATATACCATACCGATATAAAAATTACAAATCATTTGTAGTTTCGGGATCAGGAGATTCTAAAGATTTTGCGGGGATGCCTGAAAAAATTTACAGGACCACCTTTCCATGGACTCTACCAAGATAAAACAGTTCCTACAAGGCTGAGTGAGGCCGCAATGATTGTTACCATAACTTTCGCACGTGACCCTGATAAGGTTTTGGAAGCATTCCTGCCAGATGGACTGTTCGGCACCTTGTCACTGAGGGATTACAATCATTTACCTCTTGTGGTGTTTCAGATGCCGAATCCTTAGTTCTACCTCTTTGATGATCCAAGAAGGGGTGGAAGCCCCTGCGGTAAGTCCGATTTTCTCTTTTTTAGACAACCATCTCGGATGAAGCTCTTCGGCTGTCTCGATATGATAGGTGCAAGGTTGGCTCTCTCTGCAGATTGCAGCCAATCTTTGAGTATTTCCGCTATTGTATCCGCCGATCACAATCATAGAATCCACTTTCCTCGCAATCTCTACGGCTTCCATTTGACGAAGGGTGGTGGCATGGCAAATGGTATTAAAAATTCTCAACTCCTTTGTCTTCTCCAAACAGACCGCAACAATTTCTTTAAATCGACTGAAGGTCTGGGTCGTTTGGGCGATGATCCCTAATTTCGTCCATGACCCTAATTTTTGTGCAGCCTCAGCATCTTCAATCACATCCACCCTTTTTTGAATATAACTTCGAATGGCCTCCACCTCTGGATGTTCTGAATCACCAACGATGAGTAAGTCATATCCATGGCGATGAAGATAATTTGCATAGAGTTGAGCTCTTTTGACGATAGGACAGGTTGCATCAATAATTCGTAACCTCTTCTTCCTGGCTTTCATCAAATCTTTTAAAAAGACCCCATGGGATCGGAAGATCACTGTCCCTCTCGGGATATGTTCTATTCGGTCTTTCACCTTGATCCCTAACTTCACAAGGAGTTCTACGGCTTGAGGATTATGGATGAGGGGGCCCAAGGTGTAAAGATCTTCTGGATATTTTTTGGCCGCTTCCCTTGCGATGTCCATCGCCCGCTTGACGCCAAAACAAAATCCCGCCGATTTAGCGATGATTAACCTCAATTTCTCCTCAAAAAAACTGTGAATGCGACCGGGCCTTCTCCGCCTCCCTATACACAAATCATGAAAAAGGTCACTGGGTCAGGACCGGGAAGCCCGTTTCGCTTAAGACCGGCTCTCAATTCTCTCTTTGATGAGGCGGACCATCTTCGCCACAACCTCTTTTACAGACCAATGTGTCGTGTCGATGAACATAGCATCCTCTGCCTTTTTGAGAGGGGAGTGGTCCCGATGCATATCATGATGATCCCTCTGCATCAATTCTTCCAGGGTCTCTTTGAAATCTACCTTCATTCCCTTTTCGATCATCTCATGATATCTTCTTTTTACCCTTTCCTCACCCACGGCATCCAGATAAAATTTGACTTCTGCATCGGGAAAAACCACTGTTCCAATATCCCTTCCTTCCAGGATGACGCCGCCTTCCCTTCCCATTTCCCTCTGCATCTGGACGAGTACTTCTCTCAATTCCTTTTGTTTCGAAATCGTCGAGGCGAGACGACTGATTTCGGGGGTACGGATGGCTTCCGTAACATCTTTCCCATCACAGAGGACATGAGTCTGTTCTCCATCGGTGACGAAGGTGATGCGGAGGGATGAAGCCAACTGGCTGAGCGCCAATTTATCCTCCGGAGAGATGCCCCTTTCTTTGGCTCTGAGCGCAACAGATCGGTACATCGCTCCTGTGTCAATGTAGACATAACCTAATCGTTTAGCTAAAGACTTGGCGACCGTGCTCTTCCCTGCACCAGAAGGACCATCTATGGCTATGGTCAATTTTTTTTCTTTTGAGGTTTTCACCATTCCGACACCTGAAAAAGGCAGGAATGGGTTATCCCGTATAGAAAGCTCAGCCCTTTCAGGAAGGAGGATTAGAAAAAGAGCGTTAACTCTTTTTTAATAATAGGGGATAAGGCCATTCCTTTTCATAAGGGGTTTATCATATTAGGAAGGAGTTTTCAAGGAAGGAGAAAGAAAGGGGTTTTGAATAAATGCCAATCCAAAGCTTTCAGCTACGGCCTGATAGACGACCTTTCCATCAATCAGATTGAGTCCTTTTCTCAAGGCTTCATTTTCTTCCATTGCCTTTTCGTAGCCTTTGTCTGCCATCTGAAGGACGTAAGGAAAGGTGGCATTGGTGAGGGCAAATGTGGAAGTTCTTGGAAAAGCCCCTGGAATATTGGATACGCAATAATGGACAATTCCTTCTTCGATATAAGTTGGGTTTTCGTGAGTGGTAGGATGTGTGGTCTCAAAACATCCCCCTTGATCCACGGAGACGTCCACGATGGCAGATCCTGGCCGCATTCTCTTTAGCATCTGTCGAGTCACCAATTTAGGCGCCTGCGCACCCGGGATGAGGACTCCCCCAATAACGAGATCAGCCCCTGCGATCTCTTCCCCGATGGTCATCCGATTCGAAATGAAAGTAACGATATGCCCTTGAGTAATATCATGAAGGTAACTTAACCTTTCCGGGTAGATATCGAGAATGCTGATGCGAGCGCCAATCCCCAAGGCAACCTTACAGGCATTGGTTCCGACCACCCCTGCTCCAAGAATGACCACTTTCGCTGGAGGAACGCCTGAA
>Ga0068714_10005058_pt1 | contig 14239 bp, 8 predicted proteins | sample MTBNYHSulfiMetaG_FD_62988 | JGI IMG/M metagenome (GOLD analysis project Ga0068714, IMG submission 62988) | Enrichment culture microbial communities from rom New York Harbor, USA that are MTBE-degrading - MTBE-NYH (New York Harbor Sulfidogenic)... | ecosystem: Environmental > Aquatic > Marine >... | reverse complement strand
TTTGGAGACGGTACGGTGTCTCGGCTGTTGCGGATTGTCGCCCGTGATAGCTATCGGCGATGATGTCTATCGAAAAGTAAAGCCCGGTGAAATAAGGGATATCCTCACTTGCTATGATTAGGAGAGTATAAGGTGAAACCAATTACGTCGCCAAAAGAGCTACTGAGGTTCAGAGAGCAGGTTCAGAAACGACTGGCAGAGCGTGAGAAGTGTATTCAGGTCAAGGTTCATCTGGGAACCTGTGGCATCTCTTCAGGTGCTAGAGATGTCCTGGAAGCTTTTCTCCGAGAGGTAGAGGCCCGCAAGCTGGCGGACGTCCTTGTCTTAAAGGCAGCATGTATTGGGCTCTGCGGACGTGAGCCTGTGGTCACGGTTGTCCATCCTACAAATGGTAAAGTTATTTACTGTGACCTCACCGGGGATAAAGTCCCTCGGATTGTTGATGAGCACCTTGTAGGGGGAAAGCCAGTCCAGGAATGGATACTGGATTTGGAGGCCCCGTTACTTAAACTTCAAGAAGTAAGGGTGATGCATAACCAGGACCTTGACCCGATGAATATCGAAGAGTACATCGCCCGGGGTGGTTATCAAGCCCTGGCTAGGGTACTGACCGATATGGCACCGGATGATGTCATACAGGAGGTTGGGCAGGCAGGGTTGCGGGGACGTGGGGGGGCAGGGTTCCCCACCGCCAGAAAATGGAGCTTTGTCCGCAGTGCCTCAGGAGATGAGAAATACGTAGTCTGCAATGGAGATGAAGGAGACCCCGGTGCTTATATGAACCGGGCTGTCCTTGAAGGCAATCCACATTCGGTAATCGAGGGTATGGCTATTGGGGCCTACGCCATAGGAAATGTACGCCAGGGTTATGCCTATGTCCGTGCTGAGTATCCCCTGGCCATCGAGACTTTCAGCCACGCCATTGCCCAGGCGCGGGAATACGGACTGCTGGGAAAGAATATCCTGGGCACGGATTTCAAGTTTTCCATCGATATCTTTCCTGGTGCCGGTGCCTTTGTCTGCGGTGAGGAAACAGCACTTTTACGCTCCATCGAGGGAAAGAGGGGAAACCCGCGCCAGAGGCCTCCCTTCCCGGCAAATAAGGGGCTTTTCGACAAACCAACCACCCTCAATAATGTAGAGACCTGGTCAGATGTCCCGTCCATTATCCTGAACGGAGCTGACTGGTTTGCTTCCGTCGGTACCGAGAAAAGTAAGGGAACAAAAACTCTTTGTCTGGTGGGTAAAGTGAATAATACCGGGCTGGTTGAGGTTCCCCTGGGCACACCCCTAGGACAAATAGTGTTCGATATTGGAGGCGGGATACCTGACGGTAAGAAGTTTAAGGCAGTTCAAATTGGTGGCCCGTCCGGTGGGGTTATCCCCATTGAACATCTGAACACTCCTGTTGACTATGAAGCTATCACGGCACTGGGCGCTATCATGGGCTCGGGTGGCATCATTATCATGGACGAAGATAGCTGCATGATAGATGTGGCCAAGTTCTTCCTTCAGTTTACCAAGGATGAGTCCTGCGGTAAGTGTATACCCTGCCGGGCTGGAATTCCGAAAATGCTGGAGCTACTTAACAGAATCAGCCAGGGTAAGGGAACAATAGAGGACATGGACCTGCTGAAAGAACTGGCCGAAATGGTTACCTCAACATCTCTGTGCGGTTTGGGGCAGACAGCGGGAAATCCGGTCTTAACCACGCTGCGCCATTTCCGGGAGGAATACGAAGCTCACATCATCGATAAGAAATGTCCGGCGGCAGTCTGTCAAGCTCTGTTCAGGGCTCCCTGCCAGCACACCTGCCCTGTGGAGCTGGACATACCGGGGTATGTCAGCTTGATTAAGGAAGGCAAGTTTGTTGAGGCCTATTGTTTAATCAAGCAGCGCAATCCCTTCCCCTCCGTCTGCGGGCGCGTCTGTCATCATCCCTGTGAAGCCAAGTGCCGCCGTGGACAAATCGATGACCCGGTCGCTATAAGGCACCTGAAGAGGTTTGTTGCTGACTATGCCTATGAACTGGGTATCGAGTATCTGCCACAGCCGGTACAGATGAGGGAGGAGAGGGTTGCTATCATCGGGGCCGGTCCGGCGGGACTCAGCGCCGCCTATGACCTTATACAGGATGGTTATCAGGTGACCGTATTTGAGGCTCTACCGGTCGCCGGAGGTATGCTGGCCGTTGGTATTCCCGAATACCGGCTTCCCAAGAACATCCTGGCCAGGGAAATTGAAGGAATCATAAAGCTCGGGGTAGACATCAGGCTGAATACGCCTGTTCATGACCTCGATTCTTTATTCCAGGATGGTTATCAAGCGGTATTCATCGCCGCCGGTGCCCATAAAGGGGATAAAATGGGCATCCCGGGTGAAGACCTGAAACCGGTTTATGATGCTATCGACTTTCTCAGAGAAGCTAATCTGGGAAGAGAAATAAAGGTGGGAAAGAGGGTGGCCGTTATTGGCGGGGGCAACTCAGCCGTCGATGCGGCCAGAGTAGCCCTGAGAAAAGGGGCTGAAGAGGTACATATACTATATCGGCGTGAGAAGAGAGACATGCCGGCAATTGCCGAAGAAATACAGGCTGCCGAAGAGGAAGGGGTCCAGCTTCACTTCCTCACCGCCCCGACCAGAATACTGGGCTCCAATGGCAAGGTCTCAGGTTTGCAGTGTGTTCACATGGAGTTGAAGGAGTTTGACCGGAGTGGCCGGAGAACCCCAAATCCCATCGAGGGGTCTGAGTATACGGTGGATGCTGACATGGTCATTGAAGCTGTCGGCCAGAGACCTGATACCTCATTCATCAAGAACAACAGCATAAATATCGGCCGGGGCGGAACAATAGTGATTGACCCGCGGACGTTGGTCACCGACCGCGCTGGGGTCTTTGCCGGTGGTGATGCTGTCAGTGGTCCCCAGACGGCAATAGAGGCTATCGCGGCCGGTCAGAGGGCGGCTTCTTCTATCAAGAGATGGCTTCAAGGAAAGGAATTTTCTCCCATCGTAGAGCGTAATGGCCATAAGCCAATTGCTATCTCGTCCGTACCTCCCGCAGAAGAGGAGACTCGAGAAAGAGTCAGGGTGGGAATCACTGAGATTACAATGAAAGAAAGAAGGACTTCTTTTAAAGAGGTAGTTTTACCTTACCAGCAGAAAGATGCCAGGGAAGAAGCCAGCAGATGCTTGAGATGCGACCTGGAACTTGGAGAAGAATAAGCAAATAAGGGCGTTTCTATATGGAAGAGATAACGTTAAAAATCAATGATAGACAGGTCAAAGGAAAAGAAGGGGATACAGTTTTAGCTGTATGCCGGGCTAATGATATTTATGTGCCTACCCTCTGCCATCTTGAAGGACTGAGCGATGTCGGCGCATGCCGGATGTGCATGGTAGAAGTTGAAGGAGAGAGGAAACCAGTACCTGCCTGCACGTATCCGGTCAGGAACGGCCTGGTGGTGAAAACTCACACTGAGGCGCTGGAAAAGCACCGGCGTTTAATCCTGGAGCTTATCTTCACCGAGAGAAATCACTTCTGTATGTTTTGTGAGCAGAGCGGAGACTGTGAGCTTCAGGAACTGGCCTACCGTTATCAGATGGACAATATACGCTATCCTTATACTAATCCCCGCCTGCCGGTAGATTCATTGAATGACTACCTCGTTATTGACCATAACCGCTGTGTTCTTTGTGGGCGGTGCGTTCGGGCTTGTAGTGAGGTAGTCGGGATCCATACTCTTGATTTCGGTAAGCGTGGCTGGAAAACGACCATATCGGCTGACCTCGAGCAGCCACTGGGAGAATCATCGTGTATTTCCTGTGGTGCCTGTGCCCAGGCCTGCCCTACGGGAGCCATTTTTTCCAAGCTCAGCCTCTACAAAGGCAAGACCAGCGAGTGCCAGCAGGTAGCTACCGTTTGTCCTCTCTGTAGCGTCGGCTGTGAATTGAACGTGCTGGTAAAGGACGGCAATCTGGTTCGTATTGAGGCACCCAGCCTGGAAGGACCGAGAGCACCACTGTGCGACAGAGGTCGCTTCGGCTTACTTTATGATGAGCGTCCCCGGATTACCTCCCCGCTGGTACGGGACAAACGGGGCGAATTGAAAGAACGCAGTATCGGTGAAGCTATAGACCTGGCCACCATGAAATTGAGGGAGCTGAAAGGAAGCATCGCTGGTATTATCTCGACGAGATATTCCAATGAAACACTCTCGCTATTTCATAAGTTCATGCATGATGTTATGGGCAGCGATAACATCGATACGCTGGATGGTAAAAAGTACCGTATCATCACAGAGGGCATCAGGTGTTTCCGTGATGACGGGGCAGGTTTAGATATAGAGTGCTCCATAGAAGGAGTACTGCAAGCAGACTGTATTGTAGTAGCCGGGGCCGACCCGCAAAGAACCCATCCGGTTGTCGGCTGTCTCATCCGAAGGGCAGTGAGCCAGGAGGGAGCAAAGCTGATTGTCATTAATTCAGCCAGAGATGTTTTCCCTCTGTGGAGTAACCTCTGGCTGAGACCTGAGGTGGGTAGTGAACAGATTCTGTTCGAGGGGTTAACCAAAATTCTAATGGATAAAGGTTTAACCAGGCGCGAAAACACACCGGCAGAGCTTGCTGCGGTGCTGAGCGACTGTGCACTGGATGAGGTAGATAGAATTACAGGTGTTGAGATTAGGGACCTGGAAGCAGCCGTCAATATGTACGGTGAGGCTAAACGCGGCATCATCATCTATGGAGATGAGTTACTCGATAGGAATGCCCCGGCCCTTGTTAACTCCCTGCTCCGGCTGGCAAGTCTAACGGGAAATCAGATAGATGAGAAGCTAGGAGTAATCTCCCTTAAACCGTATACCAATAGCCGGGGTGGCTGGGAGCTGGGGATAGCCGCCGGAGAGATTCAGGCGGACAACGTGAGGGGGGCTTATCTGGTTCTGGACGATGAGCAATTGGACGAGAAACTTGTAGAACAACTCAAAAGCCTCGATTTTATTGTGGTGCAGGCAAGCTATCAATCATCGGCTACGTCTGTAGCCGATATAGTCCTGCCTTCTCCCATATGGTCAGAAAGGCAGGGTGGCGAATATGTGAGCCTTGATGGGCGTACCGGTAAGTCCCAGCAGCTACTTCAACCCAGAAAAGGGATGCTCCAGTTTGAAGAGGTGCTGGCAAGGCTGACCAAGAACCTGGGACACTAAACTTAACCCTGAGCCTGGAGGTCAAGTATGGCGAAAGTTAAAATTGCGACGGTGTGGCTGGACTGCTGCTCGGGTTGCCATATGTCTTTCCTGGATATCGATGAGGCCATAATCGGAGTGGCTGAACAGTTGGAATTTACCAGATGCCCTATTACTGACATCAAGGAGTTTTCCCCTGTTGATGTCGGCATTGTTGAAGGAGCAGTCAGTACCACAAATGACGAAGAGGTACTCCGGAAACTCAGGACAAACTGCAAGATACTGATGGCCTGGGGCGATTGTGCCTGCTTCGGCGGGATATGTACCATGCGCAATCTCTTTGATACAGAAGATGTTCTCAAGAGATATTATCTTGAGACCGAGAGCACCAAAGGCGACATAATCCCTGCTTCGGAAGAAATTCCCCGACTTCTGGAAAAAGTACTACCGATAAACCAGGTGGTAAAGGTTGATTGTTATGTGCCGGGATGCCCGCCCAGTTCAAAAGCTATTTTATATGCTGTCTCGGAACTCCTTCAAGGCAGAATCCCCGTGCTGCCTGGTGACATGATGAGGTTTGATTGAGGAGGTCTTTTTGAATGACCACGAAAATCGTGATTGAGCCAGTAACTCGTGTTGAAGGGCACGGAAAAGTAACCATTCACCTGGACGAGCAGGGGAAAGTAGCTGATGCCAGATTTCATGTGACCCAGCTGCGCGGTTTTGAGAAGTTCTGCGAAGGGCGGTTGTTCTGGGAAATGCCGGTCATTACCATGCGAATCTGCGGTATCTGTCCGGTAAGTCATCACCTTGCCTCGGCTAAAGCCGGAGATGCCTTGTTAGGGGTTGAGCTGACGCCAACAGCCAAGATGCTGCGCCAGTTACTGCACATGGCCCAGTATGTTCAGTCGCACTCTCTTCATTTCTTTCACCTGGCCAGCCCTGACCTGCTCTTTGGCATGGATGCAGACCCGGCCACGCGAAACGTAATAGGTCTTATTGCCGCGAATCCCGAGCTGGCCACAAAAGGAGTGAAGCTTCGCAGGTTCGGGCAGGAAATAATTGAGACCATGGGGGAGAAGAGGGTACACCCTAATGCCGCTATCCCGGGCGGGATGAACCGTGCACTTCATCCCGAGGACCGCGACAGGTTCCGGCGAGAGATAGACGGCGTTATCGCTGATATTCAGATGGCCGTTGATTTAATAAGGAACTACCTGACCGAACATAGTGAAGAGGCGGCAAACTTTGCCAGCTTTGCTTCTGGTTATCTGGGACTGGTAGATGATGAGGGTAATCTCGAGTTGTACGACGGAAAGCTGAGATTAAAAGATAATAAAGGAGCCATCCTGGAGGATAAGGTTCATCCCGGTGATTACCTTTCCATCATCGAGGAAAAGGCAGAAGACTGGTCTTACCTCAAATTCCCTTACTACAAGAAGAAGGGTTACCCCGAAGGTATTTATCGTGTGGGTCCGCTGGCAAGACTGAATGTAGTTGATGGGATTACAACCCCTCTCGCCAATAAAGAGTTCCAGAATTTCAAGAAGTTGAGCGGTAACGGAATTATTGAAGGGTCATTGTATTACCATTACACCCGGATGATTGAAACGCTTTACGCTGCTGAAAAGATTAAGGCTCTCCTGGAAGATAACTTGATTTGCTCCAATGAGATATGGACTTCTTCCACCATTCTCAACGAAGAGGCGGTAGGGGTGGTTGAAGCGCCAAGAGGGACACTTTTCCATCATTACTGGATAGACCGAAGCGGAATGATTCGCAAGGTTAATCTCATTGTGGCTACGGGGCATAATAATGCTGCTATGAACCGGGCTGTCTACGAAGTGGCTAAGAAATTTGTCAGGGGTGAAAAGCTCACTGAGGGGATGCTTAATCGTGTAGAGGCTGCTATCAGGTGCTATGACCCCTGCTTATCCTGTGCTACACATGCCCTGGGGCAGATGCCCTTGATGGTTGAGCTCGTTTCCGCCCAGGGTGAAATTATCAGCACAACGACAACCAGCTAGGCCATGGTGTGTAAATCCGCGCTACAATCGAGATTCTTCGCTACGCTCAGAATGACAGACTATAATGTCACCCTGAGCGAAGCGAAGGGTCTCATCATCCAGAACATGTTAACACCCATTTCTGCAACCAGGTACTAGGCCGTTTTGCTGCTCGGGTGGCTTGCCGATAACATTTTCATGGCCGGCACATCCTCTATCTTGCTTTCACTGATGATTTGCACATTTCCACCTCACGTTTGATACCACCGGTCATCCTAGAGTCTAGTTCACAAATCCTTCGATAGGCCGGTCAGAAGGCCAGATAAATTTTGTGTTAATAGTAAAAAGTAGGAGGCTGGTTAGCCTTTGTTTCTGGCTGCCCAGCCTCTTTCGTAAGCAACAGACTTGTATATAATGCTTTCCCTTTTATTTCCCCTGGCTTTATAGTTATACTACGCTCTTCTTAACACCTCCTTTCTTATCATTGTTAAAGTGAGTTAAGAGCGATAACTTGGTGCCAAGCAGGAAAAGTTAGCTCTCTTATTGTCGGCTAAACCACTTACGGGATTCTGCTCTATTGAGCCTCCACCTTAAAACAAAGGCACCTATCAGCAGAACTACGACCAAGCCGGCCATTACAAACAACCCAATAAACATTCTAGCCTCTCACCTTCTTTCTACTCTTTATCTCAATTTATCATGTGCTAATCTGGTATGCCTTCCGTTATAACACCTAAGCTGAACACCTTCGACTAGGTATTTATGCCTAGTATTTATGCCTAGCTTGTTATCCAGGCTACCTGAAAAGGTGGTTGCTGTCTGCAGTCCGCTATGTTTACTGTTTGGTTCTCAGGTAAAAGGAAAGGGGTGTGATGAATTTCATCACACCCCTTTTTGTGCTTCCTGGTTAGTTCTTAAGGCTTATCTCTTACCGGTCATCTCTTCCTTGAGATCCAGGTCAAGCCAGATGTAGCGGTGCCAGGTATCCCAGTCGGCATAGCCCATCATGATTTCACCGTCGTAGTTCTTCACCCAGGGCTGCCAGAACTCGTATACCGAGGCCACCGGGAACTGGAACTCATAGGCCTGGTCAAGGATGTAGGGTAGAGCTTCCTTCATCAACACGCGTTGCAGAGGCTCATCCCAGTAAGCCTCCGTGATTTTGGCATATGCCTCATTCATCACCGGGTCGTCAATCATGCTGCGGTTGAGGAGGCTGCCCGGGCGCGACTCAACGAAACGGAAGGGTATGGTATTGTTGGCACCCCACATGAAACAGGCGTCAAAGGTCTTGGCGGCGCCAATAGATGAGTAGACGGCGTATTCCTTCACCAGAAGTTCCAGGTCAACGCCTACCTTGCTCCAGTAGTCCTTGACTACGGAGAGCAGGTCCACGTAGCCCGAATAGGTGACGATATTGGTCTTGAAGCCATTGGGATAGCCGGCCTCAGCCAGAAGCTGCTTTGCCTTCTCCGGGTTGTACTGGTAAATCTCCTGGGTTGACTGGGGAAGCTGATCAATAGGGATGTATATATCAGCAAATTCCGGAATATCCAGTACCGGCCAGGTCAGTATGGCGTCGGTACCGCCGTAGAGAGTATCGGCGATTTCCTGCCGGTCAACAGCCATGGAGAGTGCCCGCCTCACCTGCTTGTCACTGAAGGGCTTACGGTCTATTCTCCAGAAGAGGATGGTGGTGCCGCTGGGAGTGTATTCCTTGTACTTCAGTTGCGGGCTGGTCTTGATTAAACTGGCGGCATCCTCCCAGGTCTGGGATGTGTAGTAACCGCCGAGAAAATCAATTTTGCCCGTCCGTACGGCCGCCAAGCGGGTGGAGGCATCCGGTATTACCAGACGCTTGACAATGTCAACGTAAGGCAAACGGTTTCCCTCGCCAGGGCCACACGGGTCGGTATCCCAGTAGTTCGGGTTCTTCTCAAAGGTCATGGAACTGCCGGCGATGTAGTCCACCAGCATGAAAGGCCCGGTGCCAATAGCGTTCCGCCAGTCGTTAAGGTCGCCATACTTCTCTACGGCGTCTTGGGGCACAATCTTGGAATGGTCGGTGAGCATGGGGAAGACCTTGCCCATGTTGCCCGTCTTGGTCTTAACTTCCACCGTCCATTTATCCAGTGCCTTTATCCAGGGACCTCCGTTCAGGTCTTCAAAGTTGTCTTTCCATGGGTAGGCGCCGACGTGGTAGGACGTGGGTTTGGTCCACAGGCGATTCAGGGAAAAGACGATATCTTCGGCTGTCATTTCCCGGCCGTTGGTCGGTGGTTTGTTGTGCCAGCGGACCCCCTTGCGGATGTGAAAAACAACCTGGTCGGGGCCCAGCACCTCGAAGCTCTCCGCCAGTTCACCGATGCGTAGGTTGGCTGGTGGGGGCATGACATAGAGCCAGCTGGCTTCACCGGTGCCGGCCGGGCCCTTGGCCCAGTCCCCACCGATAAGCTCTTCATTGGTGAGCTGGACAGTCCAGGCCCAGTACACATGTCCCATGGCATCGTCAAAGATTGTAGGGTCGGTGGGCATACAGTCGACATAGGCTCCACCATATTGGGGTTTCACGACTGTAGGTGTGGTTGGTGCGGTTGGTGTGGTTGGTTTGGTTGGCGTGGTCGGCGTCGTTGGCGTCGTTGGCGTCGTTGGCGTCGTGGGTTTCTCTTCGGTTGGTGTTGCCGGTGCGCAGGATGCCAGTAATAGGGCTGCCACCATCAGGCAGCTAACGAGTAACCATATAGCTTTTTTCATTCGTCCTCCTTCTCCCTTATTTAACTTAATTTTATGTAATATCTCTTGTAGTGTCAATACTCGTTAGCGAATATTTCCGGCGGGTCAATTATTCTCCGGGAAGTAGAGCAAATTGGCTTGCCCTGCCGCTAAGCCCGATTACCCCCTTCTCCTTAAACCGGATGGTACCTGTTGCCTCCTGGCTTAATGTGAGATACGTGGGTTGACAATACCGAGAAAGACGATATAGTATGCGGTAGGCCAGTTCAGGATTAATCGAGGGGTGACTCTTAAGTTCATCTTCACTTCTAGTACTTGGTGTGCATTGGACTTTTGGCTATCAATAAGAGGAAGTGATTTGACAAATAGGGCTTAAGTCCTGTCGTTAGCCGTGGTTTTTCCCTTCGGCTGGCAGGACTTTTTATTTTGCCTCTTTTCTCAACGTTACTGGATGCATTCGGTGGCTCTAAGTCCCGGGGTACCGCGGGCTATGGTTTTTGAGCTGTTCCTGTTATCAAAAGGGAGAAGAGATAGATAGCTGCCTGAGAACAGCCAGGCTAATTATAGGAAAGGCTGACATCGATGACTAAAGACTCCCCGATTTTTTATGGATGGTGGATAATATTAGCTGCCCTGGGAATTATGTTTGTCCAGGCAGGTACAGGATTTTATTCCTTCGGGGTGCTCTTTAAGCCACTGACGGAGGAATTCGAGTGGAGCCGGGGCGTGGTATCTGTGGCACAATCAATATTTATGGTTATGGCTGGTGTTGGTGGGCTGGTTGTCAGCAGGCTGGTTGAGCGATACCGTATCGAGAGGATAGTTATGGTGGGTTCGGTGGTAGGGGGGATTTGCTGGCTGCTCCTTAGCTTGACTCCCAATCTCTGGTACCTGTATGCCTTGTACTTTGTTATTGGCGCTGGAATGGGTGGTGGTGCTGGTTTCGTTCCTCTGGGCGTGGTGATAGCAAACTGGTTTATCAGGAGAAGGGGTACGGCCATGGGTATTGCCACTGTCGGCATAGCCATGGGTGCCATGCTTCTGACACCACTGGTAGGAATTATCGTGGAAAACTTTGGCTGGCGTATGGCCTATATTTTCAACGGGCTGATAGTACTGGCCATTGGTATTCCTTTGGCGCTGGTGTTAAGAACACGTCCTGAGGATAAAGGCCTTCTGCCTGACGGTGATAGGCCGTCAGAGATGATGGAGGAGGTAATATTACAGTCCTCTACTCATTATATGGAATCAGGCAGTAGTCAACAAAATGGAGGGCTAACTGTCTGGCTAAGAACATTGCCGATGTGGCTGTTATGCCTCGGCTTTGCTCTGGCCCACACCGCCGAGATATCCATACTTGTCCATGAGGTTCCTTTTATCACCGATATGGGAATACCCGTTACGGCAGCGGCGGCGGCTCTGGGTTTCACCGGAGGAATGGGCGGGGTTGGCAAGATAACCTTCGGCTGGCTTACCGACAGGTTATCCACAAGATATGTGGTGATACTGTGTTTTCTCTTCCAGCTGGTGGGAGCACTTATCCTGATGCGAACAAATACTATGGCTATGGTCTGGCTCTTTGTGGTTATCTTCGGATTTGCTATGGGTGGTATGGTTACACTGATGCCGCTGGCTATTGGTGACCGGTTTGGCACGGTCGCTTTTGGCAGAATCTTTGGCTTTGTTAACCTGGTAGTCATGCTCTTTTCGACAGCTGGTCCTCCTTTTGCCGGCTTTATGTTTGATGCTACCGGGTCTTACTCTACTGTATTGACTACCTTCGCCATAGCGTATACTATTTCCGTAGTAGCCATCTACTTTACCTGGGGAGTTGGCCCCAGGCCGTTGAGGAGTTTGAGGGGGAGATAAAGTATTAACCAGAAAATATGCGATAGGCAACAGTATCCGGCGATGAGGGTCTCCAGCTTGCTTGTAGTACTTGTCTCTGGTAGTGTGGAGACCCTCACTCTGTATTTAACTTAAGAGCTTCGGTAAAGCTTTTTTATTAGCAGGTATTGCTTATTATGGAAAAGGCAAAAGGCGCTCCCAGGAGAGGGGCAGCTTTTGATAGGGACTGGACACAGGGGAGTACTGTCCGTAATCTCCTGTCCCTGTCCTGGCCCATGATAGTAAGCAACAGCCTCAATATGCTGGGGCCCACCATTGATATGGTGTGGGTGGGCAGGCTGGGTACAGCCTCTATTGCGGGAGTGGGAGTTTCCGGCATCGCCGTCATGCTGATGATGGCTGCCATGATGGGGCTCTTTATGGGTTTGAGGGCTATGATTGCCCGTTTTATCGGGGCGGGCAATAAAGAAGGAGCCAATCATGTGGCCCGGCAGGGCTTTATTATCAGTGCTGCCTTTGGCCTAGTGATAGCCTCGATAGGCTTTTTCTTTGCTGAGCAAATATTAATCCTGATGGGGCTGGAGCCTGATGTTGTTGCCGAAGGCGCAGCCTACATGCGCATCATGTTTATCGGTGCGCTGGTTATGGTCTTTCGCATGGTGTGCGAGGCTATCATGCAGGCCTCGGGCGACGCGGTAAACCCGATGCGGATAGCTATCTTCTTCAGGGCTTTCCATGTAGCCCTCTGTCCCTTTCTGGTCTTTGGCTTATGGATATTCCCCCGGCTTGGTGTCAGTGGTGCTGCCCTGACCAATGTCTTTTCTCAGAGCCTGGGGCTGGCTCTTGGTCTCTGGGTGCTCTTTACCGGACGTTCCCGGTTACAGTTGACCTTGAGTAAGTTCCGCGTTGACCTCAATACAATATGGCGTATCGTTAGGATTGGTCTTCCGGCTTCAATCATGGGCATGCAACAGAACCTTGGCCAGTTTGTCTTGATGTGGCTTATGGTTCCCTTCGGCACTGTGGCGGTGGCCGGGCATACCCTGTGTCAGAGGGTGGAGATGATTCTGTTTATGCCCGGTGTGGGGCTGGGTATTGCGGCTGGTGTACTGGCCGGACAGAACCTGGGGGCGCGTAAGCCAGAGCGAGCCGAGAAAAGTGGCTGGCTTGCGGCCGGCATGGCAGAAGGTCTTATGTTGCTCTGTTCCCTGGTCATACTACTGTGGGCGGAAGGAATAATTAGCATCTTTAACTCTGAGCCTGGTCTGGTAGAAATAGCCAGCACGTTCCTCAGAATAGCCACTGTTGGCTACCTGGTGCTGGGTCTCGTTATTGTTTTCATGCAATGCCTCTCCGGTGTTGGCGATACTCTCCCGCCAATGCTTATTAGTCTAGTAATTATCTGGGTGGTACAGCTGCCTCTGGCTTACCTCTTGCCACGTGTTACCGAGATCGGGGTCTATGGTGTGCGCTGGGGAATGGTAGCCGGTATGCTTGTAGGTGCCACTGCCTTTGTCACCTACTTTCGTCTTGGCAGGTGGAAGCGGAAGCAGGTCTAGCACGCTAGTTACTCCACTATCCTCCCGGTCGGGGGCCACCCTGAACAGCAATAGTCTCCCCGGTAAGAAAGCTGGAAGCCTCAGAGGCAAGGAAAATGACCGCATAGCCTATCTCTGCCGGCTGACCGGCGCGTCCCAGTGGTATCGCCTTCGTTCTCTCTTCTTCGCTGGTCAAATCCATGGCGGAATAAGCGCCTTCTGTCCTTATTAGACCGGGAGCAATACAGTTGACATAAATATTATGCTTGGCCCATTCCACAGCCAGAGACTTGGTCAGGTTAATCAACCCTGCCTTGGCGGCTCCATAATGAGCCATTCCCGGTGAGCCGTATATCCCGGCCACGGAGGCGATATTGATAATTTTGCCGCTCTTCTGCGGAATCATTACCTTGCTCACTGCCCGGCAGCAGAGGTAAGGTCCCTTGAGGTTGATGCCGATAACTGCATCCCAGCCATTGGGTGTCATCTCTTCCAGAGGGCAGACAAAACTGGCACCGGCGTTGTTTACCAGGATGTCCACTCTGCCGAAGGTATCTACTGTTTGTTTCACCATATTGTCCACCTGCTCCGGTATACGGACATCGGTGGCTACGGCCAGAGAGGACCGGCCCAGTGCTTTAATCTCATCGACTATTTTTTCCAGATTTGGTAGCTTTCGGCTGGCAACTACCACGTTGGCTCCAGCTTTGGCGAACTCCAGGGCAATGCCTCGACCTATCCCGGTACCTCCTCCGGTAATAATGGCTACCTTGTCAGTTAAATCGAATTGTGACATTCTGTCCCTCCTGTTTATAAAGAACTCCACTGAATACCCGCCAGCTTGCTGGCGGGATGAAAGTGGCTCGCCGAAAGGCGAGGCAAAGGTGTTTGCATAAAATAGTTAGATTTTAGTATAACAGCGGCATGG
>Ga0068714_10005057_pt1 | contig 14244 bp, 10 predicted proteins | sample MTBNYHSulfiMetaG_FD_62988 | JGI IMG/M metagenome (GOLD analysis project Ga0068714, IMG submission 62988) | Enrichment culture microbial communities from rom New York Harbor, USA that are MTBE-degrading - MTBE-NYH (New York Harbor Sulfidogenic)... | ecosystem: Environmental > Aquatic > Marine >... | reverse complement strand
CCGGATGTCCCCGCAGGAGGAACGTCTCGACCTGTCCGCAGACGAGTGGCGGCTGGTCACCGGTGCGCAGGGCACCTTCTTTCGCGGCCGGGTTCCGGAAAACGATCTGACCTCGCAGGTGAAGGTCACCCTGGAATACGTGGACGACATCACCCGCGACGACCCGCCGGAGTGCGAACCGGGCCAGGTGGGGCATCTGTTCGACCGATTGGACGTGCTCAAGGTCAAGCCGGGCGTGTACAAGACCGACGTGGTGTTTCGGATCCCTCCGGACTACCGGCCCGGGGACGAAGCGCTCTACCTGGAGTGGGAGAAGCAGCCGCTCAGGGTGGAGATCCCATGAAGGTCGTACTGATATCCATGCCCGATGTGACCCCCATCGTCATCCACCAGGCCGCGGTTCACATGCCGAATCTCGGGATCGCGAGTGTCGGCGGAAACATCGATCCACACCATCAGGTGTTTCTGATCGATCTGATTCGGAAACGAAGGTCCCTTCTCCGTTATCTGACGCAAACCCTCACCCGGATCCGGCCGGACCTCGTGGGCCTTTCGGCCATGGCGTGGCAGTACCACACGTGCACCCAACTCGCCCGATGGATCAAGCGCATCCTGCCCGGGGTGAAGATCGTCCTGGGCGGCTATCATGCGACCCTGATGAGCGAGGAGATCGCGGCGGCGCCCGAAGCGCCGTGGATCGATTTCCTCGTCCGGGGCGAGGGAGAAGAGGCGTGCCGCCGATTGGTCAATGCGCTGGACGGACGAGACGCCTTCGCGGACATCCCGTCCCTTTCGTACAAGAGCGGAGAAACCTTCCTTCACAATGAAAGGGCCGGTCCGCTGGACCTGGCCACGCTGAAGCTCCCCATCCGGGATCGAAGACGTTTGACGTGGGGCTATCACATCGTGGCATCCAAGGTGGAAGTCATGGAGACCTCGCGCGGCTGCACCCGATCCTGCAACTTCTGCAGCATGAAGAACATGTACGGGAGAACGTTCCGAACCTACCCGGTGGAACGTGTCCTGGAGGACCTGGACGACATCTACTACCGGCGAAGGACCCGATCCATCTTCCTGGTGGACGACAACTTTGTTCTGAATCCAAAACGCGTCATGGTTCTGTGCGACGCCATCGCTCGGAGGTCCTACCGAAACCTGAACCTGATCGTGCAGGCGGACTGTCTATCCATGGCCGGCAACGAGGAGATGGTGGCGGCCATGGCCCGCGCCGGCTTCCGTACGGTCTTTCTGGGGATCGAGAACATCTCCCGGAAGAACCTGGAAGTCGCCAACAAGCGCCACACGGCCCACGTCTCTCGCCGGGCGGTGGACATCTGCCAGAAGCACGGCTTGATGGTGATCGGAGGGCTCGTGTTCGGTTTTCCGGACGACGACGAGGACGCCATCGTGGAAAACTACCGTTTCCTGAAGGACGTGGGCTGCGACGCAGCGATCTGCCAGATCCTCACCCCGTACCCGAAAACCGACATACGGGAAACCCTCATGAAGGAGGGGCTCGTTACCAACCTGGACCGCTACGAACGCTACACCGGCTTGTGGGCTAACGTGAAGACCCGGCATCTGGACGCGGACCGGTTGCAGTACCTCTTCTGGTACCACCGGCAGAAGATTCTGGGCTGGTGGAGTCCGAACCGGCGCGCGCGCAGACAGCAGGGAAGGATCTGGACAGGATTCTGGATTTACGTGGTCAAGCCGATTCTGCGCTTCTTCGTCAACCGAACGACGCGCAAGTACGGATGGGAAGGACGGCACCGGCGGGAACTTGTCAAGCTCGCCCGGGTGAACCGCTTCCGGGACCTGGAAGGCCTCTAGCGGTCCGGGCGCCCCCCATGGGTGCCCCCCACGACGCGAAGGGAACAACGATCGCCGGACGCCATGGGTTCACCACGCCTTGGTGGTCAGGATCTTTCGGATCCCTTCCTCCATGCGCTTCTCCACCAGCAGAATCCGGTCGTGTTTCGCTTCGGAGATCTTGGCGAGCAGCCCGGCCAGATCCGCCGGTTTCTCCAAGACCTCGCGGGCACCGAGCCGAACCGCCTGGATCCCTTTCTGCAACGTGGCCTGACCGGACAAGAGGATCACCTGAAGGTCCGGATTCGCCTTGAGCAATCGCTCCAGCGTCTCCATCCCGTCCATGCCGGGCATGGCCAGATCGAGCACGATCACGTCGTAGCCCGCCCCCGACCCGACCTTCTCCAGGGCCTCGAACCCGCTGGATGCGGTTTCCACCTTCAACCCCCGCGCCTCCATGCGTTCGGCCATCAACCGGGTGAACTCCTCCTCGTCGTCCACCAGCAGCACTCTCTCATCGTGTCCCATGATTCGACCTCCTTGGAGCCCGACCGGGCGCCCTCACGATTCTACCGGTATGTGGAGAACCAGTCCCTGTCTTCCTGCATCATCCGGGTTCTCTGTGACATCCCCCCCGAGTTCGGCCATCAATCGCTCCAGCGACGTTCGCCGGTCCGAGGCTTCGTCGCCTGTCGCCCACGCACCTCGATGCATCCGCACGCACGCCGTGTCTCCCTCCCTGGACAGCGAAAGCCGTGCCGGAAGGACCCCTTCCCCATCGAGCACCAGGATCTGAAGCGAGGTGAACAGGGCCTTGTGCATCCCGAACACGTACGTATGCACGGGCACGGGTTGATCCGGAAGGCTGACCTGAAGTTCCACCCCGCGGACGCTGCAGAACCTGGCTGCCAGTTCGAGGGTATCCTGCAGGATATCCCGCAGGTCCGCTCGCCGCCGGGGTTCGTCGACCGAGTGGGCGAAACGGTTCATCCGGTTCAGCGTGGCCACGGATCGGTCCACGTTGCGGGCGATGTCGGCCGCCAGTTTCTTGGTGCGTGCCGGATCCAGCGGACGCCGTCCCGCCTCCGCACCCAGGGACAGATCGTGCAGGAGCCCCGCAGACTCGTTGATGATGGTCGCCACGTTCTTCAGTTCGTGGGAGATGCCCGCAGTGATGATCCCGAAGAACGTGAGATCCTCCAACGCAACGTTTGCCGTCTCTTTCATGGCCGCACCAGCCCCCGGGCTTTCCGGGCCGCGGCCTTCATCTTCCCCACCAGCGTGTCGATGTCGATGGGTTTCATCACGTAGTCGAAGGCCCCGTCTCGAACCCCGCTCTCGCCGTCTTCCGCGGACCCATGGCCGGTGATGAGAATCACCTGGGTGCGGGGGCGTTGCCTGCGAATCAATTTCAGCACATCCAAGCCGCTGATGCCCGGCATCTTCACGTCGAGGAGCACCACATCGAAGTCCTGGTCCAGGAGGAGACGAAGTGCATCCTCCCCCGACGTGACCGCACGGGCAGCGATCCCCCGAAGCTCCAACCGTTCGGCCAGCGTCTCGACCAACTCGGTTTCGTCATCCACCAGAAGCACTCGCAGGTTTTCCATGGGTGAGGCTCCCTAGAATCTCGTGGCCTTGAGCGGAAGCACGATGGTGAAGGTCGTTCCCTTGCCCACCTCGCTCTCCACATCGATACTCCCCCCCAGCTTCTGCACGATTCCGTACGTAATGGAAAGGCCCAGCCCCGTGCCGTACTCCTTCTTCGTGGTGAAGAAGGGTTCGAAGATCTTCTTCAGGTTCTCCTTGGATATCCCGTGTCCGTCATCCATGATGCGCACGCGGACTTGCCCTTCCCGCGTGTTTTCGATCCAGAGGTCGATGCGCCCTCCCTTGTCCACGGCCGCCACGGCGTTGTTGATGATGTTCAGGAACACCTGTTGGAGCTGCCCCCGGTCGCTCTCGATGGACGGGATCTTCTCCTCCACGTGGAATTCGATGTGAATGTTGCGGTACTCGGCTTCCTTTCCCAGGAAGCTCAAGACTTCCTTGAGCAGCTCCTCCACATCGATGGGTTCCAGCGCCACGTCCATGCGCTTGGCGAAGCCGAGCAGACGGTGGGTGACGGCACTGCAACGGTCCACGGACTTGGTGATGGCCGCGATGTTCTTCAGGAACCGCTCCTTCTGCGGAAACTCCCCGGACAGGCCCACCAGGTCGTGCATCAGGCCGGCCTTTTCGTTGATGATGGCCAGCGGGTTGTTGATCTCGTGAGCCACCCCCGCGGCCAATCGCCCGAGGGAGGCCATCTTGCTGGTGTACTCCATGTTGTGCACGAACTCGGCCCGGCGCATGTCCGCACGCCGGATGCGGTTGACCATCAACGTGGAACTCCAGATGACCACGATGGTGATCAGCACGATGCTGGCCAGCAAGAATCCCAGCAGGTCGCCGCGCAGGGCCAGCCAGTTCGTCAGCAGGTCCTCTCGACGCTTGACCATCATCAAGATGAAGGGGGACCGCGCCACGTAGGCATACCCCAAGATGTAGGGGGCCCCGTCGGCGTCCCGCTGCTCCACCACCTGGGATTCGCTGCGGTACGGGGGCACGGGAATCTTGCACGTTTCGAGAAACTCTCCGTTGAATCTCGATTTGGTTTGCAGGACACCGTCCAGATTGATGATGAAGCTGTCACTGGTCGGCTTCAAGTCCAGGGAAACGGAGTGGTGGCTCAGGGTGTCCGCTCCCACGGTGGCCCGCAATACGTGGAAGCTTCCGTCGTCGTGATCCTGACGCACCGCAATGACGAAGTGGGGCACGCCCCGATACCCCATGAACACGTCACTGACATAGTCGCCTCGCAGGCTCACCTCCCGGAACCAATCCTGGCCCTTGTAGTCCTTTCCCGTGAGTTCGTAGGGGCCCACGTAACCGCATTGGCCGCCGTTCTGGTCGATGAGCCCCAGATCGATGAACCCGCCGAACGAGGTGTTCACACTGCGCAGCGCCCGCTCCAGCCGGTCCCGGTCGCACAAATCGTTGGGCGACTTGTCGTACAGCACCAGGCGGAGTGCCGACAACCGTTCCGCCAGGAAGAACTCCAGGGACCGCTTGCTGTTGGAGAGGATCAGCGAGGTGGGGTGGATCATCTCCGCCGTGAGCGCCTTCTGGTACTGGTGGTAGTTCATGACCGTCATGAGCACCAGGGGCGCAAGAGACACCGTGAGGGTCAGCAGAATCGTGTGGCGCCAGATCCGCCGGTAGGAGAACCGCCCTTGCGGGCCCAGGTCGTCCGGCTTGTCCGGCCCCAGCAGGACCTCTTCCCCTTCCGCTTCCGGCTTTTGCTTGTCGATGGATTCCATCGCCGTCTTTCCCAAAACCCGAACCCTATCCGGACGCCTCGTCGTCCGATCCCTGCGCCTGCGGCTTCATCGAGGCCACCTTGCGGTGCGCCTGCCGCAACGTCTTGGCCAACACATCGATGTCCACGGGTTTCTGGAGATACGCAAACGCCCCCAACTCCTCGGCCCGCTGTCTCTCCCGTTCCGAACCGTGACCGGTGAGGATGATCACCTCCACGGAGGCGTGCTCCCGCTTGACCTGCCGGAGCACCTCCAGCCCGTCGATGCCCGGCATCTTGAGATCGAGGACCATCACCTCGGGCACTTGCCCTCGCACGAAGGCCAGGGCATCCTCTCCGTCGTAGGCCACCGCGGTATCCACGTCGCGAGCTTGCAGCCGTTCGGACAGCGTGTGCACGAACTCCTTCTCGTCGTCCACGAGCAACACGCGGCTGGGGCCGAGCAACTCCAGGTCTCGATGCAGCCCAGGGGGGCGGAACTTCGGGCCCAGCCGTGTCGTGACGCTTCGCACGCCGTCCACGGCTTCCGCGATCCGTTTGAGTTCCGACTCGAGGTGCTCGACTCGCATCACATACTTGTTGATGACCAGCGTCACCGCGCCGTCCGCTGCGCTCACCTCCGCCGCATGTCCGGCCTCGGAGACGGCCACACCCACCCGGGCCGCCAACAGGAAATCCTGTGCCGCGGAGCGCGAAAGCTCGTTGGGGGCCAGCACGGGCTGGCGTGCCCGCTCCGCCAGCATGGCAGCCGCCTCGTCGACCTGCACCTGGTTCATGGGGATCATCTCGTCGTACAGGCGTTCGTCCCACGGACCCAGGTCGAACAGATACTGGGTCCATTCCACCCGCTGCTTGTCGTGGCCGGCCACGATCTTGCGCGCCTTTCGCTCGTTCACCTGCTCGACGTGCATGGCCTGCTGGATCCGGTAGGCACGGGCGGCCGCCAGCCCCACCCGGTACACGTGGGAGACGGTCCGGGGCAACAGGTGGGCGGCGAATCCATGGTACACGCCGCCCCCGCCTGCCACGCGCTCCGCCAGCGCCTCGCGCAGGTACGCCACGTTCCGCTCCCGGTCGTGCCGAAACGCGTCCAGCATGGACGAAGGCCCCTCCATGGAACGAAGCAGGCGCTCCACCGAGACCCCGTGGCGCCTGGAAGCCTCCTCCAGGATCGCCTGACTCACCCCCTCGGAGCCCAACAGCTCGGCCACACGACGGGCGACCTCTTCGCCGTGACAATACGATGCACTGAACAACCCGATGAAGGTCATGGACGGTCTCCTCGCGGAACGCCGGGGGTCATCTCCGCCCGGCCTGTTTGTCGCCCGCCGATCTTCCCGGCGCCTGCGTCCCCCCGGCCGGGGCCTCCTCCTCCTCCCCCGGCGGGTTCGGTTTGCCGCGCAGGACCTCCACGCTGAGCTTTACCGTGGGCGGCTCGGGCATCCCGTCGACCTGTGCGTGCAGGAGGGGACAGAGTTCCTCGTCGGAACCGCGGTGGGTAGGACCGTGGAGCGCCTCCACGGCCATGGCCACGTTCCGGAACAGGTGGTCTTCGCCGATCCGCTCGTACAGGCGGGTGCGGCGCAACACGTCCAGCACCCCGTCGTTGAGCCCGCTGAGGGAGATCTCGTACCCGGCCTCGCGCAGACGCCCCACCAACACCGAGAGCATCTCTTCCCCGGATGCGTCCAGTTCGTTGATGCCGTTGCCCACGATCACCACGTGCCGCAGGGCCGGCATGCACGCGATCTGCTCGAGCATCTTCTCCTCGAGGTAGTTCACGTTGACGAAGAACAGGGAGCCGTTGAAGCGGATCACCGCGATGTGCTTGCAGGTGGGCAGGTGATGACGTTCCGCGTTGCGGTACGATCCGTCCGGATGTTTGGACAACAGGGCGATGTGGGGCTTCATGTTGCGCAGCAGGTACAGGCCCAGCGACAGACCGACACCGATCATGATCCCGCGGTCCAGGTGAGGCGCGAATCCGAGGGTGCACAGGAAGCACACGATGGAAACGGCGCCGTCGTACCGCTGTGCCTTCCAGGCATGAACGAAGCCGTTCACGTTCACCAGTCCGATGACGGCCATCATGATGATGGACGCCAGCACGGACTGGGGAAGGTGATAGAGCAACGGCGTAAAAAACAGCAGGGTCAACAGCACCATGCCGCTGGAGAACACGCTGGACAGGCCCGTGCAGGCCCCTGCCTGAAGGTTCACCGCGGACCGGGAAAAGGAGCCGGAAACGGGGTAGCTCTGTGCGAACGACCCCACAATATTGGCCAGGCCTTGGCCGATCAGCTCCTGGTTGGGATCGAGCCGCTGCCCCGTCTTGGCGGCCATGGCCTTGGCGATGGAAATCGCTTCCATGAACCCCAGGAGCGAGATGATGACGGCTGCGGAGAGCAGGCTGGGGAGGATGGCCCACAGATCGATCGGCTCGCCGTGGGCGTACCGGGTGGGAAGACCAAACCGCAACCCTTTGGGGATCTCGCCCACGACGGCGCCGCCGCCCATGAGCAGGAGCGACGCCTCGTCCAGCGGCTTGTTTCCCACCTTCAGGCGCCAGACGCGTCCTTGTTTTTCCGTCCCCGGGGGCCACTCGCCGGACAGGTAGTAGCGGGCGATCCCGTCGCCGGCCACGGCCTTTTGCAGGAGGAACCCGCGCAGCCGGTCGCGCAGCTCGTAAATCTCGCGCTGGGCCGACGCAAGCGACAGGTCCGCCAGGGCCAGCTCATGCGCGTCGTCGAGGTAGGCCCTGGAAAGGGCGCCCTCCGTTTCCTTGATCTGTTTCATGTGCGGCAGGAGATCCTGGACCTTGCGGTGGGCGATGGCCTCCTTTTGGGCCACGGCGGCGTTGAAGGCCTGGATCGTGGCGACGGCGGACGGGGAGCCGATGCGGGACAGATCCACGGTGTCGTCGCTGCGAAACCCCATCGCCCAGGAGAGGACCGTGGTGATCACCACGGCGACCAGCACCCCCGGAATCTTCGGGTTGATCCGCTTCACGCCCACCATGATGAGGATGGCCAGAACCGCCAGCAAGAGGGTGGGCCAGTGCGTGTAGTGAAACGCGGCCACGACGACGCGGTACACGGTCTCGTATTGATGGTCGGCCTTGTCCACGTATACGCCGAACAGCTTGGACAGCTGGGAGGAGGCGATGATGATGGCCGCGGCGTTGGTGAATCCGTTCACCACGGGATGAGACAGGAAGTTGACCACGACCCCGAGCCGCAGAACCCCCAGCAGAAACTGGAAGAGGCCCACGGTGAGCGCCAGCAGGACGGCGTAGGCGATGAAGGCGGTGCTGCCCGCCGTGGCCAGCGGCTCCAGGGCCGCGGCGGTCATCAGGGAGACCACCGCCACCGGTCCGGTGGCGAGCTGGTAACTGGAGCCGAAGAGTGCCGCCACGGCCGGCGGCAGGAAGGCCGCGTACAGGCCGTAGTAGGCGGGAAGGCCGGCCAGCTGGGCGTACGCCATGGACTGCGGGATCAGCACGAGGGCCACGGTGAGCCCCGAGACGAAGTCCGCGCGGAGATGGGTTGCGTTGTAGTCATCGAACCATCTCAGAAAGGGGAGGACCCGTTTCCATTTCCCGGGTCTCGCGGCTCTGTTTCCGGGCCCCTTCTCCCGTGGGCCTGCCGCTCCGTCCGCTCTCACCGGCATGTGCGCTCGTCTCCGTAGGTTTCCTGCGATCAGCGCTGCAGGCTTTGCCACCGAATGCTCGAGTGTCCGGGCCTTTCCGTCCCGTGTGCCTCTTCCCCGGGGCCCTCTCGCCCCCCGGGCGGGGTCTATCCTGGCACAGAGAAGGGGGCCGTGTCCATCCCCGGCGGCGGCCGGATGAACGCCTCGAGCAGTCTGAATCCGGGGGCGGGGTGGAGCCATCCGCCCCGTGCGGCCGGCCGGATCCTCCCGGCCGCGGCATTCGCGTGAACGCCGGATCCGGATCGACACGGCCAACGCGGATATGGCTCCCGCGTGGCCAGGCGGATCTTCCCGTTTTCCGGGTCTTCCTCCTCGCCTTGTTCTTCCGACGGGCCCCCTTGCCGGCTTTGCGGGTCGGACGAGGCATCCTCCTGCCTGGGAAGATGGAGATGCCCAACCCTTTGCGGGAGAACGGTCTTCGGGGGTCCTGCCCGCAAAGGGGACGGTTCGGGGACCGGTCTTCGGCTCTTTCCGGACTTGCTTGCCCATGAAGGCGCTGAATTCCACCGGAAGTGCGGCTATCGAACCCTGGCCGACCTTCTCCGGAGCGTGAAGTGCCTCTACGTCACCTAGGTCCGGAACGACGACTACCTGGGCATCCGGGGTTTTTTCAGACCCGGGGACTACAACATGCGGGTGCCGCTGCTGGTGGACGGCCACCGCTACCTGGGCGACTATGCGCTCGATTTTTCGGAGCCGGGGGCTCCCCCGGGTCGGGTCCTGAACCGGGATGATGACCTCGGGCGGAGAGAGCCACACCCGGATCGTGGCCATGACCGCCCTGGCCATGGCGTCGGATCGTCAGCGATGCCTGGAAGCGGGCATGGACGACTACATCTCGAAACCGGTGACGCGGGAAGTGCTGGTGGAGGTCCTGGAACGGCGGTTCCCCTCGCCGGAGCCCCTGGTCCCATCGGGCCCGGGTCGTTCTCCTGCGGCCCCCACGCCGGTGAACCTGGATCGTCTGCAGGAGCTTGCCTGCGGGGATGAGACGTTCGAACGGGAGCTGATCAACACGTTCCTGGAGGACAGCGACAGGCACATGCGCCGGATCGAGGCGGCCATCGCCTCGGTGGACCGTGAGGTCCTTCTGCGGGCTCCGCACCATGACGCAAGCCTGCCGCATAGACCCGTGGGTGTCGTTTTTGCTGTGGGGAAAGGGTATAAGGGGTTGATCGACCTGGAGCCCCCACCTGTGGGTCGGGAGGAAGGAAGATCGCGGGAAGCCGCTTTCGGACGGAAATCATTCCCGATATCGTTTCAAGAACGAAGAAGGAGGAAAGGAGGGAGCGGGATGCCTGGAAAGACGGTGGCCGTGGTGCGCTACGAGAAGCCGCTGGAGTCGGTCCGAAAGGCCGTGGAGCTTTCCGGGGGGCTGGATCGCCTGCCGGCCGGGGCCCGGGTCTTCGTGAAACCGAACGTGGTCTTCTGGACCCGGGCCGTGGACTTCCCCAAGTGGGGGTGCATCACCACCTCCCGCGTGGTGGAGGACATGGTGGTGCTGCTCAAGGAGCGGGGGATCGACCGGATCACCGTGGGGGAGGGCATGGTGGTGGCGGACCCCAAGGACACGCAGACCCCGGCCCACGCCTTCGAGTCCCTGGGGTACCGGAGGTTGGAATCGCGGTACGGGATCCGGTGCGTGAACGTCATGGAGCGGCCCTTCGAAGCGGTGGACTTGGGGGACGGGGTCGAACTCAAGTTCAGCACCGAGGTGCTGCAGAGCGACTTCGTGGTGAACCTGCCCACCATGAAGACCCACAACCAGACCTTCGTGAGCCTGGGGATCAAGAACCTCAAGGGGCTCCTGGACATTCCCTCCCGGAAGAAGTGTCACACCATGGAGCCGGGCAGGGACCTGCACTTCCACGTGGCCCGGCTGGCGGACCGGATGCCGCCCTTGCTCACCCTCCTCGACGGGATCTACACCCTGGAGAAGGGGCCCGCCTTTGACGGGCGCATCCGCCGCAGCAACCTGCTCGTGGCTTCCGCCGATGTTCTGTCCGCGGATCTGGTGGGCTGCCGGATCCTGGGGCACGACCCGGCGCAGGTTCCGCACCTGGCCATCGCCGCGGCCAACCGCGGCCGGCCCGCGGACCTTTCCGACGTGCAGGTGAAAGGGGTGCCGGTGGACGAGGTGGCCTCCTACCACGACCACGATTTTCCCTACACCGTGGACGGGGAGCGGTCCGTGCCCACGCCCCTGGCCAAGGACGGGATCAAGGGGGTCTTCTACCGGAAGTACGACCTGTCCATGTGCACGTACTGTTCTGGGCTCAACGGGATCATCTTGACGGCCATCCGGCACGCGTGGAAAGGCCAGCCTTGGGACAAGGTGGAGGTGCTCACCGGAAAGAGCGTGAAGCCCACTCCGGGGATGAAAAAGACGATCCTTCTGGGCCAGTGCATGGTCAAAGCGAACCGGGACCACCCGGACATCCGGGAGGCGATCCCCATCCGGGGTTGCCCCCCCAAGATCGACGAGATCGTGGATGCCCTGCACCGGGCCGGGATCGAGGCGAACCCGGAGCTGTTCAAGAACCTGGACCAGCTCCCCGGCTTTCTCCTGCAGCGGTACGCGGGAAAGCCGGAGTACGACCCCGCGTTCCACCGGGTGGAGTAGGTGTTGGCCGGGGAGCCCCCATCCCGTCCCGTCCGAGAAGAATCCGCCCTCGCAGAAGGACTGCAACACGCGTCCCGGGGGGTCTTGCGCGCTTTCAACTTTTTGATTAGAATGGATTTTCTCAGAACGCGGACCCCTGCGTGCAATCGGAAACCCGTCGGAAAGGAAATGGGAATGGGAAAGGGAGACAGGAGAACCAAGCGAGGAAAGATCTTTCTGGGCACTTTCGGCAAGACCCGCCCCAAGAAGAGCAAGAAGAACAAGGAAGACGCATCCAAATCGAAGTGATCCCGCACGTGTTCCGCTTTCAGCGATCGGCTCAAGGGATCGAACCGAGCGCATCCACAACACACGCCATCCGTCGACCGACCGCCTGTGGAGACCCCGCCGCTTCCACCGTTCGTTTTCCATGCGGAGCGTGGAAGATTCCACGAAGGACACGGACGAGGGCCGGAGCAACCGGGTCCGGCCTCGTCCACCGGCCGGGAGAACTCCTTCTCACGTAAAAGATAGGGGGGAGAGGCCCTCTCGTGATCCGCAGAACACACTACGTGTCCAACCACGACGGTTGGATGTTGGAACTCAAGCAGACCTATCTCCCGGAAAAGCTGGATCCGCTCCGCAGACCCATTGCCATCGTGCCTGGGTACGGGATGAACGCGTTCATCTTCGGGTTTCACCCCACCGGAGCCTCCATGGAGGCCTGCTGGGCGGAGAGGGGGTTCGAGGTCTGGTCCTTGAATCTGCGGGCCCAGGGCGGGTCCCGGCGGGAGGGCGGCAGCCGGCGCTACGGCTTCCGCGAGGCGGGCGTGGTGGACCTCTCCTGCGCTTTCGAGCACATCGTCCGGAACACGAAAACCCGCGCGGACCGCGTGGACGGCGTGGGGTGCAGCCTGGGGGGGACCTACCTCTACGTCTACCTGGCCCTGGTCCGGGAGGGGAACCGGTTGGGTTCCCTGGTCTCCATGGGGGCACCCTTGCGTTGGGAGGACCCGCACCCGGCCTTGAAGTTCGTCTCTTCTTCCCCCAGGCTGGTAGGCCAGATCCGGCTGCGCGGGGTCCGCACACTGGCCCGGGTGGCCCTGCCTGCGCTCAAGCGCGTGCCGGCGCTTCTCCACCTCTACATGCACCCGGACATCATCGACACCTCCCGTATGGGGGAGATGCTTCAGACCATCGAGGACCCCAACCCGGTGCTCAACCGCGAGATGGCGGAGTGGATCGCCTCCCGGGACCTGTACGTGAACGGCGTCAACGTCACCGACGGACTGGCTTCGGCGAAGAACCCGCTGCTCGTGGTACTGGCCAGCGCGGACGGGATCGTGCCGGAGCGCACGGCCCTGAGTGCCTATCATGCCATGGCCTCGCCGGTGAAGGACGTGTTGCACGTGGGGGACCCCACACTACCCGTGGCCCACGCGGACCTGTTCATCAGCGAGATCTCTCACGACCGGGTGTTTCACCCCCTGGCGGATTGGCTGGTCGCGCAAAACGGTTCCTCGGCGGGGTGCCCCGAGCCGGAAGAGGGCAACCCTTCTGCAAAGAAGCCGGCCGCCGGGTCCCGGCGTACCCGTCGGAAGACCCCGGAACCCTGAGGGACGGAAGCCGGAAGCCGTGCCATCCCCGGAGGTGAGGGGCGTCCCCAACCCCTCCGGCGGTTCGGCCGGCATCGTCGAGTCGGGTGGCGCGTTCGCCGCCCGCAAGAGGCGGTGGGAACGGACAACCCGCAAGACCTGTACCGCCGGGTGTGGGGTCCGCAGGGGGCGAGACCGGTCATCCTTGTGCCGCAGGCAACCCACAGGCCTCATCGTGCCGCAGGGAAGGTCGTGGGCCCTCACGTGCGGTAGAATCCTTCCAGAAGATCTCCGTAGCGCTTGATCACCTCGCGGCGCTTGACCTTGAGCGTGGCGGTGAGCGTTCCGGACTCCTGGGTGAAATCCTCCGGGAGGATGCGGACGTACTTCAACCGCTCGTATCCGGCCAGGTTCTGGTTTTTCTCCCGGACCTCGGCGTCGATCATGGCCACCAGCTTCGGGTCCTGGCACAGGGTCTTGAAGTCCGGGGCGGACACGCCGTTGGCCGAGGCCCACTTCCTCACCTCCTCCTCGTCCAAGGTAACCAGGGCCGTGAGAAAGGGCTTCCGGTCCCCGTAAACCATGACCTGGCTGATGTACGGGCTGGTCTTCATGAGGTTTTCGATGTTCTGCGGGGCCACGTTCTTGCCCCCGGCGGTGATCAGGATGTCCTTCTTGCGGTCCGTGATCCAGAGGAACCCGGCCTCGTCCATGGAGCCGACGTCTCCGGTGGCGTACCACCCGTCTTCGGTGAGCACTTCCCGGGTTTTTTCCGGGTCGTTGAGGTATCCGCTGAAGACCATGTCGCTGCGTACCAGGATCTCCCCGTCCGGGGCGATCCGGATCTCCACCCCCGGGCCGGCGGGCCCTACGCTCCCGAAGCGGTAGCGGTCCGGGCGGTTCATGGTGCACAGAAGGGTCTCCGTGATGCCGTACAACTCCAGGGGAAGAATGTCCGCGGCGTGGAAGAACTCCAGAATCTCGCTGGAGATGGGAGCCCCCCCGGAGAGGATGATCCGGACCTTGCCCCCGAACGCCTGGCGGATCTTCCGAAAAACCAGCCGGTCCGCGACCCGGTACCGGAGATCCAGGGATCGCGGTACGGGTTTGCCTGCCTGGAGCGCCCGGCTGCGGGCCACCCCCACGTCGCGGGCCCAGGAGAAGAT
>Ga0068714_10005055_pt1 | contig 14244 bp, 17 predicted proteins | sample MTBNYHSulfiMetaG_FD_62988 | JGI IMG/M metagenome (GOLD analysis project Ga0068714, IMG submission 62988) | Enrichment culture microbial communities from rom New York Harbor, USA that are MTBE-degrading - MTBE-NYH (New York Harbor Sulfidogenic)... | ecosystem: Environmental > Aquatic > Marine >... | reverse complement strand
CATTACTTGCTCAAAAAATGACAACCTAAACAAAAAATTAATATCCATCATGACGTGGTAGGGATTCTAACTGAAATTTTTTTCATGCTATTTTTTATTCGCTTGATTTGGGAATAGTAAACATTGTAGGGATGAAATTACACTGTCCGAAATGTTCAAGTGGGAAATACTGGGTTTTAAGAGACGGTCGATTCCGATGTTGCCAGGAAAGAAAAAAGGGAGAAAGAGGCGATTACATCAACCCTGCCTCCTTAAAAGAAAAGTAGCCTTTTTTACTAATAATAATGTGATCTAATACTGTTATTCCCAAAATTTTTCCGGCATCAATCAGTTGCTGATTGATGGTTATATCCTCAGGGCTTGGTTTCAGTACCCCGGAGGGGTGGTTGTGAGCGAAAATAACGAATGCCGCCCGATCAGAGATCGCATCAGCAAACACTTCCCGGGGGTGAACCTGGCTTGAATTAAGCAAACCAACCGTTACTACTCTATTCCCAATAACTTCATTAGCCCCATTTAAAGCAAGGCAAATGAAATGTTCCTGTTTTTTGTCAGCAATAGGCATAATGAGGGGAAGCACATCTTTTGCTTTTTTGATTATTAGTAGGTCATTAGAGAACCTCCGTCGGGCAAATTCAAGAGAGGCGACAACCTGGCAGGCTTTTACCTAACAAATTTAGTTATACTTCCTTTTTCATTAATGGCTCAATCGAGTCTCAATCTAAAGGGGACTATAACTTATGAGGCCGACCAAGTCAATCCGCAGTCGTGATTCTCCCTTTTTTATTTGCCTAAAATTCCGGGATTCCGATAAACATTTTTAACCTACAATTTCAGGAACTTATGGAAAAAAGGAGGTGTGTCATGTCCTCATTATTCGAGGTCATTATAAAAAATCGTGTCGTCAAAGATAGAGTCGCCAAAGGTCATTTGGAGCAGAAACGAATTGCCGGAACACAAGGAAATTGGTACCCAGAGAGTTTATATTTTCTTGCTGAATCAGAAACAGAGGCTAAAAATTTTGCTCTGGAAAAATTAGAGACAAGGAGAATCCTTGGTATTTCAAGGCGCAGAAGCTTCCGCCGCAATATCAGGCGTGAAGTAAAAATTTTAGAAATCAGGAGGATTGCATAATGAATGATATGAACTACACGTATCAAACCACTGACATTCAAAGAGTACCGGGGCATAAACCAACAGACCCCGCTATGCCGTATCTATTTGGAGCAATCAAAATGAGGGATGAGCGGGAAAAATCTTTTAACGAATATTTTCACTCGGATGGAGAGAAAGAGGAATATCTGGATTCCATAAAGGAGGAACTTCAAGCAAGAAGCTGTGCTCTAAAATATCAAATTTTTGAAATTGGAAAACTTCTATGTGAAGTTAAAAAAAATTTACCTCATGGAGAATTTCAGCCGTGGGTAGAAGAGAATTTTGAACATGGATACCGGACAGCGCATAACTGTATGAAAGTTTATGAGGCTTGTATGGGGCATCCTGATGTCGTCCAATATTTTAACCCATCTTGTTTATATTTGATCGCTAAGCCAAGTTTCCCTGATGATCTGCGGGCGGCTTTGTTTGATGGGGCAAAGGGGCCAGTTGATGTAAGTAAAAACGAATTAATCCAATTGGCACTCAAATATAAAAATGGTGAAATAACTACCGATAGCGAAGAAGTTCAAAGTGTTTTGAAAAAGCAAAGGGAAATTACCGTATGGGAAAAATACAAAATTGAATTGATGGCTTTAGAAAAATTGATTGCTGGCAGGTTGGAAAGAATGAAACATATATTTGATGTTTATCCGACCAACCCTTTAATAGAAAGTGATCAGGAAGATTTTACCAAAGAAGATATGGAGTCTGACATTACAAACAAAATCGGAGATTTCAAAGCCCAGATTCATACCCTCATTAGACAATTGGAAGAAAAATGCAAATGATTCATTTATGAAACAGATTCACTTTTGGACATGATGATAGGATGTTTTACGGAGTAAAAACGGGAAAAAAGGCTAAAGAAATAGTAGAAATAATTTGCCGGGGATTGAGCGTATACCTCAAAAAGGCGGTTCCCCTTCGAGCCGCCTTCCCCGCTTTTTTTAATTTTTTCCGAGAAACAAATTCAATGATCGGAGAGAACACAATGAACCCAACAAAGCAAAATAACGACCTATGGAAAAATTTAGAACCTCTCCTGGCAACCATAGATCAGGTTTCTCAAAAGATTCCTGGCTGTGAATCTTTGTGTTCTGATTATGAGGATTATTGGACTCCTGGAGTTGCCAAAGATGTGCGTGAGCAAGAACTCGAAGATATCCGACGGGACGTAAAACTTAAGGTTCACCTCTGGTTAAAAAGAACTCCGGCTGAGCAGATAATCTTGGTTGTCAAAAGTCTGCATCCAGCAGCACGCATTTACCTTTGCCAATTGGTAAGAGCAGCGTTTAAAGGTTTTTTTGAATTCGACTACAAAGGATTGCCAAATGCTGTCGTTGTGCCTTCTACCTTTCCAGTAATGAAGCGAACCAAAAAGACTGCCGAACTAATTCCTTTAGAAAGACCGCTAATCCGAAAATATGGCGAAACCACCGTTACCATATCGGGTCATACGACCAAATCAGAAGACGGCCAACTTGCCTTTGCTTTGCTGTTATTGATGAGGCAGAAAAAACCTATTTTTACCGAAAAGAACATAACCTTCCAGACCAGTTTAACTGAGTTAGCAAACACGATGCTCAAATCGAATCCTTACCATGAACCAACGAGAAAAGTTATCTGGAATGGTTTGCGTCGCTTACGGTCGGTTGTATTGGATATTGCCAAGTTTAGAAAAATCAACAGGTACATTGGTGGTATTTTGGATGGCGCAAGAAAGTTAGAGGAAGACAAAAATGGTGAAATCACCGTTTATCTGGATCGGGTTTTTGTTGAGCTTATTGACGAAGGATTTGTAAAGCTTGTGCCAAGAATCCTTTTTAACCTCAACCCGACTGAAACCAATCTATACGAATTTCTGATGCACCAAAAAACTTTTAACCAATTCGGCTACCTGAACAAGATCAGTATGATGAAGGTCTGGGACTATGCCGGGCTGGCTGGAATTGATGATAAACCTCAAGCGAAAAGCTACATCCGCTCTCGATTAAAAAAGGGGCTTGATGGATTAAAAGCAAAGTCCGTAATCCAATCATACAGCCTTAAGGGAGATCAGCTTGAGGTTTTCTCAACAGATAAGATAGGCGTAGAAAAATGGACAGAAAAAGAAGCACCTCAACGGAAAAGCCTCACCGAATTGGAAAAAGAAGATTTAAAAAGGCAGCAAGACCGCTGTGGTGGATTTGGTATTAAATGCGAGCAGCTTGATGAATGTGATGAATGCTCTGTATGGCATTTGTGCGTTGATGAATATGATAAATGGAAAAAGCCAGATCAGGGAAATCCCGGAAACATAATCTAATCTCATTAATAATTTGACGTAATCTCATTAATGATTCGACATAATCTCATTTATGATTTGAGCTAATCTCATTAATAAAAAAACCTGCAACTTATTATGATTATTAAAAAATCAGGAACCGTATTACATGGCTGTATTACATGCTGTATTACATACAGTATAAGTAGTCCAAAACCGGAAAAACCACTCGGTTTTGGACGATATCTTTTTCTTTCTAAAACTAAATTTTTTACATCAGAAAGTTTACCTGATGGATAGGATAGTTTTTCCCTGATAGAAAAGAAAATAAGTTTCCGCTGGCAAGTAACATCCTATACGATTCAAGATGCCCCCCCCTGCAATGGAATGTACTATACTGCTGTTGTAAATTCTATTGAACCAGCGGCTGAAACAGAACACATATATACTTCCATAGCCAAGTAGAAGTTCTCCCTTTGTACCCAAACCTCGCCAACCAGACCAAGTAACGGTGGCGGCGTGGTGGTGATAAAATGAACGGAATCGCTCCTCACAAAGTATATATAGTATGCCTTGAGAAAACTTTCTCTGAATATTTCCGGCAAAAAAAGAAGTGGGTATTGGCTAAAAAACTTTCGGGGAATAAAACGGGTAAAAAACGCTGCCTAATGTCTATATTAACTTTTTATTAAAAGTTAATATTTATGATTTCTGAAACTTACACCCCCAATCCCATTGCGAAGGGTACTCTCATTATTCTCATCTGAATTTTTTAAAAAGGTTTATTTGGTAAAAATCTTGGACCAAATTCTTAGAAAGGAATTTTGGAAGAAAAGGGTGTTACGTAGGTTATCTCAAAAAATTAAATATAAGTGAGTAGGTCTTTTCCAACTGCTTGGCAAATTGGTTGATAATGCTTTATATTGCTTGTTAATATTTTTGCATCAGGAGGGGAAAGAACTGTAAGAATTGCATCTGAACAATACCAGCATTCCTTAACGTTTTGTTCCTTATTACTAAATAATCTATTGGGATAAGGAAGCAAACGAACAATGTCTTTTAAACTTTTTAAACGTTTTATAGTTTCTTCGTCCTTGTCAGTGATTTTCTCTACTGCTTTGATTATTTTTTCAAATTCTTTTTGGTTGTTTTGAAAAAATTTTTTTATTTTGCATTCAATTTTAGATCCTTTACATTCTCTTGGGTCATTTTTATATAAATGGTTGTCAAGATAAGGTTCAGCGATGTCGAGAAAACAATCCATAGGATTTTTAACCTCATCAAACAGTTTATCAATATTTTTCCAGAGTCTTCTAATTGTAAATCTCAGATAGCTTGACGCTTCTCTTTGCAAAAATTCATTCACGGGAATCTCCCCATACTTTTTCTTAATCTCAGAGGGACGAGTCGAAGCTATTTCAGCAAAGAATTTTGAAATGGCTTCAAGCATTGTGCTTAGTCTATTTCGTTGCGGAGTTCTGGATATTCTTTGAAGGGAGTCGAGAACTGACTGGAAAGTAGGATACGTTACTAATTTGTTATGCAAGAGAATGAGATGTTGTAAAACACCTTTTTTTATTTCCATCTTAGCATATTGAGATCCAATTTTTTTTGAATGGGCCTTTAAGATTTTATCAATTCTTTCTTTTGATCCTTTATTTAATACATGGTCAACGATAGTGGTAGTGTCTAAAAAAACGGTACTATTCGGCATTATTAAATGCGACATTCATTGGAATTAAAAGGTCAAAACTCTCTTCCAATAGTGATAAACATTGGTCATAAATTGTTAGGGACATATTGAAATTGTTTTTCATTATTTCAAGAACTTTTTTTAAGGTAGATAATTCAGATTCTTTGAATGGAGATGTATTTTTATTTTTTAAACTTACTTGAATTGCAGTAATAATATCTCCAAAATTTTGGCTAATGCCTTTAAGGGAATTTAAGGCAAACAGATTGGACATCAATAAATCTAATCTAATCTCACGCTCGATCTCATCGTTATAGTTTTTAATTGCTATATCTAAATTTTTTATCGCTTCATTCAAATTTTCAACTACAGAAATGATTGTATTATCGAGCAACCCTACTTCATAAAGACCGTGAGGCGTTGCCGGATTTTGGATTTGTTTTTCTACAGCAGGCAATGATGATATGGTACGAGAAGTTGACCCGGCAGCAGTTGATGGTTCTTCGGAATAGTATCCAGAAGGTTTATAATCTTTATGATCTTTCAAATAACTTACCGACATAGTTTTTCAAAACCTAAAGAGATTTTATTAACAGTTTTAATTTGTGAAAATTAGTTTTTATTAATTCGCTACTTTTTAAAATTCCATAGCCTACTGGCTTAATGGTAAAATAATCTATGTCCAATGTTAAAGCTAAAGGTTTAAACCAAGGGGTCTCTATTTTTGCAGGGTAAGGAGGGACAATTTCTACTGCTAATTTTCTGTCCTCAGACCGTAAATTTAACTTACAACCAACCTCATCGCTGTGACTACTTATTGTTATTCCCATTTCTTTTATGTTCTTCCCAAGGTATTGAACTTTTTGTTGGTTAAGAGAAAAAATTTTTGTATTGATTAATAGATCATTAGCATGTTCACGAGTTTCACACGGTAAAGCAAGTACGAAACGATTTCCTATTCGTGTGAAGGTGTTAATTTCAAAAAAATTGTTTATTGTATCCAAAAAATTATCAGCGAGTATACAAAATTCATCGATTGATTTAGGAGTATGCCCTAAAATAAAACTTTTTTCAGGTCCAAAATGAAAATCAATAAATTTATCTTGGATTCTCAAAAAGGCCTCTTTTGTCTCTACGTTTATTAATTCGATATCAGGCCGGTTTTTAGTAAAGCTTTTGTATAATTTTCCAAAATTATCCCAATAAAGGAAACCTTCTTTATACCTGACTTCAAACGATACAGTTTCAATAAGGAAATCTTCAAACTGCATTGTGCCTTAACCTTGATTAAGTAAAAATTAAATTTAAGAAAAGGATTGCATAATTTTTTTAGTTACCCACTGAAAAAAATCAATTATTTTTAAATAACTGAAAAATAGAATTTTGTCAAGTAATTACATATTCCTATAACTCATTCAGATTTAGCCATTTTCCCCACTGTAAAAAGCCCTATCTCAAATAGCCCCTATAAAACCCTTATCCTAAAATTTTAGAGGCTTTTAGACGTCCCAAACCCCAACTCTTCACCAAAAAAACAAAGGATAAAACCCCCTTGTTCATCTCTCCTATAAACAATATTGATATAAAAAATAGCCCTCAATGGATAAATCCATAAGGGGGCTATTTTTTCAGTTCTGGTTGAATTATTTCGCTGAATACCAATAAAAAAATACAAATTTAAAAATAAACCCATAAGCTACAATAACAAAAGCTACCTTAACCCAAAAAAAGAATAGTCCTGGCCAATTCCAAAATCTTGATGCTAACAAATCTTCTTCTTGAGTTTTTCCTTGTTTTTCGTGATATCTTGCAAAACCTCCCCAAATTAAAGAAGCAACTGCATAATGAAGTAGATCAAAAGTGAGAGCTAAGGTAAGAAGAAAAGAAGGAAGAAGCAATTGTTTGGGTATTATAGGTATGGGCTGTCCATTTTGTTTAAAAATCCAAACTAATGCAATACCAGCGAAAGCCAACTGCCTCGCAACATCACTGGTCTTGCCAGAATAAAAGTAATAACTATCCCTATAATCACTTAGCTTCACTTCGTTTTTCTCGGACCAGTGCTTTGTGTCGTCTCAGTTTCTTTAATCTTAGCTTTTCTTTTTTCGCAAACTGTTTTTGAACCTGTTGCTGGTACAAATTTGCCGGTTGCTGCATCACGACCTATTTTTTTTGATCCTGGTTTTTTTACCTGCGCCATATCTTTTCCTCTTAAAAAGGGAAGGCTCTGCCCTTCACGAGCAGAGCCCTTTTTGAGCTGCTACTTTTTCTTTTTGTCTCTTTCCGTTACCGTTGTTGCTGGTCTTTTTTTTGCTTCTTCCGGTTTGACATATTGACCAGTTCGTGTATCTCTTACATGCTTGACTGTCTTTGTGGCCATCTTACATCACCTACTTTCCCCGGTTAGATTTTTAAAGTCCTCCCGGGGAAAAGCTGATTTAGATTTATGTTGACAAGAATCTAACTACCATGCTAAATCTCCATCTACTTTTGCCTATCAAGCCCAGTAGGATTTTAAATCCGGAACCCTGACCACGCCAATGGTCAGGGTTTTTTATTTAAAAAAATACATATCACAATATGTGGGATAAAGTCAAGAGGTAAATACACAATCTGGGAAAATAACGCCCATCCGGAGATTAAGGGGATAATAGGAAGTGGAGGTAAATCACCCCTTTTTTCCTCCGGCCAAGACGAATAAAAAACCCCTCTCACTGGATAGACCTGCTTGAAGGGTTTATTGAAATTCGAGTTGATAGCTCACCATAATTATCCCTACCCCCCATTGAGTGGTTTTATTGAAACTTTTTTATTCTTATTTTCTTAGAAAATCAAGAGATATTTTGGAGTTGCTTAAACGACATCGGAACTAAATTTTAGTTGATTTTTAGGCTGTTAAGGGTTTTAATAGTACCGTTTTTAGTTAAAAAAATAATCCTTAAATTAAAAACGGGAGATCAAGGGTATAAATGGAGGAGAGAGGATTCATGGGTTATGTGAGATAAAACAAGGCCGGATTGCTAAATAAGAAGATAAAAGGCATTTTTTCTTTTAGGAGAGACTAAAATCGTGTGCCTAAATATAATTCAACGGTAGTTCCAATAAAAAAGGAAAAACATGGATTATCAAATTATAAAAAAATATTTAGATAATCAAAAAGTCAAAGTTGTTGAAACTTACGACTTTGGAAATAAAAAGGTAAAGTATTCTGAAAAGATAAAGGGGTGGAAAATTGATAAGTTTAAAGGCACCGAGGAAATTGTTCGAGCTTACATTCTTGCTAAACTTGTTAATGACCTCGGATACAAGCCTGAAAATATTGAAATTGAAAAAGAGTATGATATTGGCAGACCGAAAATAAATAAACCAAGAATTGATGTAATCGTAAGAGATAGCAAAGGGGATGCCTTTCTTTATATTGAACTGAAAAGCCCCCAAGATTATGAAAAAGACAAAGACGAAATTATTGAAAAACAACTTTTTAATCTTGCTTCGCAGGAAAAAGGGCAAGGCATAAATGTAAAATATCTTGTTTTATATTCTTTTGAAATTGTTGAAAAAGAAATCAAAGACAGATGTATTCTTATTGACTATGAAAAGTTTGCCTCTTTTGCCACTTGGAAAGAAAAAAGAGATTATGCAGACGAACTGCCAGAAAGATACGGCATAGCCCAAAAAGAACCGTTTATTAAAGGAGGAAGGAAAGATTTAGAAACTGCTTTTACTCACGAGCAATTGGAAAATTTAAGAAAAAACCTTCACAATGTGCTTTGGGGTGGCGGTGGAACTGATGATAATGATGTTTTCGCTTCTTTAGTAAATATCATTTTGACGAAAATTCAAGATGAGAGCGAGAAAAAGAAAGGCGAGAAATACGATTTTCAAATCTTTTCTTATGCGAAAAAAGGTAATGAGGTTTTTGAAACCAACGATGAACTTTTTGAAAGGATCAACAGCCTTTACAGAAGAGCTTTGAAACAACGACTTAATATTCTTGATGAAGGGAAACTCAAAAAATCGTTTGTGATAGATGAGAACAAGTTTTCACTTGCTAAACTCAAATATACCGTTTCGGAACTGGAGAGATTTTCATTTGTTGATGGTAAAAATAGTTTTGACGGCAAAGATATTTTGGGTGATTTCTTTGAAGGCATTATAAGGGAAGGATTTAAGCAGACCAAAGGTCAATTCTTCACTCATATTAATGTGGTTAAATTTCTGCTTTGGGGATTACAAATTGATAAACTTGCTATCAAAAGAGTGAATAACGATTTGGAAATCCCTTACATAGTTGATCCAAGTGCTGGAAGCGGAACTTTCCTCATTGAATACATGAAATTTATTACCGAGAACATAAAAAGAAGATTCAAAAATAAACTTGATGATACCAGAGATGTTGAGGATAAATTTCATCAGTGGTTTATGCCGGAAAATAGGGAAAACAAATGGGCACAAAATTTTATTTATGGGATAGAAACTAACTTTAATCTCGGCACTGCCACAAAAGTAAATATGATTTTGCATGGAGATGGTTCAACAAATATTTTTGTAAAAGACGGTCTTCTTCCATTTAGATTTTACGATAAAGAAACAGCTCCAAACTTTTTAAAGCAATATGATGTGGACAAACAATACTTTGACAAAGAAGTAAACGGACAATTTGATGTAATAATTACAAACCCTCCATTTAGCGTAACATTAGATAATGAAACAAAAGAGCATCTTAAAGTGGAGTTTGTTTTTGGCGATAAAAAGAATTCTGAAAATTTGTTTATTGAAAGGTGGTATCAGCTGCTCAAACCAAACGGAAGATTTGGCGTAGTTTTACCAGAAAGCGTTTTTGATACGACAGAAAATAAGTATATCAGGCTTTTCATTTATAAATATTTTAAAGTAAGGGCAGTTGTTTCACTACCGCAATTAACCTTTGAACCTTTTACCAGTACTAAAACCAGTCTTTTATTTGCTCAAAAGAAAACCAAAAAAGAAATTGAAGAATGGGATAAACTTTGGAGCAAATATAGTAATGAATGGAATCATTTAAAAACAAGGTGCGAAAACTTAATATTAGTTTATTTTGAAGAGAAAGACAGAAACAAACTTCCGTCAATTAAAGAATTAAATGAAAAAGATGAAAAAGACATATTAACAAGAATGCTCAAAGATTATTTTGAAGAAGACGACAGAAAACTTTCTGCAAAAGATTTCATGGAAAAGTACCTCGATGAACTCAAAGAACTTTGCAAATATGATTACGACACAAAAGATACTTTTGGTTTTGTAAATACTTGGTGGGTTTTTGGCGAGGTGGCAAACGAATTGAATTACAAAATCTTTATGGCAGAAGTAGAAAATATCGGCTACAAGAGAACCAAAAGGGGCTTAAAACAAATGCCCAATGAACTTTTTAGAACTGACGACAAAGGTGAGGTTTTAGTTGATGACGGAAAACAAAAAACCGCACTTGATTATATGAGAAAAATACAATGGGATTAAAACAAGCTACAATTGATTTTCCAGAATTGAGCAAAAGTGAAAATATACGTCTTTGGCTTCCGTTTGTATTACCAGAACTCAAATATAAATATGATAAACTAACAAATTATTTATCTGTTTATGAATCAGGAAGCAGACCCAAAGGTGGTATTAAAGATGAAGATGAAGGCGAAGCTATAAGTCTTGGTGGTGAGCAAATAAACGTTGACGGCTCAGTAAATTTATCAAAACTCCCCTATGTTTCTCACGAATTTTATAAAAAAGCAGATAAAGGAAAGGTAAAAGATTTAGATATTCTTATCTGCAAGGATGGGGCCTTAACGGGGAAAACTTGTCTTGTGGATTTTGATATTTTCCCCTCAAAAGAGGTAATGATTAATGAGCATATATTTCTTATAAGGGGAAACAAAAGTATAAATCAAAAGTTCTTATTTTACCTAACAACAAATAACTTATTTCAATCTCAGGTCAAGGACCTCGCATATAAAAAGAAAGCTCAGCCAGGACTTAACTCCGATCATTTGAGAAAAATCAAAATTCCCCTGATTCCAAAGCCGACGCAAGATCAAATTGTTGCTAAAATTGAGCCGATTGAAAAAAAGTTCAAAGAGTTAAAATGCCAAATTACCCCAGCACAACAAATTATCAATAAAGTTTTTGCAAGAGTGTTTGGGTTTGATACACAGGAGGTATACACAGTACAAAAGAAAAATTATTTTTTTGTGTCTGACACTTTAAATTATCGCAATTCAAGTATTAGGAGTAGCGTTCGCTGGCATAAAATAGCCCCAATTCAAGATATTCTCTACAAAAATAATCCTTATATAGAAAAATTGGGGAAATATATAATCTCAACCAAAAATGGCTGGTCGCCAAGCTGTAGCGAAAGCGATTCAATAAATTTTGTTTTTGGAGTAAATGCAATATCCGTAGAATCTGTTATCAATTATGATGATCTAAAATTGTCTATTGAAACAAGAAAAGATATTGAGAATTATTTTGCCAAAGAAGGTGACCTGTTTGTGAGTAGGGGGAATACGGTTGATTTAGTTGCGTTGGCTTCCGTGGTCAAAAATATTCCTGAGGGAAAAAATATTATTTTCCCTGATTTATTTATCAGGATAGATGTAAATGAAAAAGAACTAAACAAGACTTATTTAGCTTATCTTTTTAATTCAATAATCGGGCGCCTTTATTTCAAATATGCAGCAAAGGGAAAAAACCAAACGATGGTCAAAATATCTTCTGACGAATTGAATAATTTCTACTTACCAATTCCTCCATTAAAACACCAACAAAAAATTGTTGATGAAATTAAGGTGGAACTTGATAAACAGGAAAAAACGAGACAAAAAATAGATGCTGAGAGAAATAAAATTAATAAACTTATTGAAAATCAACTAACAAATCGTTGCACCTGACCGCTATTCCGCTATACTCCACAGTAGCAGGTGAGTTTGGTCGTTCTAACAGTTCTTTTCCTTTCTTTTATCTTCTCCACTAATTATTCGCTCTTCACTTTTTCATTGACTAAAAAATCCAACTGAATAAGCGTTCTATGTTTTTTAGGGATTCCTTGGGAAATGTATTCCATGGAATAGCCGCCGGGAAAGCATCCCAAGGTGATGGTTGTAATAGTCCCAATGAATAAGGCCAATTTCTGAAAAATAATCCTACCAAACCCAAAAGAGAATATACGAAATCTTTTGAGTTCCATACCATCAATTCCCCTAACCTATTGAGATTTAATACCGGACTTAGGTAAAAACCCATAAGAAAAAAATATTTTATGTTTCATTAAAAAAATGATTGACCTTATAATAAACATAATATACATGATTTATATCCTGTGGCTAACAAGGAAAGAACCAAAATGGCATTGTCACCCAGAGACGCACTATTGATAAGTTTTTATGACTCCATACTTCAACGGGAAGGCCTGGGAACGCTTGGCGGCTTTGAATACCACAATTATGATACCGATGAAGGAAGAAGGCAGATAAAAGGGATTAGCCTTTTGAATCCTGAAAGGGAATCAATTTATATTAACTTTAAAGGAAAGGAAAACACCATGGCAAAGAAAAGTACACTAGTAAAAAAGGCAAAAGCAAAAGTTAAGGAAATTAAACCTGCCACGCCAGCAAAGGAGAAAAAGCCTACTTGGCCACAAGTTTTCGACCAGGTTATGAAAGAAGGCGGAGGTAGCCGGAAGGAGATTATAGGTAAGATGGCTACCATGTACGGCGGCAAGGAAAAACAGGCTGAGGCTTGGACAGGAGAATACCTGTCATTGTTGACCTGTATGGGATATTGTGATAAGAAAGACGGTATCTATTCCTTGGTACTATTCCCAACCGAACAATTGAAAGCCGCAAAGTAAAGGGAGGCACACAGCCATGAACATAATCAACTTTCCTGCAAAAAGGATCAAGGAGAAGAAGGCAAAGTCCATAAGGTCTGCTGATGGCTTCAAATACTTCTCTGAATCACAAATCAAGTTACTCCGCAGAACCGCACGAGATAGAGCGCAACTTGACCTTACCAAAGGACAAATAACAGGAGTTCGTGATTGGATGCTTCTCGACCTGTTAACTTCCACCGGCATACGAGAGGCAGAAGCCGCCGACCTTCGATGCGGCGACATTAAAACTGGTTATGGTGAGTCTTCCTTATTTATTCGGAATGGTAAAGGCAGCAAAGCCCGCACCGTCCAAATACCCGATAGCCTCAAGAACCACCTTAAAACCTTCCTTGTTTGGAAAAGAGAACGAGAAGAACCTACAGGAGAAGACGACTACCTGTTTATCGGGCAACGAGGTAATTGGACGGCTTGGGCTGTTGGCGAGATTGTAAAGAAGTACCTGCGGCGGCTTAACCTTTACGAAACAGGCAAATCCGCTCACTCTCTGAGGCATAGTTACGCTGTAGAACTTTACAGTCGAGAACATGACCTGCGGGCGGTTCAAAAACAATTAGGACATTCTTCTATTCAGACCACGCAAATTTACGCTGATGTTCTGGTAGAGGACATTCAAAAGCAAGTTAGAAATCTTTGGAATTGAGAGGAGGCGATTTGATGGCAAACATGAAAAGGACAAAACCACCAGTAGGCAAAAAAGAAAAGGCTTCACGAGTTCAACCGGGCACGTTCCTTGACTCTGCTCTATACCAAAGAGCAAGAGCGCAAGCCCTTATCGAAGGTCGTAACGTGGGCGAGCTGATTGACTCGGCCATTGAAGAATATTTGGCTAAGCGCGGATTCAAAGGAGAAAAATAGATGATATTAGAACCTAATTGTTCCAAAAGAAGATGTCGTCATTACATTGGTATTGCTCAGCCAGATGGGACTGAGAAGTCGGAAAGACCTGTTTGTGAGGCGTATCCTGAGATGATCCCGAATGACATTGCCTATGGGCATGATAAGCATTTAAAGGTTAGACCTGACCAGAAAAATGATATTGTTTATGAAAAGGAGCTTTAAAAGATGACTTTACTTCGTTTTGCTCCTATTATCAGAGTTAGCACAGAGAAACAGAAGGAAGAAAAAAAGGAATCTCTTCGGACACAAACCACTCAAATCAAGCAGTATGTGCAAGCACTGGGCGGCGTGATCCCCGACCGCTGCTGGGAATAC
>Ga0068714_10005054_pt1 | contig 14247 bp, 7 predicted proteins | sample MTBNYHSulfiMetaG_FD_62988 | JGI IMG/M metagenome (GOLD analysis project Ga0068714, IMG submission 62988) | Enrichment culture microbial communities from rom New York Harbor, USA that are MTBE-degrading - MTBE-NYH (New York Harbor Sulfidogenic)... | ecosystem: Environmental > Aquatic > Marine >... | reverse complement strand
TTCTCTCCCTCAGGGGCTGAGACGACGCCCGCCCGGTATTTCTTGAAAGCCTTTATCCCGTCATAAGCGAGGATCAAGGCGCAGATGATGAGCAGCACGGCAACGGCTGCGGCAAACACGTTTCCGAAAACCTTCTGGCCCTTCAGCGCTGCAGGAACGAGCTTGAAAAAGGCCATGTAGAAAAGCCCGCAGACCGTCGTGATGTACATAAAGTACATGGGGTAGATGGCCACCTTGTAGTTCTTGGCTTTTTGAGCCAGGAAGAGGGTCGTGATGAGGAGGGCAAGAGCCGCCATGAGCTGATTGGCGCCTCCGAAAAGAACCCACACGTAAAGCCACGTACCGGTTTGGACAAGGATGAAGGTGATAATGAGGGCGACGAAGGTGGCAATGTGCGGATTCTTGGCTATCGGTATGGCGTCACCCAGCAGCTCCGCGCTGGCCACCTTCATGAAGCGGAATACCAGGTTCACGATGGTCAAGGCCAGGATGATGATCATGGCGCCGGCCAACGCATTGGCATAGGACACCGGCAGGCCGAGAGTCGTGACAGCCCCTCCGAGTCCGCTCGTGAAAATCCCGACCGGATTTCCCACCTGCTTCAGGTATGCGGCTTTGTCCGCGAAAGCGGTGGCGCAGACGATCACCGCGATAATGCTGATCGTAAACTCGGCGAACATGGCTCCGCCGGTGACGGGCCGCACGTCCATTTCATTTTCAAGCTGCCTTGACGTGGCTGTGCTTGAAACCAGGCTGTGCCATCCCGATATGGATCCGCAGGCGATGGTGAGAAAGAGGATGGGCCAAAGGGGCCCTATGCCGATGCTCCAACTCGTGAAGGCGGGAAGGGTCATGGGTTTGGCACCGATGAGGATGCCCAGAATCCCGGCGATGATGCCGAAGTAAACCACGTAGACGGAGGCGTAGTTGTAAGGCTGAATGAATCGCCACACCGGCAGGATGGAGCTGAAGTAGCCGAAGATGAGCACGCAGATCAGCACGGTCGTGTAGGAAAGGCTGATATTCCAGACCGTCCCCAGGTAGATCGACAGGAAGATGATGGCGATGGCGACCGCGGTGGTCACCAGGATGTTGATCCTCGCCTTGTAGATCATGTGCCCCACGAGGAAAGCCACGCCGATGATGATCAGCATGGGGAAAGGCAGAGCCGCGTTCTTGCTGACGCCGCTGGTGATCACATGGCCGAAAGCGGTGGCGATGAGGAGCAGATAGAAGTAGACAAAGGTGAGGAGGATCTTTCTGGCGCGGGGGGAGATGAGCTTGTAGCTCAGGGCGCCGAAGGTGTCCCCGTCGTTCCTGATGGAAACCATGGCGCTCGAGAAGTCGTGGAGCCAGCCGATGAAAAAGACGCCGAGTCCTAACCAGAGCAGCGCCGGTACCCACCCCCACTGAAGCGCTACGATAGGACCGATGATCGGCGCGGCACCTGCGATGGAGTTAAGCTGGAAGCCGAAGAGAACGTTCTTGTTCGCAGGCATGAAGTCGACGCCGTCCATGTACATTTTTGCAGGCGTTGCCCGCCCTTCGTCGACCTCGAAGATGTTCTTGGCAACATGACGCGCGTAGACCCAATAGCCGAGAACCAGGATTACTGCCCACCACAAAAGAACCCATATTGAATTCATAACTTCCCTCCTGAGAATGGCTGAAACAAGTCAAGCAATATGGCTCGGAAAGATGGGTTATGAAGATTCGTGGCCGGTCGACAAGCCTCCAGTCTCTGTGTAGCCCTTGTCACCTCCCTTCCGAAGTTGGATTCTTACATGTCAGGGCGAGCCCGAACACAATCATGGCCATTTTCCTGTACCACGTTGTCAGAGGGCCTGTCAAGGTTGATCTTTTCAGGAGATCCGCAGCACCCCCGCGCCGTGCATGCGCCCTTGTTTCAGGAGCACAAGCGCATCGTTGGCGGATTCGAGCTCGAAAGCCTGCACCTCGGGTCGGATGCCGATTTCGGCGGCGAGGGGAAGAAACTCGATGGCGTCCCGCCTCGCCACGTTGGCGACGCTCTTGATTTCTTTTTCGTACCAGAGGTATTTCGCGTAATCCAGTTCGGGAATGGGATTGACTTTGCGGATGGCGTTGATCACGACCCGCCCCCCTCTCTCGAGCGCGGCCAGGGCTTCTTTGACCGGCTCGCCTACAGGGGTGAAATCGATGGCGCACCGGAGTTTTTCGGGCGGCGCCTCCCCGGTGACGCCCACCCAGTCCGCTCCGAGCTTTTTCGCGAGTTCCTGGTGATCCCGCTGCCCCGGACGGGTGAACACGAAGACCTTGCAGCCGCGATGTTTCGCCGCCTGGATGGCGATGTGAGCGGAAGCGCCGAAACCGTAAAGGCCGAGGATTTGGCCCCGGGCGGCCCCGGAAAGCCTGAGGGCCCTGTATCCGATCACGCCCGCGCAAAGCAGGGGCGCTGCTTCCAGGTCGGAAAATACTCCGGGGATGGGGTAGGCGAACTCCTCCGGGACGACCATGTATTCGGCGTAGCCGCCGTCGGCGTCCAGGCCGGTTGCCTGAAACCGAGGGCAGAGATTTTCGTTGCCGTCGCGGCAGAAGGCGCACGTTCCGCAGGTCGAATAAATCCAGGCGATTCCGACGCGGTCTCCTCTTTCGTAGCGGGTCGCCAGGGAGCCGGCCCTTTCCACCCTCCCCACGATTTCGTGGCCCGGAACCCTGGGAAAAAAGGGTGGGATCAATCTCCCTTCGATCTCGTCGAGCTCGGTGTGGCAGACCCCGCAGGTCGAGATTCTCACCAGAACCTGATGCGGGCCCGGTACGGGAACCGGAAGATCCACCGGGTCCAAGGGCGCTTTCCTCAGCGGAAGGGATTTTCCGGAAGCGCCTTCCCCGGTGTCGATTTCGCAGAACTCCTTGAGAACCATCGCCTTCATATCAACGTTCACAAAGCCCCGTCGGCCTGGATGGGTCGCATGAGAACGAGAAGCATGGTGCCGGTTTTCAGGCGCACGGGGATGACCTTGGCCTGGACCTTCTCCTCGCCGGGGCGCTTTTTCTTGAGGCCCAGGAAGGTCTGTTCGAACACTCCAACCCGTGCGTTGTGGATGTCCCTTTCAATGGCGCCCTTGGAAGACTCGTCGAGAATGTCGCCGATATGGCTGCCGAAGAGCTCGAACCTGCTCTTCTCGGACATTTCGAGGGCCTTCTGGGTCATGCCGAGGATCTTGCCGCTTTCGTCGATGAGAAAGGCGATTTCGTCCTCATAGAGCTTTTCGCTCAAACGGTCCTTCGAATCTCTCATCCGGGCATAGGCGATTTCCAGATTCTTGTTCGCCTCCTTGAGTTTTTCGTGGAGAATTCTCAGGTTCGCTTCCGCCTCGGTCCTCACGGCCACCTCCCGCTTCAATCGCTCATTGGCTTCGGAGAGTTCCTCCGTGCGCTCCCTGACTCGAATCTCGAGTTCGGCGTGGGCACGCTGAAGGTCTTCCTCGGCTTTCTTTCGCTTGGCGTAAAGCAGGGCGTTCTCGATGGCGAGTGCCGCCGGTGTGGTCAAGGCGGTGAGCAGGGAGAGGTCGCTTCTCGTGAATCCGAAAGGCATCCTCGTGGAGTGGACGTAGATGACGCCGAAAACCTGGGATTTGCTGATCAGCGGGGCGCACATCAGGGATTTGATCTGGAGCCGGATCATGCTCTGGCTGAGGTCCCCTTCCTGCTCAAGGCTCGTGTCGGACATCATGATGGCCTTCCGGTCGCCGAGGACGCGATGTACGATGGTGCGGCTGTAAGTCATCTGAAATTTCTCCATGCCGTCCCTCGACGTCGCGGCAATCTGCTCGTATTCGCCGGTCTCCTGATCGAGCAGAAGCAGCGCGGCGCCGTCGATGCCCTTGAGGCACGAGAACACCGAGTCGACCATCTTTTGAGCAATCTCCCCGATCTCCAGCGACTGCATGAGGAGCGTGGAGATCTCGTAGATTTTCTCGAGCTTGTCGCGATCCGTGGTGCGGCGATCGCGGTAAAGCGCATCGTCGCTGGTCTCCTCGGGCTGTTCGAGAAGACTGATGGAATACTGGGTGACCATGCCGTCCTCGGCATAGGGAGGCCCCAAACTCATGAGGATGTTGCCGACGGCGAGAAAATCGCCCTCCTTCATTTCCAGCTGGAAACCGGGACCGATGGGATGACCGTTCAGATAGGTCCCGTTCTGGCTTTCAAGGTCTTCGATGAAATGGCGCTCCCCCCGCTTGATCACCTTCGCGTGAGTTCGCGACACGGAGGGCTCGACGATCTGAATCTGGTTTTCGGGGCCCCTTCCCAGGAAGGTTTCTTCTTGGTCGATGTCAAAGGAATGGCCTGAGAGAGGGCCGTTGATCACGTAGAGAACGGACATGAGAACCTCCGGTTCTGAAGCGGCAGGCTGGCCGAAGCATAGAAGAGGAGGGGGGGCGATGTCAAGTTTTTGGCTTGCGGGGTCAGAGCGCGGACCCGGGACGGCGGAGAAGCCGGCGCTCCTCCCTGGAACAGTAGAGCACGGGGACGACAAAAACCGTGAGGATTTCGAACAGCATGCCTCCGAAGGAAGGGATGGCCATGGGGACCATGATGTCCGCCCCTTTGCCCGTGGAGGTGAGCACGGGCAGGAGGGCCAGCACCGTGGTGGACGTGGTCATGATGCAGGGCCTGATTCGCCGCATCGCCCCGGCCACCGCCGCGGAACGCACCTCTTCCTTGGTTTGGGGATCCGCCTCCTGCAAGCTCTGTTTCACGAAGCTGGCCATGAGCACGCCGTCGTCCGTTGCGATGCCGAAGAGCGCCAGGAAACCCACCCACACGGCCACGCTCAGGTTGATGGGGTGGACCTGGAAGAGGTCTCGCATGGATGTCCCGAAGACGTGGAAGTCGAGAAACCAGTTTTGGCCGTAGAGCCAGATGAGAATGAAGCCACCGGACCCGGTGACAAAGATGCCGGTGAAGATCATGAACGTCGTGCTCATGGTCCTGAACTGCAGATAGAGGATGAGCAGGATCACGAAAAGAGCGAGGGGTAGGATCAGGGCGAGCTTCTTTTGCGCCCGCACCTGGTTCTCGTAGCTTCCGGCAAAGGCGTAGGAGACCCCCGGGGGAAGCACCAGTTCTCCGTCCCTGATTCTTTCCTCAAGATAGCTCCGGGCCTGTTCGACCACGTCCACTTCAGCCAACCCGGGCTTCTTGTCGAAAAGGACGTACCCGGTCAGGAAGGTATCCTCGCTCTTGATCATCTGCGGTCCCCGGACATAGCGAATGTCGGCCAGTTGGGTGAGAGGAATCTGCTCGCCTTTGGCCGAGGCCACCAGGATTTTTTCAAGGCCCTCCATCGTGTCGCGCAGTTCCCTGAGGTACCTCACCCGAACGCTGTAGCGCTCCCGCCCTTCCACCGTCGCGGTCACCGCCTTGCCTCCGATGGCGACCTCGATCACTTCCTGCACGCTGCTGAGCATGATGCCGTAACGGGCGATGGCATCCCGGTCGACCACAATCTCAAGGTAGGGCTTTCCCACGATCCGGTCGGCGATCACGGCGGAGGGTTCCACGGAGGGGACCTCTTTGAGCAGCCGCTCGATCTGAAGGCCGACCCGTTCGATGGTCTGAAGATCGGGCCCCTTGACTTTGATCCCCATGGGGGCGCGCATTCCGGATTGGAGCATGACGATCCTGGCTGCGATGGGCTGAAGCTTGGGAGCGGAGGTCACGCCGGGCATGTCGGCCGCCTCGACGATGTGGTCCCAGATGTCGTCGGGGGTACGAACGCCGCGCCAGGCCTCTCTTCCCTGATTCAGCTCCGGGTCCAGGGGGGGACGCCAGAGACGAAAAGGCTTGCCGCCTTCATCGGGGATGAGCCTCCCCTGCTCGTCACGAAGGAATTTCCCTTGCACCAGGTAGGGCTTCCCGTCCGGGGCCAGCACGATGGACCCGTCTTCGGCTCTGAAGTAGTCCAGCTTGTCGGGGTTGAACTTGAAGCGCCGCCGGGTTCCATCCCGGTCCAGGATATATTCCGGCTTGTAGTTGATGACGGTCTCGATCATGGAGATCGGGGCCGGGTCGAGCGGGGATTCGGCTCGGCCGAGTTTCCCCACAACCCCTTCGACTTCGGGAACGGCCAGAAAAGCCATGTCCTGCTTTCGAAGGATGTCGTGCACCTCCGAGATCGAGGCGTGGGGCATGGTCGTAGGCATGTAGAGATAGGAGCCTTCATCGAGGGGGGGCATGAACTCCTTTCCCAAACCCGGGAAGGCGTGGTTCAGCGCCACCAGGGGAGTCAGGCTTCTCACCGAACCGGGGAGCCAACCGGTGAGGGTCGGGGCGCCGAGCCAGATCGTGATGCCCGTCACGGTGACGGCGAAAGGCAGAAGGAGAAACAGGGTTTTGTGGTTCAGGCACCCCCTCAAAAGGAACGGATAGACCGCCTTGAACCCTTCATAAAAGAGCAGGAAGCCTCCGATGATCAGGGAAACAAAGACCACGTTGCGCAGGTCCCCTTTCTCAGGCCCCAAAGGAAGCCAGTGGGTGGAGAGGAGAAATACGAACAGGACAAGGATCGCGCCGTTCTCGAGCCAAGGGACATGGTTCTTCAGAGGAGGGGGAAGGAGGACCTTGAGGAACTTGGTCAGGCCGAAATAGAGCAGGATGAGGCCCGGCCACCAGGAGATGAAGATCCACACCAGGACTCCTGCAGCCGCCAAGCCCGCCGGGAGAGACATCGTGGACAGGTTCTTCCGGAGACGACCGTCTCGCGTCGTGAAAAGAAGATGCGCGAAGGCGGGGATGACGGTCAACGCAACGACGATGGAGGCGATCAGGCAAAAGGTCTTGGTGTAAGCCAGGGGCTTGAACAGCTTTCCTTCGGGCCCCTCCATGGCGAAGACGGGAAGAAAACCCACCACCGTCGTGGCGACCGCCGTGAGCACCGCGCCTCCCACCTCCACCGCACCCTGGTAGACCGTCTCCAGCCGGCTGGAGCCGGGAGGGGCCTCACTCAACCGCTTCAGGATGTTCTCGCAGATCACGATGCCCATGTCCACCATGGTCCCGATGGCAATGGCAATCCCGGAGAGGGCCACGATGTTGGCGTCCACGCGGAAAAGCCTCATGGCGATGAAGCACATGAGCACCGCGAGGGGGAGCAGTCCCGAGATGAGGAGAGAGGACCGGAGATGCAGGATGGAAAAGACGACGACGATGACGGTCACCATGATTTGTTCCACGAGCGCGGTGTGCAGGGTGCCGAGGGTCTCGAGGATCAACCCTGTCCTGTCATAGAAGGGAACCACGGTCACTTTGGAGACCGTGCCGTCGGGCAGGGTCTTGGAGGGGAGCCCGGGCGAAATTTCAGCGATCTTGTCTTTCACGTGCTCGATCGCTTCGAGGGGATTCGCGCCGTAGCGGACCACCACCACGCCGCCCACCACCTCGGCTCCTCCCTTGTCGAGGAGGCCCCTCCGGAGACTCGGACCGACCGTCACCGAGGCCACATCTTTGACGCGGATGGGGAGATTCCGGGTGACCTTGATGACCGAGTCTTCGATATCTTTGAGGCTCTTGATGAACCCGATGCCGCGGATCACGTACTCCACCCGGTTGATCTCGATGGTTCGGGCGCCCACGTCGATGTTCGACATCCTGACGGCTTCGAAGATGTTTTCCAGGGTGACGCCGGCGGCCCTCATGGCGTCGGGATCCGCATCGATCTGATACTCTTTGACGAACCCGCCCACGGAGGCGACCTCGCTCACGCCCTCTGCAGAGAGGAGGCTGTAGCGCACGTACCAGTCCTGAATGGTCCTGAGTTCGTCGAGGTCCCAGCCTCCGGTCGAGTTTCCCTCCGGATCCCTGCCTTCCAGGGTGTACCAGAACACCTGGCCCAGGGCGGTGGCATCGGGTCCCAGCGTCGGCTGAACCCCCGAGGGCAGTGTTCCGGAAGGAAGGCTGTTGAGCTTCTCCAGCAGTCTCGAACGGGACCAGTAGAAATCCACATCCTCATCGAAGATGACGTAGACGGATGAAAAGCCGAACATGGAAAAGCTGCGGATGGTCTTGACGCCCGGGACACCGAGGAGCGCCACGGTGAGGGGATAGGTAATCTGATCCTGGACGTCCTGGGGGGATCTGCCCATCCATTCCGTGAAAACGATCTGCTGGTTCTCTCCGATGTCGGGGATGGCATCGACGGGGACCGGGTCTCTCACCAGCCACTTGAACTGCCAGTCGAAGGGGGCGACGACCATGCCCCAGCCGATGAGAAGCAGGGTCACCAGGAAGACGACGAGCTTTTGCTCAAGGCAGAATCGGATGATGCGGCTCACGATGGATTTCCCTTGATCTGTCGTTTCACCTCCCCGCATTTCAGCATCCGGGCGCCGAAATAGGGATTGCGAATGTCTTCGTCCTGCTGGAGCCACGTGGCCCCCTTGTCGTCGAAAGCCATGGAGCAGTAAAGCTCGAAGACCGGTCCTTTGATCTCCGCGCCCAGCCGTTCAACGGCGGCGGCCATGCCGATGGACAAGGGTTCGAAGGCGCTGCGCAGGTCCTCGATGTCCTTGGCCTCCGCGAGCAGGTCCGTCCCTTTCCTGAGGCGGCTCAGCGCTTCCATCCAGATGCCATGGGCCTCCCCCTTCAGCAGGGTTTCATCCATTTTTTGCAACGCAGAGGCGAGTGGCTCCCGGGCCTTTTTTGCGGAGGTCGCATCATCTCCCGCCAGAGCCTCCTGGAGAGCGAGGTACTTCTGAAGCAGGTTTCCCAGTTCTTGTTTGAAAGCCTTCGGGACCGAGGCGGAGATGGACTGAGCCTGGAGGATCCGGTCGAGCCCGAAGTGCTCGTGGAGAATCCGGTAGTGATCGGAAAGGGTACGGAAAAGCCTGGCGGCCTCTTCAGGGGTGTCCGCTTCGCCGCCGAGCATGGAGTCGTTGCGAAGGAGCATGGCGGCCTCTTTCCACACGAGGGCGGACCGGCCTTCGAGGGAAGCGGAGTCGGTGGCGCGAAGCACGTCGTTGAACACCTTGAAGGCGTGTTTGCTTTTCTGCAGGTCCCCTTGTTTGATCGTCCCTTTCAGGTTTTCGTAGGTCTCGTCAAGACGAAGCAGCTGGGAGGCGAAGGGGGCAGGGACGGTGGCCGGATGCGCTTGGCCGGCTTTCCCGGCTGCTGCCGTGCCTTCGGGGTTCATCATGCTCGGCCTGGCCATGAGCTGGACGGCGCTGTCCACCTTGAAGTTCCCCTTGGTGACCACGAGCTCTCCCACCGAGAGACCGCTTTTCACGACGTAATAGTCACCCGCCCGGGGACCAAGGACGATTTCGCGGCCTTCATAGACCCCTTCTTTCCCGGGCACCTGGACGTAGACGATGGCCCGCTTTCCCGTGATCAGGGGAGCGGAGGCCGGTACGACCGGCTCTCCATCGGCGCTGTCCGGGCTGGTCCGCTTGACGGCTCGCACGAACATGCCGGGTTTGAGTTTTCCCCCGGGGTTCGAAACGTCCAGCCTGACGCTGACCGTGCGGGTTTTCTCATTCACGGTGGGGTCGATGTAGACCACGACCCCTTTGAAAACCTGCCCCGGATGGGCCTCGGTCTGGAACTCCACCTGCTGGCCCATTTTCACCCAGGGCAGATCGGATTCATAGGCTTCGAGAACGACCCACACCCTGGACAGGTCGGCGATGGTGTAGATTCGTGTGCCTGTCTGGACGTACATCCCCTCCAGGACGTCCTTCTCGATGACCACGCCTCCCACGGGCGCGTGAAGGGTGATGTGATCGGAGGGTGTCCCTCGACGCGCCACCTCCTCGATCTGCCGGTCCGTGAAACCGAGAAGACGCAACTTCTCCCTGGCGGCCTGCTCCGTTTGCTTCGCTGCCTCCTTGACCCGCTCCAGCCCGCTTTTTTCCAGATTTGCGGCGGTCTTCAAGGCCTGAATGAGTTCCGCCTGAGCCGTGAGCAGTTCCGGGCTGTAAATGAGGGCCATGGGCTGGCCTTTGGCGACCCTGCTGCCCGTGAAGTCGACATAGAGCTTGTCGATGCGTCCCGCCATCCAGGTGGTGATGGATCCTAGCCGGGTTTCGTCATAGTCGACTTTCCCGACCATGCGTGTTTCGACCGCCACCGAGCGTCGCGCAACGGGCTCCACCGTGACCTCGGCCAATTTCCGAGATTCCGGGCTCAGGCTGATCTGGCGGAGGCTGACCGCTTCCGCCTCGGCGGTGGTGCTTTCCTTCTGGGCGGGGATGAGGTCCATGAAACAGATCGGGCATTTTCCCGGCTGGGGAAGCCGGATCTGAGGGTGCATGGAACAGGTCCAGATGACGTCGGTGTCCTGCTCCCGGACGGTTTGTTCATGAGCGTGTTGATCGGTCGCTGACGGTCCGCCCCTGCCGATGATATACCCGAGCGCAAAGGCTCCCGCAATCAGGACAAGGATAGCGACCCTGCGAAGGCTACTGCCTTTTCGTGTTTTTTCCATTCGTCGTTTCTCCACGGGCTATTCCCCATGGCAGATCGTGCAGTGGGCCAACGATCCTTCTGCAGTCCTGTCATTTCTTCTTTGCCGTGGGGGCATCCTCGAGCACCACACCTTCCTTTTCAAACTGCTTCATGTACTTGTCGGGGTCCTTCTTGAAATCCTGAATGCACGGAGGGCAGCAGAAATAAATCCGCTTTCCCTGGTAATCCGTGTAGACCTTCTTGTTGACCTTGGAGCCGAGAACAGGGCACTTCACCTGGTTCGGTTCCTTGGCGTCCGCTGCGAAGCTGAAGGCCAAAACGAAAGCTGCGACCAGCGCAAATGCGACAAAGACTTTTTTCCGATGATTCATCTTTTTATCCTCCATCTATCCGTCCGATGAGCTCTGCGGTCTACGCAAGAAGCTTCTTATCAACCGCCTCGAAAGACTATTGGCATTTTGCTTTTGCCGAAATGTCAGCTCCGTGTAGGAGCGACCTCTGCTTCGACGTTGCTCAGCACCCTGAGGCTCTCGAAGGGCCGGTCGCGATCCTGTCGCAAGCAGGAGCTTGCTCCTACAAGAACCATCACCCCCACCTGTCAGTTCCCCTTCAAGGGAGGTGACTCTCGCCGCCTTGAGGAATTCCCCCTCCCCTGGCGGGAGGGGTGGGGGAGGGGGAACGCATAATCCCTCCTCTAAGGTCGTAAACCGCCGCCGTGCTTGGGAAGCACGGCGCCGTGAATTTCACACGGGATCTCCTTTCCGAGAAGCCATTCCAGTTCGGCGACTCTCTGAGCCTGATCGGCCAGGGCGCGAAGGTAGGCGAGTTCGAACTCGAGCAGGGTTTTTTCCGCGTCGATGAGGTCCAGAGAACTCCGGGTCCCGGCCTGAAAGGCTTCCAGGGTGACCCCCAGGGCTTCCTCCGCTTGAGGGATGAGCGTGTTCCGGTACAAATCGATCTTGCGTTGAGCATCCCGGTACTTGTACAGGGCAAGCTCCATGTCGGACCGCAGCGAACGCTTCAGGGCTTCGGCACCCCTGGAGGCCGAAGCGAGTTTTGCCTGTCCCTCCCTGACCGAGGCTTTTCTCTTCTCCCACCAGAAAGGGATGGTGACGGTCACGGAAGCGATGACGGCGTCCTTGCCGCTGTCGGGTGTGGTAGGAACCAGGGCCGACCCGGTCATGATGTCCTCAATGCCGAAGGTGAGATCCGGAAAGTACTCTTTCTTCGCAAGCTCGATGCCGGCCTTTTCTCTGGCTTCCAGGTACTCAAATCGTCTGAGCTGGGGGCTGAACTCGGGCAGCCCCTTGAAGAGCTCTTCGTCCGTGACGCACAAGAGCATGACGGGAACCGCGGGGGGCCAGGGGAACTCCGTGTCCGGCGGCAGGTTCGTCGCCGCGGCCAGCTTGGCCATGAGGGGGCGCCGGAGGTCCTGAAGGGTTTTAAGGCGGTCCTCCAGGCGGCCCAGCTGGACCTGGGTCTTCACCACATCCGCATAAGGGGTGGCTCCCGCAGAATAACGCGCCCTGACCACACTATCGAAATAGCGCAAGAGCTCGATGTCCTCCCTCGTGATCCGAACCGCTTGAGCCAGATAGGCATACTCATAGAAGACGTTTTTCACCTCGTAAAAAATCTTGAGTTTCAGGGCGTCGTACTGGGCTTTGGCGGCATTCGCATCCTGGGTTGCGACATCCTCCCGGAGATCGAGGATGCCGAACCAGGGAAAGGTCTGAAACAACGCAAGCCTCGCTTCCTGGGGGCCGACCCTGGTCTCGACATTCTCGATGTAGTAGGCGAAGGTGAAACGGGGATCAGGGAGGGCTTTGACCTGAGGGATTTTTTCGAGGGCCGCTTTCCACCGATAGAAGGCCGACTCCAGATCCGGGTTGTGCAATGCCGCCTGGTTGAGATACTCGGAGAGCATCTTCAGCGCCTCATGATCCGAGGCCGACGTGACGGAAGGAGCCGGGCCGGGGCTCTCTTCCCCATCCGCGAAGAGGGTGAACATGAGGCTCAGGCACAGGGCGAAGACCAAGGCGAAAAGGCGGCGGGTCTTTGGGCTTGTTTCTCTTTCCATGTTCTTTCTCCGGTTCCTGTTCGAGGAAAAGGTGTTCGAGGAAAAGGTTGCATCCCCGGCCAAGGCCGGTTAGACTCCTTTCGTAAAATCCCTATCCACGGAGCGACACTCATGCCGGAAAACTCTCCCGATATTGTCACGGATTCTGAATTCCAGGAACGCGTGCTTGAAGCCGACGGATTCGTCGTCGTTGACTTCTGGGCTCCCTGGTGCGGACCCTGCCTCCAAATGGCTCCCGGCCTGGAGGCGTTTTCAAGAGCCAACGAAGGCAGAGTGAAGGTGTTCAAGCTCGATGCGGACGACAACCCCAAGACCGCCGAGAAATACGAGATACGAAGCGTTCCCACCGTGATGTTCTTCAGAAACGGGCAGCCGGTCTTTGTCTCCAGGGGAGCCATGTCCCCATCGAGTCTTCAGAAAAAACTGGACGAACTGCTCGGCCCGGCGAAATAGCCTGAAGCGGCATATTTTCAGAAGGTGCTCGATCTCCTTCTTCTGAACCCTGAACACGGAACCCTTTCTTTCAGGCCTGCGCCGCTTTTTTCCCGTACAAGGGAGAAATTTCGCGGAGCGTCGTCACCGCCTCCTTGAGCGCTCCCAGAAACCGCGTGATGTCTTCCGCCGTGTTGTCCACACCAAAGGTGATGACCAGGGTTCCTTGAGCGTCGGCGAAGTCCCGCCCGATCGACAGGAGCACGTGGGACGCCTGCAGAGCGCCTGCCGCGCACGCGGACCTCGTGGACACGGCGAAATTCTCGTCGTCCAGCATCAGGACGACACTTTCTCCCTCGATGTACTTGAGGGAGACGGAAACCAGATTGGGCAGGCTTTCTTCAGGGTGGCCGTTGAGGATGTATTCATCGATGTACCGGGGCAGCTCCTTCAGGAGCCGGCTTTTCAGTTCCTTGAAGTGAGCGATTCTCGATGACAGGTCTCTCACGGCGGCTTCCGCGGCCGCGCCCATGCCGATGATGCCGATCAGGTTCTCGGCGCCGGCCCGCTTGTTGTGTTCCTGCACTCCTCCGTCAAGGAGGGGCCACAGTTTTGTGCCCCGGCGGACATAGAGGCCCCCTGCGCCGGTGGGACCGTAAAACGTGTTGGACGCGAAACTGAGCAAGTCCACTCCCAGTTCCTGGACATCCGCGGGCACCAGCCCGACCGAATCGACCGCATCCGTATGGAAGATCACCCCTTTGTCCCGGGTGACCCGGGCGATGTCCCGGATCGGCTGGATGGTTCCGATCTCGTTGTTGCTGTGCATGATCGTGACCAGCACGGTGTCATGCTTGATCGCTTCGGCCACATCGACAGGATTGACTCTGCCGTGCTCGTCGACGGGCACGGAGGTCACCTTGAAGTCCATCATTTTGAGGCGCCTGAGACTCCTCAACACGGCGTTGTGTTCGATATTCGATGTGACGATATGTTTTCCCTTGTCCTGCCTGGCCCAGGCCGCTCCCTTCACGGCGAGGTTGACCGATTCCGTTCCTCCGGACGTGAACACCACGTCTTTCGGGCTCGGCGCATTGACGAGCCGGGCCACCGACTCCCTGGCCTTCTCGAGTGCCTCGGACGCTCCATCACCCAATTTGTGCTGGCTGGAGGGGTTGCCGAACTCCGTTCGAATGGCGCGGATCATGGCCTCCTGAACCTCTGGAATAAGAGGATTGGCGGAGATGTGATCCAGGTTCGTAATTTTCTCAGCCATTGACCTTTCC
>Ga0068714_10005051_pt1 | contig 14254 bp, 16 predicted proteins | sample MTBNYHSulfiMetaG_FD_62988 | JGI IMG/M metagenome (GOLD analysis project Ga0068714, IMG submission 62988) | Enrichment culture microbial communities from rom New York Harbor, USA that are MTBE-degrading - MTBE-NYH (New York Harbor Sulfidogenic)... | ecosystem: Environmental > Aquatic > Marine >... | reverse complement strand
TCTCGAGATCGCCGCGCGCCGCCGGCTGGGTATCAACCTGCAGACAAAGAGCGACCTGGTGCTGCGCGACCTCGATCTCCTCAAGCAGCTTTCGGCGGTCAGAGCGTCAGTCGTCTTTACGTTGACGACGATAGACGACGGGCTGGCTGCCAGGATCGAGCCGGATGCCCCTTCCCCGTCGCGCCGGCTGGCGGCTATGGCGAAGCTGGCGGCGGCGGGCATCAAGGTCGGCACGGCCCTGATGCCCGTGCTCCCCTTCCTTGAGGATTCCCGGGAGAACGTCACGGCCATCGCCGCGCGCACCGCCGAGGCCGGCGGCACCTTCCTGGTTCCCTGGATGGGCGTCACGCTGCGGGACCGCCAACGGGAGCACTTCTACCGGCAACTCGACCAGCATTTCCCCGGCGTGTCAGCACAGTACAGGCGGAGCTTCGGGGGCAGCTACGAATGCGCGCCGGCTAATGCCCCGGAACTGTACCAGTGCCTGGCTGAAACCTGCAACCGGCTAGGGCTGTTGCACACGATGCGGGAGGTCTCCAATAGCTTGCGGGCAAGGGGCCCGCGCCAGCCAAGTCTGTTCGAGGAAGGCGATACGAGGTGATTGGGCCGGGCTGACTTGACTCGGCCCTCCGCTACCCCGCTCCTAACCATGAGCACGTCACGTTCGAAACCCTGGGGAGTACGGCTGCGTAGTAGACGCGTGTTAGACATCTAACGGAACACGTGGCTCAGAGGGGCGGGCGATGGTGGTCTCCCACGACGGGAAGTACCTATTCTTCGCCAGCTTCCGGGGCGGTACGTCACAGGTCTACCGGGTCGACGCGAAGGTAATCGAGCATATGCGGCCGCTCTGACCACCGCGGGGCGGGGAGTGGGGCCCTCCGGCCAGGCCCGGGAGGGTGTGCAGTCTAACGTAAGGAGGCGGTCACATTTGGATCTGAAGGGCGAAGAACTCCGCGCAATGCTTACGGACGATCGGTTTCCGCTGTCCGCGAAATACGACCCGGAATGGATACTTGCCAACACTGTCGGAGCGCACTCCCTGTGGCTCACGGAGATGCTGTGCCGCAAGCTCGACCTCCGTCCCGGCATGCGCGTTCTCGACATCGGATGCGGCCGCGCAGCGTGTGCGATCTTCATGGCCCGGGAGTTCGGGGTACGGGTGTGGGCTATAGAGCCGGACGTCGATCCGGCCGACAACTGGCGGCGGGCCGTGGAAGCCGGCGTCGGGGACCTGGTCTGCCCGATGCGCGGCGACGCGCATCATCTGCCGTTTGCCAGGGGCTTTTTCGATGTGGTCACTGGCATCAACTCGTTCCAGTTCTTCGCGACGGACGAGCTCTACCTCCTGATTCACGTTGCCCGTCTGATTCCCAAGGGCGGACGCATCGGCCTGATCCTTCCGGCTGTCTTTCAGGATTTCGAGCGTGGCGAGGTCCCGCCGCATCTGCGCCCGTACTGGCGCCCGGAGTATGGCGTCTGGCACACGGCCGGCTGGTGGCGCGATCACTGGCGCAAGTCAGGCGTCGTGCACGTAGACGTTGCCGAAACGCTCCCGGAGGGGCCGGAGATCTGGACCAGATGGATCGACGCGCACCAGAAGGAGGACCTGATCCACGCAGACGCGGGAAGGTATATAACCTTCATGCGGCTGATTGCGCATCGCGTCTAGTCCGCACGGGCCCGCCGGCCCGCCCTAATGCTGGGGCCTCGTCCTGGGCGTATGGTCGATGGTCACGACCTCGTCTTCGCCCGCCCGCTTGAGTTGCTCGAGAGCCTCACCTAGCTGCCTGTGCAGCTCCCGCGCGCCGCTCAGCGGCATCCAAACCATCGCGGACAGCTGTCCCCTGACCTCCTTGGCTTCAACGTCAAAGTGAGCGATCTCGTAGAATGTGAAAGCCACCCGCCTGCGATCCCCCGCAACGAGGCAGTCGTGGGCAAAGCCCTCCTGCCAGGATCCCGCGTCAAGCTTGAGACGGAACGGTCCGATTTTCTGCCTGGACATATTCCCACCAGCTATCCTCACAAGATGAACCCATATTCTAGGAGGTGGCGGCTGTTTCCTGCTGAGCCGCGAGACGCTGGGTCGACAGGCTGTAGATATTGCGTATATCCTAGCCTCGTGAGGTGATCCGATGTACACCATCATCGGAAGATGGGGCAACAGCCAGGCGGTACGCTTGCCCAAAGCAGCCCTGGAGAGGACCGGCCTCCGCGAGAACGACCGCGTTGAGATCAGGGTGGACAACGGATATCTGCTCATAATGCCCACGCAAGCCGGTAGGCAAAGAAGTATGGTAGCTTCCAATTCCCCGAGATAGGGCGATATCGTCTTTCTGGATTTCAGTCCCCAGACAGGACACGCACGTAGGCACACAGGTGCACCTGCGGCCGAAACCCAAGGCCCGAGTAGAGCGCCACGGCCGGCTTGTTGTCGCACGTCACTCCGAGTTTGACTGTCTTTATGCCGCCCTTCGCCGCGGTGGAAAGCGCGGATTTCATGAGCGCCCGCCCCAATCCCCTCCCGCGGTGGTCCGCGGAGACCGCAATCTCAGGGATAAATCCCTCCGCCGGGCCTCGTCTCACGAAAAACAGCACGCCGCATACCGCTTCGTTCCGGAGCGCCATCAACGACCCCTCGTGATCAAACGCGCCCACGCTTCCCTTAACGAGAGAACGGATCATTGCTTCCGCGCCCTCGACGGTCCGCAGTTGCCTGGAAACCCGGGCGTCGCCGTCCGGGAAGCTCGCCTCGTGCACAAGCGCCGCCGCCGCCGGAAGGTATTGCTCGTCCCAGCTCCTGAGCTCATACCCGGCCGGCGATTCGGGCCGCGGCATGCCCCCCGGCAGATCGAGCGACATAAGCATCCGGGGGATCCGGTCATATCCGTGGGCCGCAAACGCCGCCGCCACGGCGGGCTCGTCGCCCAGGATCAGCGTCTCGCACACCAAGAAGTGCACTCCCTCGGAAAGGAGGCGCTCGGTGCAGCTTGCGACCAGAAGCCCTTCCAGCCCTCTGCCGCGTCCGGCCCGGGCCACGTGAAAGAAGTGAATCTGACCCTCGCCCTTGCCTGCGAGAAACAACGCGAGCCCCAGCGCATCCCCGTCCTCGCAGACGACCAGGCCGGACACGGCGCCGGCCGCAACGGCCCGTTGGAGCCGCTCGCTGTCCATCGCCAGCAGCGCTTCCCCGAACGTAGCCCGTGCCTCGGCCGTGAAGTCGGCTACCAGGACCGAGGCCTCGTCGAGGGAATCTCTCAGATCGCTGACCTTCAGTGCCGCCGCGTAGTCCAAATCCCAATCCTCCTCCAGGCTCATTCCCGGCTGAGGGCCGCCGGGGGTCTCCAGGGCTTGGCGTTTTCTGCCACATTCGCCGGGGCAAACACCCTCCCCTGCGCGCGGCCCGGCATGAATGTTGCTTACGCTGGAGGGGCGTGCGGCGTCTCTCGGCATCTGACCGGCTCTTGAAGACAAGGAGGTTCGATATGCCGTCTTGGTCCGCTCTCGAGGCCCACCTCAGGCAAGAGGCCCTCAGACAGCATATTCCGGGGCTCGCCGTCGCCGTGGCGGTAGACGGCAGGCTCGTCTTTGGCGCCTGTATCGGGGTCGCCGACGCGAAAACAGGGGCGCCCATCGACAATAACACCATCTTCGCCATCGGGTCGCTGACCAAGTCGTTCACTGTCGTGTCGCTGCTCCAGATGGAGAGCGAGGGCAGCCTGAGCCTGGAAGACCCCGTGGTACGCTACATAAGCGAGTTTCGGCCGTCCGTCAAGGGCCCGGTGGAGAGGGTATTGATCAGGCATCTGCTCTCGCACACCGCCGGGATACCCCCGCTTGCGGGGCTTGGCCATGCCGTCGCCCGGTCAGCCGCCCTCTCGTCCCGGGCGTCCCGTAAGGACGGACCAGAAATCGTGGACTTCGCCTCCCACACCCGTTATCTTTCTGAAGAAACCTATACCCCGATCGGGGCCCCCGGGGAGGTCTTCAGCTACTCCAACGACTCGTTCGTGGTGGCCGCTTACATAGTGGAAAGGGTGGCCGGGCGGTCGTTCTACGATGAGATCACGCGGCGGGTGCTGGAGCCGCTCCAAATGACCAGATCGGTCTGGTCCCCTCACGAACTTGAGGCCCTCGGGAACGCGATCAGCCCGCACCTGGTAGCCAAAGACGGTACGGTGACGAGGGACGCCTGGCCTGACATCGGACCGTACGCCGCATCCGGGGAGCTGAAATCCTCGCCCCAGGACATGCTGGCCTACGGTTCGGCCCTGTTGAGGACCCCCGGGGTTCTGCCGCCATCAGGATTCCAGAGGATGGCGACGCCGGCCTACAACATCGGAGGGGGGCGTTTCTACGGGCTCGGAATGGAGATTGCACCGTACTACGGCGGAGGACCGCTCGTGGGCCACGGGGGCGCGATGCCGTGTTTCGCGGCCCATATGCTCGTCGCCCCGCGATCCCGGGCCGTGGTCGTTGTGATGGCCAACACCTACGCGCCGGTCGCGGAGCTTGCCCTCAGCACCATGAACGCCTTGCTGGACCTCCCTGAGGGGACGGTCTGGGACGGCCGTACGCTTCCACCTGTCCCTTCTCCGCAGGCCGGCCGGCTCGCCGGGACCTACCGGTCCGGCGAGGGTCACTTCTTCCAGTTTCACGAGACCGGTGGGTTGCTGTACGTGTCGGAAGGCAAGGCTCCGGAACCGGTGCGGTTTCTGGAGGATGGCAGCGTCAAGTTTGTCGACCGGAGGGGAAACGCCCGTACGGGCCGGTTTCTGCTGGACGACCGCGGCGAGGCCTGGGCTATCTTCACCGGCCTGCGGGTCGTGCCGCGCGCGGACCCTGCCCGGCCTTCATCCCGAAACGCTTCACCGCGAACAGGGCAAGCGCATCCCTGAGGCCCGTCTCGTCCGTCACCTCAAGGTACACCCACTTGCCGTCGTGGAGCTTCTCGGTGCCCGTGATCAGCTCCACGGCTCCGGGACTGAAGAGCCCGCGGTTGGCCTCGAAGGCGTCTAGCTCCTTCTTCCCCATGACGCAGAGGACCTGGAAAGCGCCCCGTAACGGCGTGACGCTGAGGATCGGCCGCGAGCCCTTGCGGGCGCCGACCTCCCAGCCGTAGTTCTTGCCGCCGTGAACAATGCGGACATCCAGCCCGGGCTGGGCCCGGAGGAACCCCACCAGCTCATCGAACAGGCGCGCAACCGGCTCCCCGATGAACCTCAGCATCGCGGCGTGGTCGGGGATGATCGCCGGGTTGGTCAGTCTCTTTATCCGGCGGGCGTCTTTGCGCAGTCCGCTGAGGCGGCCGAAGTTGTCGTACGGCAGCACGCACCGGCGGTAGGCGGACATCGAAAAGTGCGCACCGGCTGCCTTCCGGGCCTGCTCAAGGGAATGCCCGCGCCGCAGCTCAAACTTGTCGCAGGGGAAGGCGTCACATTGGCCGCAGTGCTCGAAGCCTTGTCCGATAGCACAGGGCCTTACCGGGCAGTTGCTGTCGATGCGGGTCGCATCGTCGCCGTCTGCCAGGCACCCGTCACAGATCAGCTTCTCGACTGGAATCTCCAGCTCGAAGTACACCTTCCAGTTGTCGTGCAGGTACCGGCGCTCGTCCTGCTTTTCGACGTTGGGCCGGTACGCAAGGCAGAGGTCGCAACGGTCACCGCAGTGCGACAGTATCTCGGCCATCCCCAATCGCCTCCGGTTAGCCTGGTCTCCTACCTGCCCGATTGCTCTGAAGCAGCCGTGCGAGCCCCAGTACGAAATCCATCCCGGGGACCCTTTCCATATAGGCCTTGTAGTCATCGCCAAACTTCTCTACCAGCCTCTGGTCCTCTTCCCTGCAACTCATGTAGACGACTACGATGCCGAGCAGCCCAAGCACCGCAAACAACCAGTGTGGATACCAGAGAAAGGTGACCAGGAAAATCGAGTAGATCCCGCCCGTGTACTGCGGGTGCCTGACCACAGCGTATACGCCGGTGTCGACTAGCCGGGTGGTATGGACAAACGATTTGCCCTTGGCCACGCCTCCATGCCTTGGGAACATGACAATTGGAGCCATGACCAGCACCATGCCAAACGCCCAGACCACCCAGCCGGCGATGAACAGAGCCGGGTATTGTCGTGTCTCTACTACCCCCGCGAGGACAAGCGGGTTCACCGGAAAACAGGCAATACCCAGGACCGTTAGGAGCGCGCTCCAGAGGACATTGGCCCGCTTCTGATCGGACGTTCCGGTCTCACTCCTCTCAGGCCCTGGGGTCCTCACCGCAGTCGCTTGACCCACCTGTCCTCGTAGTACTTGGCGGACGGGCCGAGGGATTCATACAGGCGGTTAGTATGGCGCTGAGCTCTTGCCGGAGTACCACTCCCGGTCGAGCACGCCGGTCTGGAACACGACCCGTTCCAGCTGGATGATCCCGTCGATGTCACGGTGTTGGGCAACGCTCTGCACAAGGTAGCCTCTGGGTACGCGCTACCTCCTCGGGGGCCCTGGGGCATACATTTCTTTGATCCGCCCCAACCTCGCAGGACTGTCCAGCACGTCTGTGGAGTCAACGAACTGGCCGACCGAGCCCAGGTGGGGCGGCAGCGACCGCACTTCCTCGCTCTGGATGGCTGCACGCAGCGCTGCGGCAAACCGGTCCGCGTGGATGACCCTGAAGGGACGCCCGTAAAATGGCGATGCCACCGGCGTCAGACGCGGTGTCACACCAAGATTGTTATGTATCCCGGCCACGAACTCGTATGCCTCGACAAGAAACGCCTCACGTTCCTGCCAAGTTCCCGCGTCGAGGACCTGATGGAGCGTGCCCATCAGCCCCCCGGCGCAGCTCAACTGCCGAAACGCGGTCCCCAGCCATTTGATGAACGGTACGTATCGGCGCTCCATCAGAAAGCACAGCCCCATCAGATCACGGACGAGCCGCGACGCGACGACACGGGAACCCAACTCGTCGCCGGCCTGGCCACAGCGGCCCATGAAATGCTCCTCCTGCGCGATACGCCGCCACTGACAAGCCATCACGTAGAGCCAGACATCCGAGGGGTAGTAGGCCAGCTTGGCGCGGATGGGCTCCAGCCGGCCCAGTCCGTCGTGAAAGACCCTTCCCGAAGTGACCGCACGCAGGTACTGCTGGGGAATCGCCAGCCAATCCACGACACTAAGCTCTGTTGTTGGGTCTGCGTTCAAAAGCCCGCGGAAATAGCCACGAACGGTGTGAAAGGTCACGCCATGGCGGACCGGCCCTTCGAAGTCCCGGGCCCGGTGACCGTCGCTCCGGTTGACGTAGGCCAGGTCAACCTGGATTCCGCCAATTGTCGGGGGCAGTTCGCGGCTAAGAGCACGGTCGAGCCTGTCCCGGCACTCCTCGAACCCCTCCTCCGGCAGGAACAGCATGAGTCGCGGGCCCCAATCGTGGTCCATGGATTGCGGCGTGTCGAAACCCAGCACCTCCGAGCCTCTGCCGATCAGGGCCGCGGAGTAGACGAGCCCAGGAGACCGCCGTTCCAGAATCGGCCGCACGGCTTGTTCGAAGAGGAGCTCGCTCAGCTTGAGCCCGGGGGTGAACGCGTCTGGCGAGATCCCAGGCAATGCCGGTTCTGTCATAGGGCTGCCTCCCATGCCTCCAACTCAGAGCTTTGGGTTTCCCGAAGCCTGTTCCTGGTGTGACCGGAGTATCGATGCCTTTAGCTCCTCCCCGATGCCGTAGTACTGGGCCAGCTGAAGCGCACACCTCATCACGTCCTGCACTTCCTTGGCGAGTCTCGTCCGACTGGGGTCACCCAGCTTCCGGCGTTTCACCCCAGTGTTTTCAAAGTGGTTGACCTGCTCCGCAAGCTCTCCGCACTCCTCTAAGAGGCGCGTCACAATTCGGAACGGGTCGTTTCCGGCGGGGAAGCGTTCCGTGAGCCTGTCGCTGATCTCCCACACCATATCGAGACCAGGCAGTCGCATTTTGGCTCTGGCAGACTCCGTCGCCGCGTGCCGCTCGATGAGATCCCTTATTGCCGGCCGGTCCGGTGGGTTGATCGCCGGCAGTCCGTCCAATGGAAAGAAACTTATCGCGGTGCTTTCGGCCTTGTTGGGCGCGATGGCTCCTTCGTAGTCGCGGGCGAAAAAGACATTCGAGATGATGTATACCTCATCACCGTTGGGATAGGTGTAGTGAAGGTCTTGCCCGGAGTAGACACCGAAAAGCGTCATCTCCCGAAGGGTCAGCCCGGTTTCCTCAAGTACCTCCCTTCTCGCGGTTTCCTCCACGGCCTCGCCGGGCTCCACCGCCCCTCCGGGGATGCCCCAATGGCCGTTGTCGAGTCTCAGTTGCAGCAGGAGGCGGTCTTCCCGGTCCAGGACGAGGGCACCAGCGCCACACATGATGATCGGCCTTGTCCCGACGAGCTTCCGCAGCTCTCTGATGTAGTCTGCCATACCGTCTACCCCCCGGAGAGTGCATAGACGTTAGTTCGGGAACACCAATAGATGCATCGAGGGTGCCGGGCTAATCCGTTCTCCCTTCAGGTGACGGCCCCTGCCGCCGCCGGCACGCATCCCGGCACGGCAGGGCTTACCACGGGGCCTCTCGAACTCACCGCACGAGACCTGAGACCGTATTAGGCAACTTCAGGGAGGCTAGCTCCAATGAAGGCAATCCGTCTGCTCGGAGGCCTGGTCTTTGCGCTGGGCCTGTTTGTCGTGGTCTTTGCCGGAGTGCCCTGGTTCATCTACCAAGACCCGCTCTCCACATGGTGGCTCAAGACGGCGACGTACTTCATGCTCGGCGGCGTTCTGGTGGTCCTGTTGAGCGCGGCCGCCGAGTCCCGGGCACCCGGGGCCGATGTACAGGCACCCGGACCCGGAGAGACCAGGTCTTCCATCCTGGTGCAGACCTACTCCGAGATCCCCGGACGCGAAGTGGCCGAGGTCCTTGGACTCGTCCGGGGCCACACGGTCTACGCCATCGCGCTCTCCAAGGACATTTCGGCGCTGATGCGGATGCTGCTCGGCGGCGAGCTCGTCGAGTACGCGGAGATGATGGGGCGTGCCCGGGATATCGCCACGGCCAGGATGATCGCCGAGGCCGAGCAGTTGGGGGCCGACGCGATCATCAGCGCCCGGTACGTCACGGCGTCCGTCATCGGCACGGCTGCCGAGCTGCTGGCCTACGGAACTGCCGTCAAGCTGAGGAGCCCTGCCGGATCGGACGGGTAGAAACCCTCACCAAATGAGGTATGGCCACGACCGGCGGCCTCAGGTTCGGCCGGCGGAGGTCCGCCGGTCAGCCCGCGGCGGCAGGGGCTGTGTTTTCCCGCAGGCCGTGCATTCTCAGAAGCGAGCGGACCGGGAATCCAAACCTGCCACGGACCTCGGGCTTGCCGACGTCGACGAGGTAGAAAGCCCCCGCCACCGTGATTCCCGCGTCTGAGAGCAAGGTCTGGCAGGCCGCAAGGGAGTTGCCCGTCTCCAGGACGTCGTCCACGAACAGAGCGCGGCAGCCGCGTAGAGCGCTGATCCACGGAAGGTACTGCAGCCAGAGCTGGTCATCGTGGCCGCGCCAGTTGCGGTAGCCGGCCTTCTGCCCGGGGAAGGAGGCAAAGGCTTCCCGGTACTTGCGGACGGGGATGACCGCCTTGCCGAGCGCGCCGGAGAGGATGCCCGCGATGAAGAAGCCCCGGGCCTCAAGTGTTGCCAGGACGTCATAGCCGTCAGGCGGGAAAAACGCGTTGGCCTCGCGAATGAGGTCCGGCCAGCGGCAGGCCCGGTTCCAGAAGACCACGTCCTCAAGACCGTTCTCGACCCAGAAGAAGAGGTCCATGAAGCCAAAATGGCGGGCAAGCGCAGTGCGCAGGGCGTCGTCGCCGAGCGCCCCGCCGGGCACGTCCACCAGCAAGCGGTCATCAAGCCTAGTCACGGTCGAGCCCTCAATCCCGTTACGTTCCAGGAACCTCAACAGAGCGTCGGGCCCGGGACCGTGCGCGAGCTCAAAACACAAGCCTACCACCACCCCAGCCCTACGTTCGGGACCGGCCACATTTTCCCTGCGCCGAGCCTGACACGCAGGCTGCCCCCCGGGCTGACTCTGCTCCGTGGCTGCTCCAGAATACCTTGCCTCAACCGCCATTATTGCAGCGATACCCCTATCCATGAAACCATGTTCCGTAGTATAAGAGTAGTCGAAAGGCTGCGAACAGTTGCGGAAAGGAGTCCTCCCAGTGCCCTTGGAGATCAACAAGCCCGGTGACGCACTCGGAGAGAGGCCGCGGCTTTCCAGGTTCGGCAGGGGCGTCGTGGCCGCGGGCCTGGTAGTGGTCGTGTTAGCCGGCCTGTTGATCTTCTCGCTAGTCCAGGGCAACCAGAGAAAAGCCGCTCTGGCGGCGGCCGTACTCGATGCGGTGGAACGAAGCCGGCTGGTGTGCACCAACGCGCTTGGCGCCGTCGGAGCGGATAGTGAGGCGATAGCGGCGTTGGAGGGTTTCTACCGCAGGATTGAAGACGAAAACCAGGTCTCCGGCAAGGCAACCGCGGCCCAAGAAATGATTACCTACGTTCTTTCTCAGGTCCACGGGAACCAGGCGCAGGTCGATGAGCTGAACGGCGCGCGAAACCGCATTCTTGTCGCCCTGCAGCAATATGAGAGCCAAAGGTAGAACGCTGGAGGGGTGTGACGTGAGACGGGTTAGACATTTCCTGCTTGCGCTCGTGCTGGCTCTGGCGGTTCTCTCGGCCCCGGCCCACGCCCTCACGCCGACGGACGAGTTTTATGTCAACGATTACGCGGGCATCCTGAGCTTGCAGACGTCCTACGACCTGTGCCAGCGCGGCATCGGTTTGTACCAGGAAAACGGTGTCCAGGTCGTCGTGGTTATCGTCAACAACTACATCGGCGAGTCCATGGATGCATACGCCAACAAGGTCTTCAACGATTTCGGGATTGGATCCAAGAAAGACAACAACGGGGTGCTGCTGATACTCGCCGTCGACGACGGAGAGGTGCGCATCGAGGTCGGGGACGGCCTGAGCGGGCAGATCCCGGCTTCGAAGGCCGGCAGGATACTGGATGACCTCTTCGTGCCCGCGGCCAAGGAGGGTCACCTCGAGACTGCGATCTACCGCACGTATCTCCAGCTGATCCAGGAAGGAAGCCGCCTGGACACGGGAAGCCCGCCCGTGCACTGGATCACCCCTGACCGGTTCGCGGGGAGCGCGGTAGGCTTGCTGCTAGTTGCGGTCGGCGTGGCGTTTATCATCGCAGCCAGCCGTCAGAAGAGAAGGGGATACGGCGGTTACGGCGGCCCCAGCGGTCCGGACGGCGGCCCGCCCGCGGGCAGCCCCCCTTACTCGCCCCGGGAACGCCCTGACCCGACCACCGAAGGCCAACGGCCGGCCGCCCAGGGCGGAGGATTTCCCCTCGGGCCCCTCATAATCAGGGAGTTGCTGAGACACGGGAGAGCCGGCACCTACTCGCCTGCTGGCCGGGAGAGGGCAAGCACGCCGTCCTCCCGCCCGGGCAGTCCGCGGCCCCCGTCCACCGGTGGCGGCGGCCGCTCGTCGGGTGGCGGAGCCAGCCGCGGCTTTCCTTTTGGCGGGTTTGGCAGGAGCGGCGGTTCGGGGAGCAGCGGCGGGTTTGGCGGAGGAGGACGCTCCTTGGGCGGAGGGGGACGGTCCCTCGGCGGAGGGGGACGCTCGTCCGGCGGCGGCGCCGGGCGCGGTTTCAAGAAGTAGTCGAGGCCATCGTTATCTAACTAGACCAAATCGAGAGGAAGAGAGCGCAGTGGGCAAAATGCTGGACAACTTCAGGGCGTGGTGGAACTCGGTGGCGGATTCCCTTGGGGATCCCGGGAAGCTGGCTCAGCTGTCTGTCGCCGACCTCGAGCGGGCGGTCCGCAGGGCCAAGGAGGCCGCGGCGGGGGTCATCGGCCGGCCCGCCGCTCTTCAAGACGCCATTGAGGATCTGGAAAAGAGCGATGGCGACCTGACCCACAGGATCACCGTGCTTATCAGCTCGGGGGCTGAGGGCCAGGAAGCGGCCAGAAAATACGTTCAGCGCCAGGTGATGGTCAGGAAGCAGCTCGCGGAAACGAGGGAGGACCTGGCCGACGCGACCGCCGCGGCCGCGGAGTGGCACGACAAGATCAGGGTCCTGGAGCACCAGCTCTACACCCGGCGGCACGAGGCCAACAGGCTGCAGGCCGAGTACGAGACGGCCCGGGCCGAGCAGCAACTGGGGCGGCAGCTGCGGCAGGCGGACTCGATCCTCGGCTCCGACAAGTTCAGCTCGATTAAGGCCCGCGTTGACCAGGAAAAGGCCAAAGCCGCGGGCTACTCCGCAATGTCCGGCCTCTCCGAGAAGGCCAAGGAAGAGCGCATTATCTCGGAATTCGAGACGGAGGCCTTGATGAAGCAGTACCTGGAGCAGGTGAAGAAGTAGCGAGCGAGGGAATTGGCGGCGGCCTCCGCGCGGCCAATTCCCTTCTTCCGGGGTGGGATCGATGGGGAGATTTGACGGGATAATCGCCGATGCCAAGGTGGCGATGACCGACATTGCGCTCAAGTCTTTGAACCACTCGGGGTCCAACCTCAAGGTGAAAGGCTACGTCGAGGAGCTTGCGAGGCACCTCGGGACCCTCGAGGCCGACCGGTACCAATCCCTGATCGGCCGGTTCAAAGACGCCATGTTCGACACCAGCGATGACCTCGTCAAGCACGACGCGGCCCGCCAGGTGGTGAACCTGACCTACCAGCTCAATAGATGTCTTCGTTGCCACTGCATTACCTGCGCGATGATCGACGAGAACTGCCGATGCAACGGCTGTCTCTACGGCTCCCACGTTGTGGACTGTGAAGGGGGCACCGGTGTCGAGACGCGGAAGGTCGAGAAAGGGGTCTATCTGATAGACGGCGTGCCGGTCGTGCACGCCGAGTACGACCGGGGGAGCGGGCAAACGACGGTAACGCTGCTCGGCCGGAACGACGTCAAGAGCCGCTTCCGCTTTGACCCGGCGACGGGCGCGAAGCAGCCGTTGTAGACCGGTGCCGGTTCGATCCCAGACGGATAGCTTTAGATACCCGGGCCGTTCGGGGCGTCCGGGCGGCCCCGGTCCGGTTTGCCCAGCAGCGTTCCGGTGACAAACTCCACCACCCTCTGGACCACCAGCTCGGTGGCCCGCTCCCCAAGCTCCGCGCTGGCCTTGGTTGCGTCCCCCAGGGCACCGTTGGCCGTGATCTCGTGAAACGGCCAGAAATACTCGCCCCAGGCCACACGCCGCCCGTAGCGGCAGTCGATGATCCTTCCCGGGGCGAGTCTGTCCTCCCGCACCACCTGCGGGGCCAGATAGAGCGACTGCGAAACCTCGGCCTCGCAGGCATGGCCGCGAATCTCGGAGGCGCCCACGGAATCCCAGAAGTCGGCGCTGACGTCGGCGCCCACGCCGGAGAAAGCGGACCTCATCCCGTGCTCGTGATACAGCTTGGCGCAGACGACACCAAGGCAATGGCGGTTCCCGCCGTGTCCGTTGAGAAACAGGATGCGCTCTATGCCGTGTCTCCTCAGGCTCAAACACACGTCCGTGAGCAGGCTGATGTAGGTTTCCACCCGCAGTGTTATGGTGCCGGGATATCCCATGTGATGAGGTGAAACGCCGTAGGGAACGGTAGGGCACACCAGGACCCTCTGCTCAAGCCTCTCGGCGACGAGCCTGGCGACGGCCCGCGCCCGCTCTGTGTCGGTGGTGAATGTCTGGTTTGGACCGTGCTGCTCGCACGAGCCCGTTGGGATGATTGCCACTTCAATCCCTGACATGACCTCGCTCAATTCAGGCCAGGATATGGACTCAAGCATTACGGCTGCCATCGAATCTCCTCCTCAAATGGACCGTGCCCTCGAACCGGCCTGCGCCGCATGGCACTCGACGGTGTGGCCCGGGCCGACCTCGAGCCCGGCGGGCCGCTCAGTGGTACATAGACTGCTGGCAACGGGACAGCGGGGGGCGTACCGGCAGCCCGTTCCCGCCCAATCGCGGGCCTCCTCCGGCTTCGGCGACCTCAGGCTGCCGATGCGGTCAACGGCAGGTGCGGCGGCGAGAAGGGCCTGCGTGTAGGGGTGCACCGGGTTGCCGATAATCTCCCTGGTCGGACCGTCCTCAACCACCCGGCCCTGGTACATGATTGCCGTCCGGTCGCACATGTGCTTGACCAGGGCCAGATCGTGCGAGATATACAGCCCCGCCAGCCCCATCTCTCTGATCCGGCGTT
>Ga0068714_10005048_pt1 | contig 14259 bp, 11 predicted proteins | sample MTBNYHSulfiMetaG_FD_62988 | JGI IMG/M metagenome (GOLD analysis project Ga0068714, IMG submission 62988) | Enrichment culture microbial communities from rom New York Harbor, USA that are MTBE-degrading - MTBE-NYH (New York Harbor Sulfidogenic)... | ecosystem: Environmental > Aquatic > Marine >... | reverse complement strand
TCTGCGATCCCCTTGAGATCGCGTCCTTTCAGGTCCTGCATTTCTCGTCCTCCTCTATCGTAGGCTTGCGTTAGACCGCTCCCTCGTGGAGGTAGCGCTTGAGCTCCTCGACCGACCACTTGGGGTCGATCCCCATCGATTGCACCGTCCTGCCCGGGGTCCTGAAGTCCCGGTCCAGGAGCCCCTCGGCGAGGGTGATGATCGCGTCGGAGACCGGGGTAGGAACCCCGAGCATCCTGCCCAGGGAGGAGTACGTGACCAGCCCGTACGGAATGTCCTCGGTCAGGTGCCGGGTGTCCAGCTTGAAGGGACCCTCGCAGACCTCCAGGAAGGGCGTGTGGATGGCGTCGTACAGGGGCAGGACGTGGTCCTCCCGGTTCGGGTTCCAGTTGACCATCAGGATCTCCTCCTCCAGGGGATGCTGCTCCAGCCCCAGCTTCCGCCCGATGGCCATCCGCTCCCGGTCGATGCGCTCGATCAGGCGCACCACCGCCGGGGTGTTCTCCTTCTTGCCGAACAGGCAGAAGTCCTTCTCGCCCAGCTCGATGCGCGCGGCGTTGCAGATCATCGGCGGGGTGTGGGTGATGGCGTTGTAATCCACCAGGATGGAGTCGATGGCGTTCTGCCCGCGCCGCAGGGTGTAGCCCTTCTCCTTGGGGTAGATCTTGCCAACCACGGAGAGCACGTGATCCACGTCCTTGCCCGGGAAGGTGGCCAGAATCATGTTGAAGGTCCTGCTCTCCAGGCGCACCTGGGCCTCGCCCTTGCGGGAAGCTCCGTAGGGCAGGGTGTTGCAGTCCGAAAGGAAAACCTTCTCCTGCTTGCCGATCTCCCGGAGGACCTTGGCCCAGCTCAGACAGGCTCCCCCCTTACCCAGGTACAGGACGATCTGCCCGGCCTCCAGGTGCGGCGCCGCCAGGCGGGCGTACTCCTCGCACACGAAGAAGGGGACGGGGTTCAGGACCACCTGGGCCCCTTTCAATGCCTCGGCGATGTCGTCGGTCACCGTGGCGATCTTCCCGAACTCCCCGGTGGGTTTGGAATCGATGTCCAGGACCTCGATCCCGCCACGCTTCTTGACTCCCGAGATCTTGCCCATGTCCCGGGAGAACAGAGCGACCTCGTACCCGGACAGCGCCATGTCTGCGGCGGCCATGAACCCTCCGTTGCCGGCGCCCAGCACGGCTACCTTGCGAACCTCCGACATAGCTCTATGATCCTCCCTTTCTGGTTTTTCGCAGTGCGTCGGTTTGCTCGTGATCGACCTCGAGTCCCTCACCCTCGAGCACGACCCCGTAGATCTCCCGGGCGCTTTCCAGGGAGATGATTTCGTTGCGGGCATCCAGGCGCACCGACTCCGGATCCCGCTCCAGCGGGTCGCCCCAGCCGCCGCCCCCGGAGGGGTAGCTGGTGTAGGTGTCGCCCTTGGCCAGGCGGGTTGACTCCTTGGCCCTGAGCTCCCGCTCCCCTTCCCTGCCCTGGTTGACGAAGGCCAGGTTGCACGAACCCGGACGGCCGCCGAACAGCCCGTAGGGGGGGTGCACCTTGCCGTCCCCGAACATGACCAGGGTCGGGTTCTCGTCGTACAGACGGATCCGGTACCGGGCCCCGCACCCCCCCCGGAACTTGCCCGCCCCGCAGCTGTCCGTGGTGAGCTCGTTGAACTCTGTCACGTGGGGATAGTCCATCTCGTTGGTCTCGATGTTCGGGGCGATCAGGCCCCCCAGGTCGATACCGTCCCCGATGTAGTGCCGGCCGTCCATGCCGGGCATGCCACCGGCGCCGCCGAAGCCGTTGAAGCCGAACATGACGTAGAAGCTCCCGCTCCTCGGGTCGATCCCGGTGATGGTGGGGCCGTTCCAGCGGTTCCAGCCCGCGGGCACCCGCTCGGGCAGGACCTGGGAGAGGGCCATCCAGCAGGCCTCCAGGATCGCGCAGGCCGTGTCCAGGGTGCAGGAGGCCACCGGCGCCGGGAAGCGCGGGTTGACCACCGACCCTTCCGGGGCCGAGATGCGGATCGGCCGGTAGACCCCCTCGTTGTGGGGGATGTCCGGGGTGGTCACGGTCGTCAGGAAGGCCACGTACACGCAGGTGGCGGTGTTGGCCAGGGGGGAGTTCACGAAGCCGGTGACCTGGTCGGCCGACCCGGCGAAGTCCACCAGGGCCTCATCTGCGTTGATCGTAATCGTCACCCGGATGCGTATGGGCTCGTCGCTGAAGCCGTCGGAGTCGAGGTAGGTCTCGCCCACGTAGACCCCGTCCTCGAGGCGCTCGATCTCCCGGCGCATGCGCCGCTCGGCGTACTGGTGGATCTCCTCCACGGTCTGGCGGGTCTTCGCCACCCCGTACTTGCCGATCAGCTCCAGGATCCTGCGTTCGGCCACCCGGCAGGAGGCCACCTGGGCCTTCATGTCCACCCAGAGGGCGTCGGGCATGCGGGTGTTGATCCGGATCATGTTGACCACGTCCCGGATCGGCTCCTCGTCCCGGTAGATCCGGACCGGGGGGATGCGGATACCCTCGTGGAACAGCTCGGTGGCCCCGGGGGCGTAGGAGCCCGGCTCCAGGCCGCCCACGTCCCCGTGATGGGCCCGGTTGATGGCGATGAACTGCAAGGCGCCGTCGTAGAAGATCGGCTTCATGATGGTCACGTCCGGGAGGTGGGTGCCTCCCAGGTAGGGATCGTTCAGCACGAACACGTCCCCGGGGTGAATGTCCTCTCCGAACTCCCGGGAGACGGCCTTCACCGCCTCCATGGCCGAGGCGGTGTGGGAAGGGACTCCGTCGATCTGGGCCACGATGCGGTTGTCCCAGTCGCAGATGGCGCAGGAAAAGTCGTGGACCTCCGCGAAGATCGGCGAGATCGAGGTGTTGATCATCGTGATGCCCATCTCCTGGTTGATGGTCAGCAGGCGGTTGTAGATCACCGACAGGGTGATGGGGTCCTGCGCTCCTTCGAACTCCTTCTTGCGGCCCCGGGCAGCGCTCACTCCTTCACCTCCATCCTCTCCATCATCTCCATCACGATGTTCCCGTAGCGGTCCACGCGCATGGTCCAGCCGGGGTGGACGATCACGGTCGTGATCCGCTCCTCCACCACCGCGGGACCCTCCGCCCGCATTCCGGGGCGCAGCGCCTCTCGGTCGTACACCGGGGTCTCCCGGAAATCTCCTAACTGCTCGAAGTAGACCCGCCGGCTCCCCTTGAGGGCCCCGCGGATGTCCTCGCCTTGCCGCTCATCCCCCTGGGCCTCGAGCACGGCCTTGTCCACGACCCCGACGGCCGTGACCCTGAGATTCATGATCTCCAGCGGATTCTCCGGCGTCGAATAAGTGTACAGGCGTTCGTGGGCCGCATGGAAGGCGGCGGCGATCTCCCCGAGGTGGGCGTCCTCGATGGTGCAATCATGAGGTATTTCGATGGTCACCTCGTGGTGCTGCCCCACGTAGCGCACGTCCAGGAAGCGCAGGAGGGTGGCCCGCTCCCTCTCCACCCCCTCCTGGAGCAGCTCCTCGAGTGCCTGCCCCTCCACCTGCCGGATGGTCTCGTTGAAATCCCCCAGGTCGATCCCAGGCCCGTTGGGACCGATGAAGGCGTTGTACGAGCGCACGTTGTCCAGGCGGATGTCCGACTCGAGCATGCCGAGAGCGCAGAACACCGATGCCGCCCGCGGCACGAGCACCGTCCCGCTCCCCACCTCCTCGGCGATCTTGCAGGCGTGGATGGAGCAGGCCCCTCCGGCGCTGACCAGGGTGTACTCCCGGGGGTCGTGCCCTCGCTGCACCGAGACCACCTTGGTGGCGTCGGCCATGTTCTGGTTGATGATCTGGAAGATCCCGGCCGCGGCTTCGGTCTCGCTCATACCCAGCGGCTCGGCAATCTCCCGCCGCACGGCGGCCGCCGCTGCGGCGGCGTCGACCTTCATCTCCCCCCCGAGGAAGTAGTCGGGGTTCAGGTAGCCCAGCAGCAGGTTGGCGTCCGTGACCGTGGGCTGCGTGCCTCCGAGGGCGTAGCATACCGGGCCCGGGTCCGATCCCGCGGAAGCCGGGCCCACCCGCAGCATCCCGCCCTTGTCGAGCCAGGCGATCGACCCCCCGCCGGCTCCGATCGTGTTGATGTCGATCATGGGCTTGGCCACCCGGTAGCCGGCGATCTCTCCCTCGGTGGACAGGGTGACCTTGGCGTTGTTGATCAGGGTGACATCGAAAGAGGTGCCGCCCATGTCCATCAGAATCAGGTTCTTCCTGTCGAGCAGCCCGGCGAAGAACACGGCCCCCACCGCCCCGGCCGCCGGCCCGGACAGGAGGGTAGCCGAGGCGTGGCGGATCGCCGTCTCGGCGGTCATGACCCCGCCGTTGGAGGCGGTCACGTAGAAGGCCCGCTTGAGTCCGTCGGCCTTGAGACGCCGCTCCAGGGTGGAGAGGTAGACCGTCAGCTTGGGCCCGACGTATGCGTTGGCCACCGTCGTGGAGGAGCGCTCGTATTCCCGGATCTGCGGCAAGACCTCGGAGGAGATGGAGATGAAGGCCTGGGGCAGCTCCCGGGCTACGATCTCCCGAATCCTCGCCTCGTGCACGGGATTGAGGAAGGAGAAGAGGGTGCACACCGCCACCGCCTCGACGCCCTCCCGGCGGAACAGGGCGCAGGCCTCTTCGACGTCCTCGGGAACCAGGGGCTCCAGCACCGTTCCCGTGGCGTCGATGCGCTCCCGCACCCCGATCCGCAGGTAGCGGGGCGCCAGGGGCTCCGGAACGGGCAGATACAGGTCCCAGATGTTCTCCTTGTGGGCCCTCCGCATCTCCAGGGTGTCCCGGAACCCTCGCGTCAGGATCAGCCCCGTCTTCGCTCCCGTGGCCGTCAGCAGGGTGTTTGTAGCCACCGTGGTGCCGTGGGCGAAGAAGTCCAGCTCGGGCAGAAACTCCTCCAGGCTCTTGCCAAAGGCCGCCGCGGCCTTGCGGACTACATTGTACAGGCCGATGGAGGGATCCCTGGGCGTGGACAGCTCCTTGAAGGTGTGGATCGTGCCCCGCTCGTCGATGACCACGCAGTCGGTGAAGGTGCCACCGGTGTCGACACCCACTCGGAATCTCATGCGCTCCTCCATCCTGGTTTGTTGCGGCAAGCGCGGCAGACAGACACGGGCCCTACAGGGCCCCGATCGCTTTCAGGGCCTTCTTGATACCAGATTTCTCCTCTCTCGACAACTCCGGCAGGGGGGCCCGGGTGTAGCCCCCGGGGAGGCCCATGAGGTTGAGGGCTTCCTTGGCCGGGGCCACGTAGCCGGGGTCGTATTCCAGGAACTTGTTCAGGGCCTGGAGCTGGAGATGGAGCGCCAGGGCCTCTTCTCTCCGGTTGTCTCGGTACAGGTCGTACAGCCTGACCATCTGGACCGGGATCACCCCCGCGGCGGTCGAGTACACCCCGACGGCCCCTACGCACAGGGCGGGGTAGAACTGGCTGTCGATGCCCGTGCACAGGGACTTGCCGGCAGGGGCCAGGCGGAGGAGCTCCACCAGCTGCCCCATGTCCGCGCTGCTCTGCTTGACGCCGACCACCCGGTTCTCCCCGAGCAGCTCGGCCATCAGGGCAGGGCTCATGGGATTGCCCGTGTACAGCGGGTTGTTGTACACCACCAGGGGGCAGTCAAGACCGGCGGCGACCTCCAGGTAATGCCTTCGCAGCGCGGGCTCCGGGAGCTTGAAGTAGTACGGGGCCGTCACGATCACCGCGTCCGCTCCCGCCTCGACGGCATCGCGGCTCAGGAGCAGGACTTCCTGGGTGCTGCAGGCCGCGGTACCGGCCACGATCGGCACCTTGCCCTTGGCCGCGGCCGCTACCGCGGCGACGACGTCCTTTTTCTCCTCCCGCAGGAGGTGGGGAAACTCCCCCGTTCCGCCCACCGGCATGATCGCGTGAACCCCGTGCTCCACCAGGAAGGCCGTGATCTTCTCCAGGGCCTTCAGATCCAGACGCCTTTGCCGGTCGAAGGGCGTCACGACTGCGGGTATCACACCCTTGATCTTGCCGCTCATGTCCATAGTGCCCTCCACAGTGCTCTCCACCTCCGCAGACTCTATTCGTCGAACAGGTCCGCCCGCAGCGCCAGGATATGGCGGCGCATGGCCGCCCTGGCTTCCTCCGCCTTGCCCGCACAGATGGCCTCCACCACGCCCGCGTGCTCCTCCGCGTACCGGGGCAGGCTTCCCGGCGTCGCGATACCTTTCAGCTTGAGGGCCCTCCAGTGGGTTTCCTTCATCATCAGGTTGACCCCGGAAAAGACCGTGAACAGCACGCTGTTGTGGGCGCAGCGCCCGATCAGCATGTGGAGCTTGCGGTCCTCTTCCATGTAGGCTTCTACCTTCGAGGGTTCCCTCGCGCACTGAGCACCCAGCTCGTTGAGACGCTCGACCTGGCCGGCGAGCTCACCCCGTTCGTCGTCACTCGCCCGCTCCGCCGCCAGGGCGGCCATTACGGGCTCCAGCTCCAGCCGGGACTCGAAGATCTCGTAGGGGCTGTGGTCCTTGAGAAGCTCCTTGAGGAGCTCGCCGTCCATGGAGGCGGTCGAAGCGTCCACCTTGATGAAGTTGCCCTGCCCGCTCTTGCTCTCGACCAGCCCGAGCAGCTCCAGGGCGCTCAGGGCCTCCCGGATGCTGGCCCGACTCGTCCCGAATTCCTGGGCCAGGATTCGTTCTGGCGGGAGCTTGTCCCCCCTCTTGAGGGCGCCGTCGGCGATGCTCTTCCGGATTTGGGTCACGATCTGCATGAAAAACTTCTGCGGGCGAACCTGCTCGAACATCACAGTTCCTTGCTGCCGTCACGGGCCCCGCTGGCCCATCGGCCTGGTGGCCTGACCACCATACTACCTGACATTCTACACTCCCTTCGGACCAATGGTCAACCCCCGGCCTCCGGCTCTGGGCCTGCGGGCGGGATCTTTGCTCCGGCAGCCCCCGCCGCCTACCCGAGGCCCGGGCACCGACAGGAAGTCCCCCGCCGACGACGCCGTCTGCGGGGGACTCCAGGATCAGCTCTGAGCCTCCCGCCGGGACTTCCGCGGAAGGCTCGGGGGTCGCCCCCGCCCTATTTCCCCGGGCTCTTCAGGCCGACCACGAAGATCAGGTTCAGAATGATCGCGATGATCACGGTCGAACCGATCGGGTTTCCGACGAAGAACTGGAGAATCTGCGGCAGGGTCTGGGTGACCGCCCCGGGCATGAACGAGAACGCGATCCCGACGATCATCGCGAACCCCGCGATCAGCTTCTTGGTTTCGGTCATCTCCATGGCCAGGATCATCTGGATCCCGACGAAGGTGATCGTGCCCAGGAGGACCACCATGGCCCCTCCGTAGATCGCCCAGGGGATCACGGCGAAGAAGACCGCCACCTTGTACACGACCCCCACCACGATCATGATGATGCCCCCCGCCACCATGATGGACTTGGCCCCTACCCTGGACAGCGACAGGACCCCAAGGTTCTGGCTGAAGGAGGTGCAGGGGATGTTCCCGAACAGGGTAGTCACCAGGGACGCCGAGGTCTCGACGAAGAGCCCCTTGTTGGTCCTCTCCGGGGTGAGCTTCTGCCCCACCAGCTTGGCGGTGGCCTGGTAGCAGCCGATCGTGTCAGTGACATTGCTGATCTCGGCCACGAACAGGATCAGGACCACGGGCAGGAAGTTCCAGCCGATGGCGACGGGCCTGCCCATGTTACCTTCGAATATCTTCGTGAAGAACTTGGGGGCCATGAACCAGGGGGCCGCGGCCACCCGGGCGAAATCGACCCTCCCCATGAAGATCGCCACGATGGTGGCGGCCAGCACTCCCCAGAGGATGCAGGCGTAGCGCCCGATCCCCCTGGGCACGAGCAGGGAGATGAGCAGCGGGACGCCGATCGCGATCGCGGCAAGAATCGAGTTTCCGGCGTCGATGAACACTCCATCGGGGGTGGGCGGGAAGATCAGGTCGAGGCTCGCCGCCTTGATCAGGCTGACCCCCATGACGATGAACAGGGGCCCGATCACCACCGGGGTGGCCAGGTAGGGCAGAAGCCTGCCGATCAGCCCCTTGCGGAAAGGGATCACCAGCAGCATCGTCACGGCGCTCACGATCGCCAGACCGATCCAGACCGGGATCGGGCCGAGGACGAAGATCGCCGAGATCATGGCCGCGATGAACACGATGTGCTGCGCCTGCGCCACCGGCAGCTTCAGCACCCTGGCCTGGATCAGGGTCTCGATGCCCGCCCCGACGATCATGATCATCACGAGGTACGCGGTGATGTTGATGTCCCACTGGAACACGCTCGCGAAGATGATCGGGGTGATCAGGGGCGCGAGCATGAGCACGAATACGTGCTGGAGCCCGTACAGGATGTTCTCGCCGACCGAGAGCCGATCGTCGACGCCGACCGCCAGGGTGGTGATCGCGCCGTTCTCTTTCCCTTCCATAGTCACTGTCCTCCTTAGCTTGAGACCTGTCGCGCACGAGTTGCTGCGTTTTTCCGCACCGCCAAGTTCGCTGGATTCTTGTTCTCCTCTCGCCAAAGCCTCCTTATTCCGTGTAGTACGGCGATGTCAGGGCCTTCTCCGGACACGCCTCCACGCACAGCCCGCAGCCGTAGCACAGACGGCTGTCGATGCTCATCGTCCCGTCGACCGTGATCGCCCCGTAGATGCAGGACCTGGCGCACTTTCCGCAGGCGTTGCACTTGTCCGCATCGAGCCGCGGCACCCGGGGTTTGGTGATGGCCGCCCATCCCTTTTCCCGGCGCTCCCGGACCCGCTTGTGCGCCAGGCCCTTGATGTCCTCGATCGAGGTTCCTCTGTCCCGGAAATACCGCTCCAGCTCGTCGATGAGCCGGCGGTAGCGCCCCATCCCCTGCAGGTGACCGACCGTGCAGGCCCCGATCATGCTGGCTCCCGCCATGAAGTACTCGACCGCGTCCTCCCAACCCTGGACCCCGCCCGAGGCGATGATCGGGATGTCGAAATCCTGAGCAATCTCGTAGACCATGCGGAGGGCTATCGGCTTGAGCGCTCCGCCCGAAAGGGCGCCGAAACCGCGGGGACCCCCGAGCTTGGGCTGACCCGTCTCGATGTCGATCGCCATCACCGGACCGAAGGTGTCGGTGACCTCCACCGCGTCCATCCCGGCCTCCACCCCCGCCTTGACCCAGTCGTTGTTGTTGTGGCTGAACACGGCCGACAGCTTTCCGATGATCGGGACCGACACCGCCGCCCGCACGGCCTTGACGGTCTCGTAGAAGGGACCCGGGTTGTCCAGCTCGGGGGGAGGGATCTGCATGTCAGGAAACTGGGCTTCCAGGTTCTCTGCCAGGTGGGGACAGTGGGTCGGGAGCTCGACCAGGTCGGCCCCGGCCTCCACGGCCCGGGCGGCCAGCTCCGCCGCCTCCTGGGGATGGGTGCCGGCCAGGTTGGCGATGATCGGCACTCCGGCCTTCCTGGCCAGGGGGATCTCGACCTCGAACCACTGCTCGGCGGGAATCACGGCCGCGAGCACGCAGTTCAGGAAGCCGTTGGGTACGATTGCGTAGCTCGGCAGGGGGTCCGGCAGCGGAAAGGGCACGATGCTCTTCGTGGTCACCGCCGCCACCCCCGTGGCGGCCACCTTGACGATCGTCTCCCCGTCGCGTCCGTGCTCCCCGGAGGTCACGACCAGGGGGTTCTTGAAGGTGACCTCGCCGATTCGGGTCGATAGGTCCATCGTGCTCCCTCCCCGTGCAGAGGATACGGGCTCGGCCCCCAGTCCGGGCGCCGCGCATCCCGGCGCCGACAGTGCAGCAGAAGCCAAGAAGTCAGGCAGGCAGGTGGCCTGACCAGAGAATTGTACCAGAGCCTGGGATGGCGTCAAGTCTTTTTTCCGGCTGGCTGCCGTGTCCACCGCACGACGCCGGAGCCTCGACAGTCTCCGTTCCCCCACCCGTCAACTCATCCAAGAACCTATGCTAAGCCCCCTTGATTCTATCGGGCGGACCGGTACAATATCGCGAGTGGCAAGCGCCCGCCGCGACCTTCAGAACACGCAAGGATAGCGCTGATGAAGACAAAGAAGTTTCTCGTTCCCGTGCTCGTGATCGTTGCTCTCGCTGCGGTGGCCGTGGGAGTGCATCTCGTGATGAACCCGGTGGAGACCACCCTGGAGTTCCAGGTGCGGGATGCGGTCAGCAGGGCCTGGGTATGGGACGCGAGCTTTCGACTCCAGGGGCGGATCATCCGCGCCTACTACCAGTCCGACCGCGGCCCGATCCCCTATCGCTTCACCCGCCTGAAGAGCGGGCAGGCGGAGCTGGAGATCGGCGCACCGTCGTACGTGCCGGTCACGGTCCCGGTCACCCTCAAGCGGGGCGAGAACCGCCTCGAGGCGCCCATCGACCTGGTGGGATACGAGATCCCCGGGCTTTCCCGCTTTATCGTCTTCGAAGGGCGGGAGGGCAACGACGTGGTTCAGGAAATCCGTCCAGTGAGCAAGGACGGCCCGGCGGTTCTCAATCACCCCTGCATGGATCTGTGGATCGGCGCCCGCGTGACGGTCCAGATGAAGGACGGCCTGCCGGTCCAGGAAGAGACCGAGGAGGGCTCGGTGCGCGGGGAGGAGCTGTACAAGGGCGTGCTCGCCTGGGAGTTCGATCCTCTCCCGGAGACGACCTTCCGCTACAGCAGCAGGATCCCGGGCGGCAGGATCGAGCCCAACCGGGACCCCTACTGGGTGATCGACTACCTGATCGTGGTACCGGACCCGCGGGAAATCGCCAGGGACGAGCTGGAGGCCATCATGGAGAAGGCCTGGGCCCTGCCCCCGGAGGCGATCGAGGAGTACCTGAAACCGTATGCGGAGCAGGGAGTCCTGACGCCCTACGTGTTTACGTCCTGGAATGTCGAGGGAGGCGCCTGATGATTCAGACCCGAGAGCTCACCAAGCAGTACGGCCGGTTCACCGCCGTGGACGGCGTGAACCTCAACATAGCCGCCGGGGAGATCTACGGATTCCTCGGCCCCAACGGCGCGGGCAAGACTTCGACCATCATGATGCTCCTGGGTGTGGTCAAGCCCACCCGGGGGGAGATTTCCCTGTTCGGCGAGCGCTACTCCCCCGGCCGGCTGGACCTGCGCCGGCGCATCGGAGTGGTCCCGGAGAAGCACCCCCTGGGGATGTGGACCTGGATGACCGCGGCGGAGTACCTGCAGACCTTCGCTGACCTGTTCGGCCTGAAAAATGCGGGACCGCGGATCGATCACCTCCTGGAGCGCGTGGGCCTCGCGGAGGTCCGGAACAAGCGCTTCTCGGAGTTCTCCCGGGGGATGCTCCAGAAGCTGTCCATAGTCCGGGCCCTGCTCCACGACCCGGACATCCTGTTCCTGGACGAGCCCATCTCGGGTCTGGATCCCTTCGGGGTCAAGCAGATCCGCGACCTGATCCTCGAGGAAAACCGGGATGGGCGGACGATCTTCATCTCCTCGCACATCCTCTCGGAGATGGAAAAGATCTGTCACCGGGTGGCGATCATCTTCGGAGGACGCCTGATGGCCGAGGACGCCATGAAGAGCCTGCTAAGCACCCTGGCCAAGGACCGGGAGATTCACGTCGACCTGGAAAGCATCCCGGAGGGCCTGACCGAGCGGATCAAGGGGCTGCCTTTCGTGCTGGAGGCGACGCAAACGGAGAACAAGCTCCTGGTCAAGGTGCCCAAGTCCGGGGACTACCGCAAGGAGCTGTCCAAGCACCTCATCGACCAGAACCTGGTGCCCTTGTCCATCCAGGAGAAGAGCCTCTCCCTGGAGGAGGCCTTCGTCACCATCACCCAGGAAAACATCGACCTGTTCGCCAGGATTGGAGGCAAGGCATGAACGAGCGCATGAATGCCACCTCGGTGCTCGCCCGGAGAAGGATCTACGAGACCTTCATCAGCCCGGGCTTCTACATCGCCATGAGCCTGGGGCTCGTGCTGGCCTACCTGCTCGTGTCGGGGTTCGTGCGGGCCGTCGACTCCAGCGGCCTGGCCTTCGGCCTCAACCCGCTCTACGACCTGATTGGCCGCAGCCTCGAGGGGGCCTTCGGCCGGACCCTGGTGGAGAAGCTCTTCGCGGAAGGACCCTTCGTGTTCGCACTGTACATAGGGTTCCTCCCCATGCTCCTGTACCTGGCGGTTTCCTCCGTGTTCCGCTTCGGGCTGGAGAAAAAGATCGGCGCCCTGGAGCTGCTGGCGTACGGTCCCGCGGACGGCACCGCGGGCTTTCTCGCCGCCTTCCTCAAGGATCTGCTCCTGACGGTGATCTACCTGGCGGTTCTCCTGGTCTTCTTCGCCGTGACGGCGGCCCTGAACAACCTGCTCCTGGGCCCCACCTTCTTCTTCACCCTGGTGATCCTGTTGTTCGTGGCCGCGGCGGTGTACTCGTACGGCGTCTTCGCCTCGACCCTGACGGACAACTCCGCTTCGGCCGTGGCCCTGTTCCTCGGCCTGATGGTCTTCTTCCTGATCATCCTGATGGGCTCCTTCACGATCGTGAGCGGCTACGTCCGGAACCTGAGCACGGTCTTCGCCTGGGTGGTCAAGTGGATCTCGCCGTTGTTCTACTGGAACCTGGCCATGCAGGCCGTCGAGATCCAGGGCTGGCTGCTGTACGCCGTCAGCCTGGTCGTGCTGCTCGTTCTCGGGGCGGTCGTGCTGGCTGCCAGCCACTTCATCCTGAAGGCAAGGGGGGTACGTCCGTGACATCCAAGCGACGCATCCAGGCTATCGCCGTTGTTGTGCTTCTGCTCGTCTTTCCCGCGGTCTCGTTTGCCCAGGTGCCGGTGCGGGAGGAGCAGCTCATCTACTCGATCCTGGCCTTCAACGGCAGGGACTACGCGGGCACCTTCACCACGAAGCAGGCCGAGGCCATGTACCTCAAGGCCGACGTGGACAACTTCCTGACCGTGCGCAAGACCCTGGTTTACTTCTGGCCGATCACCCAGGACTGGAAGACCGACACCTCTGCTCTCAACGTACCCTTCGAGGGCAGGCTGCTGCTGGTCGGACCCGACGGGAAGGACCGTGCCCTGGAGTCCACCCCCTACACGTACTACAACGTGCGGGGGGAGTACGAGCTGAACTGGAAGGTGGCCAAGGGACCGGAGGCCGACCAGGCCTGGGGGCAGTACCAGGAGATCATGAACGCGTACTGGGCTTCCGTACAGCAGTACTACCAGGAGCGCGCCGCCTACGAGGCCATGCTGAGCGAGCTGACCTCCACGATCACCCGGCTGCGCGACGAAGGCAGGGACGTGAGCCGGCTCATCGAGGTGCTCCGGGAGCTGAAGGCGCCGCCGGAGCCGCAGTATCCGCGAGACTACGTGGTGCCCCCGGCGCAGGTCTCCGAAGCCTTCATCCTCAACCTGCCCGTCGGGGAGTACTCCTTGCGCTTCGAAACCCTCGAGGGAGAGCTCATGCAGGGCTCGGAAATCCGCGTGGTGGTGTTCGAAAAGCGACGGGCCGAAGGCGTGGGGCTGGAAGTGATTCCCGGGGACAAGTGGACCCGGCCGGTGGAATCCAAGACCCCGGCCTCGGTGCTGTACGTCGACGGCAGCGCCGATCTGTACCTGCGTCCCTTCTTCCAGCAGGAGTACAATGACCTGTACTACGAGAAGATGCGCCAGAACGACGCCAGGGGCAACCCGAATCTCATGAAGTGGGTCCGGATCCAGCAGGTGCCGCAGGCCGGGATCGAGATCTCCGGCCCCGGCCGGGCGACGCAGGTGGTGCGGGAAGCGCCCTTCTACGTGGAGCAGGTCAAGGGAGCCGCCCTCGGGTACCAGATCGTGCCCTTCGACCCCGAGGGGGCGCACAAGGACCGCGAGGCGAGCCTTCGGGCATTCCACGTGCCCCTGACCGCCGGGGACCGGGTCGTGCGCCTGCAGGTTCAGGACAAGGACGGCCAGATCCTTCGGAGCGGCGGGCGCCAGATCCGGGTGGTCCGGCCCTCCAGGGCCGGGATCCTCTCCCTGATCCTGGCGGTGCTGCCCCTGGTCGCCATGGCCGTAGTGCTCCTGCGCCGCTCGCGAGTCTACACGAGTTAGGGGCCGTGTGGGGCTTCGAGTAACGGCATCGCCGCCAGGGCTGTCACGATTTGCTCGCGGCACCCCCCGGGGTGTTCAGAAACATCGTGGGCCTGAGATTGACATTATTGGGTTCAACAAACATAATGTTTGAGCAACCTAATATGGAGGCGCGCGGTGAGGCTTGCTTTCCTCAATCGAGAAAA
>Ga0068714_10005047_pt1 | contig 14259 bp, 14 predicted proteins | sample MTBNYHSulfiMetaG_FD_62988 | JGI IMG/M metagenome (GOLD analysis project Ga0068714, IMG submission 62988) | Enrichment culture microbial communities from rom New York Harbor, USA that are MTBE-degrading - MTBE-NYH (New York Harbor Sulfidogenic)... | ecosystem: Environmental > Aquatic > Marine >... | reverse complement strand
GCCTGCATCACGAAGGTGTCGCTGCAGTGCACCGGCTGTGCGTTGACCGGGGTAATGCGCACGCCGATGCTCGTGGGTGCGATCAGGGCATAGGTGCAGTCCGCGCGGAGCTCGACTTTCATTCGGCTCTCCTCCTTTCGTGCCGCCGGTTCGACCGTTTCGGCCGCTTCGACTGGAACCTCCCTGATTATACCAGGAGCGGCTCCGGCGTGTCCAAACCCGGCGGAATGCCGCGTTTTCCGCCCCGACCGCCGCTCACATTCTGCTGACCGCCGGGATGAGGATTCGGCGTGAGGCCACCGCCTCGTTTTTCAGATCCTCGAGGAAATCCGGCTGCACGGGAACCGGCACGGCTCCACCGGCAAGACAAGCATTCCGCACTCTCGCGGCGCGCAGGTAGACATGGCGCTGCCGCGCCACCCTTTCCAGCACGAACAGATGATCCGCCGCCTGTTCGAGCACCGTGCCTTTTTTCAGGAGAATGCTCGAGCTCATGGCCAGCAGATACGTCCAATCCCCGGTGTCCCGGATCGTGTCGAGGAGCAGCTGAAACATCTGCGCCCCGAAACTCGGCGAGAACAGGAGCAGGTTCAACGCGGCGGCAAACACCAGTATGGGACCCCCATTGTCGAGGGCGGCCGATGCGGCTCCCAGGGCTTCCCGCCATGTCAGGGGATTCACGAGATTGGCCCGGATGGCGCGCTGCCCCGCTGCTTTCACCTCCGGTGCGCTCAGAGCCAGATCCGTGTCCAACAGGACGAAGAAATACGACCCCGGGAAATCCCCCAGGTCCGTGTCCAGCAGATCCCGGAGCCCCCGGTCGAAAAGAGCCGGATAGGCGGGGTGCATGGGCGCAAAGATCACTCTTCCGCCCTGCCGAAGCCAGGAGGCGGCCAGGGCCAGGCCGACAAAGGGTTTCCCGGTACCGCTCTGGCCGGAGAGCAGGATCGAGGAGGGGACGGGGATGCCCTCGGGCACCAGAGTGTCGAACCAGGGCAGTCCGCTGACAAAGCGGGTGCGCTGAGCGCCTGCCGCGGCAGGCTCGCGTGGGTACCCGCGGCCGGATGATCGGCTGACCATGTGCTTGCTCCTTGCCCGCTATCCTTCCACGAGCTCATAGGTCATGGAGGCCAGCGGCGCCCTCAGATTGCTCAGGACCCGCTCCAGCAGCACCCCCTCGCGACTGGGCAGGTCGTAGCCGAAGCTCGCCTTGACCGCCAGGGTGACGAACTGGACGGCGCGGTCCAGGGCGATGGGAAGGCTGTCCCCCTGGAGCAGCCCGCCCAGGGTCGCGCTGGCGAAGGCATCCCCGGTGCCCGGGTAGGAAGCCGGCACGAAAGCGCAGTCCACTTTCCAGAAGCGCCCGTCAGCGCGATTGTAGGCCACCACGGCAGACCTGCCGTTTCCCGGGTCGAGAGGAACGCTGGTCACGATGGCCACGGAGGGGCCGAACTCCGCCAGCTGCACCAGCCAGTCCTTGAGCTCCCCCGTCCGGATCCGTTTCCTGTACGGGCGATCGAGGAGGAAGCAGGCTTCGGTGAAGTTCGGGGTGATGATTCCCGCTTTTCGGATGAGACGCCGCATGCCTTCGATCAAGTCGGGCCGAACGGGGCCGTAGGGCTCACCGTCGTCCCCCATCACGGGATCCACAAGTACCAGCCGCTCGTCGCTTGCGAAAGCCTCGATGGCCTCGCAGACGATGTCGATCTGGTTGGAGGAACCGAGAAACCCGCTGTACACGGCATCGAAGCGCAGGTCCAGGTCTCTCCAGTGCTCGATGGTGTCGCGCATCTGGGCGCTCAAGTCCGTGAAGCGGTATCCCTCGAACCCCCCGGTGTGGGTAGAAAACACGGCCGTGGGCAAAGGACAGACCTGGATCCCCATGGTGGCAAGGACGGGGATGATCACCGTCAGGGAGGCGCGCCCGAATCCGGACAGGTCGTGGATAGCCGCGACGCGCGGGACCGGGGGATTCACACGCGTCTCCTGATTCTCGGGAACTTGCGTACGAAGTACCTGCACCCGTCGTATTGCGTTTCGACCAGCAGGCTCCGGTCGATCATCTCGCGCACAACCGACCAGTCTGCGTGGGTCTTCTCGAGGAGCTCGCTCACCGCCTCTTTCCGCATGGGATGGACCGCGGTGATGGCAAGCAGGTCGTCCTCCGGCCTGCCTGTGGCGGAGAAGGCGTTTCCCTCGTAGCCGATCAGATGCTCCACCTTCACCGCTTCCCGACCCAGGATCCGGTGAGCCCTGGCCACGGTCTCTTCGGAAGGGGGCAGGACCCAGCTTTCGGCGGGGGGCCGGGTCGGGATGGAGAGATAGGCCACGGCCGGCTGCAGGCGGAGGAGAAACGCGGCGATCGAGTTCAGGTTGCCGTCCCCGTCGTTGAGCTCCCGGACCAGCATCGTCTCGGTGACGAGAGTTCCCTTGTAGGCCTTCGCGAACTCCGCCATCCCTTCCAGAATGCCTTCCAGCACCAGAGTGGAGTGCGGCCGGTTGACCCTGCCCCAACACGGGTCGGTCACAGCGTCGAGCTTGAACGAAACCCAGTCGGCACCCATCAGGGCCGATCGTACGTCTTCGCGCCCCAGGAGGCTGCCGTTGGTGATCACGGCGATCCTGACGCCCAGGGGCTTCAGGGCCTCGATCGTAGCCCCGAGATTCGAGTCCAGTGTCGGCTCCCCGTCGGGAACGAAGCTCAGAAAGTCGGCTCCTTCGCCCATGTCCCGAAGCCTGGTCGTCCTCTTCCGCACCTCCTGGAGGATGGCTTCGGGTTCGTAGAAGGGCGTACGCTCGACCTGAAATCGCCTGGTGCGCCCCACCTGGCAATACACGCAGGAGTAGCTGCAGGTTTTGTGCGGGATGTTGTTGATGCCCAGGCTGCGACCCAGGCGCCTGGAGGGAACGGGGCCGAAGACGATCATGGCCCGCTCTTCCTCAATTGCAGGGAAGTCCTCTCGCACGGCACCTCAGTCATGGGCTCTCCTTTCTCGGTGATTCTGCGCCGCTGCCTGGTACGCCCGAAGGAAGGCGTCGTTGTGTTCCGGTGTCCCCACGGCCACCCGGACGTACCCCGGTCCCAACTGGTTCGCCAGATCGAGCACCAGGATGCCCTGGTCCTGGAGCACTCCGACCAGGTCGGGTGCTCCGGATCGGAAGAGCAGGAAGTTGGCGCTGCTCGGATAGACCGTGGCTCCCAGGAGCTCCAGCTCCGCCCGGAGCCTCTCCCGTTCTTTCATGACCAGCTCCACGTTCCTCCACATGTATCCCGGCTCCCGCAGGGCCTCCGCCGCGGCCTGCAGGCTCGGCTGGGGCAGGAACGAGGAGAACCTCGCGAAGGCATCGAGGAATCTCTGCCCCGCGACCAGGTAACCCACCCTGGCGCCGGCCAGGCTGAAGGCCTTGTCCAGGGTGCGGGATAGGGCCAGGTTGGCGTGATCCTGGACGAGTCCGGCGAAGGTCAATCCGGAGAACTCGAAGTAGGCCTCGTCGACCACCAGCAGTGTATCGGAATGATCCAGGATGTCCGCCGCCGCTTCGCGGCCCAGAAGAAGCCTGCCGGTGGGATTGTTCGGGTTGTCGATGATCACGAGGCTCGGCTCGGTCAATTCATCGAGCAGGGCCTCTCTGCCCAGGGAAAACTCCGGTGGGCTCAGGCGGATGCTCACGAGCTGACCGGCAAAGCGTCTGGCCACCTCAGTTGTTGCCAGGAATGACGGGCTGGCCATGACCACTTTTCTCCCGGCGCCGAAACACAACACGAGTTCTCGAAGCAGCAGATCCGAACCCGGGCCGAGCACGATCTGTTCCCTGCGCACTCCCGCGTACTCGGCCAGAAGCCCGGCCAGCCGATTGAGTGCCCTCGGCTCGGTGTAGCGATTCAAGGACTCGAGGCTCGTCCGCGCGGCCTCGACGACGCTGTCCGGGGGCGGATAGGGCATCTCGTTGAGGTCGAGCTCGAGGCAGTCGTTCAACACCTCAGCTCCATCTTGATCGATTCGTTCTCGCCTGCGATGAGCTCAGTTGCCACCACTACGACAACGTATCTGCAAGTGGTGTGCCATGCGGAATCGGTGGGCGCGTCCCGGCCCAGGATGCGCCGTAGAGCCTTTCGGCTCATGGACTTACGGCAGGCGGCGGCTTACCGGCGCGGATTCTCCCGGAAAGGATCGTGCAGACTGCACGGTCGGCAGCGGCTACACTATTGCAGAGTGCACCCAAAGCCACGAGGAGCAGCGAGCTGGGAAGCAGCCGGCCTGGTCTCACCCGCGGTGCCCGCGCGCCCCTCCTACCGGCTGCCCAGCACGTTGATCACCATGAAGCCCGCCGCCGCCAGCGTGGTCACGGCAAAGAGCCCCTTCAGGCGTTCGGGCCTGGTTTTGAGGGATACCGCTCCGCCCAGGAGCCCCCCGCCGGCGGCGATGGCCGCCAGGGCCAGCACCGGCCATCTGAACACCAGATCACCGCCGGCGGCGTGACCCACGAAGCCCATCAGCGCCGTGGCCGCGACCATGGCCGAGGAGGTGCCCACGGCAACCCGCATGGGCACTCCGCAGAGCAGCACCATCAGCGGAATCTTGAACGAACCGCCGGAGATTCCCACCATCCCCGCAGCGAGCCCGGTCAGGGCGGTGACCGGGATTGCGACCCAGAGGTTCACGGTGTATCGATGCTCCCGAAAGTCTCTCTGCCACCAGCCGAACCCTTGCTTGCGGCTCCATACCCCCTGCTTGACGGGAAAGAGCATGAGCAGCCCGGATGCCACCAGCAGGGCGGCCAGGACGATCTTCAGAGAGCCGCCGCCGAGGCGATGGGCGAAGTAGCCTCCAACCAGGGCCATCAGGTCCGTTGGGGGATCGATGACCAGGGCGAGCTTCCAGTCGACGGTGCCGCGAATGCCGTATACCAGCAGAGCGCTCGTCGCGGTCGTGACCAGGATCAGCTGGGCGATGGTGGCCGCCTGGTGCACGGGCATTCCGATTGCGATCAGAAGGGGAACGTAGAAGTTGCCCCCTCCCCTTCCGACGGCGGCCGTGAGAACCGAGATCCCGAAAATCGCCGCAGCGGCAACGAGACTCATTCTGGCAGGATCACAGGCGTGTCGCTTCCACCGCCGCCCGGATGGACGGCGCCATGACCGGGGAGATGCTCAGCGAGCGGTAGCCCATCTCCAGGAGCAGGCCGACGTTCTCAGGCACCGAGGCCGCCTCGCCGCAGATCGTCACGTCTCCCGCCCTGCCGATCGCCGCGGCCTTTTCCGCGACGTGGCGCAGCATGAACAGCACCGCTTCGTTGCGCAGATCCCCGTAGTGCTGGACCGCCTCGTTGTCCCGGTCGGCGGCGGTAAAGTACTGGATCAGGTCGTTGGTCCCGAGGCTGACGAAGTCCACCGCGGACAGAATGTTCTCCACGGCAAAGGCGGCGGCGGGAACCTCGATCATGGCGCCGAGTGCCGGCGCCCCGCAGCGGGGGGTGCCCGAAGCGGCCAGGCCCTGATTCACCTCCGTCAAGAGCTCTCTGACCCAGACGACCTCGGCGAGGGTGGTCACCATCGGGATGAGGATGTCGACGGACCTCCCGGCCGCGGCCCTCAACAAGGCCCGCAGCTGGGTGCGAAGCTCCTCCGGGCGGCGCAGCAGGTGGCGGCGGACGCCGCGGATGCCAAGAGAGGGATTCTGCGCCAGGCAGCGGTCCAGGTAGGGAAGCCGCTTGTCCGCCCCCAGGTCGAAGGTACGCATGACCACCCGCCGGCCCTTCATCCTGTCCAGGACCTGTCGGTACACCCCGTACTGCTCCTGCTCTTCGGGGACCCGGCTCGTGCCCAGGAGCAGAAACTCCGTTCGGAACAGCCCGATGCCTTCGAGCCCGTTCTCCAGAAGCAACTCGACCTGCCCGGCATTGTCGATGTTGGCCAGAAGGGCGACTCGGGTGCCGTCCCTGGTCCGGGTCTCGACCGCGGCATGCTCAGGGAGCGGGCCGCCCCTTCGCGGCCGCCGCCGCTCGGCCAGGTAGGCCCTTTTCGTCTCCTCGGTGGGCCGAACGACGAGCCGGGCGTTCAGGGCATCGAGAATCAGCTGGTCACCGGGTCGGACCACCCGATCCAGTCCCTCGACCGCGCCGAGGGCCGGGATGTTGAAGCCCTTCAACAGGATCGCCGCGTGGGAGCTCAGGGCGTTGCTCGCCGAAACCAGGCCCCGGGCGTGAGAGTTCCTGGCTTTCATCACTTCTGAGAGGAACAGGTTGCTCGACACCAGGATCCGGTTCTCGACGCGCCGATGCATCTCGGCGGCGTATTTCGAGGGGGGCAGACGCAGCGCTGCCAGGAGGTTGTGCACCATGTCCCAGATGTCCTCGACCCGGGCCTGGAGGTACGGGTCTCCACTGGCCTCCAGCTGGCCGCTGAGGCGCTCGGCCTCATCGGCCAGGGCCCGCTCGGGGGACAGGTGCCGCTCCGCTACGCCGCTGCGCACGATTTCGTGGAAATGCTCGTCCCCGAGCATGAGCTCGTGGATGTCCATGATCTTCCGGGCTTCCAGTCCGGCCTCACCGTGGGCGTCTGCGATGTGTTCGCCGAGGTGCTCACGGACCAGGCGCACCGCCTGAGCGTAGCGCTCGAGCTCCCGGTCCACCCGTTCCGGGGCGATCTCGCGGTCCGGGATCTCGGTCTCCCGAGTCACCACGTGGGCCCTTGCCATGGCTATCCCGGGACAGATGATCTTTCCCGTGAGGGTTTCTTCCACTTACCCGTGTCTTTCGCAGCCAACCGGATCGACGCACCTGCGCAGGCTCGATCCTACGCCCCTGGCCAGCTCACCGCGTGCCGACGATGCGTCCACCACTCTGGCCTTGATGTTTCAGTCTTCAAACATTATACTGTAGCTGAAACACATGTCAATCAGGCGTTCCTCGGCACCGAGTCGGGGGCTCGGCCTGGGGGCGGAAAGGGCAAGACAGTGATCGAAGCGGAGATTTCTTTCGAAGAGTTTGCGATCGTGGCCTGCGGCACGCTTTCCTTCGAGCTGAATCATCTCAGGCAAAGTGGTTTCCTCAACGCCCGCAAGCTCCTGTTCACCAAGCCCGGACGGCACGAGGCGCCCAAGGAGCTGGAAGCCCAGCTCGTGGACCGGATTCGGTCGGCAAGGCGCTTCGCCGAGAAGGTGATCGTCGTCTACGGTGGGAAGTTCTGCTACATCGACGCGAGCGATCCATACAGGTGCATCGATCGGATCATCGAGGAGCAGGGGCCGGGGATCGCCCGGATCAACGCCACACACTGCGTGGACATGCTCGCCGGAGCGCAGGAGCGGGAAGCCATGAGCAAGGGCGAGAGGGTCTTCTGGCTGACTCCAGGATGGGTGGTGTACAGAGAAAACGTCTTCGAGGACTGGGACGAGGGCAAGGCGAACGAGACCTTCCCGCAAAACGGCGGAGGAGCCATTCTGCTGGACGCGTCGGGATTCTGGCAGGAGTTTTCTGAGTCCCATCCGGAGCGAATCCTCGATTTCTCCGACTGGATGGGCATTCCGATTCGTCCGCACCCGGTCTCGCCGGCCCGGTTCAAGGGCCTGCTTGCCGAATGCGCCCTGAAGTTGCGTGACGCAGCGGCGTGACCAGGAGGGCCGGCATGCAGAAAGAGCTCAGCTCAACCCTCGAGGACTATCTCGAGGCGATCTTTCGCATCGAGAAGAAGAAACGGGCCGCCCGGGTACGCGACATTGCCAGCCACGTAGGCGTGACCAAGTCGACGGTCAATGCCGCCCTCAAGAGCCTGGCCGCCAAGCAGCTGGTGGAGTACGAGCCATACGAGCTGATCGCGCTCACGCCGAAAGGCCGGGACAGGGCCCTTGCCATCGTCATGAATCACTACATCATCAGTCACTTCCTCCAGAGCGTCCTGGCCGTGGACCGGGAGCGGGCCGAACGCACGGCCTGTGACCTGGAGCATTCCGTGGACCGGGAAATGATGGAGCGGTTCGTCTGCTTCCTGGCTTTCGCGGAGAAGCTCGCGGCGAATGGCTCGGATCTCCTGGGTGAGTTCCGCCGTTCTCTGAACGAGGGCTCCGAGCAGCGGCTCTGCCAAACCCTTGTCCGGGAGTACAGGGTACGAATCGAGGCGGAGGTCGAGGGGCAGTAGGCTGTCTGCCGGGAGCCCCTGGATCCTTGCGTTTCGCCTGCCTACCGCCGGCTGCTGCGCCCGTCGGACTCAGGGATCTCGAGCCCCAACGCCCTGATCTTTCTGTAGAGCGTGCTGGGATCGATAGCCAGCTCCTGCGCCGCCCTGGCCCGATGGCCTTGGTGCCGGCGGAGGGTTTCGGTGATGAGGTGCCTTTCCATGGTCTTGAGGGAGCTGGGCTGCAGCTGGGCTGCCCCGGTGGTGCCGGAGGAGCGGAGCTCCGGGGGCAGCTCGTGCAGCTCGATCATCCCGCCACGGCACAGGACGAAAGCCTGCTCGATGATGTTTTCCAGTTCCCGGACGTTTCCCGGGTAGTCGTGCTCCATCAACCGGGCCATGACCTCGTCGGAAACCCCGGCGATATTCTTGCCCTGGAGGCGCGTGAACTTCGCCACCAGGTGGTTCACCAGCAGCGGGATGTCCTCGCGGCGCTGTCGCAGGCTGGGCAGCTTCAGCTCGACCACGCGGATGCGGTAGTACAGGTCGTCCCGGAACCTGCCCTCCCGAACCAGCTGGCCCAGATCCCTGTTGGTGGCGGCCACAACGCGGACGTCGATCTTGATCGGTTCCACCGACCCGAGTGGTTCGACGACCCGCTCCTGGAGCACCCGAAGGAGGCGGATCTGCATGGCCGGCGAGATATCCCCGACCTCGTCGAGAAAGATCGTTCCCCGGTGCGCCAGCACGAAACGGCCGGGCTTGTCGCTGCGGGCGTCGGTGAATGCCCCTGCCTTGTGGCCGAACAACTCGCTTTCCAGAAGCGTGTCCGGCAGCGCCGCGCAGTTGACCACGACGAAGCGCTGGTCCCGACGGGGCGATAGGTGATGAATCGCCCGGGCGAAGAGCTCCTTGCCGGTGCCGCTGGGCCCTTCGATCAGCACGGTGCTGGAGCTTTCGGCTATCTGCGGCACGATCCCGAAGAGCTTCCGCATAGCCGCGCTTCGACCCACGATGTCCTCGAAGCTGTAGCGGCCCTCGAGCTCCTTCTGGAGCTGCTCGATCTGGCTGAGATCCTGGAAGGTCTCGACCCCGCCGATGACCCGGCCGCTGGCGTCCTTCACGAGTGCGGTGGACAGCCGCACCGGTACCCGCTGCCCCTGGTGGTTCAACACGTGGGCGGTGGCGTTGACGATCGGCCGGCCGCTGGACATGGTGCGTCTCAGGGCACAGGCTTTCTCGCAGACGTCGGCCCGCAACACCTCCGAACAGGTCCGGCCCAACGCCTCCTGCCGGCTCACCCCCGTGATTTGCTCGGCGGCCCGGTTGAAGCAGGTGACGTGCCAATCCAGGTCGACGGTGAATACCCCTTCGTTGATGGAATCCAGGATCACGCGTTCCCGGCTTTCCAGCGCCCCCTCGGCAGCCATCCGGATGTCCTCTCTATTCATGCAATCCGCAATCTCATCCTATCGGATACTGCTGCAGGTTGCAAGAGTCGGTCGGCGAGGCCGCCTGGGGGCCGTGCAACCCAACTCCAGCTGCCAGAGTGAGTTATGGGCCCCAGGCACCAGCCCTTCGCCTCGGGCATGTCTTTTGCATGGACCTGTCTGATGCCCGGCTGCCCAGGAGGTATTCATGGCCAAGATCTGCTTTCCCCAGTACGCCCGCGGAAGGGACGGGGTCGAGCTCCGTCCCGGGGAGAGCGTCCTGCAGCACATCCGCAGATTGGGGGGTGTGGAAATCGACTCCGAGTGCGGCGGGCGTGGGGTTTGCGCCAAGGACGTAATCCGCCTGGAGAGAGGCGCCGACTCTCTGACCCCTCCAACGGAAGCTGAGCAGCGGCTCCTGGAGGCGGGGGGGCTCAAACCCGGACAGCGCCTGGCGTGTCAGGCCAGAATTGCCGACGCGCGGCAGAGCATCGAGGTTTATATTCCCAACTTCGGGAAATACACGATCCTCTCCGACTATGTCCAGCCGGCCGTCGAGACCGATCCGTGCGTGGTCCGCCGCGGTGAGCGAGTCGCTCACCTGAATGGCGAGGATCTGGGCCCCTACCGGGGACGAATCCTGGGGCTGGCGGTCGACATCGGCACGACCACCCTGGCCCTGCAGGTCGTCGACCTGGAGAGCGGCGAGAACGTGGGGCAGGCCATGGCCAGCAAGAACCCGCAGATTGCCTACGGAAACGAGGTGATCTCCCGGATCGGCTACACGGTGGACCACGAGGGGGGATTGGAGGAGCTCCAGGGCAGCGTGGTCGAGGGGATCAACCAGTCCCTTGCCGAGCTCGAACAGCTGCCCGGCATCGACAGGGGAACCCGGGAGCACATCTACGAGATCGTCGCCGTGGGCAACAGCACCATGCGCGAGCTCTTCTTCGGAAAGGACGCCCGCGGCCTTGGCTTCATCCCCTTCGAGGCGGCCGACAAGTCCGCCCTGACCGGCAGCGCGGCGGAGATGGGTCTGGAGGTGCATCCCAAGGCGGTCGTGTACGGTCCCCCCCTGATCGGCGGTCACGCCGGCTCCGACTGCCTGGCCGACATCGTGGCCACGGGGCTTCACGAGGCGAGCGACATCGGGATGATCATCGACATCGGTACCAACGGGGAGGTGGTCGTCGGCAACAGGGACAGGCTTCTGACCGCCTCCTGCGCCGCGGGGGGAGCCTACGAAGGATACCAGATCCGCTGCGGGGTCGGGGCAATCGAGGGTGCGATCACCCGCTTCAGAATCGTCGACGACCAGGTTCGTCTCGAGACTCTCGGGGACAAACACCCGGTGGGTGTCTGTGGTTCCGGCGTGATCGACCTGCTCGCGGAGCTGCTGCGCCACGGCATCATGAACCGCACCGCCCGCATACAGAAGGACTACTGTTTTGCAGACGGCCTGTGCATCAGCCAGGAGGACATCAATCAGCTGATCATCGCCAAGGCCGGGCTGCGCACCGACCAGGATCTGCTGATCCGCTACCTCGGGATCGCCCCTGAGGAGGTGCGGAAGGTCTACCTGGCCGGGGCGTTCGGGAACTTCATGGACATCGACAACGCCGTGGCCATCGGGCTGCTGCCGCGCATGGACAAAGATCGCTTCGTCCGCTTCGGCAACGGCGCGCTTGCAGGGGCACGGCTGATGCTCTGCTCCCGAAGCAAGCGCGAGCAAGCGGAGAATCTGTGCGGAGTTCTGACCCACCTCAAGCCGAACGAAATCGAAGGGGAGCGGTTTCAATACCTGGTGGCGGACAACATGTACTTCAGTTGATCCACTGATCTATGGCGAGAGTCGATGCATTCGACAGGCATTTCCGCGAGTACGAGCAGTGGTTCACCGACAACCACTACGCCTATCGATCCGAGCTCCGGGCTGTAGGGCACATGCTCCCGGCCGCCGGCGAAGGGCTTGAGGTCGGCGTGGGAAGCGGCCGCTTCGCGGCGCCCTTCGGGATCAAGGTCGGAGTGGAGCCCTCCGCGGCCATGCGCCGCCTGGCGGAATCCAGGGGAATCGAGGTCCACGATGGATCTGGCGAAAACCTCCCGTTTGCGGATGCGCGTTTCGACTTCGTTCTGATGGTCACGACGATCTGTTTCCTGGACGACGCAACCCGGTCCTTCCAGGAGGTGCGGCGGGTCTTGAAGAGCGGTGGAGTGTTCGTGGTCGGCTTCGTCGACAGGGACAGTCCCCTCGGCCGGCGCTATCTGAAGCACAAGGAAGAGAACCGCTTCTACCGGGAAGCGACGTTCTACTCTGCCAGGCAGGTGCTGTCCCGTCTGAAGCGCGGCGGATTCGCCTGCCCCCAGGTCATTCAGACGGTGTTCGGGGAGCTCGGCGGCATCGACACGGCCCAGGATTTCCGGTACGGCTGCGGAGAAGGCGGCTTCGTGGTGGTTCGGGCGTGCAGGAGGGCGTGACGAGGGGAGTCCGGCAGGGCACTAGCACAGCGGACCGCCGCGGGCCGTCCGCCGATGGGACCCGGAAGAGCTCTACACCCGAAGATTTCCCTTGACGGACGAGAAGGACGGTAGTAGACTAGTTATGAGCATATGCTTGAAACTAGTCGTGAGGAGAGATGAGATCGCGTGGCGCGCCCCACCAAACCCCGCTGGATCGGCTTCCGGCCGCCCGGCGTGTGCTTCCTGCCCCAGCCGATCCCGCCGGGGCCGGTCGGGCTCCTGGTGCTTACCCTCGATGAGCTGGAGGCGATCAGGCTGGCCGACCTCGAGGGTCTTGCCCAGGCGGAAGCGGCCCGGAGGATGAACGTTTCCCGCCCCACCTTCGGCAGAATCATCGAGCAGGCCCGGAGGAAGGTGGCGGAAGGTCTGGTCCACGGCAGGGGGATCGGCTTCGAGGGTGGAGTGGTGAGATTCCATCCTCCGTACGGCCCGCCGTGGAGAGGGCGCGGGCGGGGCCCTCACGGCCACGGCCACGGCCACGGCCACGGCAATGGGCCGTGAGCATAGGAATGCGAAGATGGGCATAGGAATGTGAAGATGGGCATAAAACGCGACGAGGGGAGGTGAGAGATCATGCCAGGAGGAGACCGAACCGGTCCCGCAGGAATGGGACCGATGACCGGCAGAGCGGCCGGCTACTGTGCCGGGTATGGCATGCCGGGGTACATGAATCCCTATGGAGGGCGAGCTGCGGGCCGGGCGCCTGTGGCCTACCCGCCCCAGTGGGGTCCCGGTCCGTATCGGCCCGTGGGTCGTGCCCTTGGCCTCGGGTACGGGTTGGGTTTCGGTTACGGCTTCGGACGCGGCCGGGGTCGCGGCAGGGGCCGCGGTTTGCGGTGGTAGCACCGCGGTAGGGCGCCGGCCGGGGCCGCGGGGTGCCGCGGGACGACGGCGCAAGCAAGGAGGGAGCGAAATGCCAGGAGGAGACCGAACTGGTCCCGCGGGGATGGGACCGATGACCGGCAGAGCGGCCGGCTACTGTGCCGGGTATGGCGTGCCGGGGTACATGAACCCCTACGGGGGAAGGATGGGCGGCGGATTCGGCTGGGGCCGTGGCCGGGGCCGCTTCTGGGGCTACCAGCCGGAAGCAGGATTCTGGGGTGTGCCCTACGGTGCGTACCCTTATGCGGCACCCTACTCGGAGGAGCAGGAGAAGCAGGCCCTGCAGAGCCAGGTCAAGATCTTCGAAAGCCAGATCACCGCCTTGAGGAAGCGCATCGAGGAGCTCGAAAGCGGAGCCTCTGAAGACAAGGAGTGACCACCACGGACCCGGGGGACACGTTGTCCTCCGGGTTCTGCTGCGCCCGGCGCCGCCCGCTCATGAGCCCTTGCCCCAGGGAGACCCTGGTTGTCACGCGGCGGAAACGCTCCGAGATCATGAACTTGGGCGAGAAGCCTCCATCGGGCAGGGTTCGACCCCCGCCACCTCCGTATTAGTCCCATTTTGGTAAATACCGGAGCAGAAGCTCAAGCCGCGTTATCTATTTCACGAAGGGTGTTCCGGGGTCCCTGCAGATCTTCTTCGCCAGTCGATCTCTGATCTCGCTGTGCCGCGGTACTGACGATCGCTTGTCGTATCGTGGGTTCAACCACCAAGAATGTCGGGCACCTTCTCGGACATAGACACAATCATTCTCCCGAAGATGTCTGAGCAGATCGCCCCGCGTTGAGTTGCCGCCTGCCGGTTCAGCTCTATGGCTTCCTTGAGGGTAGCTTTGAGACTCGCAATCAGCTCTTCCCGGGTTCTCTCCTGACAGTTGACCCCGGGGACTTCCTCGATCCAACCGATCCAACAATCGCCGTCCTTCGAGGTGGACGATGAAGCAAACGCGAAGGACCACGTTCCGGCTCTCCGTCTGCGTGCTGGCTGACTGGTAGCCGGTCTCTCGGGGGTCACGGCTGTCTCGGCAGGTGTCCCCCACACCCTTGCAGTCAAGCGCGATGGTACGCTTTGGGCGTGGAGTTGTAACAGCTCCGGTCGGCTCGGGATCGACGGCGCGTCGAAGTAGCTGGAACACACGGGTCTGATCGCTCCCTGCCGCGGGCAGACACGCCGCCGGCACCCCGGTTGCCCCTCGCGGCGGCGCCCTCTATAATCTGTGGGAACACCCCCCCGGCGACCCGCAGGTTCGACTGCAGAGGCGAGGAAGGAGCGACCGAGGTGATTTCGCAGGAACAGCTGTCCGGCACGGCTTG
>Ga0068714_10005045_pt1 | contig 14262 bp, 12 predicted proteins | sample MTBNYHSulfiMetaG_FD_62988 | JGI IMG/M metagenome (GOLD analysis project Ga0068714, IMG submission 62988) | Enrichment culture microbial communities from rom New York Harbor, USA that are MTBE-degrading - MTBE-NYH (New York Harbor Sulfidogenic)... | ecosystem: Environmental > Aquatic > Marine >... | reverse complement strand
TTGTTTGGCCCGGGCATGACTACGGCATGAGTCCGACCTCGACAATCGGGGAAGAGAAATCCACAAATCCTTGGCTGGCCGGTTAGGTTCACCGCCGAGGCAGGAGAATGAGGAGGGGCCTTCTCTCCATGCTCTACCGGTGGAAATCCGTTCCTGGAAAAGCATGACTCATTCCACTTCGAAAACCACAAGAATACTGACGCTCACCGATATTTCTCCAACGCTGATCGGCGTTTGGACACCCGCTACGGCGGCTTCGCGCAGAACCCCCAGAGGCGGGCGCTCTCTCTGATCATGGGCTATCCTGACTATCCGCCTGATCATGAGCCCCGATGCTTTGGCGAGCGCTTGCGCGTCTTCCTTTGCCTTCTTCAGTGCGGCCACGGCGGCCTCGCGCCTCAAGTCTTCCTCTTTGTCGTTCGTGAAGGTCAGGTTGCTTATTCGGCTTGCTCCCGCTTCAGCCGCCCGGTCGATAAAGGTGCCGGCCTTGTCCAGGGCTTTTGATTCGAGTATGACCGTGTTTCTGGCGCGGAAACCGCTGGGCTTGCCCGGGTCACCTTTCTCATAGACGGGAAAGAGGTTGAACCCCGAGGTCGTGATCCTGCCGTCTTCGTCCCCGACAGAGCGGAGGGCTGCAAGAACTCTTTGGGTTCGTTCCGCGTTTTCCGTGACAGCATCCCTGGCAAGGACTGCGTCCGTGTCCACTGAATAGGAGATAGTGAGAGTGTTGGGCATTGCGTGTACGGTGGCGCTTGCCGTTATTTCGATGGTGGAGGATTTCTCATCGCAATGAGCCGGAAAGGAAACAGCGAATATCAGGCTCAACAACACAGCGGAAAGGAATATCTTCTTCATGGTGAACACTCCTGCGAGTCAGCCTTCCTCTTTATACCCTGCAACCAAGGCTCGATGGGTGGTGAGGAAGGCGGTAGAGAAGGCTTGGGTCTCATCACAGGTTCGACGTGCAATGCGCGCACCTGCTCGCCTTAACGGGAATCGTCGACAGACAGTAAGGGCATTCTGATGACGTCATCCACCATGGATTTGACGATGGCGCCGAATGCCGCGCCGATGATAATGCACACTGCCATGTCCACGACATTGCCTCTCATCGCGAATTCTTTGAATTCCTTGAGCATAGCAGTTCTCCTTTCTAAGATTTTCCAGGTTGATTCAATGTGCGTTGCCTTCGAGCGAACCCTTTCGGTCGAGCCGATTTAGATGAGAAACCGAAAAATCGCTTCAACACCCGGGATTGAGACCCCGGGATTCATCTTGCCCCGATGGCGCACTTTGATACTCATACCATCTTTTCACGGAAAAGTAGCCATTTTTCATCCCGACAATTCGTCGAGTATTTGACAGGATAAGGGCGAAGAGCTACAAAGAATAATATACACCGAGGGCGGTGAAAACGTGAGAATTTTTCGGGAGGTCATGCACGTGAATGAAAAAAGGATCTTTTTCGAGGCGGAGGGGCTGAAAATAGAAGGCATGCTGGCGGACCTTCCCGGCGACAGGGGCGTCGTGATTTCCCATCCCCATCCTCTCTATGGCGGGACCATGCAAAACAACGTGGTGAGGGCCGTCGCTCACGCTTATCAGGAGGAGGGCTACAGCACGCTCAGGTTCAACTTCCGGGGCGTGGAAAACAGCGAGGGGAATTTCAGCAACGGGATCGGTGAGCAGGAAGATGTGAAAGCGGCACTCAAGGCTTTGGGGAAAAACAACATCGATCTTGCGGGATATTCGTTCGGTGCGTGGGTGAATGCGCTGGGCCTGGGGAAATTCGATGAGGCTCAAAGGCTGATAATGATCTCGCCGCCTGTGAGCTTCATCGATTTCGGATTCCTTGGATACAGCTCGAAGATCAGCCTGGTCATTTGCGGCACAGGGGATGACATCGCGGAATACAAAAAGGTGGAAAAAATGCTTCCAAAGTGGAACGACAAGGCCATGTTCCGGGTTGTCCAGGGAACGGATCACTTCTACTCCGGCTACGAGGAGGAATTGATCGACATCATAGGGGAGTTCTTGAGGAGCGCTGCCTAAGATCCCGGAAGCGCTGACGCGGGAAAAGCGAGAAACGCGGGAAAGAAAAGAGAGAGCTTCGACAACGGATAACGGACGAATGACGACTGACCGTGCACGACCGACTATCGGCAACATGCAATCTGCAATGTGCGCCATACAAGGGGCGAAGAAAAAAGAACAAGTGTTCATGAAATTCGTGTGTGCTCTGGCTGCTGTGCTCGTTTTTGTCATTGCATTCCCATGCGCCGAGGGTTCCCAGCGCCGAAGTCCGGTGGTGATGGCCGTGGAAAAGGTGAGCCCTGCGGTTGTGAACATCAGCATCGTCGTCAAGGAGAAGGCGAGCCCATTTTTCCCTTTTGGGAGAGACGAGTTCTTCAAGGACTTCTTTCCGGAATTTTTCTCCAGGGAATACGAACGGACCAGTTTGGGCTCGGGCGTCATCATAGACGGCAAGAACGGTTACATCGTCACCAACCATCATGTTGTAGCCGGGGCTTCGGAGATCAGGGTCATTACGTCGGATCAAAAGGAGTACGGCGGCCGCAGCCTTGGTTCTGATCCCCGTTCTGATCTCGCGGTCATCAGGATTGAGGCGAAGGAAAAACTCCCTGAAGCCAAGCTGGGCGATTCAGAAGACCTTATGATCGGAGAAACGGTCATTGCTATCGGTAATCCTTTCGGGTTGACCCACACGGTAACCACAGGCGTCGTAAGCGCTCTGGACCGGTCCGTGCGCGCCGATGAACGCGTCTACAGGCACTTTATACAGACGGACGCTTCGATAAACCCCGGGAACAGCGGCGGTCCTCTCCTCAACATCGACGGAGACGTGATCGGCATCAACACCGCGATCTATCAAAAAGCCCAGGGCATCGGGTTTGCAATTCCCATTAACAAGGCAAAGAGGATTGTGAGAGAACTGCTAAGGGCCGGCGAGGTTCTGCCTCCCTGGGTAGGTGTGGACCTCCAGGAGCTGACCAGGGAGCTCAAATCGCACTTTGGTCTGCCCGGGGAGAGGAAGGGGACTCTGGTCAGTGACGTGTACGAGGACAGCCCGGCCGAAAGGGCTGGAATCAGGAGGGGAGACATCATTTTAAGCCTGGAAGAGTTCCTCGTCGATTCACCCGAAGAGTATCGCCAGATTCTGGGAGAGTACACTGCAAACGAGCGGTTGAGATTCAGGATCTTTCGCAAAGGTAAAGAAGTCGACGTTACTGCGGAAGCTTCCTCTTTTCCGCTCGAACTAGCCCCTGAACTCTTCTATCGCCGTCTGGGCATAGGGGTCGAAGGCCCGAGAACAAAAGGCGAGCCGGGAATCGCTATAGAAGAGGTCAGGAGGGACTCCGAGGCGGAGAAGATTGGACTGAGACCCGGAGACATGATCCTTCAAATCAATAACATGGCCATGACCGGCATGAAGGAGTTCAAAGAGGCCGTCAGCCGTTTTCATCATCTTTCGTCGATCAATCTCGTGGTGAAGCGAGGCGCCTACGCTTACACTCTGACCCTCCCATTCTGAAATAGTAGGCAGTACGCACTAGGCACCAAAATGCAGTAACCCGAAAGCACTTTCTGTAGGCAGGGTAGTAGGGCGCAATCAACCCGCCTCTGATCGTTTTTTCACTGCCTACTGCTTATTCCCTACTGCCTACTCTTCCTCGGTCTCTGCGGTGAGTCAAGTTTCCTGGCGGATGAAGTCCACGGCATTTCGGAATATCCTGAGCCCTTCGCCGCTCTCGTCGGAGATCTTTTCGTTTCGCCTTGCCAGGACTTCCCTTCTTCGCGTCCAGTCGGGATGGTTGGTGAAGTGGTGAAAAGCTTCGGGGTGGGGCATGAGTCCGAAAATATGGCCGGAGGGGTCGCAAATGCCTGCCACATCCATAAGAGAACCGTTGGGGTTGATGGGCCATCGCCCGTCAGCCTCTCTCGCGGTTTGGTCCACATACCGGGCCACAACCTGATTTCCTTTGAAGAGAGCGGCTATGTCGTCATCCGAAGCATAAAACTTGCCTTCGCCGTGCCGCACGACCAACTCGATCTGCGATATCCCCCTGGTGAAAACACAGGGAGACCGGGGTTCGATCTTCAGGTTTACCCATGCATCTATGAAATTTCCCGACGAATTGGTGATGAGGGCAACACGACGATCCCGGTAATTTCCGTCGAACCCGGGGAGGAGGCCGAGGTTCACCAAAGCCTGGAAGCCGTTGCAGATGCCTATGATCAGTTTGCCGTGCTGAATGAAGCGGTCGAGGGACTGGTGCAGACCGATCTTGATTTTGTTTGCGAAAAGCACACCCGCACCGTGATCGTCACCCCAACTGAAGCCTCCACCGAATGCAAGGATGTGGTAATCTTCCAGGCTTTCTTTGCCCTGAATCAGGTCATTGACATGCACGCGACGGGATTGTGCGCCCGCCAGCGTCAAGGCGTTGTCCGTCTCGTAATCGCAGTTCAGCCCGTAACCAGTAAGAACAAGAGCCTTGACAGGTTTCATTCAGAACCTCCAAAGAAAAAGCAGGCAGTAAGGAGTGAGGCAGTAAGCAGTCGACATTTAGATGCGAGGACCGGTTGTTTGGGCCCTCCGCTGCCTACTGCATACTGCCTACTCCCTGCTAAATCAGGTGCCCGAAGGGTTTTCTCCACCACTCCTTCAATTCCTGGACGCTCTCTTCGATGATCAAGTCGCCGCTTCGGCCCCTGACCCGGAAAACGGCCGGGTCTGTGGTTTTTCCTATGCAGCCGATCGCCTTGCCTGAAAAGCGCCTTTCGAAAGCTTCCTTTTTTGCCGGGTCCACGGTGAGCACGAAACGGCCGGCCGACTCCGAATACAAAAGGCGCGAATCCGAGAGAACGTCTTCCGTGGGAACAAGGGAGAGGTCCAGTTCCATGCCCGCTTCGCCTCCCATGGCGACCAGGGCAAGGTGCGCCCCGAGTCCACCCCTGGTCACGGCGTGTGCCGATGCGACGAGCCCTTCCCTTATGGCCTCGTGAAGGGCGAGATAGGCCGGCCACGTATCCCTGGGGTCCACTTCCGGTACGTTGATCCCAACGCCTCCCATCAACTGGTAGTATTCTCCGCCTCCCAGCTCGTCCTTCGTCGTTCCAAGGACGTAAACGAGATCTCCTGCACACTTCGCGTCCATGGTGACGCATTCACGGATGTCGTGAACGACGCTGGAAACGGTGAAGAGCAGTGTAGGCAGGCCCGAGACCTTTCGTCGTTCCCCAAAAGGGCCCTCCAGGAATCCGTCCACGTACATGCTGTCTTTTCCCGACAGGAGCGGAATCTTATAGGCTAAGCAGTAATCTCTGAGCGCCCAGTTAGATCTCACCAGTTGGGCGGCCTTGTACTTCCCGTCGGGATTCTGATCCGGATGGTAGATGACGGTGGGCCAGCAAAAATTGTCCACCCCTCCCAGATGCTCGGGGTCTGCGCCTACACAGAGCACCCTCCTGACCGCCTCATCGATGGTGACGGCGGTCATGTGGTATGTGTCGATCGTCGAATAAAAAGGGTTCAGTGCCTGACTGACCGCAAGGCCTCGCGTGGAATCGAGGATGGGGCGGAGCACCACTGCGTCACTCGGGATGTCCCTGTTTTTTCCGACGAGGGGCTTGACCACGCTTCCGCCCTGCACTTCGTGGTCGTACTGTCGTGCGATCCAGTTTTTCGAGCACAGGTTGGGGCGGGAGAGCATGGTCTTGAGAAGAAGACCGTGGTCCTTCGGCTCCCGCAGCACCGGCTCGAAAAGCCCCCGCATATGTGGGGGCATCCATTCCGCATCGAACTCCCACTGGGGAAAATCGGACTGGAGGAAATCCATCCTGATGAAGGAGCATGTCTTGCCCTTGTAGTCGAGCCTGAGGTATCCCGAATCATTGTACTCTCCGATCACCGTGCTCTCGACGGCATGCTTTTCCGAGAGTTCCATGAATCGGGGCAGGTTTTCCGGCTTTACAGCCACCGTCATTCTTTCCTGGGATTCGGAAACCCATATTTCCCACTGATCCAATCCTTCGTACTTTAGAGGGACCTTGTCGAGATCGACCCTGGCCCCATTGCTGAATCGTGCCGACTCGCCTACGGATGAAGAAAGGCCTCCTCCCCCGTTGTCGGTGATAAAAGCGATGAGGCCTTCGTCCCTGGCTTCGAGCAGGAAGTCGTGCATCTTCTTCTGCGTGTAAGGGTCCCCTATCTGGACGTGTCCTGCGGGGGTGTGTTCCGTGTACGTTTCAGAAGAGGCGGTGACGCCGTGAATCCCGTCCTTCCCGACTCTGCCCCCGGACATGACGATAAGGTCTCCCGGGCTCGTACGTTTGACATGGGTGGACTCGTTGCGGATGCTCGCGGGCATGATCCCCAGGGCAGTGACAAAAACCAGGCACTTGCCCATGTAACCTTCATGGAAAAGTACCTGTCCGAAGGGCGTGGGGATGCCGCTCTTGTTTCCGCCGTCCTTGACGCCTTCGATGACTCCGTCGAGGAGCCTCCGCGGGTGAAGATGAGGTTCCAATTCCCCCTTGTAGTCCCTGTGCCCCACACAGAAGCCGTAGGTCCCCATAATCAGTTTCGAGCCTTTTCCGGTGCCCATCGGGTCTCTGTAGATTCCGACGATTCCCGTAAGGGCGCCGCCGTAAGCTTCCATGTTCGAGGGGCTGTTGTGGGTCTCTCCGGTGATGACATAATAGTGCCGGTCGTCGAACCGGGCAACACCGGCGTTGTCCCAGAGCACTGAGACGACCCACTCCTTTTCAGCCTTTATTTCCAGGGTCGGCGCTTCGATGCACGTTTTGAACGGATTGTCGACCACTTCCCTGTGGCCGCTCGAAAGGTCGTGGTACCGAAAGAGGCCGCGAAATGTGTTGTGGTTGCAGTGGTCGCTTCTGGCCTGGGAAATATACTCCAGTTCCACGTCTGTGGGCAGCGACAAACCCTGCTTTATCCTGTCCGCCAGTATGTCCTTCCTGAGAAAATATTTTCTGATTACAGGAATGTCGCTTTCCTGCAGGGCAAGACTGCGCTCCTCAGAGATTCTTTTCAACTCCCAGTCGCTCCCGATGGCGATGGTTGCGACCCTGGGTTCGTGATTAAGGATGACCTTCGGGACCGGGTAGCCGATTCCGGAATCGGGATCCCATTCGTCTCTCCCGAAAACCTTCCACTGCTGGATGATGTCGTTGGCAAGGATTTCCTCTGCCAGGGATTGGGCTTCCGTTCTGCCGATCGCACCGGTGACGGCGTAGAGCCTCGAAGTGTAAACCGCTTCTCCGGGTCGAAACCTGGTTTTCAAGAGGTCCTGAATCGCCTCTGCCGCCGTGCTCCCTGCCGTGTCTCTCACGCCCGGGCGAAAGCCTATCCAGACGAGCCAGTCAAAATCCCGAGCCATGGGAACGAAGGAAGATTCTTCGGTAACGGGATTTGTGAAGATTTGAGTGCGCACCATCTCCAATTGGCTTTTGTCCAGAGCCGCATCCAGGGTGAGAACGCGAATGAGCCGTACTCGATCAACCTTCAATCCGAGGTAATCGCGGGCCTTATGGAGGACACCGTCCCCTTGCGCATCAGGGAGGGTCTGTTTGAGTACGATCTCCAACCGGGCGACCATTTATTACTCCTTGTTTTTTATGGGGATTCAGGCATACTTTGAAGCACTCTAAATCATGTTCCCCATCGAGTCAACAGAATACCCCGGAAATCTGCGGGGTTGAAAACGCCGAGGCGAATGGATATACTTTAACGTAAATGATGTAACGGCACATGCCTGCTGGATAAACAAGAGGGTGCGATGGACGCAAAGGATCAGTTTGACAGCCAAGACGCGGAAAAGCTTCCAAATCAGAAAGAGCTCGAAAAAGAGCTGAGTGACTATCTTTCGAAAAAATACGGGAACCGGATCAAGATCATCTCTCCTTTCATATTTCCGAAGCCTCAGGAAATCGAAACGGGTGAGCCTAGGTCCGGGGAAGGAAAAGGCCGTGAGGTGAAGTTCGACTTGCTGCCCGAGGAACTCGAAAGTTACCTTGACAGTTTTGTAGTCAAGCAGCAGCGGGCCAAGGCCGTATTGGCCACAAAGGTTTGCACGCACTTCAACAGGATCAGACACTTCAAGAAGTACAGGGAGAAAAAGAAGTCCACGGGAGTGGGAATGATCAAGAACAACGTCCTCATGATCGGCCCCACCGGTGTAGGCAAGACCTATATCGTTAAACTTATAGCTCAGAAAATAGGCGTTCCCTTCGTGAAAGGGGATGCCACAAAATTCAGCGAGACCGGGTATGTGGGCGGTGACGTGGAGGATCTCGTGCGGGACCTCGTTTACGAAGCCAACGATGACATCAGCCTTGCAGAAAACGGCATCATTTATATCGATGAAATAGACAAGATTGCCTCGGCCAGGAACATCATCGGCCACGATGTCTCACGCACAGGTGTGCAGAGAGCGCTTCTGAAGCCGATGGAAGAAACCGAAGTGGACCTGAAAGTTCCGCATGACGCGGTTTCGCAGATTCAGGCTATCGAGCATTTCAGAAGGACCGGAAAAAAAGAAAAACGGGTCGTCAACACGAAGAACATTCTTTTCATCATGAGCGGCGCTTTCGGGGAGCTGGCCGGCATAATCAAGAAGAGGCTCCAGAGGCAGGGAATAGGTTTCGAAGCCGATGTCAGACCCACCGAGATACCCTGGGAGATACTGAAAGAAGTTACGGCTCAGGATCTGGTTGAATTCGGGTTCGAGTCGGAGTTTGTTGGTCGACTTCCGGTGATTGTGGTTTTTGACGAACTCAGCAAGGAGGATCTTGTAGAAATTCTCAAGAATCCCAACAACCCCATCATTCTGAGCAAACGGCTGGATTTCAATGCCTACGATGTAGAGATCAGGTTTGAGGACGAGGCCCTTGAAAAAATCGCGGAGCTGGCGGCTGTGGAAAGAACTGGCGCCAGGGGGTTGGTGAGTGTTTTTGAAAAAGTTCTCATCCCTTTCGAGAAGCGTCTGCCCTCCACTTCCATCAGGAAGTTCCTGGTTACCCCTGAACTCGTCTCCGACCCCGAGGGAGAACTGAGAAAGATCGAGGAAGAGCATGATTCGCCGGAACGCATGGAGAGATTCAGGAGGGCCGGGGAAAAGGAAATCGAATACCTCAAGGCTTTCATCCAATCGGGGGCCAAAGATTTCCGGAACCGCTCAGGCCTGAATATCACTGATTCCAGGGCCGGCATAATAGCGAAGATGTATTTCAAGAAGATTTCGGACGTGAACTCGGCTGTCGACGAGTTTGCCTCCATCTATGAACAGATAAAGGCCGAGGAGTCGTCGCTGTTCAGCGAAGTGGATATTCGGGTGACCTTTGACGAGGAGGCGATCGACGAACTGATCAGAAGAGCGATAGACAGCGATCGTGAACCGGGGGTTCTTGCTTACCAGCTTGCGAAAAAACTCGAATACGGCCTGAAGCTGGTGAGGGACCGAACCGGGGTCGAGCACTTCCTTATAACGAGAGACGCGGTCACGGATATGGAAAAATACATCAATGACCTGGTGAAGCGCCATTATGCACAAAGCGACTTCGTTTCCCTCACGAAGGGAGAGAGGAGTTGATGGTGCAGTTCCGATCCGGACCTCACGGCACATTGAAAAAGGAAAATGAATGATAGGTATTTCCAAGCTCTACTGCGGGACCGTTGAACCCTCCGACGCGCTGAGGTATGGGCGGCGGTCCAAGGATCTTCCTTCCCACCTTTTGCAGTTTTCATCCGACAAGAGACCCGTCGTGGTATGGAACATGACCAGGGCGTGCAACCTGAAGTGCCTTCATTGTTACGCGAAGGCCTCGGAATCGAGCCGGGAAATTGAGCTGACCACCGAAGAGGCCAGAGCCATGATCGACGACCTGGCCGGCTTCGGGGTGCCGGTGATTCTCTTCTCCGGCGGAGAGCCCCTTGTGCGCCAGGATCTGCCTGAGCTTGCAAGGTACGCGGTCAGGAAGGGGATGAGGGCCGTGATTTCCACCAACGGCACCCTCATTACCGGAGACAAGGCGAGGGAATTGAAGGATGTCGGGCTTTCCTACGTCGGTGTGAGCCTCGACGGCCTGGAAGAGGTGAACGATCGTTTCAGGGGCAAGAAGGGGGCCTTTCAATCGGCCATCCAGGGGATCAGGAACTGCCAGGAAGCGGGCCTGAAAGTAGGCCTTCGGTTCACCCTGAACCGGATGAACGTAGAGGAAGTCCCCCGCATATTCGATCTGCTGGAACGGGCCGACATTCCCAGGGTCTGTTTCTACCACCTTGTGTACGCGGGTCGAGGCTCCGAACTTATCGAGGACGACCTGGATCACCGTCAAACCAGGGCTGCCGTAGATCTAATAATCGACAGGACCAAGGACATGCACGACCGGGGTCTGAGCAAGGAAGTCCTGACAGTGGACAACCATGCGGACGGCCCTTACCTCTACCTGCGAATGGTGCGGGAGAAACATCCGAGAGCCGAGGAAGTCATGGAGCTTCTCAAGATGAACGAGGGGAACAGCTCGGGAGTCGGATTCGGGTGCATCAGCTGGGACGGTGCCGTGCATGCCGATCAGTTCTGGAGGCACGAGAGCTTCGGCAATGTCCGGGAAAGGCCCTTCAGCGCCATCTGGACCGATTTGTCCAACCCCATCCTGGCCAAATTGAAAGAGAAGAAGCGCCATGTGAAAGGCAGATGCGCCACTTGTGTGTGGCTCGAAATCTGCGGAGGGAACTTCAGAGTCCGGGCCGAGGCGGTTACCGGGGACATGTGGGCTCCTGACCCGGCGTGTTATCTTACTGATGAAGAGATCAAGAGCCGGTGATCAGTGGAGAGTGATCAGTTAAGAGAATAACAAGAAGGCAGAATGCGGGAGACAGAAGACGGCGCAGGAAAGAGGGACAATTTTCGGGTGAGAGGCAACGAGTGACAACCGGCAACCGGCAACGGACAGGCGACAAAGAACAACTGACGACTGACAACGGACGAGTAACGATATGATCATCCGCCCCAGACGGCTCAGGCAGACAAGGACCCTCCGGGAAATGGTGAGAGAGACCAGCCTATCAGCGAGGGATTTTATCTACCCTCTTTTCGTCAAGCACGGCCGGACCGCAAGGGATCCGATTCCCTCAATGCCGGGGCAGTATCAGTTCTCGGTAGACGCGCTCGTCGAAGAGGTGAAGGAGGTTTGGGACCTCGGGGTTCCTTCGGTTATCCTCTTCGGGCTTCCGGACCGGAAGGACAGTGTCGGGAGCCGGTCTTACGCCGAGGACGGGATCGTGCAGCAGGCGGTTTCCGCCGTCAAGTCCAGGGTGCCGGAAATGATGGTCATCACCGACGTTTGCCTCTGCGAGTACACTGATCACGGCCATTGCGGCATCATCAAGAACGGCAGGGTCGACAACGATACGACTCTGGAAGTGCTGGCAAGGCAGGCTGTCAGCCACGCCAGGGCAGGGGCCGACTTCGTCGGACCTTCGGACATGATGGACGGCCGGGTGGCCGAGATCAGGTCCGCTCTGGACTCCGCCGGCTTCCAGGAGACAGGAATCCTTTCCTATGCGGTGAAATACGCTTCAGCCTTCTACGGCCCTTTCCGGGAAGCCGCGGACTCGGTCCCCCAGTTCGGAGATCGGGCCGGCTACCAGATGGACCCGGCCAATGCCCTGGAAGCACTGAAGGAAGCGAGGCTGGACGTGCAGGAGGGGGCCGACATCATCATGGTGAAACCGGCTCTGCCTTACCTCGACATAATCCGAAGGGTGAGGGAGGAGTGCCTTTTGCCTCTGGCGGCCTACAACGTGAGCGGCGAATACGCAATGGTGAAGTCCGCACAGGAGAGAGGCTGGATAGACGGGGAAAGGGTGATGATGGAGATCCTCCTTTCCATCAGGAGGGCCGGGGCGGACTTGATCCTGACCTACTTTGCCAAGGAAGCCGCAAGAGCCCTGGCGAACAAATAGCCACATGAACACACAGACATGTGCAATATCTGAAGCACGAAATCCGAAAATCGAAACAAAGCACAAAATGCAAACACCAAAACGCGTCATAAGATTTGTCTGTTTGGATCATTTGTGATTTGGTCATTTGATGTTGTTTTCGAATTTCGAGATTCGAATTTCGGATTTAAGGATTAGAAAGAATTGAAAGGGACTGATTCTAAAATGACGGAGCGCGGTCAAAATAAGCAGCACCCGCGTTTGATCGCCTGGGAGGTGACGCGGAACTGCAATTTGAATTGCGTTCACTGCAGGGCGGCTGCCAGCCGGGGCCCTTATGAGGGAGAGCTTGACAAGGGTGAATGCCTCCGAATCCTGGATCAGATCAAGGAGGTGGGGAGCCCGATTATCATTCTGACGGGGGGCGAACCTCTGTTGAGGCAAGACGTGTTCGAAATCGCCCGGTATGGGGCTGAAAAAGGCCTCAGGATGGTAATGGCTACGAACGGCACCCTGATCTCAAGAGAAGTAGCGCAGAGGATGAAGTCTTGCGGCATTCAGCGCGTGAGCATTTCCCTGGACGGACCGCACGCCGAACTGCATGACCGTTTTCGAAAAGTCGATGGAGCCTTTGAAGGCGCCCTCCGTGGGATCGAACTCCTCAAGCGGGAAGGTATAGAATTCCAAATCAACACCACCATCACAAGGCACAATGTCGATCTGGCGGAGCGGATACTCCGACTGGCAGTCGGTCTCGGAGCCGCGGCCCACCACATTTTCCTGCTCGTACCGACAGGGCGCGCCAGGGACATGACAGGTCAGGAAATCGACGCAGAAGAATATGAAAAACTGCTGCTCTGGTTTTACAGCATGAGGAACGAAGTGCCGATCCACCTCAAAGCGACCTGTGCCCCCCACTACTACAGGGTGCTTCGACAGCAGGCGCACAAGAGAGGCGAGAGGGTTGATTACGCCACTTACGGCCTGGATGCCACGACAAGGGGGTGTCTGGGAGGGACCTCGTTCTGTTTTATTTCACATGTAGGCGTTGTGCAGCCCTGCGGGTATCTCGATCTCGATTGCGGCGACTTGAAGAAATCGAGTTTCCGGGAGATATGGGAAGGCTCACCCATATTCCGGAAACTCAGAGACTTCTCGGCATACAAGGGCAAGTGCGGCCGTTGCGAGTACGTGCGGGTCTGCGGAGGGTGTCGTGCCCGGGCCTACGAGAGCTCGGGCGATTTTATGGAAGAAGAGCCGCTTTGCACATACCAGCCCGGGAGGAAGGCAATCTGTGGATGAAGCGGATAGAAGGATCCTGAACGAGATCCAGTCGGAATTCCCCATCACGGCAAAGCCCTATGAAGAACTGGGAAGACGCCTCTCCATGCCCGAAGGAGAGGTCCTGTGGCGGGTGAAAAGAATGAAAGAGGAGGGAATTATCCGACGGATCGGAGGAAACTTTCACTCTCGCAAGCTGTATTTTTCAAGCACCCTTTGCGCTGCTAGGGTGCCGGAGGAGAAACTCGATCATTTCGTGGCGGTCGTGAACCAATACCCCGGAGTGACCCACAACTACCTCCGGAGCCATGAGTTCAACGTGTGGTTCACCTTCATAGCTCCCAGCGAGGAAGACATCGAGGGTTCCCTGAGGGAAATTTCGGAGCTCACGGGAGTGAATGATTTGTTCAGTCTGCCCGCGGTCAGGACATTCAAAATCAAGGTGGATTTCGAGGTCTGACCGGCTTACTCTTCGTACTTTTCGATCAGACGATCCAGCTCCGCCTCAGACATCTTTCCCATCTCGACCAAGAGTTCCCCTATGCCGTCTTCTCTCAGTTCATCGACACCCAGGATCGATTCGTTGGTCTTTCCCTGGGTGCTGAAAAAGGTGTATTCCAGGGTTAGACGGGACTTCTTGAGAAGTTTGGGGGTCGAGCCGACGAAGACGATGTGATGACTGAGAAGAAAATAGAAAACAGCCCCGATAATACCCCAAACAAACGCCTTCTTGAGTCTGTTGTTCATAAGCGATGGCTCATCCTCCGGTTATGGGGATTTTATTTGCCCAAGGAGTCGAAGGTACCGGTCATGCGCACAAAAGCCGTGCAAGGATATCAAAGAAGCCGCGAGGAGTCAAGACGGCCGGTCGAGACTGGATATTCGACATAACGATCCCAAGATGCTGACCGACATTTCTTTGAAAACGAAAAAAAATCAAAAAAAGTTTCCCGGGGCGTTGTTTTTCAATTTTCTTTTTTCCACTCTGACAA
>Ga0068714_10005043_pt1 | contig 14266 bp, 20 predicted proteins | sample MTBNYHSulfiMetaG_FD_62988 | JGI IMG/M metagenome (GOLD analysis project Ga0068714, IMG submission 62988) | Enrichment culture microbial communities from rom New York Harbor, USA that are MTBE-degrading - MTBE-NYH (New York Harbor Sulfidogenic)... | ecosystem: Environmental > Aquatic > Marine >... | reverse complement strand
AACCGGGCGAAGTCGCCCTTGTCCAACTTCCCGTCCGCCTTCTCCCGGACCTCGGCCAGGTCGGCCTTGGTGGGATAGCCCTCGGCCACCTGGACCCGGAACTGGGTGGCCGTGTCGGCCGCCTTGAGGGCGGCGGCCGCCGCCTCCCGGGCATCCTGGTTCAGCCTGTTGAAATGGGCCTTGGTGAAGAACAGGAACAGGCCGTTCATCAGGGCCAGGACCGCCGCCAGGACCACCGAGCCCAGGACCAGCCAGGCCTGACCCGAAGCCGAGCCCATCACGGCCTACAAGACAAGGGCGGGCGGGAGCGGCCGATCTGTAGCGCAACGATCGGCCCGGCTCCCGCCCGGGTAGGGGGGTGTGGAGAAGAGAAGAAGATGGTGTTGGCCGGTTACTTCATGACTGCCTCCATGGGCAAATAAAACCGCCTGAGTTGACCTGGCCATAACAGGGCCAGGTTAACGGGTCAGGCGGGGCTAAGTCTTTCGCTTGTTTCGCTTATTTCGCTTAAAGCTTACTTTTCTTAAAATTTCTTTTCCTTTATTATCCTGTTTTGATGAGTTAGTATAATAATAAGATGAATCGCACCTCACAGAGGGGATTATGGCGAAGTTCTTGCTAATCTCTCCAACCGGGGTTATCAGGGGGGAAAGCCCTGTGGGTGGGTTTTAAAAGTGAGTGTCTTATGCAGATCCACATAACACGACATATAAAATTGGTAATCCTGAAATAACCTATCAAAATTCTTTTGGTCAATGAGATAATGGAACGATTTACAGAGGTGTCTTATACGGGCAGAAACAAACACCTCCGCATTTTATGTAAACACATCTAATTGACGTTAGGCTGTTATAGCCTTATAAGGATAATTAAATGCAACCAGCATCTATACCGTTTTATCTGAACTGGACATTCTGGACAGTTCTTGTCGCTTTAATCGCTGTGGTCCTTTCCCAAATACCGCCAATCCATATTTTGTTAAGGAAAACACGTATTGACTTTGAGCTTTATTCAAAAATTTCCCTTAACCATAAAGTCGGCAACCCAAACCTTCAACTGCATATAATTATTAATAATGTTGGGGGGAGAAAAATTAGGGTCAAAGATATAACCGTTTCAATATTAAGAGACGGGAAGCCAATAGTAATATTACCAGCGCAAAACTATCTTCAAAATCAAAACGATAAAAGCAGTCTCTTATTCACAACATTCCGTCTTTCTCCCTCAGACGAGTGGGCGCATATTGTTAATTTTTTTAATTTTTTTAATCGTGACGATGAAAAGAAATATAGAGCTCTTGAAGGAGAAATGCTGGCAGATTTCAGAGAAAAAAGCTCAAAATTTCCTGAAGTGCCAAAGCGACCCATAGTGATCGAAAACGAATTAGTGACTCCTTTTCACGAATTCTTTAAAAGGCATTTTATTTGGAATGCGGGCGAATATTTAATGGAGGTTAACGTAATAACCGACCACGAACCAGCCAATAAAACAATGAGGTTTAGGTTTACAGTGTTTGAATCTCATACTGAGCAATTAAAAGCCATAACTGAACATTTCAAGGTTGGGGGTGGTATATGGTGGGATCCAAATATACTAACCGCCGTAATATTAGATATTTCAGAAGCCTAACAATCGCCTTAAGAGGGAACTGAAGAAGCATGGCGGCGCTACACTATAAGGTTCCGTGGCCGGCCCCTCAAGCGAAGCGTTGGGTTTCATCTGGAGGAAGAGTTTAGTGGAACTTGACTATCAATCCTGGGAAAAACTAGAAGCTGAATTTCGGGTGAAGGCCTGCGAATGGGCAAAATTTCAAGTAGAGAGACTAAAACGGTTTTATCGTACTGAGAATTATGCTGAGAAAGCTATATCAAATTATCGACAACTAGTTGATGCATCTACATCGGCATCAGAATTTGAGCAACAATGGAAACGTTCAATCGGGGAGGTTGGGAAAGAGGATTTTATGGCTCTTGAATTCAAAGAGCTTTCACGTATGTTTCGAAAACCTCATCGAGTTATTCATGCAGCAATGGCCGGCACACGCGCCGAATTGCGCTTTGGTCCCAAATTACTACGAAGGAGTTATGATCAAAACGACTATGAATTTAAGTTGGATGATATTTGGAATAACGTTAACAACAAAGAACTTGTTATTGATCATGCCGTATATGCACTTTATGTAGCATGGAAACCCGACACTAAAATTATCGTACCAGACGACAGGGCGAAACTACTTCGCTCGTTAATTATTGATGACTCATTTTTGCGAGTAATATCACCGCGAAGGTTTGAAGAGCTTATTGCATACCTTTATGAGTGTTTTGGATGCAAAGTTGAACTCACAAAACAATCGCGCGATTTTGGCGCTGATATTTTAGCATGGCATGGCGGTCCCCTTGGCTCCGAAGCTCTAATTGCAGTTCAGGTAAAACGATATTCGTCAAATCGGAAGGTAGGTTTAAAAGGTATCTTTGAGCTACATGGAGCTCTTGCTCACTATCATGCTGACTTAGGGCACGTAGTGACAACAAGTGATTTTACGGGCCCAGCAAAGGAATTTGCAAAGAAACAGAGAATTCATTTAGTGGATATGTCCAAGCTTCAAGAGGAGGTTAATTCAATTTTTGGTTAAAAACTAGGGAGACCTGAACAACTGCATGCACAAGGACCGCACGCATCGCGTGGGCCTGTGATGCAGGGCTTTGTGCCTGCCCTATAATAAAAGGAGGCGAATTTATGGCTAAACGAAGAAAGATAGAACAGCCTCAGCCTACGGACTTATCGCCGAGCCAGATGAAAGATGCAATCCCTATACTGAAGCGACGTATATCCGAGCTTCAAGCAATTGACATAAGTAGTATTCAATTTCGAGGGGAACCAAGGTTCGATGCTTTAGAAAAGAAAATTGATTCAATATTGGTAGACATATTTGGCAAAAATAGTATTGAATACGAACGTTTCCGTGTTGACGATTTAGACACTGCTTCCTGGAACGTGAACTACGATACACCGCTTAATGAAGTTTGGGAAGGCTATAGGGTAGGTATTGAGAACGCCATATCAAATCTTCAAACCATAGTAGATTGGTTTGAGGAAAAAATTTCTGACCTTGGAGAAAGTCCCAGGGGAAGGGCCCTAAAGGCCCTTGGTGAGCTTGAGATACATCCAGAAATTGAACGCGCGGCGGGGGATCTATTTAGAAACGGACATTATGCTAATGCCGTTGAAGATGCCTGCAAGGTGTTAGATATGTTGGTAAAGATCCGAAGTGGCAAGCATGATTTAAGCGGAACGGATCTAATGCAACACGTTTTTAGTCCAAATAACCCTATTCTAAAATTCAGTGAAATTCAAACACAGACCGAGGAGAGTGAGCAGCGGGGAATGATGTTCCTTTATGCTGGAGCTATGCTTGCCTTAAGAAATCCGAGAGCGCACGAAATCATTGAGGATGATCCAGAAAAGGCCTTGGAATATATTGCATTTTTAAGTCTATTGGCCAAATCTCTTGATAAAGCAAAGCGGGCCTAGCCTTCGCGTTCAACGGCCGGCGAGAAACATGCCACCCATAGGAATTTCCCAGGGCAACCATGTCGCCCGGCTGGTGTTGCCTAGGTCGCGTCGCGATAATAATTTTACCAATAGACATAGAGGTTATATGAGATGCCTAAAGTAAAAAGTAAATCTCAGAAGATAGGTGAAGCGGGGGAAGGCCTCGTAAAATATTGGGCGCCAATGAACATGCACTCAGCAAACAAAATTGAAAATGACTTTGGATTTGATTTTACTTTCCAGCAATTTAAGATCCATGGCGAACAACAAATTGCAACTGGTTCATTTTTTCTTGTTCAATGCAAAAGTACAACTTCTGAAGATGAACATCAGTATATTACTTTAGAAGAGAGTGATATTTTACTTCATTTGTATTCAAATATGCCCGTATGCTTATTGGGAGTTGACATAGACAATAAAACCGTAAGGCATGTTTTTTTGAAACATAAACTTGTGGACAAATATTTAAAATTTTTAGGTAAAAAAAATAAAACACTGAATCTTAATTTTAAAACTGAACTTGAAGATGAGTCAGCATTTATTTATAATTCAAAACGGTTTACGCAGCCAGGATTCTCTGCCTCGCTAAGAAATTATATTATAAATTCTCTTATACAAATATATGCACCAGATAGTAATTTATTAGTTTTAACGGATGAACGCCGAACGCAATTAATATTGAAATCATCGTATCTAACAAACGTAGTTAATCCAATGTACCTATTCAATCCTCAAATAAGATTAAACAAAGAAGATGTCTTCAATACAGATGTGCTTGAAATTTTAAAACAGTATTATCCAGATTTTGATTCAATTCATCTTATCGGAGCAATAGGTACAAATAGTAAAATATCTTTTGGAGGCAAAGAAACCAATACCATAACATATCCTCAAAGTGGTTTAGTTGTTTATAGAATGAAGTGTGGCTTGGCTTTCCAGTTCGGACCTTGCGAAAAAGATTCAAAAGGAAGACACATTCACCCATCAACTTTTATTGTATCAACCTCACCATTCCCACTCTTTGACTGCAAAAGTGATATTGACTTATTTAGTACATATCAAGCTTCTTCGCCACTATTGTTGAATGGTCATTTGATGATCCCAAAAATAAGTGATTGGGATGTTTTGGATTGGCTTCTATATGCAATTAAAGAAATAATTGATGCTTATCAAATATCATCTGAATGGTTTCAAAAACTTCACTTATCAGATTTAAATAGCCCTGAAAATTATTATTCTTATTTGTTAATTTCGATGCTTGTTAAAAAAGATAGGAAACTATTCCCTGAATTCTGCATTGACCCAGATGCCGAGCTCGACTCTCTTAAATTAATAAATGAAAATGGAAACGTCCCAATTGCTTTTAAGGTCAATGGACGTCCAAAAATTGCGAATGTAAAATGTTGTTACACATATGTATTGAATGAAAATGAAGTAGTTGTTGGGATTGGAATTGGTAAGGCAATGGATTTTAAAATATTAGATTTAGATTGGCCGGCCGATCGAATTAAGAATCCTGAGATTTGGGCTTTCAAAAATTGGCCGGCAATACCAATGTTTGGAGAATGGCCAATTAAACTTAAAATAACTGATGAACCTCTTCCATTTGAAATTCATCGTGATTAAAAATGATATAATATAACCACTGAACCCTGCCGACGGTAGTCCTTCACACGGCTAAAGCTGACCTTAAAACCTATCCAAGAGAATAGGTGGCTCTCGAGGTTAATTATCCAATCTTTAATATTTACAAATACCGGATAACTCAACCGTGACAAAAATATTATTTAGTGGTCATAAAAATAAATAATATTAAAAAACCGCAACTTCATCATTGAGACAAGACTGAAAGGCGATTAGTGATTCAGTTTTTATATAAGTCTTTCTCTTCGACCTTTTCACTGCTTCCAACTTACCCTCTTGGATAAGCTGATAGACCCTTCTCGGCCCTTTGAATCCAAGCCTTTTAGCGGCTACGGCCACCAGGATCTCGTCTTTCTGGCCATTACTTCCCATCTCGCTCCACCATCTCCTTGAGCACGTCGATGACCCTGATACCCGTCCTCACGTCCAGCCACCTGTAGCTGCCCACCTTGAACTTGGCCTTGAGAAACCCCCCCAGGGCCAACAGGTCGTCCAGCTGCCCCTCCCGCCGGCCCGGCCCGGAGCGCCATTGCCTCCAGAGCGACCAGATCAACCCCCATTGCTTCTGGCTGGCCATCCCCCGGCGATTACCTAACCGGCGAAGCTCCGCCGGGTAACCATCTCCCCCCTCACCCTTGACCGTCGCCTGGGCCCGCTTGCCCAGGAGCCGGCTCATCCGGTCCAGGGCCTTGGAGGACTCGGCAGGGGTCAGATCCTTGCAGCTCTCCAACGGCCTGCCGGCCGCCCCGGACAGGAGGGCCTCGTAATCCCCCCTGTCCAGGGCCAGCTCCCGGGCCTTGGCGTGGAGCCCCTTGATTTGCCAGGGCTTAGGCGGCATCCCGCTCCCCGTAGTCCCCCTCGGGCTTGGCGAAGAACCGGGCCTCGCCCGGCTGGCGCTTGAAGCCCAGGCCTTTGAGGACCTGGTCGGGCAGGCCGGCCATGGCCTTCAGGTCCGGCTTGCGCTCCACCTTGACCAGGTGGTCCAGGTCCCCGGCGCCCAAGATCCGCTTGACCGCCGTCTCCAGCTTCTTGACCGTCAGAACCACCTTGGCCGGGGTAAAGCGGAAGCCCACCGTCCCGGTCTTGAGCTTGAGGGACTTTCGCTCGCCCAGGTTGTCCTTGGCCCAGGCCTCCAGGGCCTGGTCGCACTCGATGATCTCCGCCTCCAGGGGCGCGGTCTCCTGGGCGTAACGGTCGGTGATCCCCTGGGTCTCCTCCTTGGCCCTGCCCCGGAGGGCGTCCAGCCTGGCCTGGGCCCGGCCCTTGTCGGCCAGGATCGCCTCGGCCTCCTCCTTGCTCCTGATCCGCCTCATCAATACCTCCTAGTCGAGATCCTTCCTGTTGGTTGCCTGGGTCAGCGCCACGAGGCCTTTTATGCACTTGTCCCTGGGGACCAGGACCAGGACCGGGACCAGCCCCAGCCGGTCGGCCTTGATGGCCAGCTCCTCGGTCGAGACCCCGGCCCAAGGCTGGATCTGCTCCAACACCTCCTGGGGGTCGGCTGTCTCATCGGCCAAAACCAGCCCCCACCGGGGCTCCCCGCCAGAGACGGCCAGGGCCTGGATGGCCGCCTTGTAGACGGTCTCGGCCAGGGTCTGCTCGCCGGCACCCTTGATGGTCCGGCCTTCCTCTGGTCTGGTGAACTTGGTCTTGTCGCTCATCTGCCTCTCCTCCAGGCCCCCTCGGCCCCTTCAGTTTCCTTCACCTCTGCCCCGGCTCCACGATGACCTTGGCCCCGGTGGCCGCCTCGATCTCGGCCGCGATCCTGGCCGCCTCCTCCTCGGTCAGGGGCGGCCAGATCTCGGCCTCGGGCGCACCTGGGGCCTCCACCGTGAGGAGAGCAGCCTGCATCAGCCTATCCCGAAAACCCGGGCCGCGGCCAGACCCAAGCCGACCCAAAACCCTATGCTGGCCAGCATAATAACGGCCGTGATAGGCCCCCAGATGGTCATTCCTCGCCCCCTTCCCCCAAAGCCTTCCCCGCTTCTTCGCTGAACTGGTTCAGCTCTTGGATCAACCCGTCCATCCGCCTGACCCAGGGCCGTAAGGCGATCAGGTAAATCAGGACCAGGACCAGGACCACCACGGAGATCCCCCCGATCAGCCCGCTCATGATTCCCCCTTCGCCCCTTGCCTGGGCTCGAACCGGTCGCATGCCGGATCGCTCAACCTCTTGTCCGTCCCCGGCCCGTTGGTGTCCCCGATCAACGCGCACTTGTAGTAGTTCTTGTCCCACCGCTTTTTCCGCAGGTGGCCGCATTCCTTGCACTTCCTGCCCCGCCAGAGCCTGGCCTTCCCCGGCACCTTGACCCGCCGGCCGTCCTCGGCCAGCCTCTTGGTCATGGTCGGCTGACCGGGCTCGGTGTAAGCCCCGCGCCAGAGCTCAAGCTGAGCCGGCATCCAAGCCGCCTACCGGCCGGATTCGGCCAGGCCGATCAGGACCGCCCGGCCGAACCAGACCAGGGTGGAGAGGATCACCAGGCCGTAGAGGGCCCTCTCAATCGCTTGCCGCATTGACCTCCTCCTTTCGCCTGTTCCAATGGGGGTGGCTCGTCGCCTTGGAGCAAAGCCGGTACAGGGTGGCGTTCCAGGCCCCCTTGCCGGCCGCCTGGAGATGGCCCGCGCTGCACAGCCAGCCCAGGTACCGCCGGACGTAGTCCCTGTCCGCCTCGGCCAGCCTGGCCACCTCGGCCTGATCGATCTTGGGCCGGCTCTGGGCCAGCCCCCGGACGACCGACCAGATCCGGGCCTGGATCGGAGAGGGGAGCTTGTCGGCCTGGTGATAGGAGTAGCCTCCCTTCTCGATGGCCAGCTCGCCCGATTGCTGGAGCCGGTCCAGGGCCGCGCAGATCTCCCGGACCTCCAGCTCCCCGGCCAGGCCGTCGTAGATCCGGCCCACCGTTCCCGCGGGCTCTCTCCGAAGAAAGATCCTGACCCTCTTCGTCGGACCCATCAGGCCGCCCTCAGCATCCTCAAACCCAGGGTCCGGACCGTTTCTGGGGTGATGGAGATCTGGCCGTTGGCCCCGGCCACCCGGAGGGCGGCCCGGAGGTGATTGACGTACTCCCTGAAGGACCCCTGGGCCGCGGCGTGGATCGCCTTGGCCGCCGGGCCCTCGATCCCCATCCCCTCGGGCAGGAGCTTGCCGGCCACCAGGGGAGCCTCGGCCTCGGTCAGGGGAACGAAGGGGACCCAGGCCGCCACCCGGCTCCTGAACCTGGTGTGCTGCTCCAGGGCGGTCTTGATCTTCTCCTCGCCCAGGAAAACCAAGGTCAACCGGGTGGAGTCGTGGAGATCCCGGAGGATGTTCAGGGGCCGGCGCTTGAGATAGTTGGCCTCGTCGATGACCCAGGTGGTCCGCTCGGTCAGCCCCGCCGCCTCCTGGAGGGCCTCGTAGGCCCGGCCGGAAAGGGAGGGGAGGGTGTCCTTGCCCAGCTCCCGGGCGATGGCCCGCATCATGGTCAGCCCGTCCCAAACCTCCAGGGCCCGGAGATAGATCCGCCGCCGGGGGTCGTGCCCGGCCAGCCAGATCCCGGCCGTGGTCTTGCCCCTCCCGGCCGGGCCGTGGCCGACGATGATCCGCTCCCTGGCCTCCTCGTCCTCCTCCAGGTTGGTCAGCGCGGCCGCGATCCGCTGGGGATTGCCGGTCGTGACAAAGGCGTCCTTCAATCTCGGTCGATTGGTCGTGGTCAACTCATCACCCCCTTAGCTTGTTGTGGCCGTTGGCTGATCAAAAACTCGATCTCGTCCCTGATCCCGGCCGAGACCACGGGTTGCCCCTCCGGGTAGTCCCGGAGAAACTCCGCGTCATCGGAGCTCAGCTCCCGGCCCAGGAGCTCCCGGGTCAGGCACCAGCGGAAGCGCTCCTCGGCCGAGGCGAACAGGGCCGGCCGCCGGTCGGTAATGCCGTCCCCAGGCCCGGCCTCGGCCGCTCCCTCCGGCTCCGTCCCGGGCTGGGGCAGGGCCGGCCGCTCCTTGCTCTTGGGCTCCTCCAGCTCACCGCCCTTCGATGAAATAGTCACCAGCTCCGCCGCCCCCATGAAAGGCGTGGCCGCCGGGGCCCGGCCCTCCTGGCCCATGGCCGCGAGCACCGCCCGGGCCGCCTGGCGCTGGGCAGAGGCCTTCCGGGCGTGCTCCTCCATCCCCTCGTCGGAGACCCAGCTCCCCCGCCTGAGAGTCCGGCCCAGGCAGGCGAACCGCCCCTGGAAGTAGACGTGGCAGGTCTCCGGCTCCCCCGGGTCGAAGTAGACGTTGACCCGCTGGCCGATCAGGAGGTTGAGGAGGTGGGCCAGCTCGTTCTGGTCCTGGTGCCAGAGCTCGTACTCCTGGCCGCCCCGGAGCCGGAAGCCGTGGGACTGGACCTTGACCCCCTCCTGTTTGAGGAGGGCGAAGTCCAGGAGGAGGGGGTTGATCGTCTTTATCGTCTTGGGCTCGGCAAGGTTCTCCCAGACCCGCCGGGGGCTCAAGCCCTCCATGCCCTGGCCGTGGTGGGGCCGGTCGTGGTAGCGCCCCACCAGCCAGGCCTCCCAGGCGGCCTTGAACTGCTCCAGGGTCAGGAGGTTCCGGGCCGGATTCTTGAGCATGAAGGCCAACCCCTCGGGCTTCTCCTGGGGGTTGGCCCCGCACCAGCCCGGCAGCCGGCGGTCGAAGCCCAAGGCCGACTCCTTGAAGGCCCGCTCAATGGCCTTGGCCCAGGGGTGGTAGGCCGTGGCGTACCTGGCCGAGATCCCCAACCGGGAGAAGACCCCGCCCACCCGGACCCCCTTGACCACCAGCTCCCGCTTGCCCCGCTTGACCTTCCAGACCGCGTCGGCCGGGTCGTACTCCAGGTCCTGGTACTGGGGCTCGATCCCCAGCCCCTGGAACTGCTCCATGACCTCCGGGTAGTCGATCTTGCCCAGGTCGATCAGCTCGCCCTTGAGGCCGTGGGCCCGGTAGTCCTTGCCGTTGTCGATCAGGACGCAGGCCGGCAGGCCGTGCATGGGGAGATCGGGGTTGCTCTTGGGGAGGATGGCGTGGCGGAGGGCCAGGGCGATGGTCTGGGAGTTGGGGCTGAAGGAGATGTGCCAGCCGACAAAGGCCCGGGTCCGGAGGTCCATCCAGGCCGTGATCCAAGGCCGGGCCGGTCGGCCGCCCGGGCCCTGGATGAAGACGTCGAAGATCCGGTGGTCGCCGACGTAGATGAAGCCCGGCGGCAGGTCGTCGTAGCGCATCTTGCGCTTGACCACGCACCGGGCCTCGTACCGCCGGGGCCCCTGCCGGCCCATGACCCGGGCCCCCTCCGGGACCCGGGCGGCCACGATCCGCCGGAGGGTGTCCAGGGAGCCGATCCGCCAGCCTTGGAGCTCGGCCTCGGCCCTCAGGTCGTCGTGGATGTAAGAGAGCAGGAGCCGGTTGGGGTGGAGGTAGGCCCGGACGGCCCAGCGGACGGCCTCCTCGTCAAAGGCCTCGGTCTGCCCCTTGCGCCAGCCGTGGTGATCGCCCAGGGCGGCCAGCTGGGCCTCGGTCAGGTCCAGGCCGGCGGCCCGGGCCGCCTCCAGGGCCTGGTCGGCCGCCCGGACCCAGCGCTGGAGGGTGTGGTAGGAGGTCCGGGCCTCTTTTGCCAGGAGCTCCTTGGCCCTCCTGTCCCGGCCGAAGACCCGGGCCCGCTCCACCGTGGCCAGCCGCTTGATCGCCCGGTCCCGGCGCTTGGGGTCCCATTTCTCCACCCGCCCCGGGCCCAAGGGGACCATCAGCTCCCCGCCCGTCCCCCGTGTGGCGGGGGCCGGCCGCCTATCATTATATATAGGCGCGGGGGCCGTCTCATTGCTCTGGAGCTCCCCGAAGCTCCAATTGTTAAGGGCCTCCCGAACATCAACCGGAAGATCGGCGGAAACGAAGCGCTTTTTCCGGCCGTTACCCTGCCTGCTTATTTCGCAGGTCCAGCACTCCCTCGATGCTCTTTGTTGGATGGCCCGAAGACCCACGCCCAACATCGCCGCAATCTCGGCCGCGTCAAAATGGCTCTTCATCAGGCCGCCCTTTCCGCTTGAGGCATGGGGCTTAAAAAGTGCTCGGGGCAGCCGTGTCTTCTGAGCCATTCAAGAACCCTCTTGTCCCTCCGAGCGCCCTTGATAGTCAGCGACACCGAACATTCGGAGGCCCCCACCTCCCTGGAGATCTGAGCCTGGGTGTAACGTCTCTCCAGAAGCCACTTCCTGATTTCAATCCGCCGGTCTGATCTCATAGCCCGACATCCTCAGCCAAGCGCCTGGCCTCCTTGGCCAGTCGCCGCCTCTCGATCTCGATCTCGGCCCAGGCCAGCCTCTTGGTCTCGGCCTCGCCCATGACCGTGGCTCCCAATGGTTGGGCAAGGGCCTTGAGCGGAAGAAGGCTGTTGGTTGCGTGGCAAAACAGGGGCAGGTATTTGACCGGTATCAGGTGCTGCCTGGTACCCGGAGCAACCCACTTGTCCAGCTGGGCGACGGTCACCCGCTGGGCCCTCCCGCCAGTTGTTAAACCTTCAAGAGCGGCAATCTTATTTATTGCTTCGACTACTTCCTCACGGGACAGGGGACAGTCCTTAAGGGCTTGTTGCATGGCAGTTTTTAGGCGGAGCGTGGGGTCCAGACTTGGATTTTCCCAGAGGCAGGGCTGTTTCGATTGTCCGAAGTTGTTACGATCTTTGATATTGATCTTATCCATGCCCATGGGTTAATCTCCTGGATAAGTTCTTTACAGTTTGATTATGAGCATTTTCGATAAACACGTCAATACATAAATGAGCAATTGATTTTTTTTGAGCAATCAGAAACCTGAAGGGCCGAGGTCTGCATGGAAGAACAGATCTACATTGGCAAGCGGATCAGGAAGGTACGCGGCGGCCTAACCAGGGAAGAGTTTGGTCGAATTGTTTCCGTCCATCCTCAGACCATCGCCCGCTGGGAAAGAGACGATACCCGGCCGGATTCAGACGTTCTCCATAAGATTTGCGTTCATTTCGATATCAACCCGGTCTGGCTCCTGATGGGCCGCGGGGAAATGGAGGTGGGCCGGGCGCTTGTTGATGATAAGGCGGAACCGTTCCAGCAGTCGGCCGAGCTTGAGGAGATCAGGACTCATTTACAGTCATTGAGAAGGCTGTTTGACCAAGCCCCCTTGACGGCCGATATCTTGCCAAGTGAGATCAAAATTCCCTCTGCTGACCCAGTAGATCCGGACGATTTTTATAAATTTCCAGTAGTTGAAGCATTTTTGAATGAATCCCGCGATTCATTCGTTCCGGTGAGCGAGGGGATTTCCTGCGTCCCTTTCATGAAAGGTTGGATCGATCAAATTAAGGCGCACCCTAAAAACCTAATATTTCTATTTGTCCACGGGGACAGCATGGAACCGGTAATTATGGATGGCGATGTAATTATGATTGACACCAGCCAGAAAAGGATTTTTGATGGATATATATATGCTTTGGCTGTGGGAATTTCGATCGTGATTAAGAGGCTTTATTTTAAGCCGAATGGTTTGGTGAGGGTAAAATCAGACAACCCAGAGTATGAGCCCTATGAAGCAGCACCAGACGATCTGAGGATTATAGGCGAGGTTAAGTTCAGAAGCGGCCCTCCGAAGCTGACACCGCCCCGGAGGAGGTGAGAGACAATTTTATGAAGCCGGCCATCTTTATTTTGGTTGGAGTCATCCTCTACTTCCTTGTTTTTTACTGGCCGGGTGTCGATTTTAGCTCTAAACCCGATACTCCCAAACCGCCTTCCTTTGAGGTGAGCTCTTATGCTGCCCAGAGATGGGCCAAGCAATTAATTCAGGATAGACTCGTTTCCCCCTCCACCGCTAAGTTTGAGTCTGTCAGGGAGATCTCCTCAAAAGTAGACGGTCCATCCCAAAGTCATTTTTATCTTTTTTATGCAGCCGTCGATTCACAGAACTCCTTCGGGGCGATGATCAGGTCTTATTTCCTGGTTCCGTTTATCTTTAAGGGCGGGGATCGCGATAAGGTCTTTTTTAGTAAGTCGGCCCCATTCATAACCTGCGAGCCCCAACCCACGGACGAGGAGATCCTGGTGGCCAAAGCCCTTGTTAATTGGCCAAATTAGCGATTATTAATATTTTTAACTTAATCACAAGTTTCTCCCTGTTTTCCCTGTCCATTTCCATTGCGCAAATTTGGTTCGCTAGTCGTTTTCCGCCCAATGCCCGGTAACTGTCTGTTTTTCCTTATTAACGAATCGGTTTGATCCTGTTCGCTAGTTGTTTCGCTAGTTTTCGCGTTCAATTTGATCATGGAATCGGCGATAAGGGTGGTTGCTGGCAGGCTTTTTCAGGCGGGCAAGGGGAGGATGAAATTTGCAAACTGTTTGCGGTTGAGGCCCTGAACCGGCTGAAATTTGCAAATTGTCTGCAACTCGCTTTTCCGTTCCCGATGGCCGAAATCTCTAACCTTTCCGGTCGTTTTATCCCATTTCCGAACCTCGATTCCGCGTCATGTAAATTTGCAATCTGTCTGCCCCCCCTCACCCAATGACAGGCTTATCGAGCTTCAGAGGAGCTGACCATGGCGGTCCAAAATAAGGGGTCGGGGTCAACGGGTGTCAAAAAAAAAGGAGCCGAGGTTGCCTCAACTCCTTATAATCACTGGCGCGCCCGGCAGGATTCGAACCTGCAACCTACGGATTCGTAGTCCGGCACTCTATCCAATTGAGCTACGGGCGCACGGACCCAAAGCTAACACAAGGACCAGCGCCTATCAAGCCTCTTTGGGCCCTGGAGGGAGGCGGTTTCCCTGCCAGGCCAGGTAGTCCGCCAGGATCCGGCGGTGGTCAAAGGCCATCTCCTCTGGCAGCTCGTCCCAGGCGAAAACCCGGGCCTCGGCCGCGTCGTCTCCTCCCTTCGGCCGGCCCGAGGCCGAGGCCAGGAAGACCACGCTGAGGGTGTGCTGCCGGGGGTCGCGGTCCGGGGCGGAGTAGACCCTGAACTGGCCTTCCAGCTCCACCTTTAAGCCAGTCTCCTCCCGGGCCTCCCTTTGGGCCGCCGCCTCGGCCGATTCCCCGTAGTCGATGAAGCCGCCGGGCAGGGCCCA
>Ga0068714_10005040_pt1 | contig 14271 bp, 7 predicted proteins | sample MTBNYHSulfiMetaG_FD_62988 | JGI IMG/M metagenome (GOLD analysis project Ga0068714, IMG submission 62988) | Enrichment culture microbial communities from rom New York Harbor, USA that are MTBE-degrading - MTBE-NYH (New York Harbor Sulfidogenic)... | ecosystem: Environmental > Aquatic > Marine >... | reverse complement strand
GACGCCAACCGAGCGGATATCCGGCAGCACCGCAAAGTACTGCCACACCTGGCGGTTCGTGTCCCACTCGCCGATCTCCTCGCGGACGATGGCGTCGGCCTTGCGGAGCAGTTCGAGCCGCTCGTGCGTGATGTCGCCGATGATGCGGACCGCCAGGCCCGGACCCGGGAAGGGCTGCCGGTGCACGATCTCGTCCGGCAGGCCGAGTTCCGTGCCCACAGCGCGGACTTCGTCTTTGAAGAGCGCCTTCAGGGGCTCGATGAGGTCGAAGTGCACGCCTTCGGGGAACGGGATCAGGTTGTGGTGGCTCTTGATCTTGGCCGCCGTCTTGTTGCCGCTCTCGATCACGTCGGGATAGAGCGTCCCCTGTGCGAGGAAGCGGACGCCTTCGAGTTTGGTGGCCTCCTCAAAGAAGACCTGCCAGAACTCCTCGCCGATGATCCTGCGCTTCTTCTCGGGATCGGTGACGCCGGCGAGAAGCGACAGATACCGATCCTCGGCGGACACATGCACGAGGTCAACGCGGAACTGGTCCCGGAACACGCGGACGACGTCGTCGGCCTCGTTGAGGCGCAGCATGCCGTGGTCCACGAACACGCACGTGAGCTGATCGCCAATCGCGCGGTGCAGGAGCGCGGCAACCACGCTGGAGTCTACGCCCCCGGAGAGGCCGCAGATGACCTTGGCGTCGCCCACCTGCTGGCGGATCTTGTCCACGGCGTCATCGATGATGTTGAGCATCGTCCACACCGGCGGAATCCCGGCGATGTCATGCAGGAACGTCCTGATGATCTGCTGGCCAAACTCCGTGTGCGCAACCTCCGGGTGGAACTGCGTGGCGTAGAGCCGCCGCGCCGGATCCTCCATCGCCGCCACGGCCGTAGTGGCGGTGCGCGCAGTGACCACGAAGCCTTCCGGCACCGTCCCCACGCTGTCGCGATGGCTCATCCAGCACTGCGACGTCTCCGGCACGCCGTCAAGCAGCTGGCACTCCGGCTCCACGACCTCGAGCTTCGCGAATCCGTACTCGCCCACATCGGTCCGCGGGATCTCCCCGCCCAGCTGCAGCGCCATCTCCTGGATGCCGTAGCAGAAGCCGAGGATCGGGATGCCCAGCTCGAGTACGGCCGGGTCCATATGCGGCGCACCTTCGGCGTACACGCTTGCCGGGCCGCCGGAAAGAATGATCGCGGCCGGTTTCCTGGCCGCGACCTCCTCAGCGCTGATAGCAAACGGCACGATCTCCGAGTAGACCCGCGCCTCGCGCACTCGGCGCGCGATCAGCTGCGCGTACTGCGCGCCAAAGTCGAGAACGAAGACCGTCGGCTGGCTGTCGTGGTATCCGGTCACGCTAGCGGCCCATGCCGACGCCCTGGGTGTTCTGCAGGATCTTGCCCTCCGTCTGGAGCGACGGCGCCACCATGACCTCGGCGGTCTGGAAGGCCTTGAGGTTCTCGTAGCCGCATGTGGCCATCGAGGTGCGCAGGCCGCCGCAAAGGTTCAGCGTGCCGTCGTTCTCGTGCGCCGGGCCGGTGAGAATCTCCTCGAGCGTGCCCTTGATGCCGGCCTTGACACGCGTGCCGCGCGGCAGCTCCGGATGGAACGTGGCCATGCCCCAGTGGTACCCGCGGCCGGGCGCCTCACTTGCCGAGGTGAGCGGCGAGCCAATCATAACGGCGTCGGCGCCAACGGCGATCGCCTTGGCGAGGTCGCCGCCGGTGCGCATGCCGCCGTCGGCGATGACGTGGCAGTAGGTGCCGGTCTCGTCCAGGTGGCGCATGCGGGCCGCGGCTGCATCGGCAATCGCAGTGCACTGCGGAACACCGATGCCGAGCACGCGGCGCGATGTGCACGCATGGCCGGGGCCGACGCCCACAAGCACGCCCACGGCGCCGGTGCGCATGAGGTGCAGCGCGCCCTGGTAGCTGCAGCAGCCGCCTACGATGACGGGGATATCGAGCGATGCGATGAACGCGTTCAGGTCAAGCGGCTTGTCGTAGCTCGAGACATGCTCGGCGGAAACCACCGTGCCCTGGATGACCAGGATATCGAGCCCGCCGGCCATCGCGGCACCGATGTAGCGCTCCACGTTCTGCGGGGTGAGCGATGCGGCCGCCAGCACGCCGCCGTCCTTGATCTCCCGCACGCGCTGCTCGATGAGGTGCTCTTTGATCGGTTCCTTATAGATCTCCTGCATCTTGCGCGTGGCCTCGTCGCGCTCAAACGACGCGATAGCGTCGAGCTGCGGCGCGGGATCCTCGTAGCGGGTCTGAATGCCCTCGAGGTTCAGTACCGCAAGACCGCCGAGCTTACCGAGCGTGATGGCAAACGCCGGGTCCACGACGCCGTCCATGGCCGACGCGAGAACCGGCAGCGGGAACTGGTAGACGCGGTCACCGTAGGTGAACTCCCAGCCGATGTTCACGTCCCTGGGGTCACGCGTCCGGCGACTGGGGACGATCGCGATGTCGTCGAATCCATACGCCCGCCGTGCCGTCTTGCCTCGTCCGATCTCCATCTCCATACTGCGCGCCGCCTTCCTCTACACTGCCCTGCAGGAGCTCTGTGCCGATCTTGATACGACAAGACCAGGACGCGCACCCACTCATGACGGGCGCCACCTGGTCTGATTCAAACTGTCGTCGTGGTTTGTTTGGATGCGCCGCCTCCTGCCCGCTACGGCGCCAACCGTAGTATGCATTGTATGCGTTTCTACCCGGCATTGCACAGGCACGCTCGGCAGATTCCCCAAGCAGTTACCCGGGCGGCTCCGAGGACAGCGCAACTACTCCCGCTCAAACACCGCCCCCGAGGTCGTTTACCGCTCTGCGGCCTATTGACTCATAGACAATGCCGGACCCCGCCATGCCGTCGAGGGGATAGCAGTTCCTGCCATCGAGAACGATCGGGTGGCGCATCGTCTCGGCAAAGACCGAAGGTGCCAGCTGCACGACTTCGGGCCACTCGGTCATGATCAGACACATGTCTGCGTCCTTGAGAGCGTCTTCAATCGTCTCGCAGTATGTGACCTCGCTGGGGTAATGCCGCTTGAAGTTCTCCACAGCGCATGGATCCCACGCCCTGACTGTCGCGCCCGCGTCCAAGAGCACCGCCACGTTCTCGATGGAGGGCGCCTCCCGAAGATCATCCGTTCCCGGCTTGAACGCCAGTCCAAGAACCGCGACCGTGAGTCCTTCGAAGTCCGCGTAGTACCGCTGGGCCTTCTTGAGCAGCATGAGCTTCTGTTTGGCATTTACCTCAATCGCCGCCTTGACCGTCTTGATCTCCCGGTCGTGGAAATTCGAGAGCCAGTGGAGCGCCTTGGTATCCTTGGGGAAGCACGAACCGCCATAACCGATTCCTGCGCGCAGGAATCGGTCGCCAATGCGCGGATCAGCGCCCATGCCTCTGGAAACCTCGTCCACGTCGGCCCCGAGCATATCGCAAAGGTTCGCGATCTCGTTCACGTACGCGATCTTGAGCGCAAGGAAATCGTTTGAGGCGTACTTGACCAGCTCGGCGCTGCGACGGTTCATGAACAGGACCGGAGAGCTGAATCCCTCGTACACGCACGCCATCACGTCCCGCGCATGCTCTGACTCTGTGCCGATTACGATGCGCGAAGCGTGAAGCATGTCCTCAACCGCGCTGCCCTGCGAGAGAAACTCGGGGTTGGAGACAACCTCTGCTCGGAGGCCGGTGCCGTCGAGGAGCCCGTCAAATTGATGCTGGATTCGATCGCCTGTGCCGATCGGCACGGTGGACTTCACCGCAATTACGCAGGCTGACGTGATCGAGCGTGCGATCTGCCCCACCGCCGTGAGCACGTACTTGAGGTTCGCCGAACCGTCGGCCTTCTCGGGAGTCGGCACCGAGATGAAGATGACCTGCGCTGCCCGGTAGGCGCGCTCGAAGTCGGTCGTGAACGTCAGCCTCGAGCGATTCTCATCGAGCAACTCGACAAGGCCGGGCTCGAAGATCGGACACTCGCTCCGGTTGAGCGACGCCACCTTGGATTCGTCGATGTCCACGCCAACTACAGCGTGGCCCATGTGCGCCAGAACAGCTGCGGTGACAAGGCCCACGTATCCGGTTCCTGCTACCGCGATTTCGATTGCCCTCGGCCTCCCCTTCCAGCACCGCGCGTCACGGTCTCGATACTACCTTCCCGGCACGCGTGCTGCTAGTATCTTTGAGTAAGGTCGAGCGTACATGTTCGGCGCACCCACCGGGGGTATCGTGATCCATCAGCTGCTACTTGGTCTCGCCGTGCAAGGGGCGCGCGTACTCTACGCGCCCCTGAAGCTGCTGCCGGTGCGCAACAAGATCGTGCTCATGAGCCGCCAGAGCAACACCCCGTCGCGCGACTTCAAGCTCCTCGCAGCCGAGTGGCGCGCTCGCCATCCCGAGAGCGAGATCGTCGTGCTGTGCCACAGCATGGGACCGACGATTCTCGACCGGATCGCATACCTGGGTGTGGTGCTGCGGCAGATGTATCACCTCGCAACTTCCAGCGCATGCGTTCTCGACGGCTACGTGATCCCGGCAAGTGTCCTCGACCATCGCGATGACCTCGTCATCATGCAGATGTGGCACGCGCTCGGCGCCATCAAGAAGTTCGGCCATCAGGCGCTAGACCGGCCGCACGGACGCCCGTCGGCCATCGCCCGCGCGATGCGGATGCACTACAACTACGACTACGTGCTGTGCGGCGGGGAGGGGTCGGTCCCCACCTTCGCCGAGGCGTTCGGTGTAGACGAGGCGCGCGTCGTCCCGATCGGGCTGCCCCGCGTTGACTATCTGCTCGAACACAACGAGAAGGAGCATGCGCTCGCTGACTCCGAGTCACTCTCCCGCCTCGTTGAGCAGAACCCCGAGCTCGTGAGCGACGACACCCGGAAGATCCTCTACGCCCCCACCTTCCGCGACACCAGCACGCTCGGCTTCCAGCTCGTCGCCGGGCACTTCTCCGATACCCGCTACACGTTGGTGGTCAAGCCGCATGACCTCGATTCCAGCTTCCGCCACTCGCCAAACATCGTTGATGCGACGGGAGTGAGCGTGCTTGCGCTCTTACCCCTGGCCGATGTTGTCATCACTGACTACTCCGCCGTTGCGTTCGAGGCGGCGGTCATCGGCAAGCCAGTGTACTTCTTTGTGCCGGACATTGATGAGTACGAAGAACGTCAGGGCCTGAACATGAACCCACTCACTGATTTGCCCACGATTTCATCGCGCGACATCAGAACGATTGGCGGCTGGATCGACGAGGGACACTACGATTCTGCAGCGTTTGCGGCGGTGGTCCAACCGTACCTCCCCGTGCCGACATACGGAGCGACCGGGCGCATCGCGGATCTCATCGACGCCCACATGGCGCACAGCCCCACTGTCCCGATGACTCGCCGCGAACCGTCGACCGGCGATACGAAACCCTCTCCCGGCAGGAACTTGTGACGCCGCCTTCGCGCCGCGCGATGTACAGCCGTCTGCGGCACTTGGCCGAGAAGGCAGTGGCGCACTCGCCACGCGCCCGTTCGCTCGTGCGTGCGGGTCTGCACGCGATCCGCAGCCTGTCCTACCGCCTCATCTGCTCTCACAGCCAACCAGACCCCGCGATTGTTGTCTTCGAATGCTACGCGGGACGCAGCTACTCGTGCAGCCCGCGCGCGATCTACCGAGAGATGCTTGCCGATCCCCGCTTCGCCGGAAACACGTTCGTCTGGGCGTTCCGCGAGCCCCTGCTAGGTGCGTTGCGCGCTGCAATCTCATCCGATACGGAAGAGTATGAAGACGGCCGTCTGGCGTTCGGCCCAGATGCGGCAACCGAACTTTCCCGCGCCGTTGTCGTCGAATACGCTTCACGCGACTACTACGAGATGCACGCCCGCGCCGGACACTGGATCGCCAATTTCATCCTTCCCACGCATATGCATGTTCGCAAGGGACAGCGCTACACGCAGACGTGGCATGGCACTCCCCTCAAGCGGCTGGGACGCGACATCGCGCCTGACAAGCAGAACGCGATGTACGCCGTGCGCGAGATCCACAGGCGCTATGAACGAGAAGGCGCACGATTCACGCATCTACTCTCCCCCTCGCCGTACACAAGCGCCAAACTCGCGAGCGCCTTCGGCTTGAGCGCGACGAGGGCCACAGACGTCATCATCGAGCAGGGCTACCCGAGGAACGACTTCCTGCACACGGTCACAAACACCCAATGCGCCGCAATCAAGAGACGCCTGAGCATACCGGAGGGAAGGACCGTCGTCCTCTATGCGCCAACATTCCGGGACGACCAGCGCCACGCAGGCATCGGCTACACGATCGACACCGGAATCGACTTTCCAGCCTTCATTGAGCAGCTGGGTCGCACGCACGTGCTGCTCTTCAGGGCGCACTACCTGGTTGCAAGCCAGGTGGACTTCTCGGCATTCGGAAGCGCGGTGATCGATGTCTCGGACGTCTCGGACATCAACGAACTCTACGCCGTGAGCGACTTGCTCGTGACCGACTACTCGAGCGTCTTCTTCGACTACGCGAACCTCGGCAGGCCGATCCTCTTCTTCCCCTACGATCTCGAGCGCTACACCGAGGAACTGCGCGGCTTCTACCTGGACATCTCCGCGCTACCGGGACCGATCGCGCGCACACAGGCTGAACTCATCAACGCCATCGTCGCGCTCTCGGAGCATCCGGAGTCCGCCGCAAGAACACTCGAGCGCTTCAGGGCGGAGTTTCTGCCGCTAGACGATGACCGCGCTGCTCGGCGCGTCATCGATGCGCTCATGGGCGATGCGTGACGAGCTGTGGCTGCTGGCGTACCATAGCAACACACGATCGCAACTGCCCGCTGCACAGTCCATCCGGGGGTCCCGATATCGATGACGCGCGTCCTTACCTATGGCACCTATGACCTCTTGCACCACGGCCACATCCGTCTTCTGAAGCGCGCAAAGGCACTGGGGGACTTCCTTGTCGTTGCGGTCTCAACCGATGAGTTCAACGCGCTCAAGGGCAAGACCGCCTACCATGACTACGAGACACGCAAGGAGATCATGGATGCTATCCGCTACGTGGATCTGGTGATCCCCGAGTACTCGTGGGATCAGAAGATCGACGACGTGCGGCGCTACGACATCGACATCGTCGTCATGGGCGATGATTGGGCCGAGAGCGACAAGTTTGACTACCTGCGCGACTACTGCGAACTCGTATTCTTGCCGAGAACCCCGGACGTCTCCACGACGGACATGAAGTGTGATCTGAAGAACGGATCGCGCTAGGATCCGGACCGGCGGCGATCCGGTTGCCATCGCGCACTGGCACGGTGGCAACCGGATCAGGCCATCGCACACTATGACTGCGGCGATCCGATCAGGCCATCGCGCTTGAGGGCCTCGACAACACGCCCCGTGTTGTCGCCGTCGGCAAACTCAACGATCCGCTTGAACCTCCGCACGTCCTCGGCAGACTGCTCGGCTCCGTAAGCCGCAAGCACTGCCTGCCGGAGCGCATCGGCCGTGTGGCACACGGGCCCGAACGCCGTACCCTCGTCGATCATCAGGCGACCACCGTACTGTGTCATGCACTCGTCTTTGTCCTTCCACCAGAAGACGACGCGGGCTCCCCTGTAGAAGGCATCGTAGGCGATCGATGAGTAGTCGGTAACCAGCACTGCGCACTGACGCAGGGCCTCGTCGTAGGAGCCGTCCCTCCACATGAGGTCCTCCATAGGTGTGCCGAGAAACGCGTCCCGTACGAGCGGGTGCGGAAGCAGATGAACCTTGCCACGCAGATGCTGCGGAACCGCATTGAGCATCTCCAGGAGTTCCCGGCCGTACGAAGTCTCGAGCGCATCCTTGCGGACCGAGTTGTACTCCCACGGGCGCCACGTGGGCATGATCAGGATCTTGTCCGCGTCAGGCTCGCGCGTGGCGCGGTCGAACTTGGGAAGGCCTGTGACGTAGAGATCCTCGCGCGCGAAGTCGGCCTGCTCGATGAAGTGATTCGCTTCAGCCTGCGAGCTGCAGACAACCTTTGAGCTCCGGGGAAAGTCCTTGCCCTGCCGGACCATCTTCCGGGCATCGGAATCCAGCGAGACCATATACATCACGCCGTGCTGCAGATGGACAAACGTGAACTTGCCCGAGTTGAGGAAACGAAGCAGCGTCCGATTTGCGGTGCGCAGTTCCGCGGCGTGCGCCGGCACCTCCGTGCCGAGCAGCGTGCGTGCCGAGAAGAGATGCGCAAAATGGCCGAGCGAGAAGCGCGGCAGCACGTAGCGCCGATAACGCTTCGGCACCGAGCCGATCTCGCTTCTCGACAACACGAAGCGGACGTGCCGGTACCCCGAGTCAATCAGCCGTTCGAAGACGATCGACGCACTCTCCTCGTAACGGCTCGCGTTCTTCTCGTAGAGAAGAACCGTGTCGTGGCGCATGAAGCGCGATGCCAGGCGCGCAAGCACAATGCGCGGTGCCATCCATGGACTATCCGTGTGATTCCTCGGGCGAACCGTGATGTAGAGCCTGTTCTTGGCACTCTGGCGAACGTAGACGCTGGAGTTCTGCTCAGGGAGGGCGTGTATGTGGCCACGCAGATGGCGACGGCTGCGGCCGATGAGTGCGTAGGGCAGCCGCCGAACGACCGATTCGCCTTCCGCCGAGGGAATCTCGATCCGGACGGGACTGTGGATAGGGAAGGAGGTCAGGAGGGGGCGAGGGATGTAGATGCGCAGAAGCTGAGCGCATGTGCGCACGGAGCGCACGCGGAGAGACCCTGCGAAGCACACGCGCGAGGAGACCGCTAGTCCATCGACACAGACAGGCACGATCTTTCGCGGTAGAACGTCTGATCCGCGTGTGAGCAAGAGCCCAGTCACGCACATAGATCCAGCCGTCAGACGACTGGACAACTGCTGATATGCCACTCGCGGACAAGGTTCGGGCACCGCAGGCAGACCGTTCATCGGCTCCAAGACTGGCGCCCTACACGACGGTCGGCCGCACGGGAGACTCCCAGCGTATCACTGGACATATGCGCACACTCCCTGCACCCAACTCCATAATCCCTGAGGCAGTCAAGCACTAGGCTCGCCAACTCCCGACTCTAGATGCTGTTCGTGTTCTCTGCTAATGGTACGCGAGCAACGCGAACCGAAATTGCCAAGGTCCCTGCTAGTCACCCGAGTTCAAGAATCGCATCAATGACTGCTGCGCAGCACGACTCCCCGCCGTTCGGGAAGAAGGACTCCACTCGGCGACGATACTGGTCGTCCAACTGGCAGCCTGTCTCGATAATCCGAATTATAGTACTGATCGTCGTCTCATAGTCCGTGCACACCGGACCGAAACCATCCCTATCATAGTCGTAGTAGCCGGGCTCGTATGAATGTCCAGCGTAGAAAGTCTCACGGTCGTGCTGAATGTAGACGATCGGTCTCCTCAGCACTGCGAAGTCGAAGGCCACGCTCGAGTAGTCCGTGATGAGCAGGCGCGCGGTTCTGAACTCGTGCGTGTAGTTGCACCGCTGTTCGATCGAAATGACCTCATTACCACGGAAGTGATGCGCTTCGTGCGCAATGGATGGATGGAGAACGAATACACCTCTATAGCGGCACCTGCTAAGAACCTCGACGAGTCTAGGGTCATTAATCAGCGCGTTGTAGAACATCGCGTAGTCCGAGTTCTCGAATCCTGGGAACGCGGGGCGCAGACCTGTCTGTTGATTGAAGACATGCGTGAGGTTCTTCCGCCATGTCGGCATGATCAGGATCTTTCTCTCCGGCTCACCGGATCCGACGCGCAGAAGGTCGTGCCGAGGGAATCCAGTGAGCTGCACTTCATTGGCCGAGTAGTAGTAGTCTCCCTCAACGATTGACTTGTGCTCCATGGATGCAGACGTTATGAACAGACGAATGTTCTTGTTGTACTTGTTCAGCCATGCGGAGAGGTCATCCTTGGTGACCCCGTGCTGCAAGAAGACAAAGTCGAAAGCGTAGAGGTCTTTGAGGTACCGGCGATCGCGCCCGAAGGGATTGATCACGTTGTCTTCCGCAGCCGAGGATACAATCTTGTCCGAAAGCAGGAAGAGCACCCTGTGTCCTAGAGAACCATGCGACACAACGCGTCCCACCCCTTTCATCACAGCGTAATCGGCGCTGTCACGGGAGATCACGAAGAAGGGAAGAACCCCCTTGATCGGGTTAGCGCTGAGGTGTCGGAAAAGGGCATCGCCGCTGTCTCCTGCGGAGATCACCCGATCAGATACTAGCCACACCCTCCTCGTCCCGAGCAACGCCTTGACGAGGTGTCGGGCAAGCCTGAAGCCGATGAGCGAGCGATGTCCCTTCTCTACTAGTTCAACCAGGTAGTTGAGCTCGCGCCGGTACAGGTGACGACGACGGACATCCTTGCGGATGCGAATCCCGCCCTTGGACAGGCTGAATACGTAGCCGCAGTCTTGGAAGTATGTGGTTCGCATCTCCTCGTTCAAGCGTGCAAACTTCTCGAACGTGAAACGGGGGCGGATCTCTCGATTCTGGATGGCGAGCTCGGCCTTGAGAGTGCCCGAACCAGCAATAGGTACCCGCGCCGAGAAGCCTACGGAGGCCTGAATCTTCTCACCCAAAGAGCGCACGGCGCGTTCCGGACGGTCGAACAGCGTCGCCTCGACGCATGATCCGTCCATGACGAATCTCATGCTGATGTCGTCGATGCTGAATGCGGACTTGATATGACCCTCGATCAAGAGCGAACCGTCACGGACCTGCATGATCTCGACAACAACGCGCCCCTCCTGGCTCAGTTGCCGAACGCACATTGCGCCCAAGTAGACACGATCGCCTTCCAACCGAAGTGAGCGCTTGATGGCTTCGGTGTTCGTCCCGCGTTTCAAAGCGAGTGCTTGAATCTTGTGCTCAACAGGAAGTCGTCGCTGTTCGACAATGATCTCTTCACGAATGGACTGCAGCAGTCCGGCGATCGTTGCACGGTAGGCCAACACGCCTTCGTCATCGAGAGTGTCGCCAACCTGCTTCATCAAGCGCCACTGTAGATCGTACATGACGCAGTACTGGACGTATGGCAGAACAGAGCCGTAGGTATTCAGGGAGTACTCGAATAGGTCCCTATAGCAGTATTGGGGTGTGTCAACGTACCAGGTGAGGAGTCGAGTGGACTGATTGATCGCGGAATTGCTCGCATGCCGCCTCCGGTACCAATATCGTGTGTTCTTCAGAACGCCGTATTTCCCCTTCTCCAGTATGAGAGGTGTGATGAAGCGGAAGTCCTCGGAGATAATGAGCCGACTGTCAAAGTACTGTCCCTGTATCGCACTCCTTCTGAAGAACACACAGTTCACGGCCAACTGGGGGTACTGGTAGTCGCTGTGAATGTCTACTACACGTTCCTCTTTGAACCTGTAGTTGAGCGGATGATCGCCCTTGTGAGCGCCAAAGAAGGTCTGCTTGGCCGCAACGATGTCCACGTCCGGATGCTTCCGAAAGAACGTCAAGGCTTCCTCTACTGCATTGATGGCCCACTTGTCATCGGCATCAAGGAAGTTCACGTAGGTTCCAGTTGCGAGTTCCAGTCCACGGTTACGGGCTGAGCTGACACCGGCGTTCTGTTGTCGGACGTAGATGATGTTCGAGGGGTGTGCATCGCGATACGACTTGCATATGTCGCCAGACCCGTCCTCACTACCATCATCCACCAAGATCAGTTGGATGTTGTTCTCGAAACCTACGGTCTGGCGAAGAAGACTCTCTATAGCGGCCTCCAGATAGACCTCAACGTTGTAGACAGGCATAACCACAGACACCGAGAATTCGCGGTCTGGACTGGACGCCGTCGGTACACCGTGCACTGCATCTCGTGCCAAGTCATCTTCAGCGAGACGTTGCAGTTCGGCGATGAAGCTGCGGTAGTAGTCCAGTGTGTAGTGAACTGAGAACTTGCCCCAGGGATGGTTGCTGAAAGACGCGCGCGCCTGGGCAGCAAGATCGATGACGAGCGGTTGATAGGTCTGTTCGAAGTAGTCGTCCATACGTTCCCAGAGGATGTTGAACTGCCGAGCGCTCGTTGGTGTAACGAGCGATTGCATTCGTCCATTCTCATCGAGATATCGATCGACACTTCTTGCCTTATGCAGGACAATCCTGGTGTCTGGCATTCCCCGCCGCACCAGCGCCATGAAACGATCGACGGCGTCTCTCCATAGTTCGAAGTACTCCTCGGGACTGTCGAGCCCATTAAGGCGCTTCCCAGATTCCAGTCTTTGGAAGAACGCCGTCTTCGAAATGGTCCAGCGATTATTCGTGAAGTAGCGACTTTCATGCTTGATGACCCCGAAGTGCACGTCGGCAAAGAAGTCGACAACCAGATAGGAAGGTCTGGTACGCAAGAGACACGCCAAACCCTCTTTGGTCAGCTCATTGCGTGCCTGAGTGAGCTCGTAGGGATCCAAGTTGTCGATCTCATCAAGATACTCGGGCGAAGGTCGATCCATCAGACTCAACAACGAAGTCTGTTCAACGTAGCAAGCCACGGTGAAGTGGCGCCCGTAATCCGGGCAGAACCTGCTACTGAACGCGTCACGCGTCACGCAGCTGCCCACAATGCTGATTTCGACCGGTTTGACGCGACGACTGCCGTCTGACGAAGTGGTTTGATCCAGTTCGCGTGCGGCAGTCTCCTGCACGTCACTCTCGTTCATGCTTTGCCAACTCCCCCCTGCGTGCCATGTAGCGATGACGGAGCAGCGCCAAGAATACCGCACCTCAGGACCATTGCGCAGTTGGGAATTCGACGCCGCGTGGTCGTCAAAGTCGAGATCTGGGCCGGTTTCTACCGTAGCAGCACGGTCGAGCCCTCACAGCGCTGAGGTCAGCCCGGGATCGATCAGCCGCTCCGGTAGGCCGATGCCGCGAACTGCCACGGTAGCTTCCCATCGGAGTTGATCGGCGCGCCATCTGCCAAGAGCGCTCGCCGTTGAAGAGCAGGATACCGGACGGAGCACTGGAGAAGCCGCGACTGCGAAGAGTGCCAGCCGGGTCTACCAAGGTCGCAGCTTGGAGCCGCATGGCCTCGCCCTACCGCGTGACGAAGCTCGCCGCCGAGGTCCGATTGCCGCCGCCTGACTGCGTGGTGGCACGCACGTACACTCGGTAGCCGATACTGGCGATCCCGATGTTCTGCGTGCAGGTGGCGATGCCGTCGACATTCGTCACCGTGCGGTAGTAGCGGAAGCCCGACTGGTATTCCCACTGGTAGGTGATCGGGAGACCGGCAACGGGTGTCCCCGCCTGATCGCGAATGAGCGTCGTAGCGGTCACGATGTCGTTCTGATAGGGCCGCGTGTTCGAGAGCGCCGTGAACGTACCGGCGGTTCCGTCGGCGAGCACCGGCGTTGGCATGAAGCGGGTGGATCGGCTGATGGAACTTTCGGAGCCAAACGAAGACACGGTGACGGGCACCCACTGCATCAGTGGAGCCGAGCCCACGCCCTGTGTGCCGGTCGTGGTGCCGTTGGGGCCAGTAAAGTCCACCGCACTGACGGTGCCGCTGGCGAAGTCCCACCTGATGTTGACGGCGACGCCCTCCATCGGCGCACCTGATTCCGAGTAGCAGGCGATGTTCACGATCGCATTGGCATTCTGCGCGGGATATGTCCTGAACATCGAGATGTTCATCTGTGCGGGAGCGGGCGAGCAGCCATTGCCGGTGGGAATCGTGGAGATCACGTCGGCGAGATCATTGACCGCCCGGCTGAGCACGCGTTTTGTGGCGGTAAGCACGGTGGCGTTCGATACGCTCCGGCTGCTCTGCCACGCGGGAAACAGTGCGGCGTACTGTGACCTCGAGTAGTAGGCGGCTTGAACCGCGCGGGCCCGGGCGTCGGTGACGGGCTGTCGTGCGGCCACGGTGATCCACGCCCGCACGTTGCCCGGCTGGTGCTGGTAGTCATCCACCGCCAGCTCGTAGGCATTGTGCAACGCATCGTAGTTGCGAGCCTCGTACTCCGTGTGGAACGGCTGGCATGCGTCGGAATAGTAGTGCGAGAGAACGCCAAGGTACTTGCTGGCTGTCGTGTAGTCGCCCTGCTGATACGCGTCCACAGCCTTCTCGTACCAGAGCGCCACCTGGCTTGGGGCACCGCGGCCGAGTCCCTCCTGGCGGAACATGTGGTAGATCCCCGAGACACCGCTGCTGTCAGGATCATCCGTTGCGGCGAGAGCGACAGACTTGTTGACCCAGGTTCCCGAAT
>Ga0068714_10005039_pt1 | contig 14275 bp, 12 predicted proteins | sample MTBNYHSulfiMetaG_FD_62988 | JGI IMG/M metagenome (GOLD analysis project Ga0068714, IMG submission 62988) | Enrichment culture microbial communities from rom New York Harbor, USA that are MTBE-degrading - MTBE-NYH (New York Harbor Sulfidogenic)... | ecosystem: Environmental > Aquatic > Marine >... | reverse complement strand
TGAGCGTCTTGGATCTGGGGCACCTGAACGCCGGGATGGCTTGCGTAGGCGCAGATAGACACCGTTCTTTCGAGTATAACGACAGGTGGTCTTGTTGCCGAAGCTGACAACTGAATGTCTTGTCCTTGGCCTTGGCAACCCATTTTGGGGTGACGACAGCGTAGGTCACCGGGTTGCCGATCGTCTCAGCCGCTGCCTTGTGGGGTTGCCCGGGCTGGTGGTCCGGGCGACCTCTTTCTCCGGTATTCGCTTGCTCGACTTGATGGTGGGCTATGAGCGATTGATCCTTGTGGATTCCATCACCACCGGCAAGCGTCCCCCGGGCAGCCTTCATATCCTCAGTCTTTCGGATGTGCAAGAGACTTCTTCGCCGGTGTCCGTTCACCATTTCTCGCTCGCGCAACTGCTGGAAGTGGGCCGGCGCTGCGGCCTGGTCGTCCCTTGTCAAGTCAGGATCTATGCGATTGAGATTGAAGCGCCCCGCGAGGCTGGAGAAGAGTTGTCCCCGGCGATTGAGGCGGTCCTGGAGCCGATCACGAGGGAGATCCTGCTAAGGGAGTTTCCCGAGCAGACTATACAGAGCGGCCGGTTTCCGTGCCGAGAGGAGAGCAGGGGTCATGGTGTACTATGTAGATAACGCTGTAGGGCCGCGGATCCGGCTCAGCGCCCAGCGGGTGCGGGGCGCGTTCCGGCTGAGTGTGGATGAGCTGAGCGGGCAGCGCCTTTACAGTTGCATTCAGTGCGGGATGTGTTCCTCGGGCTGCCCCATGGCGGAAGAGATGGATATCCTACCGAGTGCGATCATGCGCCTGTGCCAGCTGGGGCTTGAGGAGGAAGTGCTGAACTGCAAGACGATCTGGATTTGTGCCAGTTGCTTCATGTGCACGACGCGGTGTCCGAAGGGCATTGACATCGCCGCGGTGATGGATGCCTTGCGCCAGAAAGCCTTGGCGGCCGGGGTGGATCATTTCGGGCCGGACCAGATCCCACCTGAGCAAGCGGCCGAAGTGCCGCAGCCGGGGCTGGTCGGCGTGTACCGGAAGTTGGCCACTTAGGTCGGCCGCTCGCGGGGGGAATGATGGGAAGCGTTGCGTATTATCCGGGCTGCACCTTGAAAGACCGCTCTCTCCAGTTGGACCAGTCCGCTCGCGCGACCGCGGAGAAGCTGGGGGCCGAGCTGGTCGAGGTGCAACCCTGGACGTGCTGCGGCGCGGTTCCCCCCAGCAGCCAGGAGCGGGTGATGAACCTGGTCGCCCCGGTGAGGATTCTCAAGCGCACGCGGGATGCAGGCGAAACGATCCTCGTGACCCTTTGCGACTTCTGCTACAACGTGCTCAAGCGGGCCAACTATCGCATGCGAAAGGACGCCGTGCTGTGCACCCGGGTCAACGCCTACCTGAAAGAGGATGAACCGCTGCGCGACTATGAGCCGCCCCCTTCCGCCTCGTCCGCCGAGTACCGGGGCGAGGTTCGGGTGCTGCATTATCTCGAATACCTGCGCGACGAAATCGGCTACGCAGCCCTTGCGGAGCGGGTCGAGCGGCCCCTCCAAGGGCTTCGGATCGCGCCTTACTACGGCTGCGTGATGCTCCGGCCGAAGAAGGAGATCGAGCTGGACGATCCCGAGAATCCTCGCATTATGGAGGATTTTCTGCTGGCCCTGTCGGCCGAGCCGGTGGCGTATCCTTATCGCAACGAGTGCTGCGGCTCGTTCCTGTCGGTGTCGTCTTCCGATTCCTCGGCCCGCCTTTGCCATGAGATTCTCGCCTCGGCGCAGAAGCACGGCGCGCAGGCGCTCATGGTCAGCTGTCCCCTGTGTCACTACAACCTCGAGGCGCGGCAGGACGAAATCGCCAAGGCGTTCCCCGGGTTCGAGAAGATCCCGGTTTTCTATTTTACCCAACTGCTCGGCGTGGCCTTGGGCGTCGATGCGAGCGCCTTGGGGTTTGAACGACACCGCGTGGACTGCCGCCCGGTGCTGGCTCAGAAAGATTTCGTGGCTTGACCCGAGGGAGGAATGATGAAGCGAGTCGGAGTCTTTATCTGCCATTGTGGAATCAATATCGCGGGTGTGGTGGACGTGGGGCGGGTGGCCGAGGAACTGGGGAAGAATCCCCGGGTCGCTTACGCCCAGGACTATATTTATATGTGTTCCGAGCCGGGGCAGGCCCTGCTGCGGGATACGATCGCCAAGGAGCGGCTGGATGCGGTTGTGGTAGCGGCTTGTTCGCCGACCTTGCACGAAAACACCTTTCGCACCGCCTCGATGCTGGCCGGGTTGAATCCCTACCAGTGCGAGATCGCCAACATTCGCGAGCAGTGCAGCTGGGTGCATGAGGACAAGGAGCGAGCGACCGAGAAGGCGATCCGGATTATTCAGAGCGCCGTCGAGAAAGCCGTCCTGGATGAGTCCCTGACGCCGATCGCGGTTCCCCTGACCCGGCGCGCCCTGGTGCTGGGAGGCGGCATCAGCGGCATCCAGGCGGCGTTGGATATCGCCAACGCGGGCTACGAGGTGGTCCTGGTGGAGCGGCTGTCTTCCATCGGCGGGCACATGGCGCAACTGTCGGAAACTTTCCCGACGCTCGACTGTTCGCAGTGCATTCTGACGCCCAAGATGGTGGAAGCGGGCAGCCATGCGAAGATTCGCCTGATGGCTTATTCCGAGCTGGAGGAGCTGTCGGGTTACGTCGGGAACTTCACGGCGAAGATTCGTCGCAAGGCGGCTTATGTGAATTGGTCGCTGTGCACCTCGTGCGGCGATTGCACCGAGAAGTGCCCCCGGATGGTGCCTTCCGAGTTCGATCGCGGCCTGTCCAAGCGCAAGGCGATTTACACCCCCTTTCCGCAGGCGGTTCCCAATAAGCCGGTCATTGACCGGGACAGCTGCATTTACTTCCGCAACGGAAAGTGCCGGCTCTGCGAGAAGGTCTGCCAGCCGGGGGCGATTGACTTCGAGCAGGAGGATGAGGTGGTCGAGGAGCGCGTCGGCGCGGTCGTCGTAGCGACCGGCTATGACCTGCTGCCGCTGGAGCAGATCGCCGAGTATGGCTATGGCGAGGTCCCCGACGTGATTGACGGCCTGGCCTTCGAGCGGCTGCTGTCGGCTTCCGGGCCGACGATGGGCGAGGTCAAGCGGCCCTCGGACGGCAAGGTGCCGAAAGAGGTCGTCTTTGTGCAATGTGCGGGTTCGCGGGACCCGGAGAAGTATATGCCCTACTGCTCAAAGATTTGCTGTATGTACACCACCAAGCACGCGTTGCTGTACAGGCACCGGGTGCACGACGGCCAGCCCTATATTTTCTACATTGACGTGCGAACGGCGGGCAAAGGCTACGAGGAGTTCTACCACCGGGCGGAAGAGGAAGAAGGGGTGGTTTACCTGCGGGGCAAGGTGTCGAAGATCTTCCGGGACGGCGAGAAGACGGTGGTTTGGGGCACCGATACGTTGACGGCCAAGAATGTCGAGATTGCCGCCGACCTGGTGGTGTTGGCCACCGCGGTGACGCACCAGCAGGGGGTGGAAGCGGTGGCGCAGAAGACAAAAATCCAGGTGGACCCCAACGGATTCTTCACCGAGGCGCACCCGAAGTTGCGCCCGGTGGAAAGCATTGCGAGCGGGTTCTTCCTGGCCGGCTGCGCCCAGGGACCGAAGGATATTCCCGAAGCGGTGGCCCAGGCCAGCGGCGCCGCCAGTAAAGTGCTCGGCCTGTTCTCCCAGGAGGAGATGCATCACGATCCGACGGTGGCCTACGTGAACGAGGATCTGTGCGGCGCTTGCCGGATCTGCATCTCGGTTTGTCCCTACGACGCCCGGGAGTTTAATGAGGAGAAGAACGTCGCCGTCGTCAATGAAGCCCTCTGCGAGGGTTGCGGGGCTTGTGTGGCGGCCTGCGCCTGCGGGGCCACGCAGCAGCGCAACCTGACCGACCGGCAGATTCGCGAGATGATTAACGCCAGCGTGGGAGTGTAGCCATGTTTGAGCCGAAGATCGTCTGTTTTGTCTGCAAGTGGTGCACGAGCGCCGGGGCCGACCTGGCGGGCACGTCGCGGCTGAAGTACGCGCCGAACGGGATCAACCTGCGCTTTATGTGTTCCAGCCGGGTCGATCCGGAGCACGTCATCTGGGCCTTTCGCCAGGGGGCCGACGGCGTGCTCATCGGCGGGTGTCACCCGGGCGACTGCCACTACCAGGATGGCAACTACCGGACCCAGGCGCGCGTCGCGCTGCTCCATCCGCTGCTGGAGAACTTCGGCATCGATCCCGAGCGCCTGCGCCTGGAGTGGATCTCGGCCGCAGAGGGAAAGAAGTTCGCCGAAGTCATGGACGAGTTTACCGAGCAGTTGAGACTCAAAGGCCCATGTCGTTTGGCGGTAAAGGAGATGGTGGGATGATAGACGCCTCTCAAATGGTGGAGGAACGGGTTCCGATTTTTGTCATGGGCAAGCGGTATGAGGTCCCCGCCAGCCTGACGATTCAGAAGGCGCTCGAGTACGCCGGCTATCAGCTGGTGCGCGGGTGCGGCTGCCGCGGCGGCATCTGCGGGGCCTGCGCAACGGTATTCCGCTTTCCGGACAGTTACCGGGTGGAGATTGGATTGGCCTGCCAGACGGTGGTCAAGCCCAATATGTACCTCACCCAGATTCCCTTTTTCCCGGGTAACAAAGCGGTTTACGACCTGGATCAGCTCACAGGGGACGGCCGGGAAGTGGCGATGTTGTATCCCGAGATGTACAAATGCGTCGGGTGCAATGTCTGCACGAAAAGCTGTCCGATGGATATTGACGTGATGCATTATATGGCGATGGCCATCCGGGGCGACGTGGCCGGCGTGGCGCAAGCGTCCTTCGACTGCATTATGTGTGGCCTCTGCTCGGCTCGCTGTCCGGCCGAGGAGGTCCAGCCTAATATCGCCATCCTTTGCAGGCGGCTGTACGGCAAGTATCTTATGCCCCGAGCGCGGCACCTGGCCGAGCGGGTCGCCGAGATCAAGGCCGGCAAGTACGACGCCATGATGAAAGCGCTGATGTCAAAAAGCAAAGATGAGCTGAAGAAGCTTTATACCGAGCGGGAGATCGAGCCGGAAATGGCCGAGGAGAGCTGGTCTCCCCGGGATACACAATACCTCTGAGAGGGATGTTCAAGGCTGGGAGGAGAATATCGCCATGCCTTATCCGGAAAGCCTGAAAGCACTGATTCGCAAAGTGGAGGAAACCCGCCCGGCGCGGGTCGCGCGCAAAAAACGCGGGGAGGAGTTTCCCGCGCTGCCTCTGGAGAAGCGGGATGCCATCCTCAAAGCCTACCATCCGGATTTTCGGGAAGGTTCCCGCCGGGAGATTCGCCTCGGGCCGAGCAAGGGCTACAGCATCTCGCACGAAGTGGTTGATCTCCTGGAAGCGCGCAGCCGCATTGACCCTGATTTGCTCGATCTGTCGGAGCCGGATCTGGCCACCGACGTGCTGGTCATCGGGGGCGGGGGCGCCGGCACCGCGGCGGCGCTGCTGGCCCGGCAAAGCGGGGCCAAAGTGCTGATGGCCACCAAGCTGCGCCACGGGGATGCCAACACGATGATGGCCGAGGGGGGCATCCAGGCGGCCACCAAGCGGGAGAAGGATTCGCCCTACTATCATTATCTCGACGTGCTGGGAGGAGGCCACTTCGTCAACCGGCCGGAGCTGGTCAACACGCTGGTGATGGAAGCGCCTGACGTGATGGCCTGGCTGGAGGAGCTGGGAGCGATGTTCTCCAAGTTCCCCGATGGCCGGCTGATGACCATGCACGGGGGCGGCACCTCCCGCAAACGGATGCACTATGCCGGCGATATCACCGGTGCGGAGATTATGCGCACCATCCGGGATGAGGCGCGCAACCATCCCGAAGAGATTCAGGTGGTCGAGTTTGCCCCGGCGGTCGAGCTGCTGCTGGACGAATCGGGCCGATGCGCGGGTGCGGTGCTGTACAACCTGGAGACCGAAGCGTATCTCATCGTGCGCGCCAAGGCGGTGGTCCTGGCGACCGGCGGGTGCGGACGCCTGCATATCCAGCAGTTTATGACGACCAACCATTACGGCGCTACGGCGGACGGGATTGTCTTAGCCTACCGGGCGGGGGTGCCGATCTGTTTTCTTCACACCGTGCAGTATCATCCCACGGGCGCGGTGTTTCCCGAGCAGGCCGAGGGTATTCTGATCACGGAGAAGTTCCGAGGGGCCGGGGCCAATCTGCTCAACTTGGACGGCGAGCAATTCGTCTACGAACGGGAGCCTCGGGACGTCGAGGCGGCTTGCATTATCCGGGAATGTTCCGAGGAGGTCGGTAAGGGGGTCCCCACGCCGACGGGAAAGTTCGGTGTCTGGCTCGACTCCCCGATGATTGACCAGCTGGAGGGCGAGGGGACCGTTCGCAAGGAGTTTCCCGGCAAGCATATCCTCTTTCGCCGGTTCGGCATTGATATCTCCAAGGAGCCGATGCTGATCTTTCCCACGCTGCATTATCAGAACGGCGGGCTGGAAATCAACGACAAGTGCGAGACTTGCGTACCGGGGCTGTTTGTGGCCGGCGAGGTCTCGGGCGGCGTCCACGGCGAAAACCGCCTGATGGGCAACTCGCTGCTGGACGTGCTGGTCTTCGGCCGTATCGCCGGGCTGAACGCGGCGGTCTATGCCCAATCGGTTTCAAAAGCAGGGACGCTGACGCTCGATCACGTGCGCCGGTATCATCAGGAGCTGGAGGCGGCGGGGGTGGAAGGCGATCGCATTGCACCGATGCTCCTGCCGGACTACACCAATCCGGAGGTTCGCCGGAAGCAGCTGACGACGGAGTATTTCGGGACTCTGAGGTAAAAGAGGCCCGGCCCGCAGGAGGATTCTCGATGAGCAAGCCGAAAGTCGCACTCTACTGGGCGGCCAGCTGTGGCGGCTGTGAGATTGCCGTGCTGGATATCGGGGACAAGATTCTCGATCTGGCGGCGGCGGTGGATATTGTCTTCTGGCCTTGCGCGATGGACATCAAGTACAAGGACGTCGAGGCGATGGAGGACGGCGAGATCGACCTCTGCCTCTTTAACGGAGCGATTCGCACCGAGGAGAACGAGCGTATGGCCCGCCTGTTGCGCAAGAAGTCCAAGATTCTCGTCGCCTACGGTTCTTGCGCCCACGAGGGTTGTATTCCGGCGCTGGCGAACGCGAAAACCCGCAAGGGCATCTTCGAGCGGGCGTACTTCGAAAGCCCGACTACCGACAACCCCCAGCGGGTGCTGCCGCAGACCTCCTGCCAGGTGCCCGAGGGGGAGCTGACCCTGCCGGAGTTCTACGAGACGGTCAAGACGCTGGGCCAGGTGGTCGAGGTGGATTACACCGTGCCGGGCTGTCCGCCGGTGGCGGAGCAGACCTGGGCGGTGCTCGAGGCGGTCTTGACCGGTGCGCTGCCGCCGAAAGGCGCGGTCGTGGGAGCCGGGGAGAAGATCGTCTGCGACGATTGCCCGCGCACGAAGGAGGAGAAGAAGATCAAGGGATTTGTCCGCCCTCATCAGGTCATCCCTGAGCCGGAGAAATGCCTGCTCGAACAGGGGATCTTCTGCGCCGGCTTTGCCACGCGGGCCGGCTGCGGCGCTCAGTGTATCCAGGCGAATATGCCCTGCCGGGGCTGTTATGGCCCGCCGCCGAACGTGATGGACCAGGGGGCGAAGATCGTCAGCGGGCTAGGCTCGATCATTGATGCGCGGGACCCCGAGGAAGTTCAACGCATTGTCAACCAGATTCCCTTCCCGATAGGGATGTTTTATCGGTTCGGCCTTTCCCAATCGATCTTGCGGAGGCGCACAGTCCATGAAGCGAATTAGCATTGATCCGATCACTCGGCTGGAAGGCCACGGGCGAATTGAGATTTTCCTCAACGATGAGGGCAATGTTGAGAACGTTTACTTTCAAGTGCCCGAGCTTCGGGGATTCGAGAAGTTCTGCGAGGGCCACCCGGTTGAGGAGCTGGCGCGCATCACGACGCGCATCTGCGGGGTCTGCCCCGAGGCGCACCATATGGCTTCGGCCAAGGCGGCCGACGCGGTGTACCACGTCGAGATTCCTTCGGCGGCGAAGAAACTGCGCGAGCTGCTCTACAGCGCCTTCTATGTGACTGACCACGCGACCCATTTCTATATCCTGGGCGGGCCGGACTTTGTCATGGGGCCGGACGCCGATCCGAAGGTGCGCAACATTCTGGGCGTCATCGGGAAGGTCGGCAAAGAAATCGGCTTGCAAGTGATCAACACCCGGCATCGCTGCCACGCGATTATCAAGATGCTCGGGGGGCGTACAGTTCATCCGGTATGTGCGCTGGTGGGCGGAATGTCGAAGGGCCTCAATGAGGAAGAACGGGGGGAGGTCGAGGCGGTCGCCCGGGATGCGGTCGAGTTCGCCCAGTTCAGCCTGAAGCTCTTCGATGATATCGTCCTGGGCAATAAGCAATACGTCGATCTCGTCCTCAGCGACGCCTACGCTCATAAGACCTACTCGATTGGGACCGTGGATGGGAACAACCACGTCAATTTCTATGACGGGGACCTTCGAGTGGTCGACCTGGAGGGGAAGGAATTCGCCAAGTTCAAGGTGGCCGATTACCAGGAGCACCTGGCGGAGCATGTCGAACCGTGGACCTATCTGAAGTTCCCCTTTCTTAAGAAGGTGGGTTGGAAGGGCCTGGTGGATGGCAAGCAGAGCGGGGTCTACAAGGCGACGCCTCTGTCGCGACTCAACGCCAGCGACGGCATGGCTACCCCCTTGGCCCAGGAAGCGTATGAGAAGATGTACTCGACTCTCGGCGGCAAGCCGGTGCACGCGACCCTGGCGACGCATTGGGCGCGCTTGGTCGAAATGCTCTATGCGGCCGAGCGCCTGCTCGAGCTGGCCACCGACCCCGAGATTACCAGTGAGCGGATCCGGGCGATCCCCGCCGAAACTCCGACCGAAGGCGTTGGCTGTGTCGAAGCCCCGCGCGGCACACTGATCCATCACTACGTGACCGACGAAAACGGCCTCGTCCAGAAAGTGAACTTGATCGTGGGAACGACGAACAACAATGCCGCAATCTGCATGTCTTTGAAGAAGGCGGCCCAAGGGGTCATCCAAGGCGGCAAGCAAGTCAAAGAAGGACTGCTGAACTTGGTCGAGATGGCCTTTCGAGCGTATGATCCCTGCCTTGCCTGCGCGACCCACTCGCTGCCGGGCACGATGCCGCTCGTGGTGAACATTTATGATCGGCAGGGGCAGCTGCTGGACAGCGTTCGCCGCTAGAGAGGTCGTCCGACGATTTCCGAATCGAGCTCACCGTTCGGGCGCCGAAGAAGGCTTCAACGAACAGGGACTGTCCTTCGCCAGGGATGCGGGACTGTCCCTGTTGTTTTTGGGGGGGGCGCCGCGAAGAGCGTTGCCGATGGACGGGTGAGGAGCATCGTCCTATAATCACAGGCAGCGAATCGGATGGGGTGGACTTGTGGTCATTTCCCTTCGGGCCAAACTGATCGGCAGTTTCGTGATGGTGACCTGCATTACCGGCTTCGTGGCGACGGCCATCGGGGTGCGGCAGATCGGTCGCGTCATGGCCGAGGAGGTGCAAACGAAGGTTCGCAATGACCTCAACACGGCCCGGGAGCTGTACAACGAGAAGGCGGGGCGGATCAAAGACTTCGTGCAGTACGCCGCCCAGCGGCCTCAGGTTCGCAAGGGCTTGCTGCAGGGAGATCGCGCGGCGTTGTCGGCCGAGCTGCAACAGCTTCGTCAAGCCAAGCAGACCCTGGACGTGCTCACTTTAACCGATGCCGATGGCGTCGTCGTCGTGCGGGAATGCAATCCGGACAACTCCGGCGATGATCAATCGGATGACGAGTTGGTCATACAAGCGCTTACCCGGCGGGAGGTGGTCGTCGGTACGCAGATCGTGCCGCGGGAGGAGCTGCTGAAGGAATCGAGCGCGTTGGCCCGCCGGGCGCACATCCAATTTCGGGAGACGCCGCGGGCGCGCCCCCGGGCGGAAACCGAAGAGACCTCCGGCATGATGATTAAGGCCGCCGCGCCGGTCGTGGACGATGGTGGGCGATTGCTCGGCGTGCTCTACGGCGGGACCTTGCTCAATCAGGACTTTGAGCTGGTGGATAAGATCAAAGCGACGGTGTACCAGGCCGTGAAGTATAAGGGCAAGGACATCGGCACGGCGACGATCTTCCAGGATGATCTGCGCATTTCGACCAACGTCCAGCGAGAGGACGGTTCGCGAGCGGTGGGCACGCGAATCTCGGAAGAAGTTTACGATGCCGTCGTTCGGGAGGGGCAGTCTTGGTTCGCTCGCGCTTTTGTCGTGAATGCCTGGTACCGAACCGCCTATGAGCCGATTCGGGACATTCAGGGGAAGATCATCGGCATTCTCTACGTCGGCATCCTGGAGGAGCCTTATATCGATCTTCAGCGCAATATGCTTTGGGCTTTTCTGGGGGTGACTTTTGCGGGGATGGCCTGCGCGGTGGGGATTTCTTACTTCCTGGCCGACGGCATTGTGCGCCCCGTGCGGCATCTGGTGGCGGCCTCCAAACGCTTGGCCGAGGGGGACCTGGGCTCGCGGGTGGAGGTTTCGAGCGCGGATGAGATGGGCGAGCTCGGGCGCACGTTTAACCGAATGGCGGCTTCGCTTCATGAGCGGGACATCGAGGTCAAGCAGCTGGCCCAGGAGAAGATCATGGAGAGCAGCCGCCTGGCGACGCTGGGACAGCTGGCGGCCGGCGTCGCCCATGAGCTGAATAATCCTCTGGGGAGCATCCTCATTTACAGCACCCTTTTGTTGGAGGAGCCTCCCGCTGGAGGGCCGGCCCGGGAGAACCTGGAGAAAATTGTTCGAGAAGCGACCCGGTGTAAGGGAATCGTGAGAGGGTTGCTCGACTTTGCCCGGGAGAGTGAACCCAAGAAAGCGCCGAACGATTTGAATGAATTGATTGAGCGCACCCTGGCTTTGATCGAAAACCAGGCTGCGTTTCAGAATATCCAGGTGGTGAAGAAGTTCTCCGAAGGATTGCCCAAGGTGATGGCCGACGGGGGGCAACTGCAACAGGTGTTTATGAATATTCTCCTCAATGCCGCCGAGGCGATGGGCGAAGGGGGGAAGTTGACGGTCAGCACCTGGGTTCTCGGCGACGGCGACCGGGTCGAGGCGCGCTTCGAGGACACCGGCCACGGGATTGCGCCGGAGCATATGCCGCGCCTTTTCGACCCGTTCTTCACGACCAAGGAGGTCGGGAAGGGAACCGGTCTGGGGCTGTCCATCAGTTATGGGATTGTCGAAGCCCACGGCGGACGCATTCATGTGGAGAGTGAACCCGGGAGAGGAAGCGTGTTCTGCGTGCTGTTGCCGACGCAGGAGGAAGCCCGATGAATGAAGGGACAAAGTCCAGGATATTGATTGTGGACGACGACCCTTCCATGCGGGACTCGTGCCGCCAGGTTCTGGTCAAGGAGCCGGCTTACTCGGTGGCGGTCGCCGAGGATGGGCAGTCCGGCCTGAAGGCGATGGAAGCCCGCCCGGCCGACCTGGTGTTTCTCGATCTTAAAATGCCGGGCATGAACGGCCTGGATGTTCTGGATGCGCTGCGGCGGGACTATCCCGACACCGTCGTCAACGTCATCACCGGTTACGCGACGGTGGAGTCGGCGGTGGACGCGATGAAACGAGGGGCGTTCGACTTCCTGCCCAAGCCCTTTACGCCGAGCGAATTACGTATCGTCACCGAGCGCGCATTGGGTCACTTGAACTTGCAGCGGGAGGCTAAACGATTCCAGCAGGAAAAGGAGCAACTGAGGGAAGACGTCATCTCCATCGTTACCCATCAACTGCGCGAGCCGGTGATCGTGATGATGCAGTACCTTCAGACCCTGCGGCAGGGCTACGTGGGAGAACTGTCTCCCTTGGCGCAGGAGTACCTCCTGAAGGCCGAGAAGCGAGCGGAGGAACTCCTGAAGCTGAGCGAACACTGGCTGAGCTTCGCCCGGATGGATCGGACAAAAATCGAGGCGAAGCGGATGCCGGTTCCGCTGGCGCCGCTGCTGGCGAAAGTAACCGAGCAGATCGAGCCTCTGGCCCGGCGCAAAGATGTCGCCTTGCGGGTCTCGGCTTCAACTTCGCTGCCCAAGGTTCTGGCCGACGTCGAAAGCCTCGAAGTGGTCCTGAGCAACCTGCTCAGCAATGCGGTGAAGTACAACGTCGAGGGGGGGCAGGTCTGGGTGACCGCCAAGGTCGCTGAGGGAGGAATGGAAGTGGCGGTCGAAGACAGCGGAGTGGGTATTCCCGAGGAGAGCGTGCCGTACGTCTTTGAGCCGTTCTTTCGAGTTCGCGATCCGAAACGTCAGAAGGTGCATGGAACCGGCCTCGGCCTGTCCATCGCTCGAATGCTGGTCGAGGCCCAAGGCGGAACAATCTCGGTGAAGAGTCAATTGGGCAAAGGAACCACTTTTGTGGTGCGCATTCCCTTGGCGGGTGGCGCAATCGATGCTCCCGGTGCAGTCTCAAACCCTTGAGTGCTTAAGGAGGATAAGCGATGGAGGCGAAGCACAGAGTTTTGATCGTGGATGACGACAAGGATCTGGTGGAATTGATGACCTTGGCGCTGGAAGCCGAGGGATTCGAATGCGATACCGCGTATTCGGCGAAGGAGGGGCTGGAGCGCGTCAAGGCGCATGTCCCGGATCTCATCATTCTGGACGTCATGATGGAGGATCTGGCGGCCGGGTTTCGCTTTCTGACGCAGATCCGCAATCGGGAGGCGGACTCCGAGTACGCCGCCGCAGTGGATACGCCCATCCTGATGGTGACCGGGGTCGAAGAGGTGACCCGCATGAAGCTGAAGGAAAAGGCGGGCACGGCGCTCCTTCCCGTGGATCAATTCCTCAGCAAGCCGATCCCTCCCAAGGTCCTCTGCAAGAGAGTCAGGGAAATGATCAGTGCCGCCAAGCAGGCATGATCTCCGCTTCGCCGGGGGTGGATAGATTTGCAGGATGGCGCCCGGCCGGCCGGCGCCTCGACGTCGCCATGAAAACGCCTCAGCCCGCGCGCTCAAGCGAACCCTGTCGCCCGCTGCCAGGCGGTTCTGCGATCGCAGGGCATGGAGCGGGCGAGCAGGATCGGGCACCGCAAAGGACTCGTAATCGGGTAACCCCGAGGGTTGCTATTTTCCCCGCGTGCCGGTAGAGTAGCAGGCATGTCGAAAACTCTCCCTCCCTACCGTCAATCTTGGCAGGATCTGGTCGAGTCGCTCGGCGTCTCGCCTGAGCCGGGATTGGCCGATTCCGAGGTTCGAAATCGGCTCCAGCGCTATGGTCCCAACCAGCTTCACCAGCGGGCCGCCAAGAGCGCCTGGGGGATCCTGGCCAGCCAGTTCAAGAGCGTGGTGGTGGTGTTGCTCGTCGGCGCGGGGGCGGTCGCCTTGGCCTTGCGGGACTGGACCGAGGCGGCGGCGATCCTGGCGGTCATCGCCGTTAATGCGGCCATCGGATTTGTCACCGAGGTCAAGGCTACGCGCTCGATGGAAGCGCTTCACAAGTTGGGCAGCGTCAATACCCGGGTTCGGCGCGATGGTCAGGTGAAGGAGGTCCCGGCCGACGAGTTGGTTCCGGGCGATATCGTCATTCTGGAGGGAGGCGACATCGTTACGGCCGACCTGCGCGCGATCGAGGTCTCGAAGCTCCAGTGCGACGAATCGGCCCTGACCGGGGAATCGGCGCCGGTGTCCAAGCAGACCGAGGCGCTGCCGGAGGACGCGCCGTTGGCCGACCGGCGCAACATGCTTTACAAAGGAACAGCGGTGACGCGAGGCTCCGCGACTGCGATCGTCGTAGCGACCGGGATGGAGACCGAGCTGGGGCAGATCTCCTCGCTGGTCGAAGAGGCGCAGGAAGAGACGACGCCTTTGGAGGAGCATCTGAACGCCTTGGGCGGATCCCTCGTTTGGGTGGTTCTTGGGATTACGGGCGCTGTGTGGTTGATGGGCGTCTTGAGGGGCAAAGACGTCTTCCTGATGCTGGAGACGGCGATTGCCTTGGCCGTTGCGTCCATTCCCGAGGGACTGCCGATCGTGGCGACGATCGCATTGTCGCGTGGCATGCTTCGCATGGCGCGCCGGCAAGCGCTGGTGCGGCGGCTGGCGTCGGTCGAAACCCTGGGCAGCACGAATATCATCTGCACCGACAAGACAGGAACGCTGACGGAAAACAAGATGACCGTTGCCCGGGTCGAATTCTCCAG
>Ga0068714_10005038_pt1 | contig 14277 bp, 14 predicted proteins | sample MTBNYHSulfiMetaG_FD_62988 | JGI IMG/M metagenome (GOLD analysis project Ga0068714, IMG submission 62988) | Enrichment culture microbial communities from rom New York Harbor, USA that are MTBE-degrading - MTBE-NYH (New York Harbor Sulfidogenic)... | ecosystem: Environmental > Aquatic > Marine >... | reverse complement strand
ACGACCGCGCCGACCAGCGAGAGGTTCGCCAGGAAATCCCACGCCACACCCAGGGACACAGACGGCTCCGTGCCGACCGCGACTTCCAGATCGAGCGCCAGTCCAGCCACGTTCAAGAGGACGGCAAGCATCGCCGCCAACACCAGGCATCTTGCTCTCATCGGTGCGTTCACCTCCGCGACGCGCAGTGCAGGATGGATGCAGGGTACATGATGTGCCCCTCGATGTGCGGATCGCAAGTTCTGCCGCTAGGACGTCCTTGTCCCACCCGGATCGGCCCTCCGTCCCTTCGATCGGCGCGCGAAGGAGAAGCTAGAGCTCCATCTGAAACCCGCCGAGATACGTGCTCCCCAGTCGTGAGGGGACGAGCGCGAGATCGATCGACAAGTGTTCGATCGCGATCCCGACGCCGAACGTCAGCCGGAGCGGCGCCACCCCAGCCAGCAGATCGAAACGTTGGATCCCCGCACGGAGCTGGAGGCCCTGCCAGCGGAACGCCAGCCCAAGTGAGATATTGGCCTCCGCTACTTGAGCCCAGTAGTCCGGCTCGCTCGGACGAGGCGGGCGTCGCAAGGCGAGCTCCCCATCTCCCGCGAGCGTCACCTCGCCCCCCGGATGGGGGATCGACAGCGCCAATCCGAAGCGGTGCACCCACGCCACACGGTCGACGGCCAGCGTCTCGACCATCCCCCAGCGAATCGACGTCCAGCCGACATCTCGCGAGACGACCGCCAACCTCAGGGTGGCAGCGCCCCACCGCACCGCGAGCCGCGCCCCGAGGTCGAACCCCCATCCCGAGCCGCTGTCGCCCGGAATCCCGAACTGGTAGCTCTTGAACCCCGCTCCCGCCGAAGCGTCGCCGAAACGGACACCAAGCGAAGCAAGGTATACGTCGTACAGGTCCGAGGTCAGCACCACCATCCCCGCGCCCCATCCTTGCGCGAGGTGCGCCATCCCCAGGACGCTGAACGCGATCAGGCCCCCGGCCCGCTGCTCAATCCCGCCGCCGGCGACGCTGCTCGGCGTCTGAACGCCCGGCGCCGGATTCCAGAACGACGCCGTGTAGTCGTCGTAAGACGCAACATAGGCGCTGCCCATCGCGCGTCCGCGCGCACCGACGCCGTCGCGGAGAAAGTGCGCCGCGTCCCCAGCGGAGGCCCCTACGGCGCTGACCGCAGACGCGATCAGAATCGCCGCGACGAACGAAGCGACCCATACCGTTTCGATCGTCAAGACTCGCCGCATCCGGCCCTCCCGCGCATTGCGGTGTGCAACGCGGCCGTATCGTACCTCCCTCGCCGATCTCCGGCAACGCACCGTGTCGTCCCGCGACTCCCGCCGGCAGGCCGACGCCGGGCGCGATGCCCTTTGCTTTGAGAGATGTAGCGGGGTCATCACCCGAGAGACGGTCAGCCGAACGCCTTGTACAGCGTCCACGCGCCGAGGATGCTCGTCGCGACGGCCACGACGATCCGCAGATCGATCCGCTTGGAGATCCAGCGCGTGGTCCATGCCGCCGCCGGAGCCGCCAGCACGGCCCCCACGACGATCGGCAGGCACAGTCGCCAGTTCTCGCCGAACCACGCCGTCCCTCCCTGAGACACGAGATAGAGGGAGAAGCCCACTGCGCAGATCAGCCCTTCGGCCATCGACGTCACGCCAATCGCCCCCTTGGTCTCGTGGCCGGACAGGATCTGCCCCGAGACGACAAGCGGGCCATACCCGCCGCCGGACATCCCCTTGTTGAACGCCGATACCGTTCCGAGCGCGAAGATGCGCGCCCAGGAGAATCGCAGGCTCGCCTTGCGCAGCAGGAAGACAACGATCCCCATCGCGAGGACCATCGCCCCGATGTAGCCCTTGAGCACGACTGCCGGAATTCGAACAGCCGTGAACACGGCGGCCACCGTCCCGAAGATGCCGGTGGAGGCGAGCACGAGGACGATTCTCCGATCCCGGCTCTTCCGCCGGAGGGAGATGTTGCCCAGCTTGTGATGGACCAACCCCGCGATCAACCCGCTGAGGAACTCAGAGAACAGGACGATCGCGACGACAGACGTCGCGGGATAGCCGAACAGGAGAAGAACGGGGGTGAGGACTGTCCCGTATCCCATTCCGAGGGCCGAGTCCACGTACTCGCAGCAGAAGGCGATGGCGATCAGGAACGCCGGCATGACGATCACACTCCTTTGGGGCTACAAATAGAGTACAACGATCGAGCCTCCGCGTCAATCCGGCAACCCGGCCACGAGGCGAGATCCTCCTCACTGGCGGGAGCGCCGGCCGTGCGCAACGCAGGGGGAGATCGGTCTCAAGCAGGAGGGACCGGCTGCCGGGCTAGCCTGGCAGTCCCACGGCGCGCCACAGGGTCCACGCACCGAGCACGCATGTGATCAGCGCGACCACCACCCGCAAGTCGCCGCGCTTGACGAGGATTCGCGTCACCCAAGAGGCAAGCGGCGCAGCGACGGCAGCACCCAGGACCACCGGGAGGAAGAACGCCGCGTGGGCCGCGAACCAGCCGGCCCCTTCGTTCGCCAGAAGGTACAAGGGGAAGCCCACGAGGCAGATCAACCCTTCCGTGAGGCAGGCAATCCCGACCGCGTTGCGGGCGCCCTGCCCGGAGAGGATCTGCCCGGATACGACCAGCGGCCCGTATCCCCCACCGGAGATCCCCTTGTTGAACCCCGCCACAACGCCGACGGCGAGAATCCTCGCGTACGAGAATCGCAACTCGCGCCTTCGCGATGCGTACACGAGAATCCCCATCGCAAGGACCATCACGCCCACGTAGATCTCCAGAGACCGGGCGCTGACGGATCTCGCGACAAAGACTGCCCCGACGGACCCCATCATGCCGATCGAAGCGAGGATCAAGGTGACGGCGCGGTCACGGCTCCCTCGCCGCAGGGACAGATTCCCGAACGCATGATGGAATCCGCCCGAGACCAGCCCCGTCACCAGGCCCGAGAACAGGACTGTCGGGACGATCAGCAACGGAGGGTACCCGAGGATCAAGAGGATCGGGGTGAGTGTCGTGCCGTATCCCATCCCCAAAGATGCATTGATCAGCTCGCAGGCGAACGACAGGCATCCCAGAGCCAGCATCGATCCTCCCGGACCAGAGAGTGCAACTTCTTTACAGCACGGCACCTTCCGCGGTTGCGCCGCGCCGCGAGGTGAAGTATACTACAAAAGGAGTACGAAGGAGACGACATGTCGGACCGAGTCACCCTGAAGATCCCCCGACCCCTCTACGAGAAGCTTCGCCAGGTCGTCGAAGACACGGGCTATCGGAGCGTCAACGAGTTCGTGGTGCAGGTGCTTCGGGATCTCATGTCGAACCGCGCGTCCGACGCTCCCGCGGCACTCTCCGCGGAGGAGGTTCGCCTCATTCGGCAGCGGCTTCACAATCTGGGCTATCTCGACTAACCACGGAGGTGTGTTCATGTCGGAAGGGTTCGTGTTGTGGTTCACTGGGTTGTCCGCGTCCGGGAAGACGACGCTGGCGAAGGCGATCGAGAAGGAGCTGACCGCCCTGAGGGTCCGAAACGTCCAGCGGCTCGACGGCGACATTGTGCGCCAGGATCTCACGAGGGACCTCGGGTTCTCGAAGGAGGATCGGGACGAGAACATACGCCGCATCACGTTCGTCGCCGAGCTCCTGTCGAACAACGGCGTGGCGACGATGTGTTCGTTCATCTCGCCGTACCGCAACGCCCGCGCCAATGCCCGCGCGCGGTGCCGCAACTTCATTGAGGTCTACACGGACTGCACGATGGAGACCCTCGTCGCCCGCGACCCGAAAGGGCTGTACAAGAAGGCCCTCGCCGGCGAGATCACCGGATTCACCGGCGTCAACGACCCCTACGAGCCCCCGGAGGCTCCGGAGATCGTCGTTCACACCGACCGGGAATCGATCGAGGAGTCGACCCACAAGATCCTCTCCTATCTCGAATCCCATGGCCTGATCGGGGAGACGCACGCGCCACGATCGCTTCATGCAGCTCCGAGTGACCTCGTGAGCCGCATCCCGGCCCATCCGGAGAACCTGCCGAAGCCGAACGGACCCAAGGTGACGTTGTCCGATGCGCTGCTCTGCGAACTCGATGCCATCGGGTGCGGCCTCTATTCGCCGCTCACCGGGTTCATGACCGAAGCGCAGTACGATCGCGTCGTCGAGGCGATGCGACTGCCCGACGGCACGGTCTGGGCCATTCCGATCGTACTGCCCGTGCCGGAGACCTCCCTCGAGCGGATCGACCACGGCATGGTGCTGACGCTCTACGGAGAGGACGGCGAAGCCTACGGGCTGCTTGAGGTGAAGGACGCGTTCGTTCGTGACCTCCGGAAGGAGGCGTCGGCCGTGTACGGCACGACCGATCCGAACCATCCCGGCGTCGCGCGCCTGCTGGCGGAGTCAAAGACGGTCCTGGGCGGAGACATCTACCTCCTGAAGCGGGCCCCGATCGCTCAACAGGCTCACCACATGGACCCCGCCGAGACGCGTCAAGCGTTCGCGGACAGAGGCTGGAAGACGGTCGTCGCCTTCCAGACGCGCAACCCGATCCACCGAGCACACGAGTATCTCCAGAAATGCGCCCTCGAGTCGGTCGACGGCCTGTTCATCAACCCGCTCGTCGGCGAGACCAAAGAAGGCGACATCCCGGCGGAGGTTCGCATGCGATGCTACGAGGAGCTTCTGCGCGGGTACTATCCGGCCGACCGAACCCTGCTCAGCACGTTCCCAATTCCGATGCGCTACGCCGGACCTCGAGAGGCCATCCACCACGCGATCTGCCGCCGCAACTACGGGTGCACGCACATCATCATCGGGCGTGACCACGCCGGAGTCGGCAAGTACTACGGAACCTACGCCGCACAGGAGATCTTCGACCGCTTCACGCCAAGCGAGATCGGCATCGTCCCGCTTCGGTTCGAACACTCGTTCTACTGCACGAAATGCGGCCAGATGGCGAGCAAGAAGACCTGCCCCCACGGAGAGGACGCTCACCTGATGCTCTCCGGAACGAAGGTGCGCGAGCTGCTCAGCGCGGGGAAGGAGCTCCCGGCGGAGTTCACCCGCCCGGAGGTCGCCGACGTGCTCCGAGAAGCGTACCGCGGCGAATAGGAGGACACCGTAGACCGGCTGGCGGTCATCGGCCTGGATTGCGCGCCGACCCGCACCTGGTCTTCGATGAGATCCAAGAGGAGATGCCGAACGTCCGCTCGCTTCTGGCGCGCGGCGTTCGGCAAATCCGTCTTCGTTCTCCCGCCGATCACGATTCCAGCGGGGATGTCGAAGGGCTCCGGCCCCTTGAACAAGACGAGTCGCTACGCCGCATCTACCAGATGACAAGCGGGTCGGCGCGGCGCGCCATCTGCCACGACGAAGCCGTGGCAGTTCCTCATGATGGTCGACATGGGCCCCGATCGAATCCATCACGGGTTCTGGGCGAGCCGCGGCAAGACACACCCCAACCACCGACGAAAGCGGGCGACCGGGAACCCGGTCTGAGTGGCTGATCGGGAGAGGTGACCTCACGGTGACGGAGTATCCGCCGACGTCGATCGACGAGCTCATCCGGGCGGGGGCCGTCGACCGGCACCGACGCGGGCGTGGGGCAGCGGGGGCCACTACGGCCGGGTTTTCTTCAACGTCATCGGCCGGGAGCCGGATGGCTGCCTCGACCCTTCCCGTCTGGACGGCTCCCGCGACGAGCTCGCGGAGGATCTCGGACGCATGGTGCCCGAATGCCATCGTGGCCACGCCGCGGAGGCCGCCGCCCCTTCGACGCTCGATCCGACGGTCCGCGGCATCGCCCCCGACCTCATGACGTTCCTTGGGGGCTTCGCCGATCGCTCCATCGGTTCGGTCGGCCGTCGCGCCCTGTGGATCCCGGAGAACGACACCGGGCTCGACGAGGCGAACCCACGCCGCGAGGGGCTCCGGCTCTGGTCGCCGGCAGCTCACCCGGATCGGCAAACACGGTCGATCACCGAGGTCTTCGGCATGATTCTCGAGCATTTCGACCTCCCCAAGACGATGCCCGGAGCGCCGGGCAACGCGCCCCCAGTCGGCCAGGGTCTCCTTCCTCCTCCCTGTCAAGGAGACACCCCCCTCCCCCACCTCCCAGAGGGACCCCCCGCTCCCCACCTCCCCCTCCCTCGGGGACACCCCCTCCTTTCCTCCCCCTTCCAGGGTGACACCCCCTCCTTTCCTCCCCCTTCCAGGGGGAGGTAGGGTGGGGGTGACGGAAGAAAAGGCTGGGTAAGGGCACATCTCCCCCCTCGCAGGGGGGAAGAAAGGGGGGAGCCGAAGCCGCCGCCCTTTCGCGTTCCCCACGCAGTGGCCTATAATGGCGCGCGTCCCACGCGGGACCGGGCGGCCGATCGAGAAACCGTGGTGCGTCGAACGGGAGGAGAAGATGAAATCTCAAGAAGTCGAACTGATTGACTACCTCCGGGTCCTGTGGCGTCAGAAGTGGGTGATCCTCCTAACCTTCGTCGCGGCCGTCGCGGCAGCGTACAGCGTGTCGCGCGCCATCGCCCCCACCTATCAAACCCGAACGAGCCTCCTCCTTTTGCCCCCGTTATCGAGCCAGCTGGAAGCGGAGGCCGTCGGCAGCCGCTTGGCGCCGGAGGCCTACCAGGAGCTCGCGGTCTCGACGAGCATCCTCCAGATGGTTGCCGAGAGAGTGGACTCGCTGGGATCCACAAAGCTCGCGGCCTTGAGAGGACGGTTCTCCGTAACGGTCAAGCGCCTCAGCGGCGCGGGCGAGCTTCTCCTGACGGCCACCGTCCGAGGCACCAACCCGGACCAGTTGCCGGTCATCGCCGAAGCCTGGACAGCGGCGTTCGCGGAGACATACGGTGAGTTCTTCCAGGACCGGATCGCCCGATCCTACAGCTACGTCAGCGAAAACTACGCCAAGACGGAAACGGAGCTCTCGCTCCTGATCTCCGAGCGCACGACGCTCCTGCTCGAACACCCGATCGACCTGTTGCAGGCCGAGCTCGCCTCGCTTCTGGAGTCGATGATCCTGAACCAACAGCTTCTCGACACGGTCCGCCTCGAGCGCGACATCGCTGCGGTTCGACTTGCAGCGCTCGTCGATGAGCTCGAGCTCCAGCCGCTTGCCCACGTGCTCCACAGCTCGATTCCTCTCGACTCCCTCATCGCCGCAGCGGCCTCGGGGCTCGCAACCCGGGACATCGAGACCCTCGCCGGCATCCGGACGGAGAGCGAAGAACTGAACACAACGTACGAGAACCTCAACGCCCAGATCTCTTCGGAGCGAGCGACCCTCCGCGCACTCGAGGAGGAGATCGCACTTCGTGAGCGGGAAGCGCTTCGCCTTCGCCGTGCGGTTGGCGACAAGCAAACCGAAGTGACGGACGTGGGAGCCAAACTGGAGAACTCCAACCGACAGATCGGGCTCCTCACCGCCGCCCACGGAAAGCTCGCAGCCAGCCTGCAGGATGCGAAGATCGCGCTCGCCGAGACCCCCGAGCCAATCCGGGTTATCGACGAAGCGCTGGTCCCCCTCTCGCCGCTCGCGTCAAAGACAGCGACGAACATCGCGGTCGCCGGGTTCCTCGGCTTGATCGTGGGGACGCTGTTCGCGTTTCTCACCGACTATCTGACGCGGGCGCGGCAGGAAGAGAGGCGCGAAGGGCTGGCTCCGAGCAGCTTAGATCAGCTTGGACGCGAGCAGACCGACCAAGAGCCCGAGCCCGGCGGCGAGGAGGATTGGGAGGTATCGGAGAAGTCGTAAGGGCATGGCCGGCATGATGCCCGTCTCGCGATGGAGAATCCATTGAAGCGACGTGCATGCTTCGTGGATGTGTCTCCTCTGCGGACGGGAAGGCGTGCTACAACCCCCTGACCGCAAGAACGCCGAGGAAATAGCCGAGCACGCTCGCCACCGCAAGGGGCCAGATTCGATACGCGATTCGCTGTGCCATCGTGATGGCAGCATCGCCGAAACGGGGCTCGGCGGCGACTGCGTCTGTGCCCTACGTCACGGACACTCGGCCGCGAAGCACAAGACGCGTGTCCTATCCCCTCTCCACAGGGGTGGAATCGGAAGGCACGTGGCGTCGGGGACAAGCCCCGACGTTAGGGGCGGGGGACGATCACGACCTCTTCGCGCAGCTCGACCCCGTGCGTCGTCAGGACGCGCTCCTTCATCCGGGCGATGAGTTCGAGGACCTCCCCGGCGTTGTCGGTTCCTTCGTTCAAGATGACGTTCGCGTGGATCGTCGACACCATCGCGTCGCCGATGCGGAGTCCCTTGCAGCCGGCGCGATCGAGAAGCTGCCCTGCAGTCGGGCCTTCCACCGGGTTGCGAAAAATGCACCCTGCCGACGCGCCGACCGGCAGCTTGCGAACCCTCTCCGCGATGTGCGACCGTGCACGCGCCACGCACGCCGCCGGATCGGCGGGGGCAAGTTCGAACGTCGCTTCGACGATGACACCCGAGACCTCGCCAGTGAGGAGCCTGCTCGTGCGGTAGCCAAGGCGAAGCGCCTCCGCGGGCAGGGTGAGTACCCCGTCCGGATCCAGCACGTCGACCGACGCGAGGATTCCGGCGATCGCCGCGCCGTGGGCCCCGGCGTTCATCGCCACCGCGCCGCCGACCGATCCCGGGATACCGCACGCCCACTCGAGCCCCGCGAGTCCGGATCGCGCCGCCCACCAGGCGACTTCAGGCAGCCGCTCCCCCGCCGCGACGCGCACGCGAGCGCCTTCGACCCAACGACCGCGCAGCCCCCCGGTGCGCAGGACAAGCCCTTCGTACCCGGCGTCGGAGAAGATCATGTTGCTCCCCGCGCCGAGGACGATGAACGAACGACCCGCCCCCTGCGCCCATCGCAGAAGCCCCGCAACCTCCTCCAGATCGATCGGGTCGGCGAGGAACGCCGCCGGCCCTCCGACGCGGAGGGACGTATGGGGCCACAGCGGGACCCGAGAAACGAGAGACTCTTCAGGCCGCCTCGCGCCCATGATGCCGGTCCCTACGAACCGCCGCACTCCGATCCGCAACGGCCGATTTCAGCCGCCGCAACCGCAGTCCGGCTCCTCGATGACCGCAACCTGGAGCGTCGCCGCGCTCTGCGCACCGCGGCTGTCCGTCACCGTGACCTCGATCGTGTACTGCCCGACCTCGAAGAAGGTGTGCCATGCCGATGAGGAGGCCGTCACCTGCGGGTCGCTCCCCGGAAAGACCCATCGATAAAGGACGATCTCCCCATCCGGGTCGACCGACCGGTGCGCGAAGTACGCGATGCTCCGCCCTACGACGACATCGGCCACCGGCTGAATCGCCGCGGTCGGCGGGAGGTTCGCCGGCAGCTCGACGACCTCGGCGTAGGTGACGTACCGTGGATCGAATCGCAGGGCGATCCCTTCGGAAACAGCGACAATCCCGAGGGTCGTCTGCCGGCGAAGTGCCGAGCGAAGCGGCTCGACGGGAACCCACATCAGCTCGTTCATCCAGGCAAGCCCGACGAGCACCCAGACACGCTCCCCGGAGCGCACGATCACGGTGGCGTAGCCGGCGCGTTCGAGCGTCCCCGCGGTGTAGGCGGCGAAGTCAAGCGCGTCCCATCCGCCCTGGCCGAGCATCCGCTGCGATCCGGTATCGGGGGCGTTCAACACGCGCCGAAGCGTCTGCAAGCCCTCCTCGAGCGCCGTCCGTTGGGCGGCGGGGTAGCCCGCCTCGTCCGGCTGCTCGACGCACGGCATCTCCCCTTCCGTAGCCCAGGCCGCGCCGCCGCCGAGAAGCAGGGCGACGAAACCGGCGATCAGGAAACTCCTCATCATCGGCACCTCCGTATGGCGGACATCATATCCCAATCTTCTCCGCGAAGGGGACGAAGAACGCCTGGGCACGGCACCCCACCGGAGAGAAAAAGAAGGGCCCTGGCAAAAGGCCAGGGCCCTTGTCATTCGGTCTCGGTGAACCTGCTACCAGGTGACCTCGAAGCCGAATCCGAGTTCGCTCAACGCCCCCGCGTCCACATCGAGCGCGAGGGACATCTTGAACTTGAACTGCGACGCCAACGTGATCCCCATGTTCGCCTTGAACAGCGAGATGTCGAACAGCGTCGTCGCCGTGTCCTTGAAGAAGACCGCGACGTCGAACGAGAACGGGCCGCAGCAGCCATCGTCCGTCGTCTTGATCTGGTACGCCTCCCAGTACTCGGTCCCTACGAGGATGCCAGGCTTCGGCGCGGGACCCCAGTACGTGATGCCGACGAACGAGACGCCGTCGATGTCGCAGGCGATCTGGATTCCGTCGATCACGAAGTCGGAGATCAGAAGCGGCGCGTTCACCCCACCCGAGGACACGAAACGCGCAAAGATGTCGAAGTCGCACCCGACGACGCCGAGGTTGATCTTCGGCGAGAGGGTCACGGTCTTCGTCTGCGTCTCAAACTTGACGCACGCATCGAGCGTCAGCCACGGGATGTTCGCGATCGTGATCCCGGTCGTGCAGAACTGGACGTAGTTGAACCCGGTGCAGCCGAACACGACCTTGCTCGAGATCGTCGCGCAGCAGAACGGGAAGCCAAACGTCAGCTCGACGCCGTTGAAGTCGAAGTCGCAGCCGAGGCCGCTGCCGAGGATCAGCTTGCCGCCGATCGTGCAGATGCCGGCCGTGCCGGTCGCGGTGAGCGTCAGCTTGGTGACGCCCGGCGTGAGGATGAACTCAGCGCCGAACGTGACCCCGGCGATCGAGACGCTGGCCGTCGACGTCCACTTCGTGAACGCAGCCGGATCCGGCGTGAACTCGAGCTTCGAGCCGAGCGTGAACGCACCGAGAACGCCGGCCGCGCTGAAGTACTGGGTCTTCCAGATCGGCAGAACGCTCGTGTCAATGGCGGTGTACGACGTGAACGTCCAATCGCACACCTTGTAGTTGACGGTCAAGGCCGAGGTGATGACCGGCGGCCAAGCGAGTGGGGTGCCCGTGAACTTGATGAACGTGTCCCACTTGCCGCCCAGCGTCTGGCCAAAACCCACCAGGCCAATCCCGACGGCTAGAATCAGGCTAAGTACGAGAGCCTTTTTCATTGTTGACTAACCTCCTTACGCAGTCTTCCGTAATCGCTTGTTGACAAGAAGCGCGCTCTCTCCCTGAGAAAGAGCTCCGTACACGTCGGGCGACCACCTCCTCCGCTTGGGATTCGCCTCTCCACTAGATCTTGCGGCCATCATAGTCCTCGAAAATCCCAAAGTCAAGTGTTGTGCATCACGCTCGGAGCCAGATGGAGACGACGCCATCGCGTTGCGACGCAGGTCCAGAACCGACCCGCCACGCCCCCATGCTCACCCCCGACCGGCCCTCGCCCCCCTCCGCCTACAGGCCGAGCGTGGCGAGCGCCACGCCGATGATCCCGATCAGGAGCGCGGTCAGCGAGATGATGAAGTTCGCCTGCACGCGCTTCGCCAGCGACGAGGCATCCGAGCTGGATAGGTCGTCCATCCTCTTCGTCAGCTGCGCAACGCTCTGTTCGTTGCGAGCCACCCGCGACTCGAGCGCCGAGGAGGATGCAGACGTCCCGCCGCCCCGCAGCGCCTCGACGTCATCGGAAAGCTGAAAGATCAGGTTCTTGAGCACGTCGAGGTCCGCGGGCGTGACGCTCTCTGGGTTGTTCTGCATGTACTTGATCGCCCGCGCGATCATCGCCGCCGCCGAATACCGGTCAAGCGGCGCGTCGCCGTTGTACTTGCCCCCCGGAAGCCCGCTGATGATCCCCCGCGCGACGAGGTACTCCAGGTCCGCGTACGCCCAGTGGTCTCGCGGAACATCGGTGAACAGCCCGCCGGTGTCCGGCGGCTGCACGGTGCCGTTGCCCGTTTGTCCGACCGCCCACGCGGCGACGAACGCCACCAAGCAGAGCGCAAGCACCAAAACCCGTCTGATCCCTCTCATGGTCGAACCCCCTCCGCACTTCGGAATGGACCGAGTATAGGCGGCATGCCAGAAAGTGTCAATGGGACTGGCTCTCCGTCGCTTCGATCCGCCCGAGGAAGCTCCGCCGGTGGACGGCCGACGCCCCGAGCCGCCGGATCGACTCATAGTGCGCCGCCGTCCCATACCCTTTGTGTTTCGAGAACCCGTAGCCGGGGAAGCGTCTCGCGAGGCAGCCCAAGATCGCGTCCCGTCCGACCTTCGCGACGATCGATGCCGCAGCGATGTGGAGCGATCGGGCGTCGCCGTGAGGAAAGGAGAGCGCGCTCAGCCCAACGGCTTCTTCCTCGGGGAGGCTTAGCCCACAATCGAACAGCGCGGCAGCGAACCCCTGCCCGCCGACCCTCTGCCCGACCACCGTGCGGTAGGCGCGGCGAGCGGCCACGCGACAGGCATCGACGATTCCCAGCCGGTCGACCTCGGCCGCAGAGGCATACCCCACTCCACAGATCGCCGCCGGCGCGAGGCGCGCGCGGGCCGCGGAGCGGCCGCGGGGCGTCAGCCGCTTCGAATCATCGACCCCGGCAAGCGCGCGGAGGATCCCATCGCGCACCACGCCGGGAGCTGCGGCCGCCGCGAGGTCGATGTGCACACAGCCAACGGCAACAGGGCCGGCGAGCGCCCCCCGGCCCGCTTCGTCGAAGCCGACCAGACCGCCCGAAGGTCTCACCGGCGGCAGGTCGGGCGGCCGCGCGTCCCCCTTCCCGACCCACGAAGAGCGGTGGCCCGCGGCCAGCGCATCGAGGACGACCACATCGAAATCAAGCAGCTCCCGCGTCCGATCGCTCACCTCATCGCCTCCGCGCGCGATCATATCCCGAGGTTGTAGCGTCGCGTTCGGTGACGCTTTGTCCTCGACCTCAGCGAATGCGCCGCAGGCGGCGGAGGAAATACGGGCGCGCCTGGCGCACGTCTCCCTCCTTAACGACCTCGATCTTCTCGATCTTCGGCGAATGAACCGGATACGTCTTCTCGACGCCGATGCCGGAGGAGATCTTGCGCACGGTCAACATCTGCCGCGTTCCGCCTCCGCTTCGCTTGAGCACGATCCCTTCGAACACCTGGATCCGCTCTTTCGTGCCTTCGGTGATCCGCTCATGCACGCGGACGACATCGCCCGGCGCGAAGTCCCCCCGCTCCTTCAATCCCTCTTGTTCGATCGCGCGCAGCCTGTCGTCCATCGACTCCTCCTCGTCCACTTCACTCGTACCGGTCCCCGGCGAGGCGATCCAGGACGATCGCCGCCGCCGCGCGGACCGACAAATGGTTGAAGTCACTGTCTTTCATCACCGGAGGGAGGATCGCATCGCACGCGTCGATCAGCTCGTCCGCCATCCCCCAGCCGGTCCCAAACAGAATATAAACCGGACCCATGTCGGTTCTCAATCGCCGCCGAAGCTCGGCGAACAGGATCGGCGCCTTCGCCGTCGGCCGCGCCGACGTCGCAACGAGCAGCGGACGCGACCCCTCCGCCGCTTCGATCCATGCGAGGGTCTCCTCCAGGTCTTCAGACACCACGACATACTCCATCGCTTCGCCGCGGCGGCTTGCCTCGGCGATCCGCTCCGCTTCAGTCCAAAATCCCCGGATCCGCCAGGCAATCGCCTGCTGTGAGGGAAGCGGCGTCACAACGAAGTAGCGCGCCACTCCGTACGTCCGCGCCGAGCGGGCGATGTCATGCACGTCCATCGAGGTCGTCGAGGTGGCGACGATCTCCCCCCGCCGGTTTCGCATGGGAAAGTGCAGCAGACCGAGGTACAGGTTACCCATCTCGATCGAACTCCTCAAGATCGAGTCCGAGCAGGTCGGGGCGATGGCGCGCCGTCTTCTTCCACGCCTGCGCCTCGCGGTACGCCTCGATCCTCGCGTGGTCGCCCGACAAGAGGACCTCCGGCACCCCCTCGCCGCGGAAGACCGGCGGACGGGTGTACTGCGGCGGTCCGAGTCGCTTTGCCTCGCGGTAGAACGAGTCGCTCTCGACCGAGTCGAACCGGCCGACGACCCCAGGGGTCATCCGCGCCGTCGCCTCGACCAGGACCGCAGCCGCCGCCTCACCCCCGGTGAGCACGTAGTCGCCGATCGAGATCTCCTCATCGACATAGCGGACGACCCGCTCATCGACCCCTTCGTATCGGCCGCAAAGCAGGATCAGCCCATCAAGCACCGCCCACCGGATCGCATCTTGCTGACGGAACAGGCGCCCTTGCGACGAGAGGAGGATCGCCTTCGTCTTCGCGCCGCATTCCGACCGGATCGCCTCGAGCGCACGCACGAACGGCTCGACCTTCATCAC
>Ga0068714_10005036_pt1 | contig 14278 bp, 17 predicted proteins | sample MTBNYHSulfiMetaG_FD_62988 | JGI IMG/M metagenome (GOLD analysis project Ga0068714, IMG submission 62988) | Enrichment culture microbial communities from rom New York Harbor, USA that are MTBE-degrading - MTBE-NYH (New York Harbor Sulfidogenic)... | ecosystem: Environmental > Aquatic > Marine >... | reverse complement strand
TGGCGCCCCCGCCGGGATTCGAACCCGGGTCTCAAGAGGTCCGTTCCAAGGCGTCAATCGGCTTGGACTGACAGTCTTGAATGCTAGACCGTACTACACTACAGGGGCGTGATTGACTGCTGCAAATCCGATTTTCTATTAAACTCATCGGTTGAATACATTCATTTTACAGTAGATTCGTTTCAATGAGCTGATTGCTTTAGTACCTACAAGACGATAGTTGAATTTATGTCCAAATCTAATATTGCTGATATTTGTAAACGATGTGACAAACCTATAAACTAAATGAGCTTTATATTAAGATGGTCGGTGATAAGAAAGGACCATGGCATCATTACTATTGTTTAAAGGAGAACGGATGAGCCGGACAATCCTGAGGAGGAGTCTATTTTGCTTTGTATGGTAAGCTATTCTATGATGAAAGTGAGTCATTAATTTTAAGCGCAATCTAGGAATATAATCACGAGTCCAGTGTGAAGATGATTTGAATGACTAGCGAAAAGATTTAGTTCTTGCAGGAATGGTGGCTCGTAGGTATTAAGATGGAATTTATAGAATTCGTGGGACGAGAATTCATAGATGAAATACTTGTTGAAGCAGGAAACTTCGTAGTCATATCTTTCGAAGATGAACGACACGTGAAAATCCAAATTTCTGCTTGGGAGATAGATGGGGAGAAATTTGATTTATTCCTTGTTAAGGAAAATGATGTTTATGAGAATCGTTTTCGAGAGACAGGAGCTTATTTTTCAAAAAAGGGAATCAGTGAATTCGAGAATCAGTACGGTTTTGATCTCAAACATACACGTTGTCTAATTCTTTCGAATGTACGGGCAAAATCTAAGGACAAACTAATCAAGGTACATCTAATTCGCGTCAAACCTGAAGAGCTAACTGGAGTAAAATTTCCAATTGTCGATTTTAAACCAAAAGAAAGACGAGCAGAAAAGAATCTGAATTGGGAACATATTGGTTTATTCATCGTTCTCCTCGTTTGCATTGGTGTTATAGCTAGTGTACTTTATTTCATACACATCGTTTTTACTACAGTATTTTTAGCGATTATAGGAATTGTAATGACTATTACCAAGGAGAATGTTAGAAAATATCTTGGGGTTCAGTAAAACAGGATTCAAAAGGTGTTCATGATTCTCATGAATCCTGAAATTCCCGGCGGGGGCGCCATTTCTTCCTTTTGACACTTCTTACTGATTTTATTCAGCTAACACGAATAAGATAAGGGATTAGTGTAATCATAGACTCATGAAGACCTGTATTGAGATGCTCATCAGTCATAATATTTCCTGCAGAGAACCAGTATTGAAGACACTAGAAGAGATATCACCAGAGAAATTCACTGAGGATCTTCATGTAGGAAAAGCATCGATTCGGAATATGCTTGTCCATCTTGCAGATACAGAGAAGTACTGGATTTCTCTCTTGAGAGGAGCGAAGAGAAATCGCCTACACCCAGCAGACTTTGATAGCATCCAATCGATTAGAGAGATCTGGTGTGAGATAGAGGAGAAGACCTTGGATTATATTCGAGATCTCCCTGAAGAACATCTTCATCATGTCCGAAATGTTGTCTGGGGAGAGAGTACTGTAAGTTTCACCATTGGCAAGGCCCTAATTCATATGGCAACCCATGAGATCCATCATAGGGGCCTACTTATAGGACTGATGAGACAATTAGGACTTGAACCACCTGATGTCAATATGTTGTGATAGTATGACGGAATTCCTTGACGCGTGTTATGAAGCAATAAAGGTACAGGAGAAGTCCATTGCAGAGACCATCCAGGCAGTGGATGCAACCGGATTGTCCGAAATTCAGGATAAGCGGCGTATTATCCTAGTGGGAGCTGGAGACTCCTACGGAGTATCAGAATATGGAAAATGGACCTTTCTTGCAGCCGGACTGGAAGCATACTCACTCTCGCCAATCGACATCATGCACATCCCTTTGGATTCAGATTCCGTTGTCATCGGTATCACTGCCTCAGGTAGAAGTCTATCCACCTTGGATTCCCTTCAGAAGGCAAAGGCAGAGGGTGCCTCAGTCATCATTCTTACTGACAATCCTGAGGGAAGAGCAAGTGATGAGAGTTCAACTCGGTGGATCACTCATGCAGGTGTTGATTCATATAATGTGAGCCCAGCATCGCCTACTACCACAGCCATGGCATACCTTCTTGCAATCGCAGCGAAACTTGATAGCCCGATTAAAGGAAAACTTCAATATGACTTGAAACAGCTTACCAAGATAGGAGAACCTATGCTCAGGTGGGCCGAAGAGAAAGGGATAGCGATCTCAAAGGAACTCTCACTGAGACCCACTCTCTACCTGATCTCGGATGGCCCGAACTACGTTGCCGCAGAGATTGGAATGATGAAGTTCAATGAGTTTGGACTGATCAAGGGCTTTGCAGCACAACGAGAGGAATTCTGTCATCACCAAAATCTATCGATAAATGATGGAGATCAGACAATCCTGATCTCAGGAGAGAGACAGGTAGATGATGAGCGCTATATGCAGGTCCTGATCGAGGTTCTAAAGATGCAGACATATCATCTATATGGAGAGAAGAGCTTCAAGCTGAGAACCGCTCTTGCGCAGACCATACCAAATACCATTGCTCTTCAGATGGGAGCTCACCATTTTGTCCGAAGGTTCAGACCAGATATGGAATGGTTCAGGATGCCACATGCCAAGGCTTTCAAGATATATTGAGTTCCTACTGAGAGAGAAAGATGTATCAACGAGAGAAGAGCGTGAGTCTTTGTGACAGACCTGACGGACCTCCTGCAGAATACCAGTAATGTAGAGAAACAAAGTGAGACCGTCGAATATATTCATCACAATCAACAAGAGTTTGTTCGGGTCCTTGATACAGCCTTTGGTAAGAGAGATGAGAGAAGAGATTCAATCCTTGACCTTGTTGACCAGCTGAGTAGTCCATTGAAGATTCAGGTGATTGAGAGAGCAATCAATGATGATGATACTCGGATGAGGGTTCGGGGATTGCAGGCAGCATATAGATCACGGGTGGATTCATTCAACGAGAACATAGCGAATATTTTGGCAGATCAAAACGAGATATTTGAGGCCAGAAAATGGGCGCTCCACATTCTGGGGAGTACTGATCCAGACTGCTACAGTAACTATATCATGAGAATAGCCAGAAATAATGCTGAAGAAGTCTCCCTACGAAAGGAGGCGGTGTATGCTCTCACAAAGATTGTGAATGATAAGACTCTGGGCACAATATGCACTCTTCTTGGAGACCCTAATACAGAGATCAGGCAATCAGGAGCATGGGCACTCAGCAATATTGGATCCCCGGAGAGTACCATCTGTCTGCTTGCAGCCCTAGATGATAGTGATGAGCTTGTGAGGGACTGGGCAATTAGAGGACTACGAGACATGGATGATTCTCGAGCATTGCAGGGACTGGCGGATGCGGTACATGCTGCCTCGCCAAGAGAGCAGGTCAGGATGATTCGTCTGATTGTAGAAAAACGATCTGAGATAATCCTACGAACGATCGCAGAATTACTCTCATCGACGGATAGTGATGTCAGAAGAATTGCAGCCTGGGCGATGGGAGTTGCTCCTTATCCTCCTGCAGTGGCAAGTCTCAAAGAGCTCCTTGATGATAGTGATGAGGAGGTACGAGATTATGCCAAGATTGCCCTCATCAGAAGTGGAGGACTTGATCCTACGGATCTGAAGCTCTGAATGAGATCACATCATTCCCTGATACATTCCACCGTCGATCAGGAAGAGGGACCCATGGACATAGCTTGCCCGGGGACTAAGAAGAAAGGCACAGACGGGACCAAACTCTTCTGGTTTGCCGATACGCCCCAAGGGGATTTTTGTAATGATGGCTTCCTCAGCAGCCTGAGATGCCGAGAGGAGTTCTTTCACTCGTTCTGTCTGGATATATCCCGGACAGATTGCATTCAAGCGAATACCATCTGGTGCAAGCTCGCCTGCAAGGGTACGCATCATCCCAATCACTGCAGGACGGAGGGCGTTAGAGAGAAGGAGATTATCGATAGGTTGCTTGACGGAGATTGATGTACTATACAGGATAGATGGAGCATCGGATTTTCTAAGGAGTGAAAGTGATTCTCGAGTCAACCATACAGCGCTCATGAGCGTAAGTTCAAAGGCTTTTCTCCAGTCCTCGTCTATGAGTCTTGAAAAAGGGCCCGGTGGAGGGCCACCAGCATTTACAAAGAGACCATCCAGACGACCGAATTTTGTTGTGATGCTATCTAGAAGTTTCTGTACATCATCTTTCTTCGAGAGGTCTACTACATAGTATGAGGAGTTCTCTCCAAGAAGACTGGTTGCGTTTTTCAGGGATTCTTCATTGCGACTGCAGATAATCACTCTAGCCCCTTCATCAATCAGGGATTTGGCAACACTGAATCCTAGCCCCTTTGAGGCGGCTGTCACAAGAAAGACCCTATCTTTGATGTTGAGATCCATAGAGACTCTAATGAGAATACATGCAGATAAGGGACACGGCACCGGCTATGATGCAGGGCTACCGATTGACCGTTCTGTTCCAGCCCCGAATGTCACTTCAAGATGCAAGAATGCCGAGCTCAGACGCTGAAAGTCTGAGGGTATCTTGAAATCACCCACATTGAGTGATGATAATACACTCTCCACTCGCTTTACTGACAGACGTCTATTGTCCTTGGAGTTAAATGCGATGACTACTCGAGTGTCCTCAGAAGTGGGCACCGTGTATATTGACTGACACTTGATACCCTTGCCTGCCAATCCATGCTTGATCTTAGCCTCTAGATTATTCATTTGACTATCTACCACTCTTCTGTCATCATCGGACTACTAAAGCACCTGTATTAACCAAGTAATACTAAAGTTGGGCGCCAAATCAGACAAGATTCTCTCAAAACAACGGAGTGAACAAATTAATTCTTGCTTTTATCATTCGTTTGATAAGAAAAAATGGCTTGGAAAGGTAAGTTGAGAGTGAGATGGATGGATAGAGAAGGATATCGAAAGTATTTGACAGATAGGACGCAACCAATCCCTGAGGAAGAGATCATTAAAACTACAAAGATGGTTGAAAAGTTTGAGGAGTATCTAAAACAGTTTGGAAAGACCCTTCAAACAGCCTCTGGTAAAGAGGTCAACAATTTTACAAGAGTATTGATTGATGAAGGGTTGAACACCTATACCAGTCTTGTTGCTCTAAGTAGATATGGATATTTCAGTAAGAATATGGATCTCTATTTAGCAGTCCTTGAGCTCATTGACGGAGCAGAGGTGATGAATGTTCTCAATGAACGATTAGGAGAACATGTTGGTGAGGTGAAACGAGATAAGATATTACCAAAAGAGGAGCTACCGCCCCTTGGACTCCCATCATCAGAGAAAATCCCTGTGACTCGTCAAGTATTAGAAAAAATGAATAAAGTCCTGACTCCGGAGGAATGTAAAAAGGTACTCGCCGACGTTGCTCATGGACTCCCACGTGATTTCAGGAAAGGTGAACGAGAGAAGTACCTGAAGGCAGGAAGTATTGATGAATATCTACATCAAAAGAGAGCTAACGCGATTGCAGAGCTTGAGAGACATCGAGATGAGGGAACTCTCTTCTTCAATCAGTATATCACGGAGGAAGTTATCAATTTCGTAAAGGGTCGTCCTGATGTTCTCAGTGGTGAGCGAAGAGGAAACACCATCTATCATACAAAGATTCCGTACATGGTACAAGAGTATCTCGATGCAACGGATAGGAGGATGAAGCGGTACTATACCTGTCACTGTGCATGGGCAAGAGAATCGATCCTGAAAGGTGAAGAGGTATCTTCTGAATTCTGTTATTGTAGTGGTGGATTCACAAAGCAACCCTGGGAGGCAGCACTTGATCGGCCTCTTGAGGTCGAGCTGGTGAAGTCTGTCCTCAAGGGTGATGATGAGTGTAGTTTCATCATCCACCTTCCAGAGGACGTACCATGAACTTGACTAGTTATTTCACTGCCTTTGCAAAGGCACGACCGAACTCATATGCAGCCTTGAGTTCATCTTCAGTTGGAACCCATTTGACCGTGAACGGATCCATCACGACCTCCATCTTACCCTCTTCCATGGACTTCTGAATCTTCTTGACTGATCCACCACCCCATCCATAGGATCCGAAGGCTGCAGCCTTCTTTCCCTTTGGTTTGAGGACCTCAAAGTCAGAGAGAACTGGAGCCACAGTAGGAAGAATATCATTATGGAGCGTGGAACTTCCAACAAGGATTCCCTTCGCCTCCAGCAGGTCTGCCATGATATCGCTCCTATCACTGTGTGGTATCAATCGGAGCAGGGGAGTGAGTCCTTCGTGGTCAATACCTTCGGCGATTGCACGTGCTAACTTCGTCGTACTCTGCCACATCGTGTCCCAGGTAATAATGACCTTGTCAGATGTCCTCTCGCCCTTTGCCCATGCAAGGTATCTCATGACAATCTCAAGGGGATTCTCTCTCCATATGAGACCATGAGATGGGGCTATTATCTTGATGGGGAGTCCTAGTTTGACAACTTCCTCAATCTTTCGCTGGACCATAGAACTCAGGGGCCAGAGTATGTTTGCATAGTACTTCTCGGCCTCTCGCCAGAGGATATTCTGGTCCACCTCATCAGCAAAGCGTCGCTCTGTGGCATAGTGCTGTCCAAAGGCATCATTGGGCATGAGCAGTTCCTCCTCGACATAATAGGTGAACATCGACTCAGGCCAGTGTAGCATAGGAGCCTCATAGAACCTCAGGGTCTTCCCACCGAGGTCAATCTCATCACCTGTCTTGACCGTCTGAATATCCCATCCATCAGGATAGTGTTTCTTCAGTTCATCCACAGCTCTTGGAGTACAGACAAGCTTGGCATTCTTCATCCGATTCAGGACATCAGGAATGGCACCCGAGTGGTCCATCTCGGTGTGATTTGAGATCATGTAGTCAATCTTCTCAGGGTCAACAATCTCTGAGATTCTAGAGAACATCTCCTCAGAGAAGGTTCCAAGGACCGCATCCACAAGGGCAATCTTTTCGCCCATGACCAGGTATGCGTTGTAGGTTGTACCATGATGCGTAGTGTAACTATACCCGTGGAAATTACGGACATCATAGTCAATTGCACCGACCCAGTAAACATCTTTTACAACTTCGACCGCTCTCATCTTTCAAGCCTCATGATGTTAACAATAGTGTATTCGTTAATAAGTTAGATGGTTTCTAGATGGAAAGTATCTTGAACGGTTATGTATAGAGATAATAAAAATGGTCAGGATGGCTGGATTTAGAATGCGAACAAGTAAGAAATATGCTTTTTTCAAATAAATGCCTAAGTTTATTAGGGTCCTCGGGAATGAAACCATGCAGAAAGTGAGAATAGAATTAACAGTCTATCAATAAATGAAAACCAACCAGACCCTTTATTTTCTGGTTTTAGATTATCTGTTTTTCATAAATCACAGACTCAGTCTGGATGATATATTGTTCTCATGATAGCAGGATATTGAAAATGGAAGATATAGAGATCAATTCTAAGATTAACTACAAGAGAGACCGTGTGATGAGTGGGAATGAACCACATAGAATATTGCAGATGATACAAGAACAAGCTCTAGAAAAAGGAGACCAAAGATTGAATCTGGGTGATATTGTAATTCTATCAAATAAAAAGAGGTGAAAAAATGAGTACAAGATCTTATGACCACTGCACTTGTGGTCACAATCGTAAGAACCACACAAATTTTGATGGTGGATGTGATAAATGCAAGTGCCAAGTATTTCATAGAAGTATGCGTATGCAAGACATACTAGTTGGCTAGACTCAAACTAGTATTTTGACAGAGTGAATGAGACTATGCTCAATTCCATCTACGGAGTTGAGACCGTTCATTGATGAGCGTTGCTACGCAGATCGTTGGTTATTCATTTTTGAAAAAGGTGATGAGTATGGAAAATTCGGTTGGTATCAAAGGTAATCATGTTCGTCGAAAAAGAGTGTGTATGGGCTGTGGACAGGGTCTTTTCACACAAGATTATGCTCGAGGTGAATATACCTGTACTACGTGTGGTCTTGTTGCTTCAGAACGAAGTGCAGATCCAGGACCTGAATGGAGAGCATTCACCACTGAGGAGAAAAATGCAAGAGACAGAACTGGCGCACCTATGACGCTGACCATCGCCGATAAAGGAATCTCAACCATGATTGATTGGCGGAATAAGGATGCAAGTGGTAGGACCCTCACAAGCACCACTCGTGCTGCAATGTATAGAATGCGAAAGTGGCACATTAGAAGTAAACTCCATAGTTCACAGAATCGGAATCTATCTATTGCACTGAGTGAGATGCAGAGACTCTCCTCACAACTTGGAATACCATACGAAGTCCGAGAAACTGCAGCTTTGATCTATAGAAGGGCTCTGATGAAGAGAATTGTGAGAGGAAGAAGCATTGAATCTGTGGTTGCAGCATCGATCTATCTTGCCTGTCGGATTCATAGGATTCCAAGATCACTTTATGAGATTGGAACCGAGACTGAGGTGGATAGAAAAAAGATTGGCTATGCAGTTCGCTTGATCGTTTCCAAGATAGGAATTACAGTCCCTCTTCCATCTGCAAAGGATCTGATACCGAGATTGTCCGCTGATCTCAAACTTGATGGAAGAACCGTGAGAAAAGCTACTGAAATAATTCAACAGGCAAAGGATAAGTATGTGAGCATAGGAAAATCACCTGGTGGGATTGCAGGAGCTGCACTCTACATCGCGGGAATACTTGAAGAGGATAGACGGACCCAGAGAGAGATTGCTAGAGTATCACGAGTTACAGAGGTCACCATCCGAAATCGGTACAAGGAACTCGTTCGTTCCCTTGGAATCACATTCAGTATAGATTCGTAGTTTCGATGGTATTCAGTCTAAATTCACGTGAAATTGTTTTTTTGTAGTTAGTATGTAAGAAAAAGGGATGGGCGGAATAGCCATATTTGAACTAGCAAGTGATGGATCTACAGTAGACCAAATGTGTCCTTAGTCTAACATGCAGATTCGAGAATTGATTTCAAGGTTTGAAGATTATCTTTCACACCACTCTTTATAGCTCGAGAAGCCAGAAATTTCGGAAGTTTGAAGGGTAAACCATCCTCTTCAATCTCTGTTCTCAATGAAACTATAGTTGAATCCTTTTTCCCTTCAAATGAGTAGTGATAGATGAATGGAGTTGGACCTGATGTAGTTCGAATTGTTAGCTCGGTATTGGGTTGATTGTTTGAAATCTCTATTGTGTTTTCAGAACGTCCATCTGGTAATTGACGAATCATTTTGTATTTGGTACCAGTACTTGTTACACCGTCAGTGATTTTTGTAACACGCTTTACAGCTGAGTTCCATGCTGAAAGATTCTCACCATGAGATACAAAATTGAAAACACTGTCAATGGAGCACTTAATTGGGATATTAACTTCAAATTCAATCATTTAGATACACATCTAATTTAACTATTGTTAATATATTATATAAGCTCTTGGTTACCTGAAGATAAAAGAATTGAGTTTCTAAGTAGATGGTCGGGATAGCTTTTTTGATTCACTATCTTGGATTATTGTATTAGTCCATGAGTAATCCTTATAGGCAAAACGTTAGAGCAAAAGACGAAGCGGGGTGTAGCTCAATAGAGCTGCGTTTCGACGTACTCTGAGTAACTTGGCAGAGCTATGGACTGTAGAAGACGCGGCTTCGATGCGCGTCTGGAGATATCCATCGGCTGCCGGTTCAAATCCGGCCACCCCGACCATTTCTTTTTCCGTACCGATTCTATCTACTAGTTTCTAGTTGCATGATAGAACCGGCAACCGAACTGATCTATTTCTTGAGATGAGTGAACGTCAGCTGCAAGAAACTTCTGTGTTCTGTCCATCCTTAACCTGATGTCACCATCGCACTCTCGCGTTACTAAGAGGTTGGTCAAGGCATTGTCTGTGTTCATTCGGATTGTATCCCTCCTACAGTCCAGGCTTTTTTCTTCTGCATCGTATCTGGACTATCATCTCCAGTGGCAGTAAGGTCTTCCACAGTCTTTTCCACGGCTAGGTCATCATCACCCTGTTTAATCTCGTCACCAAAATCAAACAGACTTATTTGAGTAGAGTGAACAACCGCGGACTCTTGAGAGTTTGATAGGGAACTCTCATCTGAGAGTTGGGACTTCTGTGAAGATTTATTCCTCCGTGATTCAGGTCGTGAGCTTTGTGTCTTCTGAATGGCACTATCCCACTTACCTAGTCCTCTCACAGAGTGCAATGACTTTGTGAGTGTAATAAGGCGTCCAGCTATGTTGATGGATCCGTTCCTGTCAGCATTGGCCCTGTGGCCGCATGATGGACACTTGAAGTAGTTCTGCTCTGGTCGTACTCCCGTGGCTCTACATTTTCAACAAAAATCCATCGCCTAGATGGGGTTGCTTATAGGTGGGTACTTTTTGTGTCCAGATTACCCCCTTGTTAATCTAAGTGAGTTGGCATCCATTGAAAAAATATGATGAGATGATTAAGGAACGAAGAGATTTGTTGAAGGCTCATGATTATGGTGCATTTCCACCTGAAGATTGGTGGGAACCAGATCAAAGAAAAGGTGTTAGCCCACCTCCACTTGAGAAATCCTTCGATGAAAATGCAAAACTCATAGACCTTATCGACCCCAAGAATTTCAAAGTAGGTAAGATACCACTTATTGATGCTATAGCAAACCGTGCAAGTGAACGTTCATTCACTGACAAACCATTGACCCTTGAAGAGATATCATATCTTCTTTGGGCTACTCAAGGTGTTAAGGAAGTAGACAAGAACAAGGTATGGACGAGGCGGGTTGTACCATCAGGTGGTGGTCGTCAGCCCTATGAGACATACTTGTTAATTCAAAATGTTGATACTCTCAAGCGAGGAGTATACCGTTACCTACCAATTGAGCACAAATTGGTTCTAGTGACTGAATATCTGCCTAGTGCAGATGAACTAATGGACAAGGCGTGGTTTCAGAACTTCATTGGAAAGTCTGCAGTAGTTTTTGTGTGGGCTGCAACTCCCTATAAGACTGAGTGGAGGTATAGTCTTGTTTCATACAAGGATATCCTCATTGAGGCTGGTCATATCTGCCAGAACCTGTATCTTGCATGTGAGGGAATAGATGCAGGAACTTGTGCCATTGCCGCATACGAGCAGAAGGTAATGGATGAACTAATTCAGGTCGATGGTGAGAATGAGCTGACTATCTATATCGCACCAGTTGGTAAAATTAAAGCAAGATAGAGGATTGACAATGAAGTTCTATGTGAGAGAGATACAAAGTGATGACGACTGGGATTTCTTCTTTGACCTCAGTTTTAAGACCATGAAAGCAATGCGACAGTTTGTCTTGGATGATATACTGAAAAATAATCCAGATGTAGATGCTGATGATGATGCTGCATTATTGGAACTTCACAGAGAGGAAATAAATGACTACTTTGACTTCAGTGATTCTAAATCAAAGGTCTTCATTGCTGAACTAGACAATGGAGTGCGATGTGGGTATCTTTGGATGGGAAATAGAAACAGCAGAGATGCTTGGGATGTAGAGAATGAACAGTGGATTTACGATATTGTTGTAGACCCTAAATTTTATGGAAATGGTATTGGAAGACTTCTCCTAGAGCGAGCAGAGGAATTTTCTTCCAAATTGCAGCTTAATCTGGGACTATTTGTGCATGCAGACAATTCCCCGGCTATTGCACTGTACAAGAAATCCGGGTATTCTATCAAACAGATACCAGTTTCTAAGGTATTCAGAGTAAATTCGCAGGATATTCCTATTGGTAATGATTTCGTTTCTCGAGAGATGCAAGATGATGAATATGATACCGTAGTTAAGGCTGAGTTTGATCAATTCAAGGAAAAGGTAGCATTTTCAGTTGCTGTAGAAACGGATGTAGAGAAGAAATTACATCAGGAACATTTAAGGAAATACTTCAATGACGAAGAAAAGCATCAAAGATTCGTAGCCCTCACAAAAAATGAGGAGATTGTCGGTTCTGTTTGGGTTGGATCTTCTGGATTCAACAAGTTGATAGCAAAGATACATGAAGTTACTATAAACTTGGGTGATCAAAGTGACAAAATTGGCGATATTCTTGTTAATTTAGCTGAAAATTGGGCACGCGAAGAGAAATTCACTGGAATTTACATACTTCTTCATTCAGCTGATTCTCTACAAGTGGATTTCTTCAGAGAAAAAGAATACAAAGTACCTGGTTTCTTCATGGAAAAACGCTTGAAGTGATGGCTATTCGATGTTGATAAAATGCGCAAATTGAAAATCATATGAATGTATGTTATTTTTGGTGTAGTTTATAGATATTTTACAAAACATAGGGGTATGAGAGCTACTCGTATGGTCAAGATGTGGGATAGGAGATTGGCAGAATTTGTAGAAGTACCAGTTCAACGGACTCTTGATAATGACTTGGGATGTAAAGAATGTAGATATTTTGATGAAAAATCCCAAATTTGTCAAGGTATCGGTTCGATATTCTATCAAAAAAGGATTCCACATATTAATTTTGTACCTAGAAAAATTGAATGTGCGGTCAGGTTACCACCAGAATTGCTCACTTTTATCTAGATTATTGATGCTATTTGCGGAAGAAGGTCAGCAGCAAGAGCAATGCACAGGATAATGAATAGGATGGCTACAAGGACCGCGGCAGTGTCTGATACCCTCCATGTAGATTTTCGCAGATATGTTCGTGTCTGATGGTAACCAAATCCACGACCATCCATGGACATCGAGAGTGCTTCGACTCTGGACAGAGACGACACAAGCAGAGGAAAGAAGGTGTACTGAATTGTTCGAAAAATCTTCTTGAAACCTCCAACTTCCGGTTGAATGCCCCGAGACCTCTGTGCCTGGCGAACAACCTGATTCTCGGACTCAAAGAGAGGTAGAAATCTCAGTGCAATCACAAGAGCGAATGTATACCGGTAGGATAATCGCAGCTTTGTCAATGAATGGGCGAGCAGGGTTGGGTCAGTGACTGATACAAAAAGCATACTTGAGAGGATGATGAGTAAGAATCGAAATGCAATAGAAAGTCCTCTCTCTAATCCGTAATCGGTGACAGGAAGATAGGGACCAAAAGTATTGATCTGTGGGATAATGAATCCAAGGATTGTACCGTTCACTGAAATCAAGATTTGAAAGAAAAAGAGTACTACTGAGAAGATTATGATGAATTTAGTGCGTTTCCTTGATAATTTGAGGGGAACATGAGAGGATTTGAACAAGATTAGAAGAATTATCAAGAGAACAAGACCAAGTTTCCAACTCGGATAGATTATAATTCCTGTGAGAGTCACAATAAGTAAAAAGAGCTTGACAAGCGGATTGAATCGTGATGCATTGACTATCTTTTGCGGAAGAGCCACATTGTTCATCTATGTTTCCACTCCTATTATGTACTCATCATGACCTAGCTCGGTCAGTCTCTGAAGTACGGTCTCAGGCGTTCCATCGAGTAAGAGCGAACCATTTTCTATGAAGAGTATCCTGGTACAGTATTTCTTGGCAAAGCGTACATCATGTGTGACGATTAGGGCGGTCCCGCCGCTCTTGACAATACTATAGATTGTATCGAGAATAAACTGACGACCATCTCGGTCTTGTCCGATGAATGGTTCATCCAGTAGCAGGATTTCTGGCTTATGACCTGTGGTAGAAGTAATGTTGAGGCGCCTCTTCTGACCATGACTGAGAGAGAAGGGATTTCTCTCGCTCAGATGAAGAAGACCAGCAGTTTCTAGGAGATAGCGAGAGAATTTCTTGTGTTCTTCATCTGTCATCTCAAGGATGTCAGAAGTGAGTATCTGTTCTTTCCAGACGCTGCTCTCGAAGATTTGGTGATTGGGATTTTGGAAGACCATAGAGAGCTGTTTTGTAATGTCCTTTGGTTTTAATTCTGAGAGAGAAACTCCAGAGAGGGATATTCTTCCATTCTTAGGAGCAAGTAGACCTCCAAGAAGAGACAGCAGGGTCGTCTTTCCTGAACCATTCCCACCCATAAGCGCAATGATTTCTCCTGAGAAGATACTAAGATCTACTGTTTTGATTGTAGGAGTGGATTCATAGGAAAAATTAACCCCTTCAAGAGAGAGTAATGGCTCTTGACCTGTCAAGGTGTGAAGTTCAGAAGGAATAACAAAATCTT
>Ga0068714_10005035_pt1 | contig 14278 bp, 11 predicted proteins | sample MTBNYHSulfiMetaG_FD_62988 | JGI IMG/M metagenome (GOLD analysis project Ga0068714, IMG submission 62988) | Enrichment culture microbial communities from rom New York Harbor, USA that are MTBE-degrading - MTBE-NYH (New York Harbor Sulfidogenic)... | ecosystem: Environmental > Aquatic > Marine >... | reverse complement strand
CCCAATTGTGGTGGCTTAGGATTCAAAATGGAATTTGATCCTGATTTAGTGGTTCCCGATAAAAGTATATCAATTTTAGAAGGTGCTCTGGTACCCTGGGGGAATATTAAGGGTCGATACTTGTATCATATTTTATTCGGAGTGGCAAAACATTATGATTTTAACCTTACTACCCCGTTTGATAAATTAACCAGGGAACAACAGGATATTCTGTTTTATGGTTCCGGTAAAACCAAAATAACATTTGAGTATCATCAACAAGAGGATGATCATTCCTGGTTACACAAAAATGAGTTTGAGGGTGTGATTAACAATCTAAAAAGAAGATATCGGGAAAGTAAATCTGAATATATCCGCTCTGAAATTCAAAAATATATGACCGTTGACAATTGTCCGGTATGTAACGGTAAAAGACTTCGCCCGGAAAGTCTGATGGTGAAAATCGGTTATTATTCTATTGCCGATTTGGCGGATATGACCATTAAAGAAATAGTTCAATTTTTCCGGAATCTCAGCATTGACCAAAGAGAGGCGGAGATATCTAAACAGATTAGAAAAGAAATCATTAACCGGTTAAATTTTTTGATAAATGTTGGTTTGGATTATATTACCCTTTCCCGTGCTTCATCAACCCTGGCAGGAGGAGAGAATCAGAGAATCAGGCTGGCTACCCAAATTGGTTCCAGTTTAACCGGTGTCCTGTATATTCTGGATGAACCGTCTATTGGACTGCATCAACGGGATAATGAAAAACTTTTAAAGACTTTGATTCAGTTGAGAGACCAGGGAAATACAGTTATTGTTATAGAACATGATGAGGAAACTATCCGCTCCGCTGATTTCATTGTTGACCTTGGACCGGGAGCAGGGATCCATGGCGGTTATCTTGTGGCACAGGGGAATGAAAAAAATATCCTGCTGAATAAAAACTCCATAACCGGTCAATATTTAAGTAATAAACGTCAAATTCCCATTCCACAAAACAGAAGGAATGGAAATGGTAAAAATCTTAAGATTATTGGTGCCAGACAGTTTAATTTAAAAAACATTAATGTAACCATTCCTCTGGGAAAATTTAATTGTGTTACCGGAGTCTCCGGTTCGGGAAAAAGTACTTTAATTGAAGAGATATTATATAAATCTCTCATTAAGAATTTATATCATAGCCGCGTTAGGCCGGGTGAGCATGAACGTCTGGAGGGAATTGAGTATATTGATAAAGTCATTACCATTGACCAATCTCCCATAGGTAAAATGTCACGTTCCAATCCTGCTACCTATACGGGTTCTTTTACCCCCATCAGAGAATTATTTGCCAAAACCAGAGTTGCTAAAATGAGAGGATATCTTCCCGGAAGATTTAGCTTTAATGTTAAAGGCGGAAGATGTGAAGCCTGTCAGGGCGCCGGTATTGTCAAGATTGAAATGTTTTTTTTACCTGATATTTATATCCCCTGTGAGGTTTGCAAAGGAAAAAGGTTTAACCGGGACACACTGGAGATTAAATACAAGGATAAAAATATTGCCGAAATATTGGATATGACGGCAGAAGAAGCCGGTCAATTTTTTGAGAATATTCCTAAAATAAAAGGAAGTCTGCAATCTCTCATTGATGTAGGTCTGGGTTATATCAAATTAGGACAGCCTGCTACCACATTGTCAGGGGGAGAGGCACAAAGAATCAAGCTGGCAAAGGAATTAAGCAAAAGAAGTACCGGTAAAACATTATACCTTTTGGATGAACCCACTACGGGGTTACATTTTGATGATGTCAGGAAATTACTGGATGTACTAAATCGATTAGTTGACCAGGGGAATACCATCCTGGTTATTGAACACAATCTGGAAGTCATTAAGTCGGCTGACCATATTATTGACCTGGGTCCGGGTGGCGGTGACGAGGGTGGTCAAATCGTATTTACAGGTACACCGGAAGAAATTATAAAACACCCTCTCTCTTTTACCGGGCAATTTCTTAAAAAAGTAATAACCGTAATAACCCCAGAATGATATCAGAAATATAAAAGTCAGGGTATGCAATTTCAGGAGATTTTATGGATATTTCGGAAAAGGTTAAGCATTTACCACAACAAAGCGGTGTTTACCTCTTTAAGGATCAAACAGGCAGTATCATCTATATCGGTAAGGCAATTTCGTTAAGAGATCGAGTCAGCTCCTATTTTAGTAAATCTCATTCTCATTCAGCGAAAGAAATTAAAATGATTGACAGGATTTGTGATATAGAATATATTACCACCGCATCGGAAATGGAGGCACTGCTTTTAGAGAGTAATCTGGTTAAAACAAACAATCCCTACTTTAATATCCAGTTAAAAGATGATAAGAGTTATCCTTATATTCAAATTACCGGAGATCATCATTTTCCTGCAATTCACTTGATTAGAAAAAACAGAAAAACAAGGGAAAAGAAAGCACGTTATTATGGGCCTTTTATAGATGTGGTGATAACCAGAAAAGCAGTAAAAAAATTAAGGCAGATTTTTAAAATAAGAAATTGCAGCCAGAGAAAATTTTCTTCAGGCAAAGCATGTCTTGACTACCAGATCGGTTTGTGTTCTGCTCCATGTGCCGGTAAAATTGATTTAAATGATTATCAAAAAAATGTAAAGGAATGCTGCCTTCTATTGTCCGGACAACTCAATGTACTGTTAAAAGATTTAAAAGAGGAAATGAGAATTGCCTCCCAATTGATGTTTTATGAAAAAGCCGCAAAGATCCGGGATACTATCGCAATGATAGCAAAAGTTATTAGCCAGGAGAAAATCAGTAAATCTTATCAGAGAAAACTGGATGTCTATTTAAACGGAAAAATAAATGATGTTTCTCTTAAGAAAGCGCTTCGGCACTTGCAACACTATTTAGAATTAGAAGCAATTCCCTTTCATATTGAGGCTTTTGATATTTCTAATATCCATGGGCAGATATCAGTTGGATCAATGGTTGTATTTCAGTCGGGGATACCGGATAAAAAGAAATATCGTCATTTTAAAATAAAATATGTTGCAGGAATTAACGATTTTGCCATGATGAAAGAAGTGATATTCAGACGATTTCGGGATAATCATTTAAAAAATGAGCCTTTACCAGACCTGGTATTGTTGGATGGCGGGAAAGGGCAATTAAACGCTGCTGCTCAAGTATTACGGGAGCTGAATTTAAAGTTAAATCTTGTATCATTGGCTAAGAGAGAAGAAGAATTGTTCCAGCCCGGGAAAAAAGAACCGATTCTGCTGCCCAGGAATTCAGAAGCTTTTTTTCTCATACAGAGAATCAGGGATGAAGCCCATCGTTTTGCCATTAGCCATCATAAAAAACTACGCAGTAAATTAATAAAAAGTTCGGTGATTGATTTTATTCCTGGTATTGGAGAAAAAAGAAAAAAACAACTTCTATCAAAATTCAAAAGCATAGACCATATAAGAAATGCAGAAATCGGGGAATTAAAAGAAATACCGGGTATTGGTGAAAAAACCGCCTGTAGAATTAAGGATATTTTGGAGGTTAGATATGATTTTAAAGTATAATGATAAAACGCCGAGTATAGATGAAACATCTTTAGTCGTAGATAATGCTGCTGTTATTGGAGATGTTTATATTGGTCAATTCAGCAGCATATGGTTTTCTGCAGTCTTACGCGGAGATTTGGATTTTATTTCTATCGGTCACCATACCAGTGTTCAGGATGGTGTATTAATTCATGTGGCAGAAAAATTACCCACCAAAGTCGGAAATTATGTTACAATTGGACATGGAGCAATCTTGCATGGATGTACTGTTGAAGGGCATTCTCTTATTGGTTCCGGCGCCAATATTTTAGACGAGGTAGTGATAGGTAAAAACACAATTATCGCTGCCGGAACAGTTGTAACTCCAAAAACCGTTATTCCTGCTAACTCAATGGTTATGGGGATACCGGGAAAAGTAGTGAGACAAATTACCGAAAAAGAAATAATGATGTTAAAAGAACATGCTGACAGTTATGTTGAGCTATTGAAAAATTACAGAAATTAAAGGGGTATAGAGTGCATAAAAAATCAATTGCTGATTTGGCTTATGACATTCTCGAACAGAACCACCGACCCATGCACTATCGTAAGATTACCGAAGAGGTAATGAAAGTAAAGGAAATTAAAGCAGAAAATCCTCATCATGATGTCAATGCTTCTATGGGGGTGGACCAGAGATTTATAAGATATCAACGCGGAATATGGGGACTGGTTAAGTGGAAATACCGGGAAGCCCACTTACCTTACACTCTGACCTCTTATTGCCTGCGGAACGGAACTATTTTTTTGACCAGTTATTTGAAACCTTATTTTAGCTGGAGCCGTGATGATCGCAATATTGAAGTTATCTTTGTGGATATTGACGGAGATGAGATTAACGCGCTGGTTAATTATCGTAAGAAACTCATTTTCGGGTTAAAAGATTGGTTCCAGAAGAGCAAGCTGGATGTAAATGACACCCTTTATATTGGTTTGATTGAGGAGAATAAAAGAAAATATTTTATCATTGCCGAAAAAGACATCAGGTTGGATACTGAAAAAGATATTGGGGATACTATTTATCAGATTTTAAAAGAGGAAGGACAGCCACTGAGTTATTCCCAAATTTCTGCCGGTATTATCAAGCAGGATCCCGATCGTCGGGGGCTGTTTGACGATTATATCCAAAATACATTAAGAAATGACCAGCGATATGTAGAAATGGAAAAAGAACTCTGGGGATTATTTGAGTGGTTATGTAAATCAGAACAAATTTATCTGAATCTCTTGCATGCCGGCAATGTCAATGATTTTCAAACTTCCCTCAAACAATGCTTTGAATTTTTAGGCTACCAGGCTGAATGGTTAGACAATCATCAGCAGAGGCTACTGGTTGTACGAGCAGCACTGGATTATAAATCTTATTCCTTACTGGTTGCCGGATTACCAAAAGATTATACTATGAATATGGTCCGTGCAATTGACTGGCCAGGGATGAAGAAAATAAAAGAAAGTATAAATGCTGATTCAGTAACTCTATTCTCGGTAAAATTTCCCATTAAAGAATTAGTCGATAGGGCAAGTGAAGAGGGGGTTCAATTATACGAACTTTCTATATTGAATGATATTATTAAGGAGCATCAGCAGATACCTTTTTCATTGTCTGAATTACGTATCGCCTTTAGTTCCACTAATCATCCCAGGAATAATAGCGATAAATTAATGGAAATTAGAGATAAACAGTGGAACCAGTGGGCATTAATAAGAGAAATAATTCATGTTTTGCAAATAGCACAGGAAAAAAATGATTATATGGATATCAATCTACTCATCAAGGAATTAAGCGCTGCAGGTAAGTCTTATGACAAGGAAAGCACTGAACAGATGCAAATGAAAAAAATCATTGACCAATTAACCCAGGAACCATTCAAGCTGCTTGAATTATCTGGATCGGGTAATATTATATTGGCTTATCCCATTTCTGTTGCCAAAAAGAAAATGATTGATTTTTTTAAATTTATTATGAACAGGGAAGGTCATAACATAATTAGTAATGGGGAAATTAACGAATGATGAAAATAAGATGGTTGGGACATTCATGCTTTCTGATAACCAATGAACGGGGCATTAATATTTTAACAGATCCTTTTGATGAAACTCTGGGTTACCGCATGACCAAAGAAAAGATAAATATTATTACCATTAGCCATGAACATTATGATCATAACAATACCATGGGGATTAAGGGAAAACCGGTAGTCTTGAAAGGGCCGGTTAACAGGGATACACATAAGATAATTTTCAAAGGGATTTCTTCCTATCATGATAGTGTTTATGGGGAATACAGGGGAGAGAACACCATCTTTATGATTAAAACAGACCAGATGGTATTATGTCACCTGGGCGATTTGGGACACTTGTTGGATGATGAGCAACTAAAACAGATAAACCATGTTGATATTTTATTTATACCGGTAGGTGGCTATTTTACCATTAATCATTTACAGGCGGAACAGGTGATGAATCAGGTAAAAGCGAAAATTATTGTTCCTATGCATTACAAAACTGATGCGATTAAGTGGTCAATTGATCCGCTATCTGTATTTCTTGATGAAAAACAAAATATAAAAATGGTCAGTGACAATTATTTTGAGATAAACGCTTCAACCCTACCTGAAAAGACCAGCATCTATGTTTTGAACTATTAATTTGTTCATTTTTTTCATATTTTATAAAAAAAAATGAAAAAATACCTTATTTTTTTTCCAGTTTGTGTTTATAATATGACAGGCAAGATTATATGTATCGAGTATGTAGTATAAATACTGTGAGAATAATTGAAAGATAATAGTCGTTGGTATTTAGTATCTAGCTAAAATTAGTCTTACGTATAGCGTATATCGTATTACGTTAATACTGTGGGAATAAGAGAAAGTAAGGCAGTATCGAGTATGTAGTATGTAGCATAAATACTGTGAGAATAATTGAAAGATAATAGTCGTTAGTCGTTGGTATTTAGTATCTAGCTAAAATTAGTATTACGTATACCGTATATCGTATTACGTTAATACTGTGGGAATAAGAGAAAGTAAGGCAGTATCGAGTATGTAGTATGTAGTAAAATACTGTAAGACTAAATGTTGGATTAAGGTTTATAGTTGTTCGATCAATAATGCCGGGATAAGAGTAAGCAAGAAAAAGGTTTTCAGATATCAGTTTTCAGTTAGCAGATTAAGAATTTTAAAATATCTGCAGTAATATTTCAAATTTTAGAGCTATAAAAATCTTTTACATTTTTAAATTATATTGAGACTGCATCTCATTAGTTCGGTAATAGTGATAATTTAAAAAAGATTTATGGGCTCTGAAAAGTGGAAATTCAGAAATTTTTATGATTTTGTATTTAACTAAAAACTATAAACTAAAAACCGCTTTTTCAAAACTATATACTATTTTAATCAGGGGAAATAAATGACAAAGTATATTTTTATTACCGGAGGAGTTGTTTCATCAATCGGTAAGGGCATTACCGCAGCATCAATCGGCAGGATATTGAAAAGCAGGGGATTGAGAGTATCCATTCAAAAACACGATCCCTACCTGAATGTTGATGCCGGAACTATGAGTCCCTTTCAGCACGGAGAAGCCTTTGTTACTGAAGACGGAGCCGAAACTGATTTAGACCTGGGACATTATGAAAGGTTTATTGATACTAATCTAACCAGGAATAATAGTGTTACAACAGGGAAAATATATAATACCGTGATTTCCAAAGAAAGGCATGGGGATTTTTTAGGGAAAACGGTTCAAATTATTCCTCATATTACTGATGAAATAAAAGCCAGTATAAAGCGATTAAACAAAGCAGGTCAGTCACCATTGGATGTGATTATTGTGGAAATAGGAGGAACAGTTGGTGATATTGAAGGGTTGCCTTTCCTGGAAGCAATCAGGCAATTCAGGAATGATATCGGAAAAGAAAATGTTTTATATGTACATGTATCATTTTTTCCTTATCTGAAGGCTGCAAAAGAGATTAAATCTAAACCTACACAGCATAGTATCAAGGAATTGCGGGGAATTGGGATTCAACCGGATTTACTGATTTGCCGTTCTCAATCAAGATTAACAGAAACGGTAAAAGATAAAATATCTTTGTTCTGTGATATTCCCAAAGACGGTATCATTGAAATCGGGGACGTGGATTCTATCTATGAGGTTCCAATTGTGCTGGAAGAACAGAAATTAGGCGATTTAATTGTTAAGACGTTGAAATTACCCGATAAAAAGCCTGATTTACAGCAGTGGCGGGAAATGGTCTACCGCCTGTACCATCCGGAGAAACAAATTAATATCGGAGTTATCGGAAAATACATTCGTTTAAAAGATGCTTATATGAGCATAAATGAAGCACTTATCCACGCCGGGATACATCATAGATGTAATATTAAAGTTAAAAGAATCGATTCAGATTTCCTGCTGAAAAATGATGTCAAAAAAATATTAAAAGATATTCATGGTATTCTCATCCCGGGTGGTTTTGGAATAAGAGGGATTGAGGGTAAGATTCAGGCAATTCAATACGCACGAGAGTATAAGATACCATTTATGGGTATATGTTTGGGTATGCAATGTGCCCTGATAGAATTTGCCCGCCACCAGCTTGGCTTATCAAAAGCCAATAGTATGGAATTTGACCTTGAAACTCCTCATTCTATTTTTATATTAATGGAAAAACAGAAAAAAACTACCGACAAAGGCGGAACCATGCGGCTGGGCAACTTTGATTGTCACTTAAAGAAGGATACTCTGGTCTACCAAGTATATAAAAAAGAATTGGTCAGGGAAAGACATCGCCACCGCTATGAGTTCAACAATGATTTTTTGTCAAAATTCCAGCAAGGTGGTATAATATTTAGCGGGATTAATTTAGAAAATAATTTAATGGAAATATTTGAGCTAAAAAATCATCCCTGGTTTATCGGAATGCAATTTCATCCTGAGTTTAAATCCAGACCGAATAGTCCTCATCCTGTATTTATAAGCTTTATCGAGGCAGCTATAAAAAAGGCACATGATTCTGAAAAGTGTTTATAGAAAAAATTGTTGGAGTAATAGATGGATGCTGTGATTCTGGCAGGCGGAAAAGATACCAGCTCATTGGAAAACAAACACAAACTGAACAATAAATCTTTGCTGATGATTAATGATATCCCGATGATTGAATATGTTGTTGATGCGCTGAATCAGGCACAGGAAGTCCAAAATATTGTGGTGGTAGGGCCACAATTAGATCTGGCAGTCCATATTGAGAAAAAAGTCAATAAAATACTTGAATCAACCGATTCAATTATTGAAAATATAAATATTGGCATCGATTATTTCAATCATAACCATAAAATCATACTTTTGACTTCGGACATCCCCTTGATTACCGGTGAAATGATTGATGACTTTATTAAAAAATGCCGTGAACATGAGGCATTTTTATTTTATCCTTTTATTCCAAAAGAAATAATTTTGAAAAAATATCCCACGACAATCCGTTCTTATGCCATTTTAAAAGAAGGTACTTTCTGTGGCGGGAATATGGTTATAATATCCAGGCCAATATTTGACAAGAATAAATTGCTATTAAATGAAGTTTATCAAAAGCGCAAAGATATTAAGAAATATATCACCTTATTGGGTATGAAATTTGTTGTAAAATATTTATTTAAGTGTCTTACTATTAAAGAGATTGAAGACAGAGCAGCTGAAATAGTAGGTTTTCCGGTCAAGGGAATCATGATAGGTAATCCGGAAATGATGATTGACCTTGATAAATTAGGTGACTATGAATTAATTTTGCAGATATTAAATTCAAAACTCCCATGATTATCCCTCTGATTTATTGATAAATATAAAAAATCTGTTAAACCTATTGTTTTTTTTAAGGGAAGTGATATAATTTAGATATAATAATAACTCCAGGGTTATTCTTCATGAATTTTGTCCCACTATATTTCTTAGCAAATATAATTTTGTTTATTGATATTTGACTTTTATTGAATAAATTTGGACCACTTTCATTATTTATTTTATAGTATCGGAATCGGAATATCTAAAAATATCGATGGTAAAAGATAAATTTTTGTTCTATCAAGGAATGGATTATAGCAGGATATATAGAAAAAATATTTTATTAAACCTGGAAAAAAACAAAAAGCATTAGAAAGAAATTATTTCAATCCAATGGCTTTTATTTCTCATTTTAAATTACGAAAAGCTCGAGGGGGTTTTTATTTTGGAATTAAATGAATTAAAAGAAATGAAAATTAATGAATTATGTAAAATTGCTAACGAATATGAGATTAATAACTGTGCCCGCATGAAAAAGAGTGACTTGATTTTTAATATTTTAAAGGCGCAGACCGAGAAAAAAGGGTATATGTTTTCTGAAGGAATATTGGATATCATGAAAGAGGGATTTGGTTTTCTTCGGACAGGAGGTTATTTACCCAGCACCAATGATATCTATATTTCTCCATCACAGATTAAACGATTTAATTTAAGTAACGGGGATGTTGTTTCCGGGCAGGTCCGTTATCCCAAGGAAGGTGAACGCTATTTTGCTTTACTTAAAGTAGAGGCAGTTAATCACGAGGACCCGGAACTTTCCAAGGATCGGATTGATTTCGAAAATCTGACCCCGCTTTTTCCTGTTGAGAAATTCACCCTGGAAACCAAACCCTATGAATTATCTACCAGGGTAATTGACCTCTTTTCCCCCATTGGAAAAGGACAAAGAGGTCTCATTGTATCACCTCCCAAGGCAGGTAAAACAATGCTATTGGAGAAAATTGCCAATGGAATTACTGCAAATCATCCGGAAACAACCCTGATGATATTGCTGATTGATGAAAGGCCGGAAGAAGTTACCGGTATAAAACGTTCTGTAATTAATGCCGAAGTAATCAGTTCTACTTTTGACCAGCCTATCAATCATCATATCAAGGTTGCCGAGATTGTGCTGGAAAGAGCCAAGCGACTGGTTGAACTCAAGCATGATGTAGTTATTTTGCTGGACAGTATTACCAGGTTGGCCAGAGCCTACAATCTGAACATTCCCACCAGTGGTAAAACATTATCAGGAGGGTTGGATTCTACTGCACTTTATTATCCCAAGCGTTTTTTCGGGGCTGCACGAAATATTGAAGAAGGCGGTAGCTTGACCATACTGGCAACGGCACTGGTGGAAACCGGAAGCCGCATGGATGATGTTATTTTTGAAGAATTCAAAGGAACCGGTAATATGGAATTGCGTCTTGATCGTGAAATATCCGATAGCAGGATTTTCCCGGCGATTGATATCAAGCGTTCCGGTACCAGGAAAGAAGAGTTATTATTGGATGAGGAGCAATTAAGTAAGGCCTGGTTAATGAGACGCGCACTGTCCAATCAAACTACTATTGATGCCATAAGCTTACTGCTGAATAAATTGAAAAAGACTAAAAGCAATATTGATTTTTTAAATACTATCAAGGAAGAAAATAACACTCGCTAATCTATCTAAAGATATTTGAGTTTTATAAAATCTGAAATTATTCAATAAAAACCATTTTCAGAGCTATCTACTCCTAAAAAATTATATATTTTATTGAAAGATTTCCTTGAATAAGTTTAAGAACAATATTAACAATTTACCTTTGACGGTTAGAACCAGTTGTGATATAATTTTTTCGAAAATTCAGGGTATTATTAAGAATGAAGGTGAGCAAATTATGAAAAAAGAAATTCATCCCAAATATGGTAAAGCCACGGTTGTCTGCGCATGCGGAAATAGTTTCGAAACACAATCAACAAAAGAGAATATACATGTAGAAGTCTGTTCCGCCTGCCACCCTTTCTTTACCGGTAAACAGAAAATATTTGATTCTGCCGGAAGAGTGGAAAAGTTTAATCGAAGATATAATTTCGAGCAGGAATCCGATGAAACAGATGAAGGTCAGGATCAGGATCAAAAAGAAGAATAAGACAAGGGTTAAAGTAAAAATGAAAAAATAGTGTAAATCCATATACGGAATAAATAAAAAACAGGGCAAAAGCTCTGTTTTTTATTATCATTGGATATCAGGAAATTTCAAAAAATCAGATACTATAATGTAAAAATCCGATTTTAAAAAGAAATAAATTTGGACAGGATTGTCAAGAGAGTTTCTTCCCGGGACAACCCTTTCCAGATAACGGAGGGAACAGGATGCACGAAACCTGTGAAGGCGGCAGTATTGAAGTCATCTGTGGAAGCATGTTCAGCGGAAAAAGCGAAGAATTGATAAGAAGAGTAAGGCGTGTCCAGATTGCCAGGAAAAAAGTAGAGATATTCAAACCCTTGATTGATAACCGTTATCATATCCAATATATTTATTCCCACAACGGCAGCAAGGTAAAAGCTACCTGTATTGAACACCCCGGGGAAATTTTGAAACAGATTAAGCAGGATAGTGACGTAATTGCTATCGATGAAGCACAGTTTTTTGATAAAGAAATTATCGATGTCTGTCAGTCATTAGCCGATAAAGGTAAGCGGGTTATTATTGCCGGTCTTGATCAGGATTTTCGGGGAGAACCTTTTGGACCAATGCCTGAATTACTGGCAATTGCCGAATATGTAGACAAACTTCATGCTATATGCATGGTATGCGGAAAGCCTGCCACGCGTACCCAGCGGCTGGTAAATGGTAAACCGGCGGATTATCATGATCCAACCATCCTGATTGGTGCCAAAGAAAGCTACGAAGCCAGATGCCGCCACCATCATCAAGTAACAAATAAACGGAAAAACAATGCGGGAAATAAATAGGAACTATAATGAATATGAAAGTTCGACTGATAAACTATACTGAAAATCCCGAAAAAACGGTAGCCCAGTCAGCCAGACTTTGTTATTCTTCCCGGACTATCCAGGAAATAGCAGAGGGTACAGATGGAGAAAAACAGGAAAAACTAATCCAAAAAATAATTCGATTAGGACACTATTCTGTTTTAGAACATGTATGTTTTACTTTTGGTATAGAAAATATTTCCAGAGTTTGCTCACATCAATTGGTTCGACACCGTATTGCCTCTTTTTCTCAGAGAAGTCAGAGGTATGTAAAAGTTGGTAAAGAACAACAATATATTATTCCAAAAAAAATACTAAGTGACCGGTATCTATCATCAAAATTTAAGGAGCTCTCCACAAAAAACTATGATTTATACCAGGAAATGTTAGCCAAAGGTATACCTGCTGAGGATGCGCGTTATATTTTACCCCAGGCAACCAATACCAGTATTATTTTTACTGCTAATGCCCGGGAATTAATTCATTTTTTTAGATTAAGATGTTGTAATCGGGCACAGTGGGAAATCAGGGAAGTGGCGACTGAGATGTTACGGCTGGTAAAAAAAATAGCCCCTGCTATCTTTAAATCTGCCGGACCGCCCTGTGTGTCGGGTCCATGCCCTGAGGATGAAATGTCCTGCGGACATCCCTGGAAAAGGGAGAATAGCGGAATTGAGCAACAATGAATTAAGCAGTTATCATTACCGGGGCTGATCAAAAAAATGCCGGCAATTAAAAAAAAACAGATATAAAGGTGCTAAAAGAAACGGGATTACCAAAAATAATTGTAGATAGAATGGGAAAGTAGAGAAAAATATGTTTAAAGAATTACAAGAAATTGAAAAAGAATATCAGGATTTAAATCAAGATCTTTCTAACCCGAAAGTGATTGCTGACCAGGAACAATTTCAAAAATTAGCAAGGAGACACAGTGAAATTGCCAGGACTGTACAGCTCTATAGCAAATATAAAACAGTTGAAAAAGAAATAGAAGAGAATAACAAGTTAAAAAAAGGTGAAGATGATTCTGAGATGACAGAGATGATTGATGAAGAAATTACCCTGCTGATTGAGCAAAGAGAAAAGTTGAAAGAAGAATTAAAGGAATTATTATATCCCGAAGATCCCAGAAATAAGAAAAATATCATTGTGGAAATAAGAGCAGGAGCGGGTGGAGACGAAGCCGCACTCTTTGTCAGTGACCTGTTTCGTATGTACTCCCGCTTTGCAGAGAGAAAGCATTGGAAAGTTGAGATAATGAATTCTAATCCTACCGAAATTGGCGGTTTTAAGGAAATTATCTTTGGCATCTCCGGACAGGATGTCTTTGGTTTATTAAAACAGGAAAGCGGCGTTCACCGGGTTCAGCGGATTCCTGTGACTGAATCCGGAGGCAGAATCCACACTTCGACCATTACCGTTGCTATACTGCCGGAAGCTGAGGACGTTGAAATGGAGATTAACCCTAATGATTTAAAGATAGACCGTTTTCGGTCAACCGGTCCCGGTGGTCAAAGTGTGAACACTACAGACTCTGCGGTGAGGGTTACCCATCTCCCTACAGGTATGGTGGTAACCTGCCAGGATGAGAAATCACAGCATAAGAACAAAGATAAAGCATTAAAAGTATTAAGGGCACGCCTGCTGGATCGTTTACAGAGAGAGCAGGACCAGGAAATCGATCAGCAAAGAAAAAAGCAGGTGGGGACAGGTGACCGGAGCGAACGAATCAGGACCTATAATTTCCCTCAAAATCGGGTTACTGACCATCGGATTAATGTAAATTTTCATAATCTGGAAGAGATGCTTAGCGGCAACCTGGATGATTTGATTGCAGCTTTTAAAGAAAAGCAGTAAAGGTCTGTTTTTACGGTCAGAAAGAATATGGATAAAAAGAATAAGAGCATCG
>Ga0068714_10005031_pt1 | contig 14286 bp, 9 predicted proteins | sample MTBNYHSulfiMetaG_FD_62988 | JGI IMG/M metagenome (GOLD analysis project Ga0068714, IMG submission 62988) | Enrichment culture microbial communities from rom New York Harbor, USA that are MTBE-degrading - MTBE-NYH (New York Harbor Sulfidogenic)... | ecosystem: Environmental > Aquatic > Marine >... | reverse complement strand
TAGCCTGGGGTGCTCCTGTAAACCTTCTCCACCTGAGACACGGTCATCCCATAGAATGATTGCAGGTTTTCCCTGACATGCTCCGCAAGCAGTGGAGGAGGGTAGTACTGTCTAGCAAGATAATCCTGCACCGCCTGTTTTTCATAAGCCTTGCCCAGTGACTCCACCTCAAAAACCGACTCTTCGGGCCGCTCTCCCCAGGTCTCGATCCTGACATAATCAAGACCTGCCGCCTTGATGAGGCTTTTGACAGTGTTGCGCTCATCCGTGGCGATGCGTTCATACCTCTTGCGCCTCTCCTGGGAGGCGGCAGAGGTGACCAGGCCTGAAGCGGCAATGGACCTCTTTGCCGCCGCAAGGATGTCGGGATTGGTCACAAGATTAGCAGTCTCATCGTGGGTCTCGAAGAGGAGAATCTGGTTTCTCATCTCTGAGCCGTAGTAGATGGCATGCCTCTCGAATCGGTCGAGGCGACGGGGGGCAAGGACGAAACGAAGCGTGTTCCTCGGAAGCTGATCAAGGGAATTCCTCGATGTCTCTACGTCTGAGAACACCACCGCCAGATGGGTCTCTTTGAAGAGGTCCTGTTTCCATACGGAGACGACCTCTTCTCTTGCCTTCTCATCAGAGATGCGGGTGGCCTCTATTTCTACCTTAGCACTTTCGTTTTCCTCCAGATCAAAGAAGAACCGCCTTTCCCGCTCGTGGAAAAAAGACCCGTACGCCCGAAAGGCCTGAAGTGTGCTCTCGAAGTTGTTGGGATCTCCGCCGGGAGTGACCACATGCCTTACAATCTCTTCCCTGGTCAGTCCCTTTGCGCCGGGAACGAGGCTCGCCAGAAGAACCGCTGAGGCAAGAGGCGCGGCATAGGGTTGGGCCTTCAGGTCCTCGTGATTCCGTTGAGCACAGTTGATGAGGCTTCCCCCTGGATCAAGGTCCTGCAGTCGATTGGTGCAGCCCTTGTCGGTGAGTCTGCAGTGTCCGCCAGTAAGGATATAGGAACCGGCCGGACCTGCTTCGATCATGGAGGCCATGAGACCCAACGCGCCACGCGTGCCCTGAAACCCGCCTGCCCCACTCACCCTCTCAAAGACAAGTTCAATCAAATCGGGCAAAAAAGGGAAGGTCTTCTGGATCCTGGCGTGATAATCGTCCCTGATCTCGACGCCATGCAGTTTCCAGGCATTGATATAAGACTTGATCAAGTCGCCCGCAGCTTTCCTGTCGTAAGAATCGGCATTGGAAAACAGGCGATGGCGCACGATCGCCGCACGATCTTCCGGATTTCGAAACCGCATCTCCACGCGGGGCGAGATGCGTTTGAGGGTTGCGCCAGGCTCTACGGAACCATCATAAATGGCGGCGAATACCGTCACCTGACCACCACGATTGGCCTCCTCCGTGACCATCTGAAGGAATGTCAGATTCTGGCTCCTCTTGGCAGGGTCGGCGATGTTGGTCATGCCCCGTTCGAGTTCATCGAAAATGAGGATCAGATGCCTGCTTCCGAGGGCCATCCGAAACTCGTCAAGGGAAGGGGAGTGATCATGGCCCCATCCCGCATTGAGCTCTCTATCCACCACCGACCACAAGGAATCAAAGGGAAGATACTCATCGGTGAACTTTCTAATAATGACACAGGGCTCAATGGGGGGATTCCACTGGTGGCCCTTTTCGTTCATCCACTTGATCGCAGGCTCTCTGCTGACGAAGAGGTGATAGGCCGTGAGCAGAGCATGGGATTTGCCAAGCCCCTTCACGGCCTCTGCGAGGTAGAGACCATTGCCTTCAATCTCTCCTCCAGTAAACCTCGCGCAGAGCGCCCGAAGCATGACCTGAAGGTCTTCGGAGGGGTAAGTAAGATCAAAGAAGAGCCCAGGATCCCGTTCGATGCATTTCGGAGGCCCCGAACGGAGCCTTTCGAGATCAATGACCCCGCCCAACTGCCTGGCTGTTTTATACCTTTTTTTAAGCATGATTCGAGAATATATCAGATTTCTTGACTTGTCAAGAAAAATTCAATATTCACGCCGGGAGCGGGATTGTCGGGTGGGCTACCATAGTCCGACTCTAGTCAATTGCAATTCACCAAATTGTCCAGCCTCCATCAACATAGATGGTCTGGCCTGTGATGAAATCAGAGGCGGGAGAGGAACCGCATACTGCCACATCCGCTCCTGCATCTGCCAAGGCCCTGACCGCGACCTCACCGAGGCCACGGTTTCCGCCGGTAACCATCGCAACCTTTCCATGAAGGTTAAAGAGCTCAGTGCCCACATTCGCCTCCTCTACAATATCAGCGCGCGCTCTGCCGATGACAGTGCTAATCTCCTGTCTCTATGCATTCGATCTCGATTTTCGCACCCAGACCGAGCCCGCCCGCAGCAATAATGAAATGCTTCATGGCAGATCCCTTTCACTAGTCAATGAGACTAACGGTGGGTTTAGGATAACCAAGCGGCCAATCGTTGTCAAAAAGTCACAATTGAAAGAACGTCATCAAAGCCTCAAGCACATTCCATAGAAAGGAAGCGACGCCTGGCCTCATTGAAAACGAGGCTCTGTCCGGCTGGCCTGCGGACGCCGCTCCTGACGGAAGAACCTAAACGGGAACCGTGTTCATTTGGCGATCTCCACGAAATGTGCTTCCGTGAACCCCTGCAGCAACAGGAAGGAATGGATCCTGACGCGTATGAGCTCTGAAACCGGATCGTCCATAAAAACTTTGAGGTGCGGGTGCTTCTTCAGGAGTCTTTGCCGGACCACTTCCCTTTCAAGCTCCCCTTCAAGCCTTTCGAATACGCCCGATATGGTCATGGCCGTTACTTCGGAAAGTGGAGAGCCCTTGTGCTCTTCCCGGGTGTCGATGAGGAGGCTCACAGACGGATTCTCCGTAAGATTCTTGAATTTCCTGGTGCTTCTGTAGGTGACCATGTAGATTTCGCTGCACTCGTCATCGGTCGTGTAGGCCATCAGGGAGCAGTGAGGCTTTTCACCTGAAGCGGTCGCCAAAACGCAAACGTTTTTGCTTTTTGCAAGATTTTTCATCGCCTCTATCATTTCTGCTCCTCCTGTTTCCCCGATTGTAATTTCCTGTTTCCAATCATCCTCATCCCCCACCACATTCCCCTCCGGTGGGAAAGCCCGACATATACTACATACTTTCAGTGCCCTTCCCAATTGATTGGGGAGTGCACGTCTGATAGGGTGAGATAGCTCTTCCACAAAAACACTACCAGGAGTGCACCATGGAGAAGATAAGACTTGGAATCAGCGCATGCCTGCTGGGGCAGAATGTGAGGTACGACGGGGGGCACAAGCTTGATCGATATCTCACGGAGACGCTTGGTAAATTCGTGGAGTATGTTCCTGTCTGCCCGGAGGTGGAGTGCGGTCTCGGCGTTCCGCGTGAAGCCATGAGGCTCGTGGGCGATACGGAGTCGCCAAGGCTCGTCACGGTAAAAACAAAACAGGACCTGACCGAGCGGGTGATGACGTGGGCAAGAAGGCGGGTGAAGGAACTCGAAAAAGAAGGCTTGTGCGGTTTCGTCTTCAAGAGAGGCTCTCCCAGCAGCGGCATGGAAAGGGTAAAGGTCTACAATGAACGAGGCATGGCTGAAAAAAAGGGGAGGGGAATGTTCGCCGGGGCTTTCATGGATCATTTTCCTCTTATTCCAGTGGAGGAGGAAGGCCGACTTCACGATCCCAATCTGAGAGAGAACTTCATCGAGAGGATTTTCGCGCTCATGCGCTGGCGAGAAGTGGTGCAAGGGAAAAAAACCTTGGGTGCCCTAGTCGCTTTCCACACACAGCACAAGCTGCTGATTCTGTCTCACAGCGAGAAGCATTACCGCGCCCTGGGAAAACTGGTGGCGGATGGAAAAAAACTCCCTTTGATGGAAGTCTACAGGGGATATGAGACCCTGCTCATGGAAGCGCTGAAACTCACTACGACGATCAAGAAGAACGTGAATGTGCTCCAGCACATGATGGGGTATTTCAAAGAGCAGTTGACCAGGGACGAGAAACAGGAGCTGTTGGAAGTCCTGAAAGATTACCACAAGGGATTCATCCCCCTGATTGTCCCGGTCACCTTGATCAACCATTATGTTCGGAAGTACGAGGAAGGGTATCTGAGTCAGCAGGTCTACTTGAACCCTCACCCCATTGCCCTGCAATTGAGAAATCATGCGTGACCCCTCCGGCACGAGTTCTCACTTACTCAGGTTTTTTTTCAACTGCTTCTTCCAGGATGTCGTCGGCCTCCTCTTCCTCCCCTGGTTTGGGAGCGGGCGGCTCTTGGGATGAATCCTTTTGCGGTTTAAAACTCAACGCGGCATAAAACGGGAAATGATCGGAGCCGATGTGCTCCAGACGCCGCATTTCAATGAGTCTGAAATGGGCGGTATGAAAGATGTGGTCCAGCGGGAATCGAATCAGGAAATAGTCTGCATGGAAAGTGTTGAACATGCCCCTTCCGATCCTCGGGTCCAGCAAGCCGCTGATTTTTTGAAAAAGAGAGGTTGTGCGCGACCATGCCACGTCATTGAGGTCCCCCAGAACGATGAAGGGCAATCTCGACCGTTTTGCGGATTTGCCCGTGACGATCAACTCGGCATCCCTTTTGGCAGTGTCCTCGCTGTGGGTCGGCCCCGGCGGACGGGGATGCAGCCCGACCAATTGAAACACATGACCGCCGGGCAGTCGAATACCGGTGTGTATAGAAGGAACCATCGATTCAATGAGAAACTGAACGGAAGGGTTGACCAACGGGAACCTTGAATGGAGAATCATGCCATATGTATTTTCCAGTGGGTATTTCACCTGGTAGGGGTAGGAAGGGTCGAGCGCTTTCAATCTGTCCGTCCACCACTGATCGGTTTCCGTAGTCAGGATGATGTCGGGATTCACCTTTGCCAACACCTGCAAGTACTTCTCCGCTTGTCGATTGTGCATCAGCACATTGGCTGTGATGAACCGGATGACAACACCGCTCCCATCCTGGGCTGCACTCTCAACCTGCTCACCGGAGAGGGGCGTGTATGGAAACACTCGATAGGCCTGATACCCGACTGATAAGAGAAGTGTTGAAATCAAAACCGCCCGAGAGCGGCTCATTCGGATCCCCACAATCAACTGCAAACCAACCAGTACCATACCGAGAACCAAAATTTGGAATCGAGGGAAATCGAACCATCGAATCCACCAATCGCTCGATCGGATAAGGGGCAATACTGTTGAGACATCGACGATCAAAGCAGCAAATACCCAAGCATAACCGATACTTTTTCGAATGGTTTTGTCCTCCTGCGCAAAAAATGGAGAATGGTGGTCTCAGAACCGGCACCGATTTTCTGATTGCGATCCTGCTCAGACCTGCGATGAGATATTGATAACATAGAAATCAATCCCGTCAAAACCGGAGAGATCTTCTCACTGCCAGTTAGGCTTAATTCCGGCCTTGGTGGCAACCTCGGTGGAAAAGGACCTTTAAGATTTCCGAAATTGCCAACAGCCTGTTATAATGGATAATCAGTTAAGATGAAGCTACAATGAAGGAAGAGCCGGGCGGCAAGCACCGACCACTCCAGCCGGCCTCCGGAAGCGTAGCGCCCACCAGGAGTCAAGATGAACAACCAGGCGTACGTCGAGCCTGACTACAGGACACTGTTTGAGCAAACACCCAGCCTTTACATGGTCCTCGATCCAGACCTGCGGGTCGTCGCAGCGAGCGATGCCTACCTGCAGGCAACCCTGACCCGCCGCGAAGACATCATCGGCCGGCATGTCTTTGAGGTGTTTCCTGATAACCCCGAGGATCCTTCTGCAGACGATGCTGTACCCAAAGCTCTTGCCTCCTTCAATCGGGTGCTGCAAAGCCGCAAGCCGGATGTCCTAGGGTTGCAGAGGCACGATGTCCGCAGGCCGGAGTCCGAAGGCGGTGGGTTCGAGGTGCGTTACTGGAGCGCAGTAAATTCCCCGATCCTGAATCCCGACGGTTCTCTCGCCTATATCCTTCACCGGGTTGAGAACGTCACCGAATTCGTGCTGCTGAAACACCAGGGCATCGAGCAGGCCAACCTGACCGATGTGCTGCGGGACCGAGCCGTGCGAATGGAGGCAGATCTCTATTCCCGGTCACGCGAAATCGCCGAGTCAAGCCTGAAGCTCAAGCAGGCCAATGAGGAACTGGCCCGACTCTACGAGGACACCCGGCTGCAGGGTGAGGCGAAACTGCACCAGCAGATCTCAACTCTAACAGGGATCAACCGGATCGTTATGGCAGCCGTGAAGGGTGGTACGGATGAGGCATGGGGCACTACCTGTCTGGAGGTCGCCGAGGAGGTCACCGGCAGCAAATTCGGCTTCATTGGGATGCTCAATCCGGAGAGGCGGCTTGACATCATGGCCATCAGCGATCCAGGCTGGGCTTCATGCCGGATGAGCGATTCGACAGGGCAGCGCATCCCGCCCAGGGATCTGGATGTCCATGGAATCTCTGGGCGTGTTCTCAAAGAGGGCAAGGGTTTTTTCACCAACGACCCCTCCTCCCACCCCGACCGCATCGGACTGCCCGCAGGCCATCCTCCCCTCCAGGCATTTCTGGGCGTACCCCTGATCCACGAAGGACGAACGATCGGCCTTGTCGCGGTCGGTGATCGTGAGGGAGGATACAGCGAGGCCGAGTTAGAGGCATTGGAAAGCCTTACTCCGGCGGTCGTCGACGGCTTTCTGCAAAAGCAGGCAGAGGAGGCATTGCGTGAAAGCGAAGAGCGGCACCGATCCATTTTCGAAAACAGCCTGGATGGAATCATCCTCTCCTTTCCTGACGGCCGGATTATTGCGGCAAATCCCGAGGCGTGCCGGATGCACGGGTACACTGAGGCGGAAATCTGTCGCCTTGGCAGAGATGGTATCGCCGATAGGAGCGATCCCAGGTTGTCAAAGCTTCTAGAGGACCGAGTCCGGACAGGCAGACACCGAGGAGAAGTGACGCACGTTCGCAGAGACGGCACGAAATTCCCATGTGAGACATCCAGTGTGGTTTTCAAAGATAAGCATGGGCGGGAAGCGAACGTCTTGATTATCCGGGATGTTACTGAACGTAAGCGGGCTGAAGAGGCATTGAGGAAAAGCGAACGGAGAGCAAAAAGAGGTTCTGATGTAAACAGGACAATGGCGGAGTTGGGACGAATCATCGGTTCCACTCTTCGCATAGAAAAGGTTTACGAGCAATTTGCCGCGGTAGTGAAGCGGATCATCTCCTTTGATCGGATCATGATCGGGCTCATCGATGACCGACGACCGACCTGGACGGTTGCCTATGTGTCCGGGATTATGGTTGAGGGCCGGCAAGTCGGAGATGTCCTTCCGCTCACCGGGTTCATCCGGGAGGTATTTCGAAAGACATCGGGAACCCTCCTGCATCTCAATAGCGCGCAGGAATTGGCAGAGAGGTACCCGTTGCTGTTGCCTTCTTTTCGGGCCGGGACAAAAACGATAATGGCGGCTCCCTTGATCTCGAAGGATCAGGTGATCGGCACCATCCAGTTTTCATCCCTCGCTCCCGGTGCATACACAGAAGAAGACTTGATTCTGGCGGAAAACGTGGCCGGGCAGATCTCCGGCGCGATTGCCAATGCGCAGCTGTTTGCCAAGTATGAAAGGTCGGAAGAAGCGCTACGAAGGTCCCGGGATGAATTGGAGCTTCGTGTGCAGAAGCGAACGGCTGAGTTGGCGCGGAAAAACGAGGAGCTTCAGAACTTCACCTTCGCTGCATCACATGATCTCCAGGAACCCCTCAGGAAGATCCAGACGTTGAGCGACTTTATAGCCACCAGATACTTCGATTCAGTCAGCGAGCAGGGCCGCGATTACCTCAAACGAATGCATGAGACCGCCACCAGGATGAGGGATGTGCTCCAGTCCCTTCTGGATTATTCCCGGTTGACCCGCACGACTCCCCCCTTTGGGAGAGTCGATCTGAATAAGATTGCGAGGGAAGTTGTTTCGGATTTTGAGCGCCTGATCCGGGAGACGGGGGCATCGGTTGAGATCGAAAACTTGCCTGAGATCAGAGGCGACGCCGCTCAGATGCGACAGCTTTTTCAAAACCTCATCGGTAATGGACTGAAGTTCCGCCGTGAGGGAATTCAACCTCTTGTCAGGATCTACGCAGCCTGCAGTTCCTCAAGAGAAGAATGGGAAATTTGCATCAGCGACAATGGGATCGGGTTTGATAAAAAATACCTGGATCTCATCTTCAAGCCATTCCAACGTCTCCACGGCAAGAACGAATTTGGTGGAAACGGAATGGGTTTGGCCATCTGCGCTAAAGTGGTCGAACATCACAAAGGCTTTATAACGGCCAGGAGCGTGCTTGGAGAGGGATCGACCTTCATTGTCACTTTTCCTGCCGGCGGAAACAAGCCGATGAACAAACCGGAGTGAGGGTTTATCTATTTCTTAACATCCCATTTCCTGAGGTATGCTGTCTGTCCCAGAGTGGAACCCCGTTTTATCTCTTCACGGATCCGGTTCTCTCTCTCCAGGACATCAATGGCCCGGTTTGCCATCTCCATGGCATTGTCGCGCGGTACAACGACGACTCCGCTTTCATCGCCGATAATCCAATCGCCCGGTTCAACCTTTCTCCCGCAGACTTCAATGGGCGCGTTGATTTCGCCAAAGCCCTTCGGCTCTCCTGCTGTGGGCGTAAAATGCCGTGCATAAACCGGGAACTTGAGCTTGCGGATATCGTCTATGTCACGCACCGCACCGTCGATGATCACTGCCGCCACACCTTTGCTGATGCAGCTATGTGTTGCCAATTCGCCCCAGATGGCAATCTCTCCCTGGCAGGCGTCCACCACGAGTATATCTCCCGGTCTGGCATGGTCAATTGCCTGCACCGGCGCACTCCAGTCACCGTTGTAGGTCCTCACCGTAACAGCCGGTCCGGCAAATTTCAGCTCTCCCGGTGCGCCGACCCACACCGGCTTCAAGCCCCGCAACTCACCGGTGCGGTGCATGGCGTCGCTGATATTGGCGGTACTCACCTTCATAAAAGCTTCCACCAGGTGCTCGGAATCATACTTGACAAATTCTTTGCTGACGATGGGCTTTCCGGACTTCAACGACTGGATGATCTTCCGGACAGATTCTTCCGGGCTGGCGGCTTTGTAGAGCGAACCGCCGACAATGATGATATCCGCGCCGGCTTCCCAGGCCTGGACTGCGGTCTCGCTGTTTAAGCCCCCGGCGGCAGATATCATGGCTTTGCCGGAGATTGCAGCGGCAATTCTTCTTACCAGCTCAACGGGCTTGATCCCCAGTACCTGCTGGTCGAGTCCCACATGGATATTGACAATGTCCACGCCCATTTTCTCCAGCTCAACAGCACGTTTTTCCGGGTCAGTGACCGAGATCAGGTCTGCCGCGATCTTCACGCCGTATTTCTTGGCCGCCAGCACCGCCTCACTGATGCACGAGTCCGGCGAGCATCCCAGAACGAAAACAACATTAGCGCCCGCTTTCGCTGCCATTTCGACCTCGGTAGCGCCTGCATCCATGGTCTTCATGTCAGCACATATAGTCAATTGCGGGAATTTATCACGCATTTCGCGGATAGCATTCATACCCTCTGATTTTATCAGGGGAGTGCCAAGCTCCACCCAGGCCTTGGAGTCATCGCTGGTTTCCTCGAGAATTCCTTTGACTGCCTCTTCGGCTATCCTGATCGCCCGTGGTAAGTCAAGCAGGTCTAATGCAATCTGTATAGGCGGTAAGAGCGCCATCTGTTCTCGTTTCCTGATCCTGTTCATTGTAACCTCCGGCTGTGAAACCATTGGGAGCGGGAGTTAACAGCATCCCGCCGTCTAAAAGATCTCCTGAAGACCCATCCCGCAAAACCTGCTGCAGAGACAGGCATCATTGCGAAGCGTGGGGTTGTCGAACGCCAGAAGCAAGGAAAAGCGCTCGAATGAACGTCGACAATGCACGATGCATACCAGACAAGCGCAAAGTACAATTTGGACCTTATGCCAAAGGCTTGAGAGTTTGCGGGAAAGTCCGAAGGCTTCCGGATTTTTGACTCGGAGAGAATTTGTGTCCCCTGGGGGGTTACAGGCATGAATCCCAAACTGGACACGGCTCAGAACGAACCTCTCTGGGAAGCGACTTGTTGCCCGAAGGCTCATGAGGCTATCACGATAATTCCGCCGCCATTGCCCGCAGACGTTCCAGCAGGGCGGGCGCAGGATATCCGTCGGGCGGCAGCGAATGCTCCTTCTGGAAAGCGCGGATCGCTGCCTGCGTGCGAGGGCCGGGTAAACCGTCCGCCGAGCCGGCATCGAAGCCGAACCGGTTGAGAAGCTGCTGCAGTTCCTCGAGCTCGTCGCGCGATAGCGGCTCATGCGCTGCATCCCGGCCGCTCGCTATCTGCGGCAGTCCGACGATTCGGTCCGCGAGATGGCCGACGGAGATTGCATAGCTGATGGAACGGTTCCAGCGCATGATAACCCGGAAGTTTTCGTAGACCAGAAATGCCGGTCCTTTATGGCCCTGCGGCAGCACGATGGAGCCTTCCATACCCACCTCAGGCAGGGCCAGGCCGTCGGTCCGTCGCACCCCAAGCGCCGACCACTCCGCCAGAGGCTTTTTGCTGCTCATCGTGGCGAGCATCAAGTCGAAATCCCGCGGCAGACGCACCTCGCGGCCCCAGGTTTCTCCCGGCCGCCAGCCCAGGTTGGAAAGGAAGTTGGCCGCAGACGAGAAAGAGTCAGGCAGGCTGGACCAGATGTCCTTGCGGCCGTCGCCGGTGTAATCCACGGCGTATCCGATAAACGTTGAGGGGATGAACTGCATGTGCCCCATCGCGCCGGCCCAGGAGCCCGTCATCGCATCCGGGGAAATGTGGCCTTCCTCGATAATTTGCAGTGCGTCCAGAAGCTGCATTCGGAAGAAATGGGCGCGCCGCTGGTCATATGCCAGCGTTGCCAGTGCGTCGATCACACGAAAGTTCCCCAGATAATCTCCAAAGTTCGTCTCCAATCCCCAGAATGCGACGAGATAGCGCGGAGCCACGCCGTATTCGGCATGGATTTTGTCCAGCAGGTCGCCATGTTCTGCAAGCAGTGCCTGACCGCGTCTTATCCGCTCGTCGTTGACGCGCCGGCGGAGATAAGTCCAGAATGTCTGGATGAACTCCGGCTGGCGGCGGTCGAGTTCGATCACGCGCATATCCGGCGCGACATCGCGCAGCGCCGCGTCCAACGTCGCATCAGAGATGCCTTTTCTTCGCGCCTCGTTGCGCAGCGTTTCCAGCCATTCCAGGAATGGCTGCTCTGAAAACGCTACATTCCCAGTATTCTTGCCGGCCTCTTCCTGGGCTTTCGTGCTGCCATGCCATGGTGCGAGCAGCAAAGCCACACCGATCGCCAGTACAAATCCCCCGCGCCTCGTGGCGCTCAGCAAAGTCATTCAAGCCTCTCCTGTCCATGTAGGATAAGTTGCAAGTCGGAGGGGGTCACGGAGGATGTACGTCGACACAAAAAGAGTATCGAGGATTTTCCTTACTTGCTCGGCTTCACAGCCTTCAGCTGGATCCAGTCGTCCATAGCTTTCCTGGCAGCAATTTGGTAACCCAGCGACTCAATTAACCGGGACACATCTTCGCTGATCTGTCCAGCCTTGACTTCCAGGCTCAGCTCGGGCTCACCGAGCATCTCTACGATCTTTTTTGTGTAGCTGACGACGAATTCGCCGTTGTCGATCAGTCTAAGCTTAAGTTCTACAGATTCCATGGTTGTACTCTACACATTCCCGTCCCTGGATGCAACGGATTTTGGATGCACAGATGTTCACACCGAAGGCGTCGTCAATTCGGCCAGCCGCTCCTTCAGCTTCAGGGGCAGGACGTCGTTGGCCGCTTCAAGGACGACCGTCGGTATTTCACCGGAGAGCCGGTAGGCGTGGTTGAGAACCCGGTCGTCCCAGATCGTGTCGATGTCGTTTCTGGTCAGTTTCTCCGACTTAAAAGCTTGCCCCAACCCACCCAGTCTGCCGACGACATAGCGATTGCCGATACTGACCATCCACTGGCTGCTGTTAGGATCTTTTAACCCATCCTTTTCCGATGGAGGGATGACGCGCCTGTTTTCAAGAAGCCACGCCATCGATACCATGTCGTGGGAGACCACGGATTCCGATGCGATGATCAAGCCGATCTCAGGCTGGAAGACATAACCTTTGTCAGGACCGAAAGTGGTTAAAATCTTGTCTGCTGCAGAAAGCACCAATCGCTGCTTTTTGCGCAGGGTTTCAACCGTGTTGCCCTCCGCCGTCTTCTCCTGGAGACTGGAACCGTCCCGATGGTATTCCAGACGGGTGTCAGTACGCCAATACCCTACCGCAGCTTTGAGTCCCAGACTGCTGCCTGCCAGCGGGTGGCGTCCGCACCGGGGCATGAGGATGATGTGATCGACCTCCTTGAGGATGTTCGGCATCATGAGTCCCCGTTTCCAGTTGGAGCCCGCAGCAGGGAAGTCTTCATAAAAGGCTTGCCATCCGGATTCTTCAAAAAAGTGGATCTCCGCTCCAGCTGCTTGCGCGGCCTGGGCCATGCCCGAAGTTTCCATCAAACGGCGGGAACTGCCCGAAAGACCTTCCGGCGAGAGTTTAACGTGTTCAATGCCGCACATGTCTCCAACGATGACTCGCCGGGCGCCCTTTTCTTTGAGGACCCCGACAACCGCAGCTATGGCGTCTCCACTCGTGGTGGCTGGATAGGGGTTGCCCGAATTGAGGGCGGGTTTAATGAATACAGTGTCCCCTGCGGACAACCAGGAGAAGTCGGTGGCTGCTTCTGCTGCGGCACGAACAGCGGATTTCACGATCTGCGGGGAACCCCCTCGTTCCACCCCGGCTAAAGAGACGGGAACAGGTCGCCCCAATGCGGGGAGCCGCACCTCCGAGGGAAATTGAGATGCAACGACTGGACCTTTCCGAAAAAATAACGCCATCGCCGTCAGCTGCGCCAACACTCTTAGAAATTCCCTTCGCTCCATAAGCCGCTACTCTCAAGGTTAAGCTGATATAAGCTCCCAGGATTCGAGTGTAGGTATCCCGGCCTTCTGTGTCAAGCGTTGCTCGGACGCGTCTGACGTTCTTGTTTGACAACCTGTCGCGCTAAGGAGGGGACTTGCGATAGCTCAGAAAGGGGGTCCCTGCTTCCCGGCAGAAAACCTGAATTGCACTTCCTGAAAAATCAAAATAGTATATGAACGAAAGGTGTCCGGACACATTGGAAAAGGAGGAAAGGACGATGATGAACGCCGAACAATATGAAGAGAGCCTTCGAAAGCTGAAACTCGATGTCCACATGTTCGGTGAAAGGGTGAAGAACGTGGTCGATCATCCAATCATCCGCCCTTCCATGAAGGCTGTGGCCAAGACGTATGAAATGGCCGAAGAGGCGGAGCATCAAGAGATCATGACGGCCCGGTCGCACCTCACGGGAAAGAGCGTCAACCGCTTTACGCACATTCACCAGACCATTGATGACCTGGTGAAGAAGAGCAAAATGGGAAGACTGCTCGGCCGCGAAACCGGGTGCTGCTTTCAGCGATGCGTCGGCATGGATGCATTGAATGCGGTTTCCATCGTCAGCCACAACATCGATGCAAAATGGGGGACCGAGTACAACAAGCGTTTCCTGAAATATCTGGAGTATGTGCAGGAACACGACCTCACCGTGGACGGGGCCATGACAGATACAAAGGGAGACAGGTCCCTTCCCCCTCACAAGCAGCTCGATCCGGATGCCTTCCTTCACGTTGTGGAGAGGAGAAAGGACGGGATTGTGGTGAGGGGCGCCAAGGCCCACCAGACAGGCGCTGTCAATTCGCATGAGATCCTGGTCATGCCTACCCTGTCCATGAGGGAGGATGACAGGGAATATGCGGTGTCCTTTGCACTTCCGAGCGATGCGGAAGGGATCCTCTACATCATCGGACGACAGTCCTGCGACACCAGAAAAAGCGAGGGAGGGATGCTCGATCAAGGCAATCTCCTCTTCGGGGGGCACGAGGCCCTTGTCGTTTTCGAAGACGTCTTTGTGCCTTGGGAAAGGGTTTTCATGTGCGGCGAATTCGAGTTCACGGGCGAGCTGGTCGAGAAGTTCGCCGCGTACCACAGGCAGAGCTATGCGTGCAAGGTGGGCGTGGGCGATGTGCTCATCGGGGCCGCGCAGGTGGCGGCCGAGTACAACGGCGTGGATAAGGCTTC
>Ga0068714_10005029_pt1 | contig 14292 bp, 9 predicted proteins | sample MTBNYHSulfiMetaG_FD_62988 | JGI IMG/M metagenome (GOLD analysis project Ga0068714, IMG submission 62988) | Enrichment culture microbial communities from rom New York Harbor, USA that are MTBE-degrading - MTBE-NYH (New York Harbor Sulfidogenic)... | ecosystem: Environmental > Aquatic > Marine >... | reverse complement strand
GGCCCCCGTTCAGAAGAGCGATCAGGTAGCGGGCCAGATCCTCAGCACAGGAGATGAGCCCACCCCCAGCCAGTCCACTCTGCGCCAGGGGCATATTGGGTGCGGCGACGGGGACCATGAACCGGTATTGGTGCCCCACCGCCAGGCCGTTCCGCCTGGCCGTCGCCTGCGAAGTATAGGTGTGGCCCATATCCAGCGGGGCAAAGATATGCTTTTGAACGTAATTCTCGTACGATTCACCGCTGGCGGCCTCGATGATCAGCCCGAGCAAGACATAGTTCGAGTTGCTGTATTCCCACGCCGAGCCGGCCGGGCGGGTAAGCGCGTGTCTCGATAGCGCACGCGCGTGGCGCTCGGCGGCGCCCGGGCTGCTGTCGAAATCGACCGCGGCAAGCTCGCCGGCCGACGCGGGCAGGCCGCTGGTCTGGTTCAAGAGGTGGCGCACGGTCATTTGGGCAGATGCCTCGGGGTCCGCCACCCGGAACCAGGGCAGGTATCGTTGCACGGGAGCGTCGAGCTCGATCTTGCCGGCTTCGACAAGCTGCATCACCGCCAGGGCGGTGAACGATTTGGTCAGTGAGCCGATGGGGAAGGGCGTGTGGGGTGAGGGAGTCTCGCCGCCGGGGCGGGCCCGGCCAAAGCCGCGCAGGTGCACGCTCTTGTCACCCTCGACGATCGCAAGGGATACGCCAGGCATCCTCAGGCGACGCATCTGCCCTTCGACGTAAGCGTCGATCACAGCATAGGAAGCGCTGTTGGGGACCGATTCTTCCGAAGTCTCTTGGTCAGCCATCACCTCTTCTCCCGGAGAAAGCTCCTCACTGCCGCAAGGGTCTCAGCGGGTTGCTCGTCCATGGGACTATGACCGGCGCGATCGACAAGGACCAGCCGGGACCCGGGTATCCCTGCCGCCAGCGCCTCCTGGCACTCGGGCGGAAAGACAAAGTCATAGCTGCCGGCCAGGATCAGAGTGGGCGCCTGGATTTGGCCCATACAGTCCATGACCGTCCAGCCCCTGTGGTATTGACCGAACCACCAGATGCCCGCTTCGGGACTGAGCTTCGTCCGCAGGGCCCAGGGAAGCATCTGAATCATCCGCAGCCGGCTCATGTGATAGACATAAGCGGGGCCAAGCTTCATCAGGGAGCGAAAGTACTGATTGGGGACCACCTGCCCGTTGAACCAGCGCCTGGCCAGGCTCACCATCTCGGGGCTGAAGCCTCGTTGCGCCAGGACCTCCGGTGCATTGTCCTGCGCCCAACGGCTCTCGCCTCCGGTGTTGACCAGCACAAGGTGAGACATGCTGCCGGGATAGCGCAGTGCGTACTCGATCGCCACGTGGCCGCCGAAGGAATGTCCAAGCACCGCCCACTCGTCAAAGCCCAGGGCTTGGCGCAGTGCGTCGGCATCGGCGGTGAGGTTCTCCCAGGTCATGGAGGTGACGTCTCCCCCGGAGCGGCCGTTGCAGCGATGGTCGTAGAAAACCAGTGTGAACTCGTCGGCAAGCCGCCGGAGTTCCATCATGGTGTAGAGGTCTGCCCCTGGGCCGCCATGCATGAGCACCAGTGGAGCTCCCTGCCCCATGATCTTCACGTTCAGCGAGATGCCTCGGATCTGCATTCTTGCCATAGGTCATCCTCCAGAGTGCGAGATTCGTATTGCCTACTCCCCGCCGTGGCGTATCCACTCGAGAGTGAGCTTGAGCACGTTCAACAGCGGCTCGATGGTCAGGGCTTCCGGCCCGTCCCACTTTTGGTGATAGAAGGCTATTTGCTGCTGCGGCAGCTTGAAGGGAATCAGCGTCGTGGCCTTGAGACCGGCCTGGCTGAAAGGGCCCGCGTCGGTCGCAATTCCCAGGGAGGCGGACTTGATCTTGTGAGGGACCCCGGCGCGCTCGGCCGCTACGACTACGCTCTCCACCATTTCAGGGGAGTTTCTCACGGTGCCGTTTACGTCCGAGGTGCAGATGGTGATTTCCGGGAAGGCGACCATCTCGAAGTTGAGTAGCCGCGCATCCAGACGTTTCAGCTCGTCCAGGTGGCGCTCCACGTAACGCCGCGAGCCCCGCAGTCCCGCTTCCTCGCTGCCGAAAGATACGAACCGGATTTCCGTGTCGGGTGGAATGTAGGCGGGGTTCTTCACCAGGAAGCGGCACATGGCCACCGCCAGCGCGCTGCCGGAGAGGTTGTCCACCGCGCCCGGCACGGTTCCGCCGTCTTTCCTCTCCAAGCTGAAGAACAGGGCAAAGAGCACAGCAGGCACTACGGGGTAGGCCAGCAGGACCCAGCCCAGTGTGCCGAGACGGATCGTGCTGGCATTGCCGGTGATCACTCCCGTCAACTGAACGATGCTCATCGCCAGCGCGATAATGAATCCAATGACCAGGGTCCCGGTGAGGACGTAGAACCCGTAGTCAAGGAGACGAAGCCAGCCCTGTCCGGAGGCGCTGTCATGGGGGCCACTCCGCATGAAGAATCGCTTCACATCCCCCAACAGACGAAGCCAGGTGATCTCCGCAGCGCTGTCATGGTGGCCGCTCAGCATGAGCAGGCGCTTCGCGTTCCCAGTTCCGGGTTTGCGCAGCGTGCCAATCACATTCACGGACTGCTTCTTCTTGAGGAGAGGATCGAGGAGCTTAAAGCCAAAGACGTCCTGCAGGAGGAACGGCAATGGCGAGAGGATGGAGAACGCCAAAGCGGCCATGGCGGTCAGCCAGGGAGGGGCGCCAAAGTGCCCGATGGAGATATTCAGCAGGGCAGCAATCAGCATAAAGAGCGCGCTGAGGCGCAGCGCGAGCAACCCGGCCCATGGCGCAACGGTGAATCCCTCAACTACCGCATTCCCGGCCCCCAAGTTCGATTCCAGCTCCCCCCTGAGGATATCAGCCCGTTCCCCTTCCTGGAAGCTACCCGGCAGTCCGGGTCCTACCACCGTGCAGATCGTCCTCACGATTTCATGGGCATACCGGGCATCGTCGGCGGTGATCATCTCTGGCATCGGATGGTCCTCCCTTCAGTCAGCAGTTCGCATTCGCCCCTTCTGCAATCTCGGTTGAACCTGATCCTACTTTACAGCCACGGTATCACTATCTTGTGGCAGTATTCATCCCAGGTGCTGCCAAAAGCCTGTGACAGCGTTTTCTCTTCTTCAGGTGAGAATAACCTCGACGCGACATACAGGACGAAGCCAATCAGCACCCCTAGCCAGGTGTTGAATAGGAAACCAAGCCACGGAAGCACCAGGAAAGCCACGCCGGCATATAGCGGGTGCTTGACGAGAGAGTAAGGTCCGTACGTGATCAGCTCCCCTTTGGGTATTCTTGTCAGGAGCAAGACGACAGACCAGATCCAGATTGTCACCCCTGGGATCAAGACAACAATAGAAATTGCTCGTAACATCATGGGTGGGCCGCTAACGCTGAATAGCGATGGAAACAGGATATTCAGAGTCAGGCCAACGATCAAAAATGGCGAGGTGAGAAGCATAATTCTGTCTCCGCTGCCCACAAGTGTCTTCAGTTTCATCTTCTTTCCTCCGATCTTCTCACCAGTCTTCCGATGGGTTATGGTTTTGCCTGGTTGACCAGGTGCGCCTGGTAGGCTTTCCAGCCGGGGCACCAGCCTGTGTGCCAGCGCCACAGCCGCGCCATCAAGGACTTTGGATTGGCTTCTGCCTTCTTCCTGGTGCGGCAGGTTTCGCAGGCGAAAGCCTTTTCTGATGAGGGCATACGGTTGATCTTCATCTTTTTCTCCCTATGGGAATCCTGGGATTGAGCGCGCTCTAGCGCAAGCTGAATGGCGGATAGCGGTCCGTCACCAGCAGGAAGGCGTAAGCGTTCACCCGCAGGCCCCAGCGGCCGACGCCGACGACAAAGTCAAAGAGCTCCCGTGGATACACACCCGTGAACAGGATGGCGAACCAGGCAACAACCCCTGCGAACCATGCGCCGACGGCGATGAATGCCAGGACAATATAGTGCGGGATCGCCAGGAGCCATTTGACCAGGGGTAGCCAGCGGTTGAGGTCCTTTGCCACATCGGGATAGTCGATCTCGAGATGGACGGCCTGCTCCTCGACGGTCGACGGGTATTGGTCGGTGAGCAGGCAGAGATAGGCGCCGACCCTGCATCCGAAGCGGGTCAGCTCCCGGGAAAAGTCGAACCACCAGCGCGGATAGCGCTGCCGGAAGACGATCATCAAGGCCGTGGCGGCAGCGAGACTGCTCGCCAATCCGCCAGCTACCTCTCGAGTGGTCTTGACGATCTCACCGGCTTCGTTGTACACGATCGTGTTGGTCACAGTCTGGCCTGCCCCCGAGACGAGGGCGAGGATGACGGCGATGGGAATAATCCAGAGGATCCTGAAGAAGGTTGTCAGCCTGTCCAGCTTCTCCGGATAGTCGACCTCCAGACGAGCAGCATAATCGGGATAATCAGACATTGGATACACTCCCTTGATGCACGGCTCCTTCCGGGGCGCTGCGCTCCGGCTTGGTAACCGCGGCAACCTGCGTCGCCCGGCGAGCCACCCACCAGAGAAGTGCCAGCAAGGCGAAGTCGAACAGGATCCGCAGCCAGATGGAGGGCTGCCAGGCGGTGAACCAGATCAGTGTTAGCAGCGCGGCGAGCCCGAGGAAAAGAGGAGCCTGCCATGCCGGACGCGCCACAAAGAGGCCGGCGGCGCCCAACCCGGCGATCAGCGCTGCCGCCCAGAGCACGAACTCGACGACCTCAATCCCTGCCGGTTCTATCCCGCCCTCCGCGCGCAGCTTGAGCCCCGCGATCATCCGCTGCCCCATGACAAAGGCGCCGAGGTCGGTCACCTTTGACACGACAGGGTTGCCGGCTACCCCGGGTAGCCGGATGGCCATGCGGACGAGCAGGCGGGTTTGGTTCGCGCCCACCGGCTCCACGTGCCACAGCCACACCCAGTCGAAATCCCCGGTCTCTGATCTCTGCGCCGCCAGCAGCCACTTACCGGGCTCGACATCGTACACCTTCAGTGAATCCATGACCAGGCCCTCCCCGGGCTGCGGGTTCTGGTATTCGGGCAGGATGCGGTTCGCATTGTGATAGATCGCCTCGCCCCCCGCTGCAGCTTTCTGAAGCAGGTTCTCGATGAAGGTGTAGCTGTAGAATCCGCCCCGGTCGTCGCCCATCTGCGCGATCCACGGCCACACCTCCTCGGGCGGCGCGTCAATCGTCGCGGCGTGGGTCGAGTCGCCCGGGGTACGCTCGATGAGCTCGTCGCCGGGCAGCGTGCGCACCACCTCCGCCTCCGTGGCGCCCCAGGTGGGGATCCAGCGGGGAAGCAGGACAAAGGTCGCGACGAGGATGGCGATGACCAGCAGCATTCCCGCACCTATACGCACAATTTTGGATCCTGTGGACATGATGTTTCACTCCCTTCCCATTCAAGGCATTTTGCGCTTCTATTAGCGCTGCGCCTGGAGCAGCGCGTTCTCCACTTCCCCGCCTTCTCTTGTCTGACCCGTCTTGCTTGTGCCCTTAGCGTAACACGATCTCACCTCGCTGTCATCGTCAGAACGCAGGATTCGGCGCTAATAGAAAAGGACCGCCCTCAGGCGGCCCTTTTCCATGCCCAGAGTATCAACAGCGTACTACATTTGTGGTAGGCAGTATCTCCTATCCCATATCAGCCGGAACGTCGTCGAGGGAAGCCAACCCCTCCTTCAGGGCATACAGCGCTGCCTGGGTACGGTTGGCCAGGTGTAGCTTGCCCAGGATGTTGCTCACGTGGGTGCGCACCGTCAATTCGGTGATCACCAACTGCTCGGCAATCTCCCGGTTGCTCTTGCCCTGGGCCAGCAGGCGTAGCACCTCCATCTCGCGCTCGCTGAGCGGGTCGGGGGTGGGCGGCCGCTGGGGGGGATGGGAGAGCTCTTGCAGCATTTTCAGGGCGATGGCAGGCTCCAACGACGGCTGCCCACGATGGACCTGGTGGATGGCCTGCACCAGCTCCGCCGGACCCGAGTCCTTGAGGATATAGCCCAGTGCCCCGGCCTTGATGGCCGGAAAGACCTTGTCGTCGGCGGCAAAGCTGGTCAGCACCAAAATGCGTACGCCGGGTTGCTCGGTGGTGATCTGCCGTGTCGCCTCGATGCCATCCATCTTGGGCATGACCAGGTCCATCAGGATCACGTCGGGGTGCAGCACCGCTGCCTGAGCAACCGTCTCCAGGCCATCGGCTGTTTCCCCCACGACCTCGATGTCGGGTTCCGTACCCAGCAGGGCGCGGATACCCTTGCGCAAGATCGCGTGGTCATCGGCAATGAGAACACGAATTTGTGATGTCACTCCTCACCTCCCTTCGGCAGCTCCACAAAGACCTTTGTCCCCCGGCCGGGTGCGGTCTCGATCTCGAGCCGCGCGCCGATCTGCCGTGCGCGCTCCACCATGCCGGGAAGACCCAGGCCGCCTCCCGCCTGCGCAGCGTCGACGTCAAAGCCTACTCCATCGTCTTGAACCTCCAGGCAGGTTGCGGCGTCACCGAAATACAGGTGCACCTGCACCTTTTGGGCATGAGCGTGCTTGAGGGCATTGTTCAACGCCTCCTGGGCGATCTGGTGAAGCTCGACCTGGACAACCGGCGGCAGCCGGTCCTCCCCTTCGACCACGAGCTCGGCGTGGATGCCGCCTCGCCGTTCCACGGCGTCCAGGCGCACCTGAAGCGCCACAGCCAGCCCGCCTTTTTCGAGAACCGGCGGGCGGAGCTGGTAGATCATCAACCGCATCTCGCGCAGCGCTTCCTGGGCTGTGTCCCCTGCGTCGCGCAAGTATTCGGCAGCTTCGGCCGCCTCCCCAGCCATCATCAGGCGGGCTGCGGCTTCGGTGTACATGGTCACACTGTAGAGCGACTGGGTAACCGAATCGTGCAGCTCGCGGGCCAGCCGGCCCCGCTCTTCCATGGCCGCCGCCTGCCCGGCTTGTTCCCGCAGGCGCGCATTCTCGATGGCGAGCGCCACCTGGTCGGCCACGCTCATGGCCAGGCCGAGGTCTTCTTCAGAAAACTCGCGCGGCACAGAGTAGTAAACAGTGATGGCGCCGTAATCCCGCCCCTGGACCATAAGCGGCACCGACATTATGGACCGGTACTCTCGCAGCAATTGCTCGATCAGGCTTTTCTGGGGCTCAGGGGGTATCTCCTGCTCTGGTGTAAGGAACGCAGCCTCAGCCAGATCGGAGATAATCACCGGCTGACGGGCAGCAAGGGCCTGACCGGCACCCCCTTCACCAACTTGCAGTCTCATGCCTGTGACATAGTCGGCTTCCAGCCCACAGGCTGCCTGGATTCTGAGGCGGCCATCCTTGAGGCGCAGGATGGCGGCTGCATTGCTGCCAAGCAGACGGCAGGTCTGCGCGGCGATGCAATCCAGAATCTCGGGCAGCGATTGGCGGGAGTTAAGAATTGCCAGGATCTCGCGCATACCCTCAGCCACGCGACGTCGGCCCTCTGCCTCCTCGCGCCGATCCTGTTCTGCTTCGTACAGGCGTGCATTCTCGATGGCGACGGCTGCTTGGTTGGCAAAAGCCATGGCAAAACTTGCGTGAGCCTGCGCGAGAAAGTTGGGGCGGCTGTGGTGCAGTGTGAGTATACCGATTACCTCGCCCTTGACAACCAGCGGAACGCCCAGCCAACACCTGATGTGAGGGAACAGCGTCTCCTGCAGCTCACCCATCGACTCGCGGTACGCATGCGCTTCGGGACTGTTTTCGTGGGTATCGGAGACAAGCACCGGCTTCCGGCCTCTGATGGCGAGTCGATCGAGAGGGTTGTCGGCCCACCAGCGCAAGCTCATCGCCGTCTCCTGGGGCATCTGGCCTCGGTAAGCACGGGCGACGAGCTCTCCATCCTCTAATCCATATATCGTGCAGCCTTCACAGTGGACCACGTTCTTGAGCTCGTCGAGGATCGATCCCAGTAGGGGTTCTAGCTCCAGCGTAGAGGCCAGTTTCTTCGAGACGTCCAGGAGCGTGCTCAGCTCGCGCGTCCGCTCCTCAACCCGCTGCTCCAGGGTCTGATACGCCTCCTCGAGGGCTTGCTGCGCCTGCTTTTGCTCGGTGATGTCGCGCAAAAAGACAAAGGTAGCCTGCCGGCCCTCGTAGGGAATCAGGCCGGCGCTCACCTCGACGTAGACGCGCGTGCCATCCTTGTGCAGCATGACCGTTTCATAGCGCGTAGGAGCCGGCTCGCCCCTTGTCCTGCGCGTGTTATAGTCCACGATGCGGTCCCGTTCTTCGGGTGTGCAGTAGGGTATAAACTCTGTGCCAAGCAGCTCCTCGACAGTGTAGCCCAGCATCGAGGCCCAATGCGGATTCACGAATCGGAAGCGGGCATCCTGAACAATGGCGATGCCGATGTTGGCCAACTCGACGATCCTGCGGAACTTTTCCTCACTCTCCCGCAGGGCCTGCTCCGCCCGCCGGTGCTCGACGGCCACCCCGACGAGGTGGGCGCCCATCTCGATGGCACTCAGCTCCGCCTCGGTGGGCGCACGAGGCTGGCGATAGTACATGGCAAAAGTGCCCACTACCTGGCCGTCGGGGGAGAACACCGGTTCCGACCAACAGGCTCGCAAGCTATACTCAAGTGCCAGGTCGCGCAGGCCATCCCAACGCGGATCGGTTGCGGTATCCTCCACGATTACCCGCTCGCGCCGGTAGCAGGCGGTGCCGCACGAGCCGACCATCGGTCCGATCTCCAGCCCCTCGATCGACTGGACATAGTCCTGCGGCAGGCTCACCGACGCGCCGATGTGCAGGTGCTTGCCATCCTCGTCCAGGAGCAGGATGAGCCCCAGCATCCCCGGCCACTGATCCTCGATCAGCCGTACCAGGGAATGGAGCGTCTCGGAGAAATCGCCGCCAGTCGCCAGCAGCTCCAGGTATTGGCGCTGGCCGGCCTGGATGGCTTGCGCCCGCTTGTGCTCGAGGGCGTTGACGATGATCCCAGCTACGGTCTTTAGCAGGGCAACGGTATCTTCTCCCCAGCTCCTTTCGCGGCGCACCGAATCGAACCCCAAGAAGCCTGTGAGCATCCCCCGGTAGGTCAGGGGCACGAGAATAATCGACTGGATACCCTCTCGCTCACATTCCGCGCGTTCCAGGTTCGCTTCCGGCGGCAGATCAGCAACGCGTGGAACAGAGACCACCTGGAGCTGCTCCAGCCGGCCTACAAACCATGGGAAGGCTGCCCGGGGAAGGCCCTTGAGCGAATCCATGTATGACCGGACGCCGTCAGCACACCACTCGTGCGTGTTGTCCAGGATTGTCCCGTCGCCCGAGAACTGAAACACATAGCTACGGTCCACTCCAGCGACCTGACCAATGGCTTCGAGAGCATGCTGGATGCCGGCATCGATCTCGGCAGGGCCCAGGTTGACAAACTCGGTCGAGATCCGGGCCACAAGCCCCTCGGAAGCCAGGCGCTGCTGGAGCGCCAGCTGCGCCTGTTGCAGCTCAGAAAGATGCTGCTGCGCTGAGCTGTATAACCGCGCGTTGTCCAGGGCCATCGACGCCAGATGGCTGAAACGGCGGATCAAGTCGAGTTCGTCCGGCCGAAAGGCAGGAGCGTCGGCTCGGCGGGCGACTCCCAGAACGCCGACCACCTCCGACGCAGACATAAGCGGCGCTCCCAGCACAGAGCCATAGGGGCCCGGGAACTTGCCAGAGCGGCCCGCCCAGGTGTGATAGTCTTCCAGGGCCATCGCCTGCCCCGACTCGTAGATCCTTCCGGCCATGCCCTCTCCCCGTTTCAGACGCTGGCCCAAGCTCCCGGGCGGCATCCCCGTTCCAACCTTGAGCTCGAGCTCGTCCTCTCCCGGCTCCACGAGGTAGACCAAGCCATAGGTCGCATCGAACAGGCTCACCGCCCGCTCCATGACGGTCTCGAGCAGGCCTGCAATATCCAGCCGGCTGATCACACCCAGAGCGGTCTCGTGCAGCGCCGCCAGGTACTCGCCCTGCCGGCGGAGCTGCTCCTCGACGCGCTTCTGCTCAGTAATATCAACCATCAGCCCGTTATAGTAGGTGAGCGTGCCTGCAGCGTCAAACACCGGCGTAGATCGGTTGTGCACCCAATGCCAATCGCCTCGCTCCGGCTTGAAGACGCGATACTGCTCGTCAAACAGCGTGCCAGTCTCTATGGACTGGGTGTTGGCTTCCACAACGCGCTCCAGGTCATCGGGATGGATGTTGCCGATCCAGGTGGACACGTCAGTCAGCTCCGAGATACCAAGCAGCTCTTTCAGCGAAGGGCTGGCCAGTACGATCCGCAACCCGTACGGGTGGGTCGGATCCACGGCCAGGCGAAAAATGGCATACCTCTCTGCGCTCTCCATCAGTGAGCGCAAGTGGCCTTCGGTCTCCCGCAGCGCCTCCTCTGCGCTCCTGCGCTCGACAACCTCCTCCTCCAGGATCCGGTTGGCGTTCTCGAGCTGGGCAGTTCTTTCTTTGACCCATTGCTCCAGCTCATCGCGCGCCTTGCGCAGCGCTTCTAGCGTGGCATCCCTCTGGGCCTCGGCTTGCCTGCGCTCGGTGATGTCGATGCCGGTGCCAATGACGTGCTCGACTGCGCCGTCAGCGCCCAGGAGCGCGGTGTTGGACCAGGCGATCAGCCGGCGGCGTCCATCCTTGGTGAGCCAGTAGTTTTCGTATTCGTTCGGGAATTGGCCTGCTCGGAGCTGTTCAAAAACCGCCCGGACGGCCGGGACTTGCTCTGGGACGAGGAATAGATCCCAAGGAGTCTGACCTTTTGCCTCTTTGAAGGAGTATCCCGTGGTCGTCTCGCAGGCGCGATTGAAGCGGACGATCCGGCCCTGGCAGTCCAAGACCACCACCAGGGCGCCTGCCGTGTGCAGCACGGCCGAGAGCAAGTCTCGCTCTCGGCGCAGTGCTTCCGCCTCCTCCCCCTGCGCCGCGACATCCCGATCGGACCCGGCAGAAACAGGGCCATCTTTCGGCGTCATGACGCACCTCCTTGTCAAGAGCATTGTACTAGGGAAGAGGGCAGAAGTCAAGACCCGTACAACCGCCACGGACCGTGTTTTGCCCCATACTCAGAATGAGCTTACCTCCACGGCTCATGTCGACAGCTCCTTCTACCGTGCTCACCCCCAGCATAGTACAATGTCGCTTTCACGTCATCGTCAAAACGCGGGATTGGGCGCTACCAAAAAGGGACCGCCAACGCCGCGGCGTCTTCCCACGGCAGGAGCATCCAGGGAGTACTACATTTGTGGTACCGAACAGACTAACAGGTTGCACGAGCCGCAACTTGACGTGGAGCATCATCCTGTGTTACAATGACAATCGGGAAGAGACCGTCAAGGCTGAATAGATGCCGCCATGTTGTGTGAAGCCTTCTGCCGCAGGGTGCGTTCGACATGGGAAGGGGAAACAGGCAGCCGGCGGCTCTTCCGGCCATTCGCTGCCATGCAGTCTATGCGTCCTCAAAGGGTGTCCATGAGCCTGGGTGATTTCGTGCGTCTGATGCCCAAGGTGGAGCTCCACGTCCACCTGGAGGGCAGTATCCAACCGGCAACGTTGCTGACTCTGGCCGAGCGCAACGGTGTGGCGCTGCCTGCCGCCGATGTGGAAGGGCTACGCAAGTTCTACCAGTTCACCGACTTTGATCATTTCATCCGGGTCTATTTCGCCATATCGAGCTGCCTGCGAACGCTGGACGACTTTGATCTCATTGCCTACGAATTCGGCGCCGAGATGGCGCGCCAGAACATCCGCTACGCCGAGGTCACCTTTACCCCGAACACCAACGTGGCCAATACCGGCCTGCCCTTCGAAGAGATCCTCGCCGCGCTGAACCGGGGGCGAAACCGGGCGGAGGAGGAATGGGGCGTGCAGTTCCGCTGGGTGCTCGACATTGTGCGTAACAATCCCGACACCCGCCACCAGGTAGCGGCCTGGGCCGCCGGCGCCGCGCACGATGGCGTGGTCGGCTTTGGCCTGGGGGGCACCGAGGAGGGGTTTCCCGCCGAGTGGTTCGCCGACGCCTACGCCGTCGCCCGGGCGGCAGGGCTGCACAGCGTGCCCCACGCCGGTGAGATCTGTGGCCCCGAGAGCGTGTGGAGCGCCATCCGGACACTGGGCGCGGAGAGAATCGGCCACGGCGTGCGCAGCGTCGAGGATCCGGCGCTGGTGGACTATTTGCGCGAGCGCCAGATCCCGCTGGAGGTCTGCCCGACGAGCAACCTGCGCCTGGGCGTCTATCCCTCCATGCAGGAGCATCCCATCCGCTGGTTGTGGGACCAGGGCGTGTACGTCACCGTCAACTCGGACGATCCGCCCATGTTCGGCACCGACCTGACAGGCGAGTACCTGGCGCTGGTCGAGCACGCCGGCTTTGACGCCGCCGACCTGGAGCGCCTCGGCCTGAACGCGCTGGAAGCCAGCTTCCTGCCGAACACGGCCAAAGCAGCGCTCAGACGGACCTTCCAGTCCGAGTTTGCGGACCTTCGGGCGCAGCCGCTCGAGGGAAAGGAGCGAGGGTGAGCCAACAGAGCAAACCTCCAGACACCGCGCCACTCGCCACGGCGAGCCAGTACAGGCGAGACTTGGCCCTGTTTCGCACCGTCATTTCGGTCGTCAACAGCTCGCCAGAGCTGGATCACGCCCTGAGGCTTACGCTACGCACCATCCTGAAGGCGCTGGGGCCCGGCTTTGCCGGCATGATCTTGCTACGCGAGCGGCAACATCCGGGCCTGGAAGTCGCTGCACAGCAAGGCCTGTGGGAAAAAGATGCGCCGCGCCGCGTCTTTTTGCGCAACTGCGCCTGCAGCAAGGCCATGGAAACGCGGATGCCCGTCTTTGAGGCCGAGTACGCCGGCCCGGCCTGCCATCCCGACCTACCCGTAGAGCCCAGGCGAGGGCGCCTGGTCACCCCGCTCAAGACGCGCCAGGGCTACATGGCGGGCGTTCTCTGCTTGTTCTGCCCGCCCGAGTTCGAGGTCGAGACCACGGCTTTGAGCCTGTGGGACGACATCGGCACGCAGCTCGGCAGGGCGATCGAGGACGCGCGGATGCACATGCAGACGCAGCAGAGCCAAGAGCTCCTGCAGACGCTCTACGATGTGAGCGACCATCTGGCCACCAGCCTGGACCTGGAATGGGTTCTGTCGCGAGTGCTGGAGCTGTCCATCGAGGCGACCCAGGCCCGCCAGGGGAGCATCTTTCTGCTGCCCGATCAGGACACCCCCGCTCCCCGCGTCCTGCGCCGCGATCTTGCCGGCCTGGAAGCAGACCAGGTCATTTCGCAGGTGCTTACGGACGGCCTGGCCGGCTGGGTGGTGCGCAACCGAGAGGGGATCTTAATCGCCGACACCTCGCAGGATGCCAGGTGGCTTGCCCTGCCCAACGACTCGGATCCGCCGCGCTCGGCCCTGGGCGTGCCGCTGATGGCCAACCAGCGGGTGTTGGGCGTGATCACGCTCGACCACAGCGACGTCGGCCACTTTGAGGCGCAGCACATGGGCTGGATGCGAGCCATTGCCTACCAGGCCTCCCTGGCCATCGAGAAGGCCCGGCTCCACAAGGAGGTGACGCACCTGGCCGAGGACCTGGCCGAGCGCGTAGAAGAGCGCACCCGGGAGCTGCGAGATACGCAAGCCCAACTTGTGCAGGCCGAAAAACTGGCAGCCCTGGGCGAGCTGGCCGCCGGCGTCGCACACGAGATCAACAACCCGCTGCACATCTTGCAGGCCTATGTCGAGCATATGAAGAGCAAGCTCCCGCCCGATAGCCCCTTTGCCGACTTTTTGGAGCCGATGCGCAGCGCGCTGGACAGTATCGCCAGGCTGGCAGGCCAGCTTCGCGATTTCTCCCGGCCGGCCGGCGGTGAGTGGAAGCCGCTCGACGTGAACCGCACGCTGGAGAACGTGCTGCGGCTGGTAAACAAGGAAATGATGCACTGCCAGATCGAGATCGAGGACTGCCTGGGCTCGCCACTGCCCACCGTAACAGGGGACAACCGGCAGCTTGAACAGGTCTTTCTCAACATCATCCTCAACGCCCGCGACGCCATGCCCGGGGGCGGGCGGCTGGCCATCGAGACCTATGCCGGCGACGGCACAATCCACGTCCGTTTCGCGGACTCGGGCATAGGTATCCCACAGGAGGACCTGCAACGCGTCTTTGAGCCATATTATACCACCAAAGAGGACCGGGGCACCGGCCTGGGCCTGGCCATCTGCCAGCGGATCATCACCCAGCACGGCGGCAGGATCAGCGTATCCAGCAAGCTGGGCGAAGGCACCGT
>Ga0068714_10005028_pt1 | contig 14294 bp, 15 predicted proteins | sample MTBNYHSulfiMetaG_FD_62988 | JGI IMG/M metagenome (GOLD analysis project Ga0068714, IMG submission 62988) | Enrichment culture microbial communities from rom New York Harbor, USA that are MTBE-degrading - MTBE-NYH (New York Harbor Sulfidogenic)... | ecosystem: Environmental > Aquatic > Marine >... | reverse complement strand
GCGCGGGACACGAAGCTATAGTCATCCTATTGCGAGTGTCACGCAACACAGCAGATGCGGCCAAATCGGCTTGCCCGTAGGGTGAAGGCCGCCAAAGATTTCTCACCAAGCAAAGGGTCTAAACTGTCACCATCTAAAACCGCCTAAAAACAAACGTAACCACTTGAATTACCTTCCTATTACCTTCACCTTTTGGCAGTCTTCATGAAATATTCGGGTTGGGGGCATCCGGCTCCATCGCCCGCCTGGGGGAGGGGGCCGGGGTGAAGGTGCCTAGCTCAGTTAATTAGTCATGTTGAAGGTGGGTTCGGGGTCACCCCCCCTGCCCCGGCCGACGCTTCCGCTCGATTCAGCCGTGGAGGTTAGTTGGACCCGGCCTGGCCCGTCTCCTCCTCTTTCCTGGTCGCCTCTCTCTTGAGCCGGTCCACCAGCTCCTCCAGGACCGGGAAGACCTGGGGCCGGGTCCCCCCGGCCACAGCGGCGATCATGATCGGCTCCCCCACGGCCAGCCGCCCCTGGTTGAACCAGACCAGGATCTCGACGATGCCCTCCCTTCGGAGGAGCTCCTGCCGGATGGCCTCGGCCCCGGCCCGGTCCGGCTTGAGATCGAGGGCCGAAACCTTCTCCCCTTTCAGGTTATAGGACCGGACCAGGCCGGTGTGGATCAGGACCATCCCCGCCTCCTTGATCCGGGGATGGGATTTTATTATCTCCATGACGGAGTTGAGATCCATTGTTATCCCCCTTTATTACCCGATCACCAGGATGGAAGCTCGGTCAGCCCCAGCCAGGTCAGGATGACCAGGCCCACCAGACAGGCCGCCCCGCCGGCCAGGCCCAGCTTGGCCGCCCGGAGGAGGTTGAAGGGCCGGGGCGCGGTCCCGGTCAGGGCGGCGGACCTCCGGCCGTCGGAGAGCTCCTTGAAGCCCCCCCAGACCAGGCCGGCCGCCAGGCAGAAAAGAGCGGCCTTAAGCCACTCGCCGGGGATGAGATCGGTCATCACCCCCAGCTTAATTGAAGTTAAACGACATTACCCGATTATTCCACGAGTGACGGCCGGGGTTTTTCAGCTCCAGGCCAGCACCAGGGCGGCCAGGGCGAACCCGAAGGCCATGGTGGCCAGGACCGGGGCCAGGAGGCGGCGGTAGAAGGGGGCGCTCGGGGCCAGGAAGTACTGGTTGGTCATGATCAGGCAGGCGTGGGCCGGGGAGAGGAGGACCCCGGCGAACCCGGCCGAGTGGCTCAGGATCACGTAGCCCAGGAGCGATTCCTGGGGCAGGAGCCCGATGAAGACCGGAAAGCCGGTGACCGCGTAGGCCGGGGCGTAGCCGGTCACCAGCCCGATGAGAAAGGTCAGGAGGGGGGCCACCAGCCAGAGGGGGAGGCCCAGGGCGGTGATGGCCCGGCCCAGGTCGACGATGGCCCCGGAGGCCAGGGCCATGTTCTTGAACGACAGGACCGCCGCCACCAGGTAGACGATCCCGGCCGTTTTCCAGGAGAAGACGGCCTTGAGAGTGGCCCCGGAGCGGCCGGCGCTTAAGCTCGAGAGGAGGATCGCCCCCACCAGGGCCAGGGCCATGGAGGTCTGGCTGGGGAGGCCGGCCAGGAGGGGCCAGGACCGGCCCAGGAGATCGAGAAGCCGGGGACCGGCCAGGGCCCCGGCCAGGACCAGGAGGAGCGGCACCAGCCCGGGCCAGGGGGAGCCGTTCCCCGCCTCCTCCCCTCCCCCGTCCCGGACCGGGCTTGGCGAGCCGGTCCGGGAGGTGGGCCGGAGGACGAAGAGAAAGCCGAACCCTAGGGCGGCCAAGGTTATGGGCCAGGCGGCGAGGCAGATCTTGGAGATGGGGAGGCGGGCCAGGGAGGACATGAAGATCATCACCGGGTAGAGCGGCCAGCAGTACTCCCAGACGTGGCGGAACCAGTAGTTGATCAGGGACTTCTGGTCCCGGCCCAGGTCCAGGCCGCCGGAGAGCCGGTCCACCATGGGGGCCGAGAAGAGGCTCCCCCCGGGCATGGGCAGCAGGCCGATCAGGGCCGGAAAGACGGCCAGGGAGAGGCGGGGCGAGGTTATGACCTTCCGGACCCTGGCCAGGAGGGCCTCCCACCGGCCGGTGGACTCCTGGATCTGGACCAGGATCATCAGCAGGCCGACGACGACGATCAGGGCCACCCCCTTGGGGTCGGTGATCGCCCCGGCCACCGCGGCGAGCATCTCCCTGGGGGACATGGCCCCGGTCAGCCCCAGGACCAGGCAGCCCCCGGCCAGCCCGTGGCCCAGGTTGAGACCCCGGCGCACGGCCAGGACCACCAGGCCCAGGGAGATGAGGAGGCCGAGGCTGGTCATCCGGGAGGATCGAAGTACCCCCTCACGGGAGATTTATCCCAGGTGAGGCGGCGGAAGGTGAAGCCCACCGGCAATTCCCGGTCTCCGAACCGCTCGACCTTGAGGGCGTAAAAGGGGCGGCCGTTCTTCTCCGCCCCCCGGCCCAGGTCCCAGGCCCAGCCGGAGCGGCGGTTGGGCAGGGGGATGACCTCCATGGCCACCCGCTGGCCGGAGAAGTCCAGGTACTTGATCAGCAGCCCCCCGCTCTTGCCCTGATCCGGGAGGGTCAGGCTCAGGTGGGCCCTGGCGAACCCCAGGAGGGGAACGAAGAGCCGTTCCCGGCCGATGGAGCCGCTGCTGACCGGGCCGCAGCCGGCCAGAAGAGCCAGGCAGGCCAGGCCGAGAAGGATATGGGAACGGCCAAGGCTCATAGGCGGCCGATTCTAACCCCAAGCCCGAACCCGGTCAAGGCGGGCATTTTTTACTACCAGTCCCGGATTAGCTGGGTTATATTCTCCCGAAGTTTGGAGAGGTAATGGCGCTAAGATCCGATCATGACTGGGAAGACGGGCCGTCGGTCCTCATCTCGCCCGAGGCCGAGGGAGAGGAGAGGGAGGAGGCCCGGCCGGCTCCGCCCGAGGCGCCCCCCCGGGAGCCGGACCGGCGGGCCGAGCCGCGGCGGCGATCGCCCTTCTGGGTCCGGTTGATCTACGTTCTGATCTTCTCCATCCTGGTCCTCTCGGCCCTGGTGACCTACGCCCTGGTGGCCAGGGACCGGACCGACCGGCTGGTGGCCAACCAGGAGGCCCTCTGGGCCCCCCTGGTGGAGGCTCTGGAGAACAGGGTCGTCGCCCTGGAGGACCGGCTGGAGGAGCTGGAGGAGAGGCTCGGCCAGGCCGGCCGGGAGACGGACCAGCCGGCTCCGCCGCCCAAGAAGAAGCCGTAGTTTTTGACCGGGCCGGCCCGGCCGGGAAGAAGGGGAGAGACAGCGGACGGCGACCGGGCCCGACTGGAAAGGCTGATGGCCTTGGCCCTGGACCAGGCCAGGCTGGCCCTTGACCGGGGAGAGGTTCCGGTGGGGGCGGTCCTGGCCCAAGGGGACCGGATCCTGGCCCAGGCCCACAACCGGGTCATCACCGACCACGACCCCACCTCCCACGCCGAGCTGCTGGTCATCCGCCAGGGGGCCCGGCTCCTGGGCAACGAGAGGTTGACCGGGACGACCCTGGTGGTTAGCCTGGAGCCGTGCCCCATGTGCGCCGGGGCGGCGGTCCTGGCCCGGATCGAGAGGTTGGTCTACGGGGCCTCCGATCCCAAGTCCGGGGCGGCGGGCTCGGTTTTCGACCTGGTCCGGGACGGCCGGCTGAACCACCGGCTGGAGGTGGTGGGTGGCCTTTTGGCGGCCGAGTCGGCCGGGCTTTTACGGGATTTTTTCAGGCCCAAGCGGAGAGGTGCCGGAGCGGTTGAACGGGCTCGACTCGAAATCGAGTGAAGGGTTTAAAAGCTCTTCCGTGGGTTCGAATCCCACCCTCTCCGCCAGACCGGGTTTTAAACCCGCCTGGTTCGGTCCATCTCCGGGTCTGGCCGGCCCGGCCCTCCTCATCCTGGCGATCCTCCTCTCCGGCTTCGGCCTTCAGGCCCGGGCGGAACAAGGCCCCCTTCGCCTGGGGATCGGGAGAGCGGCGGAGGAGAAGATCCTGGGCTCCCTGGCCGAGCTGAGCCTGAGGGCGGCCGGGGAGACGGTGGAGGCCGTTCCGGGGCTGGTGCCGGAGGTTCTCCGGGATCAGCTCCTCAAGGGCCAGATAGACCTCTGCTGGGATTACACCGGCCGGGCCCTGGTGGCCTTTCAGCGCAACCCCGACCGGGAGATCCTGAGCCTGCCCCGGGACTGCCACCGGACGGTCAAGGAGGCGGATGAGCCCCTGGGTCTGGTCTGGGGGGCCATGGCCCCGGGAAACAACAGCTACGGGGTGGTGATGAAGGCCGAGAAGGCCCGGGAGTACGGCGTCTCCACCGTCTCCGAGCTGTCCGAGCTGGCCGCCAAAATGGTCCAGGATATCCTGGCCAAGCGCTCCCAGAAGAAGATGACCCTGGGCCTGGAGGAGGAGTTCCAAAACCGCCCCGACGGCTACCGGGCCTTTGTGGCCCGCTACGGGGTGGACTTCGGCTCCTACCACCTGGTCAAGATGGGGGCGGAGGAGCTCCTGGACAACCTCCGCACCGGCCAGGTGGACGCCGTCATCGGCCCCCTGGTCGACGGCCGGATCGTCCGCTTCCAGCTCCTCTCCCTGAAAGAGGACAAGCCCTTTTTCCCGGCCTACAACCCCGCCCCGGTCTGGCGTAAGCAAGCCCTGGAGGGCCACCCCAAGGCCGCGGCGGTCCTGGACTCCCTGGCCGAAGCCCTGGACCTGGAGGCCCTCAACAAGCTCCGCTACCCGGTGGAGATCCACGGCCGCCAACCCCAAGAGGCGGCCCGGGAGTGGCTCCTCTCCCAGGGCCGGCCGGTCCCCCCGGCCCCCTGACAAAGCCCCTCCGCTCCCCTCGTCCAACACGACCTTTCATGGCCGGTATCCAAGGCGGCTCTGAGGCTCCGATATCGCCCCCTGGCAACACCCTACCCTGTCATGGGAGGAGCGAAGCGACGCGGCAGTCTGCCCGACCAGTCTCCTCGGCCCATGCTTCCCCCTCCGGTTAGCCCGAGTGCCGGAATCACAACCGGTTCGACCCTCAAGCTCAATCCAGCCCGCCTCGGCTTTTTCACCCACCTTTTCTCCGGAGGGTGGGTTAGCGAGACGTAACCCACCTGTCCCGGTCTCCCTCGACGGTCTTGGCCGATGATATCGGTCGAATCACCCCCGCCGTCCTCAACGCCTCCCTCCCGCCCCCTCGCCCCCCATTTGGGGGGAGAGGGTCGGGGTGAGGGGGGATAATCGAATTATTTTAATTGGTTGAAGGTTGGGTCGGGGTCGCCCCCCCGACACCGCCAACCCATCCGAGCGGTTCAACCCCCTGGGGCAGGGCAGCCTCGGCCCGGCCCGGCCGCCGGCTGGCCCGGCTAGAGCGTCCCGGCCACCACCAGCTTCTGGACCTGGCTGGTCCCCTCGTAGATCTGGGTGATCTTGGCGTCCCTCATCATCCGCTCCAGGGGGTAGTCCTTGGTGTAGCCGTAGCCGCCCAGGATCTGGAGGGCCTCGGTGGTCACCTCCATGGCCGTGTCCGCGGCGATCATCTTGGCCATGGCCGAGTAGCGGACCGCCTCCCGGGGAACCCGGCTCAGGTCCTTGGGGATCTTCTCGTAGACCGCCGCGGCCTTGTAGGTCAGCTGGCGGGCCGCCTCCACCCTGGCCGTCATCTCGGCCAGCATGAACTGGATCCCCTGCATCTTGATCAGCGGCTTGCCGAACTGGACCCTCTCCTTGGCGTAGGCCACCGCCGCGTCGATGGCCCCCTGGGCGATGCCCACCGCCTGGGCGGCCACGGGGATCCGGGTGAAGTCCAGGGTCTTCATCAGGATGGGGAAGCCGCTCCCCTCCTCCAGGAGCAGGTTGGCCGCCGGGACCCGGCAGTCCTCGAAGATCAGCTCGCAGGTGGTGGAGGCCCTGATCCCCATCTTGTCCTCCTTCTTGCCCACCGAAAAACCGGGGGTCCCCTGCTCCACCACCAGGAGGGACTGACCCTTGACCGGCGAGGCCTGGGGGTCGGTCACCACCGCCAGGACCACGTATCGGGCCACGTCGCCGTGGGAGATGAAGACCTTGCGGCCGTTGACCACGTACTCGTCCCCCTCCCGGACCGCCCGGGTGGCCAGCCCGGCCACGTCCGAGCCGGCCCCGGGCTCGGTCAGCCCGAAGGCGATCAGGGCTTCGCCCGCGGCCAGCCCGGGCAGCCACCGCTCCTTCTGCTCCTCGCTTCCGGCCAGGAAAAGGGGCGTGGCCCCCAGCTCGTGGACCATCAGGATGACCGAGGAGGAGGCGCAGGCCTTGGCGATCTCCTCAATGGCCAGGCAGAGGGCCAAGAGACCCATCTCCGAACCGCCGTAGTCGCTGGGGAAATCCGCCCCGAAAAGGCCGTTCTCCTTGAACAGCTCGACCATGTCCCAGGGGAACTCGGCCGCCTGGTCGCGCTCGGCGGCCCCGGGGGCGATTCTTTCCCGGGCCAGCCGCCCCACCGTCTCTTTAAGGATGATCTGCTCTTCGGTGAAATCGTACATAGTTCCTCCAAGGCTGGGTCCTGGTGATCGGCGAGGCCCAAGCTAAACCATGGGCCCCGGGGGAGCAAGGCCTAATCAAGAGGAATGATCCTGGGTTCGGCGGGCCCCGGAAAGGGGCCGGGATTAACTTCCCGGCTCTTTTCTAAGCCCGTCCGTGAAATACCATAAATTGTTTTTATTAACACGTTAAAACGACTGGTCAATTGGATAACTACCTTAAGATGATACTTTGTTTAAATAAAACCAATAATATCCAATTTATCCTTGACACGCTCAAAGCCGATGCCTAATCTAGCCCAGTAGAGGGGGGTAACATGGCCTTACCAGCAAGAGACAACCGGAAGCGGAAAGAGGCGGTGAGGGGCGCTCGGCCGTGGGTTGAACCCGAGGAGCTGGGGGCGACCCAGCTCTATTTCAGCCAGATGGAAGGCATGGGCCTCCTGAGTCAGGAGGAGGAGCTGAGCCTGGGCAAGGTCATCCGCGACGGCCAGGACGGCATCCTGGCCCTGGCCACGGAGGAGGCCGAGCACTGGCCCGGGTTCAAGCGGCTTGAGCCGCTGACCTCCGATTGGCGAGCCATCGAGCGGACCTCCCACGCCTCCATCGAGTGGCTCCTGGCCGAGATCAGGGCCGAGGCCCAGGCCTACGCCCAGGACAACCCCGACTCCATCAGGGCCAGGCGGCTGACGGCCCGTCTGGAGGAGATCCAGGCCGAGGTGGATCGGGCCTCGGTGAGGATGATCGAGGCCAACCTCCGCCTGGCGGTCAACATCGCCAAGCGCCACTCCTACCGGGGGCTTCCCTTCACCGACCTCATCCAGGAAGGGAACCTGGGCCTGATGAAGGCCGTGGCCAGGTACAACTACAAGACCGGCTACAGGTTCTCAACCTTCGCCTCCTGGTGGATCCGGCAGACCATCTCCAGGGCCGTCTACGACCAGTCCAGGACCATCCGCATCCCGGTCCACTGCCAGGAGCTCAGGGCCCGGATCTTCAAGACCTACTACGCCTTGAAAAGGGAGCTGGGCATCGAGCCGACCCTCGCCCAGATCTCGGAGCGGCTGGGTGAGTCGGTGGGCAAGGTGGCCGACGCCATGTCGGTGGTGGACGAGTCGGTCTCCCTGGACAACCCGGTGGGTGAGGACGGCGACGTCCTGGGCGACTTCATCTGCGACGACGAGGGCCGGGACCCCTACGAGTCCACCCGGGACCTGGAGCTGGTGGAGCTGGCCCGGGCCGCCCTGGAAACCCTGGACGAGCGGGAGAAACGGATCCTCTGCCTCCGCTACGGGCTGGAGGACGGCCAGGAGCGGACCCTGGAGGAGGTGGGCCGGATCTTCTCCCTCTCCCGGGAGAGGATCAGGCAGATAGAGAAGCGGGCCCTGCACCGGCTGCGGGCCCCCCTCGGCGGGGAGCCCCAGGCAGAGCTTATGTAAACCAGCGGCAAGCAACCATCCCTTTGGAACCGCCCCTTGATCGACCGGTCAAGGGGCGGTCGGCCGTTGGGAGCCCCCGGCCTGGAGAGGTCTGGTCAATTTCTTGGAAACCCTTCCCGGGGGACGGCTCGTTCAGCGGGGCGAGACCACCCCGCCCCCGGAGGCCTCCAGGGTGCACTTGCTGAAATCGATGGGCTGGCCGCAGCCCTTGCAGATGTGGGGCTTGTCGAACTCGTCGGAGAAGATCTCCTTCTCCCGGCCGCACTGGGGGCATTTGCAGGTAAAGGCCTTGAGCTCCTTGTTGGCCTCCAGGCCCGGACAATGACGGGGGGTGCTCTCCATGTTCCGCTCCTCTCATTTCGGTGATCACCAAAGTATGCTATTGAGATACCATCTCCCCTTGGGGGCCGCAACCTGAGCGGCGGCTATCCGAACCTGGTTTTTGGAGAAAGGGAGTTCCCTTGGCTGGAACTGTTCCCGGTCTGATTTTGAAGGGCCCCGGCCTCAGGCCTCTGACCCGAGGCCACCTCTGGGTATACTCCGGGGCCGTGGCCCGGGTGGCCGGCCGGCCCGGGCCCGGCCAGGTGGTCCGGTTGGCCGACAAGGCCAACCAGTTCCTGGCCTGGGCCTGGTACTCGCCCGAGTCGCGGATAAGGGCCCGGGTCCTGAGCCGCCGGCCGGAGGAGGAGTTCGGGGAGGGCTGGTGGGCCGGGCGGCTGGACCGGGCCAGGGCCGGTCGGCAGGCCCTGGAGGAGGATCCGGGAACCGGGGCCTTTCGCCTCTGCAACGCCGAGGCCGACGGGCTGCCGGGGCTGACCGTGGATATCTACGGCCGGGCGGCGGTGATCCAGGCCCTGACCGCCGGGGCCGAGGGGATCAAGGATCAGGTCGCCCTCTGGCTCAAGGAGCGGATGGGGGTGGAGCTGGTCTACGAGCGGGACGACGGCCAGGCCCGGCGGCTGGAGGGTCTGCCCCGCTCCAGGGTGCTTCTCCTGGGGACCGGGCCCCGGGGGCCGGAGACCATCACCGAGGCCGGGCTCAAGTTCCAGGTGGACCTGGTGGAGGGTCAGAAGACCGGCTGGTACCTGGATCAGCGGGTCAACCGCCGCCTGGTGGCGGCCCAGGCCAAGGGAAGGCGGGTCCTGGACTGCTTCTCCTACTCCGGCGGCTTCTCGGCCCTGGCGCTCCAGGCCGGGGCCTTGTCCTCGACCCTGGTGGACTCCTCCGCCCGGGCCCTCAAGGAGGCCAAGACCAACCTGGAGCTCAACGGGCTGGCCGAGAAGGCCAGCCTGGTCCAGGGCAACGCCTTCGAGGTCCTCCGCCAGTACCGGGACGCGGGGCGGAGGTTCGGCCTGATCATTCTCGACCCGCCCAAGCTGGCCCCCACCCGGGCCCAGGCCAGCAAGGCCGGCCGGGCCTACAAGGACATCAACCTCCTGGCCCTCAAGCTCCTGGAGCCGGGGGGGGTCCTGGCCACCTTCTCCTGCTCGGCCGGGGTGGAGCCGGGCTTCTTCCAGGAGATCGTCCATTGGGCCGCCCTGGACGCGGGCCTGGGGCTCCAGATCCTGGCCCGCCTGACCCAGCCGGAGGACCATCCCATCCTCCTGGGGATGCCCGAGACGGAGTACCTCAAGGGCCTCATCTGCCGCCCCGTCTGAGACAGACTTCGCCATCAGGGTCGGCTTGGGCTCAGCCCGCCTTGACAACCTTCCGACCCCGGGGTTAGCTTGAGAACGTTTGACAGGAGCGGCCTTAGGTTCCTTGCGGGCCGGTCCGGGGTATACCACGAGGTGAGATAATGTCTCAGATTATTGATCTTTCCATCGCCCTCGAGGAGGGGCTGCCCTCCGATCCGCCGCCGATGATCCCCAAGATCGACTACATGGACCACGAGGCCGGGGCGGTCCAGATGAAGGACTTCTTCCCTGGGCTCGAAAAAGAGCAGCTTCCCCGGGGCAAGGGCTGGGCCTTCGAGACCCTCACCCTGACCACCCACTCCGGAACCCACCTGGACGCCCCCTACCACTACCACCCCTGGATGGACCGGGGAAAACCGGCCCTGACCATCGACCAGATCCCGCTCACCTGGTGCTACTCCGACGGGGTGGTCCTGGACTTCAGCCGCAAGGCGGACGGGGAGGGGATAAGCTCCGGGGAGGTGGAGGCGGAGCTGCAAAGAATCGGCTACCGTCTCAAGCCCCTGGACATCGTCCTGGTCCGGACCGGGGCCGACCAGGCCTGGGGCCGGCCCGAGTACCTGGTCAAGGGGGCGGGGATGACCAGGGAGTCGACCCTCTGGCTGCTGGAGAAGGGGATCAAGGTGGTGGGCATCGACGCCTGGTCCTGGGACCGGCCCCTGCCCTTCCTGGCCAAGGAGTTCCAGGAGACCGGCGACTCCTCGGTGGTCTGGGAGGCCCACTTCGCCGGGATCGAGATGGGTTACTGCCACATGGAGAAGCTGGCCAACCTGGCGGCCATCCCCCGGCCCCACGGGTTCAAGGTGGCCTGCTTCCCGATCAAGATAAAGTCGGCCTCGGCCGGCTGGGTCCGGCCGGTGGCCATCGTCGACTGAGCCCGGCCGCAGCCGGGATGAATTTCGCTGGGAACGTAATAATTCTTGATCTCACGAAATTAAGGGTCCATATTGGGGTTGGGTTACGTTGAGGTCGTAATTAACTAGGGTGCCTCTGACCAGCGGGGAGGGTTGGCGGTGGATTCCCTGGGAGCCAACATCCGCCGTCAGCGGAAGCGCAGGGCCCTGACCCTCAAGCAGCTCGCGGAAAGAACCGGTCTTTCGGTCAGCTTCCTGTCCGAGATGGAGAGGGGTCTGGCCCAGCCCTCCATGGCCTCCCTGAGAAAGGTGGCCCAGGCCCTGGGGACCAGCCTCCTCACCTTTGAGGAGCCCTACCGTCCCCAGGGCGAGCCCTCCGAGGCCCTGAGCTACCCGGCCGGGCGGGTCCGGGCCGGGGAGAGCTACATCCAGGAGGCCAAGGTGGTCCGGGCCGGCCAGCGGAAGAAGATCTCCTACCCCGAGCGGCCGGGCTTCTACGAGCTCCTCACCCCGGACCTTAACCGCCGCCTGGAGGTTCTCTACATCAGGATGGAACCGGGTTTCGAGTCCGGTCCCGAGGCCGTGGTCGACCCGCCTGGGGAGAAGTGCCTGGTGATCTTGAGCGGCCGCCTGAGCTTCACCGTGGCCGGGGCGGAGCACCTTCTGGACGCGGGCGACTCCATCTCCTACCCGGCCGACGCCCCGCTTCAGTTCAAGGTCCTGGGGGAGGAGACGGTGGAGACGATCCTGGTCATCACCCCCCCGGGGTTCTGACCAAGGGGTACCGGAAGGACCACAGCCAGGCCTGACGAACTGTCGGAAGGAGATAGAAGAGCAAAGAATACAAAAAGGGAGGATGACGATGAAAGCCTGGAAAAGGACCTTTGTGACGGCCCTGCTGGTGGCCGCGGCCCTGGGACTGGTGGTCGCGCCCCAGGCCTCGGCCAAGGACTACAAGATGACCGTGGTGGCCGGCCACCCGCCCATCTTCCTCTGGGTCACCCTGGCCCGGGACTTTTTCATCCCCGAGGTGGACAAGCGGCTTGAGGCGGCCGGGGGCAAGGACAAGATCATCTGGAACCAGGCCTACGGCGGGACCGTGGCCAAGCTCGGAGGGGTCCTGGAGGCCATCGAGGAGGGCGTGGCCGACATGGGCTTCGTGGGGACCATCTTCGAGGCGGCCAAGATGCCCCTCCACAACGTCAGCTACATGACCCCCTTCGGCTCCGAGGACATCTTCGCCGTGGTGGACACCATGACCGAGCTCCAGGCCAAGGTCCCGGCCCTGGCCGAGGAGTGGACCAAGTACAACCAGGTCTACCTCGGCGGCGCGGCCCTGGACACCTACGGCATCCTGACCAACTTCCCGGTCAAGACCGTGGACGACATCGACGGCCACAAGATCGCCGCCCCCGGCCCCTCGGCCAACTGGATCAAGGGCACCGGGGCGGTGGCCGTGGCGGCCAACCTGAACACCTACTACAATGGGATCCAGACCGGCGTCTTCGAGGGAACCCTGACCTTTATGACCGCGGCCGCGGCCATCAAGGTCCACGAGGTGGCCCCCCACATCTGCATGGTCAACTTCGGCTCCCAGTTCGCCGGCGGGATCAGCATCAACAAGGACCTCTTCAACTCCTTCCCCGAGTACATGCAGAAGATCTTCCTGGAGGTGGGCAAGGGGTACACCTCCAAGCTGGCCCAGGCCCAGGCCGACCGGGCCGCGGCGGCCATGGAGGGGATGAAGCAGGGCGGGGCCAAGGTGACCGTCCTCTCCCAGGAGGAGCGGGTCAAATGGGCCAACAAGCTGCCCAACGTGCCCCAGGAATGGGTGGCCGCCATGGAGAAGCAGGGGCTGCCCGGCAAGGAGATGCTCACGGGGTATCTGGATGGGCTCCGCTCCCGGGGGGCCAAGCTGCCCCGGGACTGGGACAAGTAGCCTTTGGCCGAGGCCGGGAATAACCCTCCGGCGGCGGGCTTGAACCCGCCCCGGAGGCTCTCCTGGAACGCCGTGACCCAGGTCATGGACTCCATCGGCACGGCCTGGGTCTTTGTTCTCCTGGTCATCATCAACGCCGATATCGGCGGCCGGGCCCTTTTCAACCATCCCCTCCGGGGGGTGACGGAGATCGTCTCCCTGTCCATCGTGGCCTGCGTCTTCCTCCAGATCGCCCACACCCTCCGGGTCGGCCGGCTGACCAGGTCGGACGCCTTCTTAAACTGGGTGGGGCGGAGGCTGCCCCGGCTGGCCTTTTTCCTGGAGGGGATCTACCACCTCATCGGGGCGGCCCTGTTCGTGATCCTCTTCCGGGCCTCCTACCCCTTCTTCACCAAGGCCTGGCGGATCGACGAGTACGTGGGGGCCAGGGGAGACTTCATGGCCCCGGTCTGGCCGGTCAAGCTGATTATCCTCATCGGTTCCGCTGCGGCGGTGATCCAGTTCCTGATCATCGCCGGAAAAAGCTTCCGGAGCCTTGTCCGGCCGTCCCGGCCCCCCGGGGGGGAGCCATGACCGACCTCCAGATCGGGCTCCTGTCCATCGCCGCGATCCTTTTTCTGATCTACGCCGGGATGCACGTGGCCATCGCCCTGACCCTCCTCTCCTTCCTGGGGGTGGGGCTGATCAAGGGCAACTGGACCATCGCCAGCAAGCTCCTGGCCTTGGCCGCGGCCGACTCGGTCTCGGGCTACATCTTCGGGGTGGTCCCCCTCTTTGTTCTGATGGGGCTTCTGATCTCCGTCTCGGACATCGGCAAGGACACCTTTGACGTGGCCAACCGGCTCTTCAGCCGGGTCAGGGGGGGGCTGGGGATCGCCACCGTGGCGGCCAACGCCGTCTTCGCCGCGGTGACCGGGATATCCATCGCCTCGGCCGCGGTCTTCACCAAGGTGGCCGTCCCGGAGATGATCCGGCTGGGCTACCGCTCCCGCTTCGCCGTGGGGGTGGTCACCGGCTCCTCGGTCCTGGGCATGCTCATCCCCCCCTCGCTCCTCCTGATCCTCTTCGGGGTCCTCACCGAGACCTCCATCGGCGACCTCTTCAAGGCCGGGATCATGCCCGGGATCCTCCTCTCGGCCGCCTTCTCGGCCGCCATCCTGGTCATGGCCTACCGCTTCCCCAAGATGGTCGGCGGGCGGACCCCCGGCGAGGCCGGGTCGATTGCGGCCCGGATGGGCTTCTCCCGGGCGGTCCTGAAAATCAGCCCCATCGCCGGGCTGATCGCCCTGGTCCTGGGGGGGATCTATGCCGGCTGGTTCACCCCCACCGAGTCCGGGGCGGTGGGATCCCTGGGGGCCCTGGTCCTGGCCCTGGGCAAGAGGTCCCTGACCTGGTCCAAGCTGTGGCAGGTCCTGGTGGAGTCGGGCCACGTGACCGTGGCCATCCTCTTCCTGATCATCGCCGCCAACATGTACGGCCGGATGCTGGCCCTCTCCGGGATCACCGGCTTCATCGCCGCCTGGATCGGCGAGTCCGGCCTGGGGCTCTACCCCGTCCTGACCATCTACCTGGTGATCATCCTCCTCATGGGAACCATCCTCGACTCGTCCTCGATCATGATGATCATCGTCCCCCTGATCTACCCCATCATGAAGCCCATGGGGGTCAACTTCGTCTGGTTCGGGCTGGTGACGGTCATCGCCATCGAGGTGGGGCTGATCACCCCGCCCCTGGGGATAGCCGCCTACGTGGTCAAGGCCACCCTGGACGACCAGCGGATCGGGCTCAACGACGTCTTCGCCGGGTCCTTCCCCTTTGTCCTGATCATGATCCTG
>Ga0068714_10005026_pt1 | contig 14298 bp, 8 predicted proteins | sample MTBNYHSulfiMetaG_FD_62988 | JGI IMG/M metagenome (GOLD analysis project Ga0068714, IMG submission 62988) | Enrichment culture microbial communities from rom New York Harbor, USA that are MTBE-degrading - MTBE-NYH (New York Harbor Sulfidogenic)... | ecosystem: Environmental > Aquatic > Marine >... | reverse complement strand
AACGGAATACTAACGAATAATTATAATCCGGCTGATCCTGCAACATTCAGGATTTACACGGGACTTACGGCGGGTGAATATAATCTTATTATCAGGGATGTTCATGATTGTGAAGTAACCAGATCGGTGGAATTGAATGCTCCCGACCCGGTTGTCGTTGATTTCGGGATGAGTGATTACAGCGGATACAATGTTACCTGCCGGGGTTACAGCAACGGTTCCGTCTGGGTAGAGAACATTACGGGTGGTAACGGAGGATATACTTATGAATGGTACCCTGAATCGGGTCCACTTTCTGTAAGCACTGACGGACCTCTTCTTGACAGTATACCTGCCGGTAAGTATTATCTGAGAACCACCGATCTGCTGGGCTGCATTAAGATAGACAGTGTTATCCTGACTGAGCCGGATGGAATGTTGCTGACGGGAAGCGAGCTGTCATTAAGTCAGGACGGCGGATACAATATTTCGTGCAACGGGGCATCTGATGGTTATATTAATCTGACCATAGAGGGCGGTTCCGGCACTTTCATCTATTCGTGGGAGGGCCCCCTGGGTTATACAGCAGCAACAAGAGATATCTCGGGACTTGTAGCGGGTACTTATACCTGTACAATAACAGATGTGAACGGATGTATCCTTACTCCTTTACCGCAATTTACTCTTACCGAACCGGCACCTCTCCTGGTCGACGTTGTAACCTCTTCATCAATTGAAGGATCACACAATATAAGCTGCCATGGGGAAACAGGTTCGATAGAGGTTACAGTGACCGGGGGAAGTGAAGGCAATTACACTTATACCTGGAGTACATCAAATGGTTCGGGGATCATCCCTGGTCAGGAAGATCAGATGAACCTTACCGCCGGAACATATCATCTTGTTATCAGCGACCTTAACGGATGCGTTGAAGAGAGAGATATCACTCTTACCCAGCCTGATGCCATAGTTCTTTCGTTTGATGTGACGCATATAACATGTGAGTCGACAGTATTCGACAATGGTGAAATAGATCTTACTGTTTCCGGAGGCGTTGGCCCTTATGCCTATTTATGGTCAACAGGGGCCATAGTTGAGGATCTGTCTGGTCTGGAATACGGTAACTATATAATCACGGTAACTGATGTAAACGGATGCCAGGTTACTGATTCTGCAAGGATCAACCTTCCTGAGCCACTAGCTTATGAACAGTTAGTTTCTGAATACAACGGTTATAATATAAGTTGTTACGGAAAAACAGACGGATGGATAGAGATAACAGCTACGAGCGGGATGCCGCCATACACTTATTCATGGCAGGGACCGGATGGATTCTCCGCTACCACACCATCCATTTCGGGGCTCAGGGCAGGCGCCTATATACTGTATATCACTGACAGCAATATTTGTGAAGTTACTGATACCATTTACCTTTCCGAACCGGGGACCCTGGGCATGACAATAACTACCTCGGAAAGTCCGGATGGTCTTTATAACATAGACTGTGCGGGCTCTGCCACCGGTTCAGCTGAGGTTCAGGCCGTAAACGGAGCAGGAAGCGTGCAGTATATATGGTCCGACGGTGAAATAGGCAATGTCAGGCAAAACCTGGCCGCAGGCAACTATAAGATAATCATTATAGATTCAAACAATTGTAGTGCAGATTCGACGATCACACTTAGTGAACCCGATGCAATGACACTTTCATTTGAGGTTACACTACCCTTCTGCCCTGATATGCCTGATGGCACAATAGAAGTTACAGTTACCGGTGGTGTGTCAGTGACCGGGTATACATATTTGTGGTCAGACAATTCTACCGGGCAGAATCTTACAGGAGTCACAAAAGGGACATACAGCGTTGTTGTTACGGATGATAATGGCTGCCAGGCTGAAGCATCTGTAGATGTCCGGTCACAGAATCCGATCTGCCTTGTCATTCCAAATGCCTTTACACCCAATAATGATGGCGTTAATGATGAATGGGTGATAGGTCTTGTCTCCCTTTATCCGCAGGTTGAGGTGACGATCTTCAACAGGTGGGGTGAGATGATCTGGAAGTCAGCGAAAGGATACCCGGGGCCATGGGACGGAAGAAGCGGAGGCGCTATTCTTCCAATGGACTCGTATCATTATATAATTGATTTGAATAATGGTTCCCGTCCAATTGTGGGACATGTAACAATTGTGAAGTAACAGGAGATAATCTCGGGAAGAGTGAAAAGATTGACAACCATATTGTTCGTATTATTTCTGGCAACAACCACCTATAGTCAGCAGCTGCCACTTTTCAGCCAGTACCTGTACAACAGGTTCCTGATCAATCCTGCTGTTGCCGGAAGTGATGGTTACACCAGTTACAATATCACGGCAAGAGAACAGTGGGTGGGATATTCAGGTGCTCCGAGGACATTTTCATTCAGCGGTCAGACAAGGTTTCTTAAGAGGAGTTATATTCTTAAAGAAAACAGGTTCAGGAAACAGGTATTCAGACCGAGATCTGATGGGAGGATCGGAATGGGGGGATATGTGTTCAGCGACAGGAACGGGCTGATTATGAGGAACGGTTTCTCCGCCTCCTACTCCTATCATCTGTGGCTTCAGAACAGCACTCAACTATCAATGGGACTGTCATTTACAGGCTATCATTTTAAGATAAACGAGAAGGAGATAGTATTTGATGATCCTGATGAGCCATGGCTGAATAACGAATTGCGCAGGGGAACCTTCGTGCCCGATGCAGCTTTCGGAGTCTATATTCTCAATCCGAGATACAGCATCGGCTTTTCTACAGATCAGCTTTTCGGAGCAGCAGCCAAAATAGGTGATTACGCTTACCGTAATTTCCGGATGGACAGACACTATTACCTTTTCGGCACTTACAGCATTGAAGCGGGATCGTACTCGGAGATACAGCCGTCGGTACTTATGATGATGTCGGAACAGCTGAAGCCTCAGGTTGATATCGGACTGACCTATTCGCTGAGCCAGAGCTTCTGGACAGGGCTCACCTACAGAACAAGCGGAGCTCTGATAGCCAATTTCGGACTTAAATACGATAATATGTTCCTTGGATATGCTTTTGATTACACCCTTCAGGAGATACAGAGGGTGACATACGGCACACATGAGATTACCATCGCACTCAAGCTGGGCGACAGTGCAAGGAAGTACCGCTGGCTCGACAGATACTGATCATTCAGCCTTAATCTTCAAGATATAGATCAGTGAACTTGCACCCTTACGTCTGAACAAAGCGGCGAGATAAAATCTTAATCCATTCATCATTCCTGCAATGAAATGCAGGTTCGTGCCTCTGTATTTTTCGCTCAGGAAGGAGATATAGAATACATCAAAAGGCAGCCTTAGCATTTTGAAAATTTCAAAGCCAGCCTTTTCTGCAAGTAATTTGAAAGTATCGGGTGTAAAATGCCACAGGTGCCTCGGCACATCCCAGGCTGCCCAGAACTCCCCGTAATATCGGGCATCGGATGACGCGGCAGAGGGCAAAGCAGCGACAAAGCAACCTCCCGGTTTAAGTAACCGTTTAATATCAGACATATAGCTGAAGAGATCATGAGAATGTTCAAGGGTGTGCCAAGCTGTGATACAGTCGAAGCAGTTGTCCTGCAATCCGGATATCTGCTTCGGCCCGATTATTCTCAGCCCGAAACGGGAAACAGCATAAGAGGCTGCTTTCCTGTCAGGTTCAATCCCGGTCACATTCCATCCGGCAAGCTTCATCGTGCCTGCGAAATGCCCCGATCCGGTGCCGATATCCAGAAGATCCCCAGTTTTCTTCCCGGTAACTCCTTTGATTAGCCCCCTTTTTCTTCCAAGCATTAATCTTCTTACAAGAAAATAGATCTTTCCTGTAAATCCTCCTGCTGAATCATCGTGAGAGAGATAATTATCAGACTGGTAATATCTTCCTGCTTCCTGTTCATCGGGACCCTCCTGAGTAAAAATAAATCCACATGAACTGCATCTGAAAAGATCAAAAATCTCCCGAGTGAGAAAATGATCGGTGCATTTCAAATAGCCGGAAATGTTACCGGAGGAGCAAAGAGGGCACTTAGAATGATGAATCATATCATTCTTTTTTGGTATTCCTCTTAAGTGATATCGCGACATAACCCGCGATCAGCAGAATGAACAGGATCGAGCTTGCAAGCGATATCCTGTTGCCCAGATAAAAGGATTCAGGTTCAAAGCTGAATCTGATCTCATGCTCCCCGCCCGGAACAACCATTCCCCTCAATACATAGTTGGCGCGGAAATGCGGTATCTCAATCCCGTCAATAAAACTCTTCCACCCGGCCGGATAATAGATCTCAGAGAAGAGTGCCAGCCTTTCACCATCAGCCTTATATTTGTAGATCAGTTCATTGGGCTGGTATGACACAAATTCAAAGGTGTCATCTTCTGATATTGAATAATCGGTCCGTGTTACCAGATCCCGGAACATTTTATCCACGATTGCCTCACCTGTGGATGCATGTATTTTCAGAGCTGACAATTCTTCATTGGCATTTTCCACCATAATTACTCCAGGCGCAAACCATGCATTGCCGCGTGCATTATCATTTACCAGCGGGGGATGAGATGGACTTAGAATAACGTATTTTGTATTCAGCATGCTCAGGACATGAGTATTGTCAAGCACAGGAATGAGATCTTCGTAGGTCTCTCCTGAACTGAATAGCATTATCTCATCTATTATCACCGAGTCAATAAGTTCCTGGTAGCGCTGAAGTTTTGCGCCGTGATAACCTCCGATCGATTTGTGAAACCACGCTGTGGGCGAATTGTCATTGAACGGGGAGACAGTAAGGTTCAGCACCCGGTGGTATGAAGGGTCTTCGAGTATAAAATTATCGGCAAGGGTTGGCTCGAATGATTTCTCAATCGCGGAAGGCCTTTCGAACCTGTCGGCATCCAGATACCTTTTACCTGCACTCCAGAGATCAATTGTAATGAGCAGGGTTATAATGATGATAGCATACTCTTTTTTGAGTTTTTCAAAAAGTAAGCCGAGTATTGTTGCAGCGGCCAGGATAATAAATACCAGTGATCTGAAAGTGTCGGTCTTTAGCAGCACTTTTCTGTCAGCAATAAGGGCATCTTTGAGCCATTCCGGATACTGATGCTCATAGGAGATCAGGAAGGAGCCGGCTATTCCGGGGATCACAAGCAAGAGTATCAGGAATCCACCAGTTATTCCACCGGCTATTTTTATACCCTTTAAAATTTCTTTTCGGGGAAGAGTGCCGTTGAAAATATCCCGCAATGCAATAAATCCCAGAAGAGGGATGCAGAACTGGGCAATGACAAGGGCCATTGTTACTGCCCGGAATTTGTTGTATCCGGGAAAGTAATCAATAAAAAGATCCGTAAGAAACATGAAGTTTTTGCCCCATGCGAGCATTACTGACAGAATGGTGGCTGACAGGAGCCACCATTTTTCAGGTCCCCTGACAAGCACCAGTCCCAGCATAAAAAGAAATATCACAATTGCTCCGACATAATGCGGCCCTTCAGTTCCCGGCTGTGTCCCCCAGTATTTTGGCAGCTGTGTGGCATACTCGGAAGCATTGTTCTGGCGAAGCACCCTTACAGTTTCAGAGTCACGATCGAAAGGTTTCGTAGAGCCACCCTTGAAATTGGGCACCAGAAGGTTTAATGTTTCATCTATGCCGTAACTCCAATGGGTAATGTAATCCTTATTCAGTCCTGCTGTCATAACCCTGTTTTCAGAGACAAGTTCAGATTCGCCTCTTATTGAATATTTACCGTATTCATATATTGTATAGAGATTGGCAAAGTTTATTCCCAGGGCTATGATAAAAGGGATTACCAGAATGGCGCTTGTTTTAACAAACCTGATCAGAGTACCGTTTTTAAGTGCATAAATAAACTCGACAATACCGAATACAAGAAGACATATCATCCCGTAATAGGTTATCTGCACATGATTTGCCACTATTTCAAGCGCAAGGATAAAAGCTGTCATCAGGGCCCCCTTAATTACATCGTACCTGTATGTATAATAGATTGCTCCGATCATCGGAGCCATGTAAGCCAGTGCTATTGTCTTGGTATTATGTCCTGCGGCGATTATCTGGAACATGTAGGAGGAGAGCCCGAAGGCAATGGCCCCCGCTATGGCAAGCCATGGGTTTACCCTGAATATCAGCATTACGATATAGAAACCCAGCATGGCGAGAAAGATCATGGAGACAGGCGTTTTAAATGTCCTGAGTAAAAGATCCGCCTTCTTTATCAGATTGCCCGGATAAAGTGTTGAAATAAGATAAGCAGGCATACCGCTGAATATGGAATTGGTCCATAAAGGCTCTTTCCCTTGCTCCGCGCGGTAATCCCTTATCTCTTTCGCGTTTATGTTTGATACTGTTATATCATTGGCCCTCAGTATCTTACCTTCGAGTACGGGATAAAAATAAACGAAAGAGATGATAATGAAGAGTGCAACTGCCACAATATGAGGCAGGGCCGCTTTTATACTGAAGTTTATTTTCATGTTTCGGCTATTTTGTGAAAATCAAAAATATCCAATTGGCGTAATATATTAAAATGAAATTAAATCATTTAATCTTCATCATCATCCGTTCTGAGTGACCTGAGGTTAGCCCTCAGTCTCTTAAGATCTGACCATTTGCTGACAAAACCTCTTATGGCCTGAATTTCAGCGGGTTCGTAAAAGCTGAACAAATAAAGAATAAAAGGGAAGCTTCCAAGAATTACGAATTTCAGGATTAGTCTGGGAATAATGCTGATATCGCTGAGAAGAAGTCCCGAGAATGAGAGGGCAACACCGGTAATAAAAAGTATTGCCACCTTTCGGATCTCGTAGGGAACATACCAGATCCTCTGTGAAAAGTAATAACAGGCAAACCAGTAAATCAGATTGGTTACGATTGTTGCAGAGGCTGCTCCCACTACATCGAATCTGGGGATCAGAAGAATGTTGAGCCCGATGTTAAGAATACCTGACACAACAACTACGGCACTGATTATGCCGGTCTTCTTCATGATAATAAGTCCGTAATTGGTAGTCTCTCTCATATTTACAAAAAAGACTGAAACGGATAATAGCGGTACAAGCATATATGCTTCCCAGAAAGCATCCGATCCTGATATCAGCCTGATTATCTCGTAGGAGAACAGTGAGATTCCTATTATACCTGTCATCAGTACAAAGGAGGAGTAGAGGAGTGTTTTTGAGTAGAACCTTTTATCGCCGGGAGTGTCGATCTTTTTTATTATCAGTGGTGCGAGGGCCATTTTGACAGAATCGACTATCACAAGTTTAAGGACACTGGCAATTTTATACGCGAGTGAATATATTGCCACAAACCTGAGCAAAGAGAGGGAGTTAAGGGAAAATCTGTCGATGGCAGCAAGTACTGCTGCAGCAAAATTGCCTATCATCAGGGGGTAGCCATAACCTGTCATCGCCCTGAATATGTTAAAGTTAAATGAAGGTGTGCAATTTCTTACAGCATAACCAGACAGGAAAGCAATAAATAGCAGATTCCCGGTTGCCTGGGCGATATAGATCCCCTCTATCCCTGCACCCTTTTGTGTTATCAGAAAGATAGTGAGGATAAGAACCACCAGTAATTTAGAAAGGTTGGTAACCGTATAAAGGAATGATCTGGACTGTACTCTCATCAACATATTGATGATGTTGTTTATCGCCTGGAGAGCTGTTGCACAAACCATTACCCTTATTACTTCACTCCAGTCAGGTGTTTCAAACAGCAACAAAGAAATCTGTTCTGTAAGCGGAAACAGCAGCACAAGAAAGATAACACTGATTGCAATCTGTGCCGAAAATGACATGAAGAAGATCTGTTTCCGGTGGTTTGTGTGATCCTTATCCCAGTACCATCTGACCAGGCTTTGCGGAAGGGCTGAAGCCATGAGGGAAATAAGCACAAGAGATGAAAGGTCCAGCAGGGTTAAAATACCGAAATCCTCAACAGTGAAAAAATCCGGATTAGTGTACAGGGGGATCAGAATGAACCCGACCACCTTGACAGCCATGTTTCCAAATCCGTAAACCAGACTGTCTTTCGAGGATTGTTTAATTGCTTTTAGCATAACCACAAAATCACCTGTCTTGTTACTAATGTTTACATTATAAGCCTGATAACCCGGATACAGCTTCAGTATGAAGCTGATCATACATTCCCGTAAGATCATTCCTGAACTTTTTTGTGTTCAGGTCACTTACTACAGCCATATGTCCGTTTTTACCCATCTCCCGGCGCAGATTATCATCCATCAGGAGCGTAATAATTGCTTCTTCAAATTCTTCAAGGTCTCTGAATATTAACCCGCATTTGTATTTTTCAATAAGATTTTTCTGTGGTCTGCAGTCAGAAGCTACAACAGGGCGGCTTCCAAACATATAATCGTATATCTTGTTTGCTACTCCTGATTCGTGCTGCGGATTTTTCAGAAACGGAGCAAGGCAGATATCGCTTATTTCCAGGTAATCAGGTAGTTCCCGGTAATTGATCCAGGGAATATAAGATACTTTTGATTTTATGTCGTTACTGCCGGTCACCCTGAAAAACCTTTTCCTGTCTTTCTTATCAACCGGACCTGCAATCATTAAACGGACATTAATTGCCTTACCCTGCAGTTTTCTGAAAACCTCAAGCGCATCAAATATACCCCTTCGCTCGGCAACAGTTCCGAAATAAAAGAGCAATGGTGCTTTTTCAGAAAACGGAGAAGCAAGCTTCGTCTTTTCTTTTGTTATAATTATCTGGTCAAGGTCAGGAACATTGGGGAAGACGCAGAAATTATCCGGTAAAAGAGATGTGTAACTCTTAAGAAGCTCATCCCTGAACTCCCTGCTGAGGACAATGATTTTCCGTGCATAACGAAGCAGTTTCTCCTCTTTATCTTTCCATAAATGAGGCCTTGAGACCAGTGATCTAAGAAATCCCTTTGTCCAGTTATATGTAGTAACTGCATAAGAATAATTCTCGTGAAGATCCAGTATTAGAGGTATCTTCCTTCCCGACCTTGATATTCCGCGATGAGATGGCTCTGACATATACAGATCGTGCACATGAAGAGCTTCAATATTGTAAATTGATATAAACCTGCTGATGTTGAGCGCCCAGAACCACTCATAGACCGGGATAAGGTTCTGGAAAAAGAAAAGGAGATCCTTAATTTTTCTGTTAAGAGTGATCCTCTTTACAACAATACCCGATACCGGATCACTGTAGTATCTGCCAAAATCAAGGCATAATATAAATAATTCGTGTTTTTGTTCCTTCAGAATGGTTATCTCCCTTATCACCCTGTTATCATTATTCAGGTCGTTGTCGACTACAATACCTATCTTCATCTCTGTCTAAGTACTACAGGTTTTTTTTCTTATCAGAGATGCCAGTTGCCGGGTCAGATACTCTTTGCTGTATGTTCCGGGCAGGTCTTTTATATAAAGCTGAGGATTGGCTGAAACGTCATTCAGGTACCGGGAAATATTTTCCTTATCGTCATAGGAAAAGGCAGCACCATGTCCTGTCTTTTTAAGTATTTCCGCAGCATCTCCGTCCGTTGGGCCAAGGCAGATAACAGGTTTTCCGGAGGCCAGATATTCAAAGAGTTTCCCGGTTATAATGCACTTATTCCCCGGGTGGTCAGGGATAATAAGAAGCAGAATGGTTGATTCGAGCATATATCTGACAGCCTCCTGGTGGTTAACATAAGGGATGACTTCAGTATGAGAGGGCGGCAAAGATATCCTGATCTTTTCCTTCTGTTTTTCTGAAACAGCACCGATAAACCGGAGTTTGAAATTTCTGCCGTTTTCATGAAAAACTTTTAATACGTTAAGCAGACCGCTTACCGGGTAGGCATCAGAGAGGGTTCCGATGTAGGAAATGGTGAATATTTCAGGAACGCCGGGAGAGATCCCACTGAAATCTTCCTGATCAAAGCCATTGTAAATAATTCCGGTTTTCTCTTTTGTTCCCGGTACTTTCAATTCAAAAAGTTCTCCGAGTGATTCTCCGACCGTTATTATCCCGTCTGCTGACCTGAGGACTCTCTTCTCATATCCTGAATCGATTTTGCGTGACAGCCATAGCGGGTAAAACTCCCTGTAGTAATAGATATCGGTCCAGGGATCACGCAGATCGGCAATCCATTTAATATCAGGCAGCTTTTTTTTCAGGCGCAGGCCGATCAGCTGTGTTGAGTGGGGCGGGCTTGTTGTAATAATGGTACTAATATTTTCTTCCCGGATTAACCCGAGCGCTTTTCTGAATGCAAATCTGTTCCATCCCCTTCGGGGATCGGGGATGAGGAAGTTACCACGTACAAATTTAAGCAGTTTGCCTTTGCAGGAATAATCTGACCCTTTGGCAAATCCGGCCGCAGGGATACTGGATTTGTCTCTTGGGAAGAGCCTGAAAAAATTTTGAGCAGGAGTTTTATATACCTTAAGAGTTACGGGGATTTCTTTTTCGAGTGAATGATCCGGGACGGGGTAGGCTGCATATTCGGGATCAACCGTAAGAATAACCGGTTCGAGGCCATGCAGGGGCAGATATTTAGCGAATTTAAGCCACCGCTGTACTCCGGCACCTCCGCCAGGTGGCCAGTAATAGGTTATTATCAGGACCTTGTTCATCCTGTCAGGTTTTTAGCAGGGTGCTGATATTGACTTTTTCTGATATTATCTCTTTCAGGTTTGATATATTAACGCGTTCCTGGAGCATCGAGTCACGATACCTTATTGTTACTGTATTGTCAATGAGTGTCTGATGGTCGACGGTTATGCAGTAAGGTGTTCCGATAGCATCCTGGCGTCTGTAGCGCCTCCCGATGGAGTCTTTATCATCGAACTGGCAGTTGAAGTCAAACCGAAGATCTTTTATGATCTTTTCAGCTATATCCGGCAATCCGTCCTTCTTGACGAGCGGCATCACCGCCAGCTTAACCGGAGCGAGGAATGACGGGAGCCTGAGAACGACCCGTGTGTCGGATAACCCATCCTCCTTCTTTATCTGCTCCTCAGTCAGCGCCGCTGATATTACCTGCAGGAAGGTCCTGTCGAGTCCTATTGAGGTCTCAACCACATAAGGTATATATGAGAGCCCTTTTTCGGGATCGAAGTACTGCATCTTTTTTCCGCTGTATTCCTGATGCTGTTTAAGATCAAAATCGGTGCGTGAATGAATTCCTTCCACCTCCTTGAACCCGAAGGGGAAACGGAATTCGATATCTGTCGCTGCATTTGCGTAATGGGCGAGTTTTGTATGATCGTGGAAGCGGTAATTATCATCTCCGAAACCAAGAGCCTTGTGCCATTTCATCCTTATATCCTTCCAATAGGTAAACCATTCCATTTCGGTTCCGGGCTCCACAAAGAACTGCATCTCCATCTGCTCAAACTCTCTCATCCTGAAAATGAACTGCCTGGCAACTATCTCGTTGCGAAATGCTTTCCCGCACTGTGCTATTCCAAAGGGGACCTTCATCCTTCCGGTTTTCTGAACATTCAGGAAATTTACGAAGATACCCTGTGCTGTTTCCGGTCTCAGGAAAATTCTGCTTGCTCCTTCAGCAGTGGATCCCATCTCAGTTGAGAACATTAGGTTGAACTGCCTCACGTCGGTCCAGTTACGGCTCCCCGATACAGGGCATACGATCTCACAGTCGATTATTATTTTCTTAAGTTCTGCCAGATCGTTGTTATTCATGGCCGAGTCAAACCTTGCTTCTGTTTCGTCTATTCTGGCCTGGTTTGTGAGAACACGCTGGTTGGTCTCCCTGAATTTCTTCTCATCGAAAGCATCTCCAAACCGCTCCCTGGCTTTCTCCACCTCTTTGGTAATCTTCTCCCCGGTCTTTGCAATATGTTCTTCTATAAGCATATCGGCACGATATCTCTTTTTGGAGTCTTTGTTGTCGATAAGCGGGTCATTGAAGGCATCGACATGGCCGGAAGCTTTCCAGATTGCAGGATGCATGAAGATAGCTGAATCTAAACCGACAACATTTTCGTGTATCAGCACCATGCTGTCCCACCAGTATTTCCTGATGTTGTTTTTGAGCTCCACCCCGTATTGCCCGTAATCATAAACAGCATTCAGACCATCGTAGATTTCGCTGGACGGGAATACGTATCCATATTCTTTGCAATGAGATACCAGTTTCTTAAAGTGATCTTCCTGAGCCATAACACAATTTAGTTAACTTTAGCGGAAGGCAAAAGTAAATCAAAAACTTTGGTTTAGCAAAGGTGATAACTGAGATGGGGCAAACTGCGGAAGGCGGCAAAACTTATTTTTATATCTTTACGATTCATTCTTTGACTCATATATGAAGAAGCGGACGGACTTTCTGGTTATAGGATCGGGGATTGCAGGACTTATGTTTGCCTTAAAGGCAGCAAGGTTTGGAAGGGTTACCATAGTGACTAAAGCTGCAATTGAAGATTCCAATACACATTACGCCCAGGGAGGTATTGCTGCGGTCCTGAGAGAGCCTGACAATTTTGAGAAACATATCAGCGACACCCTCATCGCCGGCAACGGAATAAGTGACGAACAGGTTGTAAGGATGGTGGTCAGCGAAGCTCCTGAAAGGATCAGGGATCTTATTGAAATGGGTGTCCCCTTTGATGTTAATGAAAAAGGCGCCTATGATCTCGCACGCGAAGGGGGACATTCTGAGCAAAGGATACTTCATGCCAGGGACAAAACAGGTGAGGTTATTCAAAAAACCCTGGTCGGGCGCGTAAGGGAGAATCCGGATATCGAGATCTGCGAGAATCATTTTGCCATTGAGATACTTACCCAGCACCATATGGGGATGAAGGTCAAGAAGAATTTTCCAGGTATAGAATGTTACGGAGCATATGTAGCTGATCTGGTCAATCAGAAGGTTATTACTTTACTCTCGAAGATAACTGTGATAGCAACCGGAGGGATGGGAAATGCATATCTTACAACCACCAATCCAGAAATAGCCACAGGTGATGGAGTGGCAATGGTCTACAGGGCAAAGGGGAGAGTTGAGAACATGGAGTTTGTTCAGTTCCATCCGACTTCATTTTATGATCCCGACAGAAGGCCTTCATTTCTTATTACCGAAGCCCTGAGGGGATTCGGGGCGGTACTTAAAAACGTGGCCGGGGAGAGGTTCATGAACAGATACGACAGCAGGGGCTCCCTTGCACCAAGAGATATAGTAGCCAGGGCGATAGACAATGAGATGAAGATATGGGGTGATGATCATGTATGGCTCGACTGCACCCATCTCGATCCGGAACAGTTGATAGACCATTTCCCCAATGTATATGAACATTGCCTTTCGAGAGGGATTGATATAACGAAAGAGATGATACCGGTAATTCCTGCGGCTCATTATTCCTGCGGAGGTATAAAGGTTGATATGGAGGGCCAGAGTAGTATTAAGAGGCTGTATGCCATCGGTGAAGTATCCTCGACAGGATTGCATGGGGCCAACAGACTGGCATCCAACTCGCTGGCCGAAGCAGCAGTATATGCTCACCGGGCCGCGGTCCATGCCGGAGAGCTGCTGGGTGAGTCTGCAATTGAAGAGAATTTACCTGACTGGGATTACAAAGGCACCACCCACCTCGAGGAAATGGTGCTGATTACTCAAAGCACCAAGGAGTTACAGATGATAATGAGCAACTACGTTGGAATCGTAAGGTCAGACCTGAGACTTGAAAGGGCACTGGTAAGGCTTGAGATACTTTACAATGAGACCGAGAGCCTCTATAAAAAATCACTGATCTCAAAAAAGATATGTGAACTCAGGAACCTGATAAATGTGGGGTATCTAATCATAAAAATGGCGCAGAGAAGGAGAGAAAGTATTGGTCTGCACTATTCAATAGATCATCCCAAGGGTAGTATAACAGAATTTTAATCTTATATGCAGCATGGTACACCTTGAATCGGGATTCAAAGGGAAAAACAGTTTGTGGAGGTATCTAATAATGTTTGTTGCGGTACTCGTGGCTGCCAATACCATAGGAGCAATACCACTTATCATATCCATAACAGGGAAGGCTGCAACAGACCCTTCAGTCATTTCCGAACTTGCAACCAATCCGAATGACTTCACCGTTCTTGGTCTTGATCCTAACCTGAGTTTCATGATGATGCTATTCCCTTTTGTAGCCGGGCTGGCAGCTTTCTGTCTGCTTGTCCGGCCCCTTCATGAAAGAACGCTGATGGAAACGATAAACGGCAGAAAAAGGTTCAGATGGAGCCGTTTCTTTATCTCGGG
>Ga0068714_10005023_pt1 | contig 14306 bp, 9 predicted proteins | sample MTBNYHSulfiMetaG_FD_62988 | JGI IMG/M metagenome (GOLD analysis project Ga0068714, IMG submission 62988) | Enrichment culture microbial communities from rom New York Harbor, USA that are MTBE-degrading - MTBE-NYH (New York Harbor Sulfidogenic)... | ecosystem: Environmental > Aquatic > Marine >... | reverse complement strand
TTTTTCAGTTTACTTTGCCTTGCGCTTGTGCATTACCGTCTCGACTAGAGCTATGGCTATCGCCGCGGCGCCGCCGATGATTATCAAAGGCAGCAGCCAGTCGGGAGAAGACCCTCCGGCCGTTGGCGTCGGGGTGGGTTGCGGCGCGGGCGTCGTCGTGGTTGTAGTTACAATGGTGGTAATTGGTGTGGAAGTCGAGATTACGAAGACAGATAGTCCTGGTGAAACGGCCTCATAGTAAACATAAGTGCCGTCCTCGCTGATTATCTGTGTCGGTAGCTGAACCCACTCGCCGTTGGTATAGCGGTAAAGCGATATCGAGGTCTTGTCGGTGGCGCTCATCGCGGCCTTTCCGACTTTGAAGGAAATCTTGACGTAATTAATCTGTTCATCAGTTATGTTCTGTGTGTTTATGTCCAGATAGCCGAAGGTCGTCCCTGGCGATGCTATAGCTATACCTGTGGGAGTGGTCGCGGATTCCTCTATGGTCACTTGCACGTTTGTGGCGGTGCCGTTGACCGCGATTTCCAATCCGGTCACTGGCACGTTTTGAACTGCGACATTGACTGAGGAGCCCGCGGTTATGGTCGCAATCGTGATTGCGTACCCGCCAGTTGGGGTCACGGAGCCAGCGACTTCTTCAGTGGGAGTCTCCTCATTCTCCTCAGTAGTCGGCGGGGATCCGAAGTAAACAGCCACTGAACTGCGGTTGTCCTTGTTCTTGTTCCCCGCGTTGTCGACGAGCCACACGTAAATCGTGTGAGTGCCCTCAGCACCGACCGTTATACCCGAAATCGAAGTGCGCCCAGAACCATCAACGTAGGTGCCGTCGTTGTCCAAAGTCGGGGCGCTTCCCACCTTGTAGTAGGCGCCTCTTATTTCAGAGTTACCGTTCGGGTTGGTCCAGCTTATTGCAAACGAATTAGTAGTGGTCCAGCTGCTGGGGGAGGCAGTGAGTCCCTGTGGTGGATTCGGCGCGGTGCCGTCCGCCTCATAAGTCGACCAGCCTGCAACTCTGAAGGTCAAACTTTTGAGCGTGTTGTCCCAAACAAGATTTTCGATGCCGCTCACGGCATTATCCGTGTATCCACTTAGGAGCACTGGTGTGCCATTCAAGAGGATACCGGGCGAGGTCGTGAAGTCCACCAGTCCGAACATGGTTAGCTCGGTCTTTTTGTTCATCGCAGCCAGTGCGCTCGCCGCGCTGTTCAACGACATCTTGGCCAGGGCGATGTTCAGGTTATTGCCTAGGTTCTGCAGGGCGTTGACGGTAATCTCATCACAGAGGTCGAGGTTCTCCAGGAACCTCAGCCGACCGACCGGAGCGCTACCGACCTTTTCGAAGGTCAGGTTCTCCACAGCGGTGAAGTCCTTGATCGTCCTCCAGTCGGTGGTGTTGTCTGAGTTGAGTCCAAGACTTGAGTTCTCCTTGGGATTGATGTTGGTCACCGCGATGAAGGGCTCTGAGCAATAGGTGGTGTTGCCGACGTTGTCGAAAGCCACCACTATGATCGCGAAGCCGCCGACATTGTCAAAGTTCTCAATCTTGTGAGTGATTAGATAACGGTTCTCGTTTTCGACCATCGCGGCACCGGTTACCCAACCTCCACCAAAGTTTTCGAAATTGCCCCGCACCGTTAGCCCGGGTCCGCTCATTTTGGCCACAATGTGGATGTTGTCGTTCTCAAAGTAGTAGTAAAGGTCTGTCTCTCGGTTTGCTTCCAAGTTGTCCCTGGTCCTAGCAATCAGGACGTTGTCCTCGGCGGCGAACGACGGGCCGCGAGTGTCTATGCTAAACAAAGCGTTCTCGAGATAGTAAGTCATTAAGTTATTATTCTCGTCCATGGCGTTCTCGATTAAGACGCTTACGCCAAAAACCTCGACATCAGCGTCACTGATATCATAAGTATAATCCCACACCAAATTGTCTGACCCCGTACCAATACCGTCGAGCGAGAGCGTGGACGAAACTTCAGGGTAGAACTGTAGGTCTGGAGAGTATGAATCTCCCAGCGCGTCTTCGTCGAAGGTTATAGTTATCTTCAGCTGCGGCCCCAGCATGTCGTTCTCCAATACCAGGTTGTCGCTCACAGTAACCGAAACTATTTGTGGTCCCTTTGTATCGACATCGAATTTGTTGTTATCCTGCAGGTTCTCTTGGATGTTATTGTTTTCGTCCCTTGCATTTTCAACCAATATATCGACGCCGAAGACGTTCACGTTGCCGTCGATGACCGTGTAGTTCTGGGAGAAAGAGGAGCTGCTACTCCAGCTTCCAGCTCCGGGGGTCAAGGTGGTGACGACCGAAGGTGAGAACTCTATATTGGGATTCACCGTTTGATTCATGGGCTGATCATAAAGGATAGTAACAGTAAATGTTCCGCTCAGGTCAGCTCCTGTGATAAAGTTGTCGCTGACGACCATCAGTTGCACCGTGGGACTCACGGTGTCTATGCCGAAATTATCACTATTTAGTAAAGACGCCTGTAGGTTGTTCAAGTCGTCCTTGCCGTTTTCCACCAGTATGTCAATACCTGTGATGTTGACATTAGCATCAGAAATGGCATAGCTTTTGACAAAGGTGAGGCTGTTGCTCCAGCTCCCTACTCCTGGAGTCAAGGTGGAGGTGACCGATGGGAAGAACTCTATGTCGGGTGCGATAGTTGTATTCATGTTGTCGTCGTAAATGACAGTGACTGTAAAAGTCTGGCCCGCGACAAGACTATTTATGATTGGGTGAGACGCGGCCGCTGAAACTGCTGTAGGATTAAGCGTGTCAACACTGAAAATATCATTTTCCCAGAGTATGTTCTGAGTGTTTCCAGCAAGGTCTTTCATATTCCAAGACTCGATATCGATGTTGTCGTAACTTTCGTTCGCGTCCGCTATGGTGTAGTTCTCGTAATACCAATAGTGGTTATCATCCCAACTAGATTGTATACCGATTCCACTCAAGGTTGTATACATGACAAATGGATTAAAGTTCGGCATTGCAGCGCGAGTGTAGTCCATTTCTTCATCGAACCCGATTGTGATGTGGAATTTCTGGCCGACGTTGTCATCCGCGATTGTGGGGTGACTAACTTTTATAAAGGTCGGCGTTGGTTTCTTGGTGTCGACGCTGAAAAGATCGTTTTCCCGCCAGGCATTTGTAGGCCAATTGAAGATAAAGTCGTTTCCGGCAAGGTCCTCGGCGCCTTGAGACACCAAGACATCGATGTTGTCGTTTTCCACATTTGCATCATTTACAGTAAAGGTCACACGATATCTCGTGTTACTCATCCAACCAGCTGAGTAAATAGTTAAAGTATCCTGCTCAACGTTGGGTTGGAAATTTAAACCTGGCATGTTTGATTTCATGTTCTCGTTAAAATAGACGTTTACTTGGAAAGTTCCTGCCCCGCCCACATCGTTTTCAGCGATTAGGTTGTCGCTGACGGTAATCATTGTTATGTATGGCGGGGTCACGTCCACGTGGAAGTATCGAGTTTCTGAGAATGGACCCCAGCCCTCAGCGTTCTCAGCTTGGATTTTCCAATACCAGGTGCCCTCGGGAAAAGCGTTTTCTATGTGAGTGTTAAAATCGTCCCAATTGTCGATTAATTCCCAGTTATCGTAAAAGTTGTCCCCATCGTCAAAGCTCATTGAGTTGTCGACGACCAAGCGGTAGTGGGTGATGTTTTCCGTAGCTATGTTCTCCCATTTGAAAAAAGGCGTGTTATCATTTGTGTATTTGTTGTCTGCAGGGCTGATTAGAGTAGGTCCTATTGAGGGTTGGGCTTTAACAATTAGGGAAAAAGCTAAGAACAAGAATAATAGTAAAGCTAGACTACAAACTGTTGTTTTACTCTTAATCTTAATGCCTCCTCCGTCCATTTCGATATCTAAAACTATTATTTATAAGCTTTCTGTTCACGTTTTCATAGCGAATTCTCTACCGAATTCGAAACTCTTTTGTAACTCCTCCTTGTTCGGGACCCAGTTGACAGACAGGCCGGGCGCAACTAGCTCCATGCCTGCCTTCTTCAGCGTTTCCTCGATGTGCTTCACCGCGCCGCCGCCCCAGCCGTAAGAGCCGAAGGCCGCAGCCAGCTTGCCCTTGGGCTTCAGCCCTACCAGATCCTCTAGGAAAGGCGCCACCGTGGGCAGGATGCCGTTGTTGATGGTGCCCGAACCCATGAGCAGCCCCTTGGCCTCGAGCAGTTCCTTGATGATGTCGCTTCTGTCCGAGACCGGTAGCTTGAACATCTTGGCTTCGACGCCTTCGCTTCTCAGCCCCTCAATCATCGCTTTGGCCATCTTTTCGGTGCTACCCCACATCGAGTCGTAGGCGACCACCACCTTTTTCTTCGCCTCCCCCTTGGCCCAGCGCATATAAGCACCGACAATTTTCATCGGGTCCTTGCGCCAGATGATGCCGTGGCTGGGCGCAATCATGTCGATTTTGATTCCAAGTTTCTGGACCTCTTCGATTTTCTTGATAATAAGAGAGCTGAACGGCCAGAGGATGTTGGCGTAGTACTTGGCCGCCTCCTCCATCAGCTCGGCCTGGTCGACCTCGTCGTCGAACCTCCCCGTCGAGGCGAGGTGCTGGCCGAAGGCGTCGTTGGGCATGAGTAGGGCGTCCTTTTCGATGTAGGTGAACATGCTGTCTGGCCAGTGCAGCATCGGCGCCTCCAAAAAGGTCAGCGTCCTTTTGCCCAACTCCAGCTTGTCGCCGGTCTTGACCACCTGGAAGTCCCAATTGCCGAAGTAGTGCTTTTCCAGGCCTGCCTTGCACTTGGCCGTGCCGATGATCTTGGCCTTGGGTGCGTGCTTCAGAATCTCGCCGATGGCGCCGGAGTGGTCGGACTCGACGTGGTTGGCGATGATATAGTCGATCTTGCTCGGGTCGATTATCTCCTTGATTCTGCTGAACATCTCCTCGGTGAACGGCGCGTAGACGCTGTCCACCAGCGTTACCTTGTCGTCCAAGATCAGGTAGGCGTTGTAGGTCGTGCCCCGGTGGGTGGAGTAGGTGAAACCGTGAAAGTTCCTCACGTTCCAGTCCACGGCGCCGACCCAGTATATGTCCTCGAAAAGTTTCACGGGCGGCATGTTAATCAATCTCCAAGAAAATTAGCACTTGGTAATAATAATCTTTTTGATTTTGTTTAGCCAACGACCACTGGCAGCAGCTTCAGGTCTGAAGAGCGTACCAGCCCTCTTTCAGTTATTCTCAGCTCGGGGCAGCAGGCCAGAGAGAGCGGCATCAGACGGATGAACGGCGACGCAATGGTGCTGCCGAGCTCTTTCCTGACCGCGGCGTTCAACTTCGTCAGTTTGTCGGCAATGATGGCAATGGGTTCCGGGCTCATCAGTCCGGCGATGGGCATCTCGATGCCGCCCACTGTGCGTCCGCCCCTGGTAGCCACGTAGCCGCCGCCCATGTCGGCGAGCGCGTTGACGGCGGCGCAAATCTCTTCGTCGTTCGTCCCCACGGAAATGATGTTGTGGTGGTCGGGGCAGTAGGTAGAGGCGATGGCGCCAGATTTCAGCTTGAACCCTTGGACGAACGCCACGCCGACGCGACCGCTGGCACGGTGCCTTTCGACGACGATTATTTTGAGGACATCGCAGCTCGGGTCTGAGAGCACGCTGCCGTCCTTCGTCTTCAGAGTTTCAATAACTTCTTCGGTGTTCATGAAGTGGACCATTTTCATCACCCTGACGCGCGCGGTCGGCGACTTCGCCAAGATTTTCAGGTCCCCTGGTACGAGCTTCCGTCGCACTTTAATGGTGGAGCGCGCCCATCGCGGGTAGTGGTACGGCGTGAAGTCGACGATCATTCTGCCCCCCGCGGCGACCATCTTGCCGTCGGCCATGACCTTGCTGGCCTTGAACTTCTTCAGGTCCTTGGCGAAGATGATGTCGGCGCACCTCCCTGGGGTGATGCTGCCGATGTTGCGGCTCAGGCCGAAGTGCTCAGCTGGGTTGATGGTAACCATCTGGATGGCCGTGACCGGGTCGACGCCGAGCCCGATGGCCTTCCTCACCGCGTGGTCCAAAGCTAGCCCGGCGACAATCTCGTCGGGCTGCTGGTCGTCGGTGCAGAGCATGAAGTGACGGCTGTCGGCCTTCCTCTCCGTGATCAACCCGATGATTTTGTCGAGGTATTTGCCCTCGGTGCCTTCCCTGGCGATGACCTTCAAACCTAGTCGCAGCCTTTCCGTGGCCTCGTCGATGGTGACCGCGTCGTGGCAGTCCTGGACGCCAGCAGCGACGAACGCGTTTAGCTCCTTCCCAGTTAGCCCCGACGAGTGTCCGCTGATGGTCTTGCGCGCACGGAATGTGGCCATGAAGCCAGCCGCATAGGCCGGTCTCATATCAGTGACGACGTTACCCGCAACTTCGGCCACCCCTAGGATATCACCAGAACTCACCAGCCTCTTGATTTCCGCGGCTCCAATCTTGCTTCCAGTGGTGACGACCTTCGGCGTTTGCGGCACGTGGATCGGTGGGCAGACGAACGTTTTCAACGGCGACCGTTTCCCGTCCTCGATTAGCAGCTTCACTCCCTTGACTCCGAGCACCGCGCTAATCTCGTGGGCGTCGACATAGATGCTTGTGATGCCGGCGGGGACGAGCACCCGTGCCACCGCGCCGATGGTCACCATGGTGCTCTCGGGGTGCCAGTGCGGGTCCATCAGCCCAGGAACCAGATAGTGACCGCGGGCGTCGATGATTTTGGTCCCCTTTCCGATAGTGTGCTTGGCGTCGCCGAGCACCGCGATGCGGCGCCCCTTGATGGCAACGTCCGCCCGCAAAAGCTCGCGGGTGTAGACATCGACGACTTTGCCGTTGCGGATGACGGAGTCGGCCTGAATCTCACCCAAAGCCGTCTTGATTAACAACTTCCTCTCACAGTAATCGTCTCGGGCCATTATGTCACTGATTCTAAGTGGTGGGCGGGAGAAATAAAAGGATAAATAAGGCCACATAAAACTTAACCTCGGGCCCGTGGTCCAGTGGTTAAGACATTACCCTCACAGGTTTCAAAACTGGGATCGGTAGTTACCGGGGTTCGAATCCCCGCGGGCCCACCACATCCAATAAAATCCTAGTGGAGTGATCATTTTTTATTTTATGAATTCTCACTAGCGGCTCGAGACGAGTTTGTAACGTTTTTTGAAAAGTTTTTTCAGTGTTTTTGTATGGTCAAAGATATTTACACCTTCTTGAGAACTTGTGGAGTAAAGTACTTTCACCGGCATCTTGTTTAAAAGCAGAACTGCGACAGAACCCAAGACTAGGCTCATCGCTTGTGTCCCTCCACTGTAGTTGATGTCAACCCAGTCGTTGATTTTCACACGTTCCAAAATCCTGTGGACGGCGTCTTCAATTGACTCTGGGTCAAAAGGATCGCACTCGTAAACGAAGAGCTGTGACCCCACCTGTTGAGCGGTCTCCTTGAGAATTTCTATATTGGGCTTCGCATAACCCTGTTCCTTGGCGACGTAGTTGAGGCTCCATTCAGAAACAATCAAGTGGAATTCCTCTGGCTTCCTTTGGGACATAAAATGGACGACCGAAAGCGGTTGAAGCCCCAACGCCATTATTGCAATCTTTTTTACCATACCAAATAAATCTAGATTGATTTAAGCAATAAATGTTAATAACTCAGGAATTGGAGAACACGTTAGTTACTTTATGGCCTCGCCGTTCAGGACTATCTCGCAGCTAAGCACTGGCGGGTTTTTCAAAGTGTTTACGGCGGGGCAGTAATTTTCCATGGTCTCGATCAGTCTCATGATTTTTTCCTTGCTTTCCTTGCTCTGCAGCTTTAGCTTGTATTTGATTTCTATTATGCCAGGCTTGGAATCCTTGGCACCGTACGGGCCTTTGGAAGGCACTATGCCGTCGGCGTCTATTTCCACTGAGTCCAGCTCGATGCCCATCCTGGCGGCGTTTTGGATCAGGATGGCTTGTTGGCAGAAGCTAAAGCCGGCGACGAAATACTCCAGCGGCGAAGGTCCCTTATCCGTGCCGCCGCGTTCTGGTGGCTCGTCAGTTGTGAAGACGTGATCCCTGACCTTGCCTTCACCCACATAATCTTGGATGACGCGCGTGACCACCCGGTTATGATTGAACGTCGGGCTTTTTTCCGCGGCCAGCTTTTCCAACCTTTGTCTGACATGTGCCTTGATTTTTTCCGATGAGTAGAGGCTCAAACAATCCCATCCATAATCTACTTGATTTTATTAAATATGCTCCTTTTTTCTCAACGCCGTGTACAGCTTCTCGAAGGTGATCGGCAGCTCCTTTATCCTCACCCCGGTCGCGTCGTAGACGGCGTTGGCCACGGCCGCCAGTGCGGGCACCAGGCTCCCCTCGCCCGCCCCCTTGGCCCCGAACGGCCCCGTCGGCTCGTAGCTCGGTATTATTATCGTCTCAACATTTGGCATGTCCATAGCCGGTATTATTTTGTAGTCGACTAGGTCCTTAATCAGAGCCTCGCCTGTTTTGCCGTCGAACAAAATTTTCTCAGTTAGGGCGTATCCCAGTCCCATGTGCACCGAGCCTTCAACCTGGCCTTCCAGCGTCAGCGGGTTTATCGCGGTACCGGCATCCACGGCGGCGACGTAATTGGTGACTTTTATCTCCCCTGTCTCCGGATCCACTAGCACTTCTGCGCAGTGGACTGAGTAGTTCGGGGCGTTGGTTTTTGCTATGTAACTCCCCACGCCCGTTATCTGGAAGGGCTCGCCGCTGGCCAGTATCTTCTGGATGAGGTCGGGCAGCGTGATGCTTTTGGTCGAATCGCCTCTGGCGTATATCCTCTTGTGCTTGCACTCCAGCCGCTCCGGCATCACCGTCAGAATCTTGGCAGCCCGCTGAACTATTTTAGCCTTGGCCGAAGCGGCGGCCTTTTTGACGGCGTTTCCGACCACGTGGGTGTTCATAGACGCGGAGATACCCACATCCCAGCCTGAACTCCTAGTGTCACCGCTGGAGATTGAAACATCGTCGACAGTTAGCCCCAACTCCTCAGCGGCAATCTGACACATGACTGTGTCCGAGCCCGTTCCCAGGTCCGTTGACCCTACCTTCAGGTTGATTGTCCCGTCCTCGTTGACGATGACGACGGCCTCGGATGATTCCATCCCTCTTGGAAAAACTGAAGTAACGTGGGCATCGATTGCCAAACCCAGTCCGAGCTTCCTGCCGTCGCTTGCCGTCCTCGGTTTTTCCTCGTACCAACATATCTTCTCCAGGCATCTGGTCACGCCTTCTTGTAGTCCACAGCTTTTTATCGAATCGTTGGTGGTGACGTTCAGGTCGCCTTGCCTGATGCAGTTCTTCAGCCTAATCTCGACCCTGTCAATCCCGAGCTTCTCGGCGATGATGTCCATCATGGATTCGACTGGGAAGTTGATTTGGGGGCCGCCATAACCGCGAAATGCTCCACTGGGGACAAGGTTGGTGTATACAGAATAGCCATCGAACTTGTAGTTGGGTATGCGGTAACGCAGCAGCGTCCTGGCGCTCTGGGCGCCGAGGACCCTAGGGCTGGCCGTGCAATAAGCGCCAGCGTTTTGCATTGACTTCACCTGCAGGGCCGTCAATGAGCCGTCCTTCTTTACACCCACCTTGACCCTTATGCTGAACGCGTGCCTTGTAGAAATCATGGCCAAATCCTCTTCCCGCGTCAGTTCTATTTTTACAGGTTTGCTCGTCTTTTTCGACAGCAGGGCCGCGATAATTTCGTCAAAAACCTGGTCCTTACCGCCAAACGCTCCGCCGACGTGTGGCCTGATTACACGTACCTTGTTGATGGGTAAGTTCAAAATTTTTGCCACCAGGTGTCTGAGGTGAAATGGTATTTGTGTTGAGGAGATGATTTCCAAGTTTCCGTCCAGCTTAAAATCGGCGACGCAAGAATGCGTTTCAAGCGGCACATGCTGGTTGACTTGGGTCCTAAATTCATCTTCAAAAACAAAGTCGGCTTCCTTGAGGCCTTTCTCAAAGTCGCCGTGGGACAGAGAAACTTGTTTAAGTAAATTGGTTTCTCCGTGAATCTTGGGTGCCTCGGGCTTCAGCGCCTCCTCCGGCTCGAACACGGCGGGGAGAACCTCGTATTCGACGTCAATCAACGACACCGCCTCCTCGGCCACTTCCTCGCTGACCGCGGCGACGGCGACGACGCGATCCCCGACATAACGAACCTTGTCGGTAAGGACAAACATGTCCTCGGGGAGATTTTCGAGAACAATGTTCATCCTGGTGCTGGGGTTGAATTTGACCTTGGGAACATCTTTGAAAGTAAGTATTCCTTTAACTCCGGGGAGCTTCTCGGCGCGCGAGGTGTCGATGCGGGCTATCTTGGCGTGGGCGTGGGGGCTGCGCAAAAATCTGACATAGAGCATACCTGGTAGCTCAATGTCTACCGTAAAATTTGCTGCTCCTGTGGCCTTCTCCATTCCGTAGATTTGCGGAACTTCCTTTCCGACGATCACTTTTTCAAAATCTTCACACATGTTATTATTTCCCGGATTTAGGAGCTATGAATTCTTCATATTTATTTTTTTCTCATCGCCGTGTACAGCTTCTCGAAGGTGATCGGCAGCTCCTTTATCCTCACCCCGGTCGCGTCGTAGACGGCGTTGGCCACGGCCGCCAGCGCGGGCACCAGGCTCCCCTCGCCCGCTCCCTTGGCCCCGAACGGCCCCGTCGGCTCGTAGCTCGGTATTATTATCGTCTCAACTCTCGGGGTTTCCGCGGCCGGCAGTATCTTGTAGTCGACAAAACTGCTGTTCAGCATCTTGCCGCTCTTGTCGAAAAGGAGCTCCTCAGTCAGGGCGTATCCCAGTCCCATGTGCACCGAGCCCTCCACCTGGCCCTCCAATGCCACCGAGTTCATTATGGTTCCGGCGTCCACGGCGGCGACGTATCTCGGTATCTCTATCTTCCCAGTCTCTGGGTCCACGAGCACCTCGACGCAGTGGACTGAGTAGTTCGGGGCGTTGCTCTTTGCGCTGAAGCTCCCAGTTCCGGTTATCTGGAAGGGCTCGCCGCTGGCCAGTATCTTCTGGATGAGGTCGGGCAGCGTGATGTTTTTGGCCGGATCGTCCTTTGAGAAAATATTCTTGTTTTTGCATTCCAGCTTTTCTGGTGCTATCGCCAAAATCTTGGCTGTTTCTTGAATGATTTTTTCCTTGGCCGCGGCCGCCGCCCTTTTGACGGCGTTGCCAGCCAGATAGGTTGTCTTGGAGGCGTAGGCGCCTACATCCCAACCTGTGTTTCTGGTGTCGCCAGCGGCAATGGAAACGTCATCGACAGTTAGTCCCAGCACCTCAGCGGCGATCTGGCACATGACCGTGTCCGAGCTCGTCCCGATGTCTGAAGAACCGACCTTCAGGTTTATCGTTCCGTCCTCGTTGACGATGACAATGGCCTCGGAGGACTCCGCCCCTCTGGGAAAAGACGAAGTGATGTGGGCGTCGATGGCCAGCCCCAGACCCCTTCTTCTACCGTCACTGGTCACTTTGGACTTTTTTCCATACCAGTCCATTTTCTCCACGCATTTTTCCAAGCCTTCTCTGAGACCACAGCTCTCAATCGGATTCTTGGTGGTGATGTTCAGGTCGCCTTGCCTGATGCAGTTCTTCAGCCTAATCTCGACCCTGTCAATCCCGAGCTTCTCGGCGATGATGTCCATCAGCGACTCCAGGGGGAAGTTGATCTGTGGTCCACCGTAGCCGCGGAAGCCTCCTCCCGGGACCAGGTTTGTATACACTGAGTAGCCGTCGAACTTGTAGTTGGGTATGCGGTAGCGCAGCAGCGTCCTGGCGCTCTGGGCGCCGAGTACTCTGGGACTTGAGGTGCAGTAAGCCCCGGCGTTCTGTACAGATTTTACCTGCAGGGCCATCAGCGTACCGTCCTTCTTCACCCCAACCTTGAGACTCACGACGAAACCGTGTCTTGTAGTGGTCGCGATGAAATCCTCCTCGCGGGTCATCTCGGCCTTCACCGGTCTGCCGGTCTTTTTGGACATCAGGGCGGCGATGATTTCGTCAAAAACTTCGTCCTTGCCGCCGAAGCCGCCGCCGACGTGTGGCTTTATGACCCTGACCTTGTTGATGGGCAAGTTCAGGACTTTGGCCACGACATGACGGACTTGGAACGGCACCTGCGTGGAGGAGATGATTTCCAAGTTCCCCTCGAGGGCGTAATCGGCAATGCAGACGTGCGGTTCGAGCGTGGCTTGATGGAAAATCTGAGTTTTGTATTCGTCCTCAAAGACAAAGTCGGCTTCCTTCAAACCCTTCTCGATGTCTCCGTGGGACAGGGAAATCTGCTGGAGCACGTTGCTTTCTTCCCCATGGAGCTTCGGCGCCCCGGGCTTCAACGCCTCCTCCGGCTCGAACACGGCGGGGAGAACCTCGTATTCGACGTCAATCAACGTCACCGCTTCCTCGGCCACTTCCTCGCTGACCGCGGCGACGGCGGCGATGTGATCCCCGACGTAACGCGCTTTTTCGGAGAGGATGTACATGTCGTTGGGCAGGGCGCCAAAAAAGTTGAACCTAGTGTTTGGATTGAATTTGACCTGTGGAATGTCCTTAAAGGTCAAGATACCCTTTACCCCGGGGAGCTTCTCGGCGCGCGAGGTGTCGATGCGGACTATCTTGGCATGGGCGTGGGGACTGCGCAGGAACCTCAAGTAAAGCATTCCCGGCAACTCGACGTTTACCGTGTACTTGGCCGAGCCCGTGGCCTTCTCTATTCCGTATATCTGGGGAACGCCCTTGCCGACGATTTCCAGCTCATGAGTCTTGTCCATCCTGATTACCTCATCCTCTTGGCGGCCCGAAGCACCGCGTCGACGATTTTGACGTAGCCGGTGCAACGGCACAGGTTCCCAGAAAGGTATTCCCTCACTTCCTGCTCGGTGGGGTTGGGATTTTCGTCCAAGAGCGCCTTGGCCGTTAAGATCATCCCAGGCGTGCAGAAACCACATTGGATTGCGCCGCCGTTGACGAACTCCTCTTGCAGCGGGTGCAGTTTTCCATCCTTGGCGAGGTGCTCGATGGTGACTATTTTCTTCCCCTCCGCCTGGGCCGCTAGCATCACGCAAGAGTGCACCGCCTTGCCGTCCACGAGCACCGTGCAGGCGCCGCATTCGCCCTCGCTGCAGCCGTTTTTCACTCCCTTGAGGCCTATGACTTCTCTCAAAACGTGCAAGAGCGTCCAGTGTGGTTTTACCTCAACTTGGTGGAGTTCCTCGTTCACGTCGAGTTTGACCAGCATTTTTTTTCAACCGCCCTTCGCCCTGTCTAGCGCCGTCAGCAGCGCGCGCTTGACCAAGACTTTGCTCAGATCCTTTTTGTAAAAACCAGAGCCACGCACCGAAGTTGGACGTGGCGTTAGCTCCTCCGGAATTTCTTTCGTCGCTTTTTCGATTGTCGTTTCATTTATCTCTCCCTTTTTCTTCCCGATGAGTGTTGCCTCGGCCTTTCTGGATCTCACCAGAGTGGGGCCGACACCGCCGCCAACTACTATCCTGACGTCCTTCAGAATCTCCCCTTCAAGAGTTACCCTTACAGCAGTATTCACAAGGGCGAGGTCCACTGACGTTCTCCCGAATTTAAGGAAGGCAGTCCCAGTGTGTCGACTAGGCGCCGGAATCTGGATTTCCGTGAGCAGCTCGTCGCGCTCCAAGGCAGTTTTTCTGACGCCCAGGAAGAACTTCTCCAAGGGCAAATCCCTTTTTCCCAGAGGTCCAGAAGTCATGACGCTGGCGTCCAAGGCCACAAGCGCTGGAGGAGTATCTGCTGAAGGCAAAGCATTGCAGATGTTGCCGCCTACAGTCGCGGTGTTCCTGATGGCTACGGTGCCGAAAGCATGAGCCGCCTCGGCCAAGGCGGTGTAGGGAGATTTTTTGAAAATTGGTGAAGTTTCCATTTTCCTAATGGTTGTCAGGGCCCCTATTTTTAGCCCCTCGTCTTCTTGTTTGATGTAGCTCAGCGGTAGGCTAGTAATATCCACCAAGCACTTGATCTCACCCGGCTTGTCGACAAGAAGGTCCGTGCCGCCGGCAACTATTTTTGCGCCGTTTTTGCCCAGGAAAGAGATGGCCTCTTCGACCGTGTTGGGTCGCAGATAATCTTCCGGCCTGAACAAACTCGGCATTTTGTATAGTTCTGAACTCAATTTTCCAACTTCTAATTTTATCTTCGCTTTAATTTTTTCCTAGAACATTTAAACATTTCCTTGCTGGTTTGCGCTCATGAAGCCGAACAAGATCTTTTGGTCAAAAACCACTA
>Ga0068714_10005021_pt1 | contig 14308 bp, 12 predicted proteins | sample MTBNYHSulfiMetaG_FD_62988 | JGI IMG/M metagenome (GOLD analysis project Ga0068714, IMG submission 62988) | Enrichment culture microbial communities from rom New York Harbor, USA that are MTBE-degrading - MTBE-NYH (New York Harbor Sulfidogenic)... | ecosystem: Environmental > Aquatic > Marine >... | reverse complement strand
ACGACCGCGCGCAACTCGTCCTCGGAGTCGAAGCGCACGACCTCGAGACCCTGCGCCGCCTGCCCTTCGGCGTCGTCCTGCGCCGGTGCGACTTCCCCTTCCCCGGCGCTCAGGCCGATCAGGGTCTCGGCGAGATCGGGCGGCGTCACGCCGACGCTGATCGTCTCGTCGACCGTGCCCGGCAGCATCCAGAAGACGGCGATGAACATGACGAGGCCGACGATCGTGAGGATCAGCCACAGGCGGTCGCGGGAGAACTCGCGCAGGTCCTTGCGCACGATGGCCGCCACCAGGGCGGTGTGCGACACGGGGCGCGCCATCAGCCCGGGCGCCGCCCGGTCGACGGGCGCATCTTGTGGAGAGTGCGGCGCGCCATCAGTCGAGGCCCCGCCCCGTCATCTGGATGAAGATGCTCTCGAGGGTGGCCTCCTCGGTGTGGATCGTCAGGAGGCCCTCCGCGGCCACGGCCTGCTTGAGCCGCTCGCCGGTGTCCTCGGCATCGAGCGCGACGGAGTCCTCGACGACCTCCCCGCCCACGCGCGCCCGCACCTTCACCGAGCGCTTGCCGTAACGCAGCTTGAGGCTCTCGGGCGTGTCGACCGCGTAGAGCTGCCCCTCGTTGATGAAGGCGACGCGATGGCTGAGCTCGTCGGCCTCCCACATGTCGTGCGTCGTGAGCAGCACGGCGGCCCCGCGCCGCGCCTCCTCCTCGATGAGGCCGCGGATCGCCTTGGAGGAGACCGGGTCGAGACCGTCGGTCGGCTCGTCGAGGAAGAGGACCATGGGCTGATTGACCAGGGCGCGGGCGACCATGAGTCGCTGGCGCATGCCCTTGGAGAAGCCGGCGACGCGCGTCTTCGCCCGGTCGGCGAGACCGACGCGCTCGAGCAGGCCGGTCGTGTCGACGCCCTTGAGGCCGAAGAGCGAGGCGAAGAACTTGAGGTTCTCCTCGGCCGTCATGCCCTCGTAGAGGTTCTTCTCTTCAAAGCACACGCCGATGTACCGCTGGATCTCGGGGTCGTCGCGGCGCACGTCGCGACCGAGCACGCGGGCGACGCCCGACTTCGTCGGGAGCTGACCGGTGAGGATCTTGATCGTCGTCGACTTGCCGGCGCCGTTGGGCCCGAGGAAGCCGAGCACCTCGCCGGGCGCGACCTCGAAGCTGATGCCCCTGACCGCCTCGCGGTCGCCGTAGGCGTAGCTGACCCCGTCGACCTCGATCGCTGGACCGCTCATGGGCGCCTCTCTCGTCGCTTGCGTCGCCGTCGAGAGCTTCGGGGGGGCGCGGCTCATCCCTCCGCCGACGGCGAGCCTGTCCCCGCTATTTAGAACCAGGGGCGGAGGCCGGGCAAGCCGGAAGCGTTGGTGCGACGTGCGCGGAGGGCGCAGACCGGGGGGGCGTGCCGCCCCGGGGCGTACGCGCACGGGAGCATGGAGGCGACAGGGATGCGGGCGGGGCGGGCGGGCGCGTCTCGCGCCCGCCCGCCCCGCCGCCACTTCAACGCCGCGACCTCACCCGGCGACCGTGACGTCGCCTCACTGCGCGAATGCAGCCAGGAACTCGTCCCAGTGCGTGGCCTTGGCGAACTCGAGCGTCTGGTAGAACGCCCAGTTGTCGGTGTCGTTCGGCGTGTACGTCAAGGCGTCGTACGTGCGCGGCCACCAGATGCTCACGCCGTGCGAGTCGCGGTACCGCTCGGAGCGGTACATCGAGTACAGGACCGCCTCGTCCACTGCGTCCATGACGCCCTGCGCGGTCGCGCCGATCACGGGGTCGTCCACGACCAGGCCGATCTCATGCGCCAGGTCGTAGAGGTCGCGGTTGTCGCGGTCGCCGTAGTCCTGGATGCGCTTCGCCGCGTCGTCGTAGTAGCTCCGGTACAGCGGCAGGCCTGCCTCGAGCGCCCAGGCGAACGCATCGACGGCGTCGACGAGGTCGTCCCAGCGCGCGTCGAGAGCCAGCGCCGAGTAGGTGCGGTTGTCGCCGCCCGGGGTCGACGCCGCGGCGACGGCCATCTCGTCGGCACTCATACCGGGGTCGGCCTGGAGGGCGGCCACGACGAGGTCGTACTGGACGCCCTCCCACCACTCGTCCTCCTCGGAGCCGACCACTGCGGCCGCTCCGATCTCAGCCCACGTAGCCGCCACCTCGATGGTCTGGCGCTCGCACATGTCCCAGCCGGCGACGTCGACGGGCGCGACGCCCTCGGCCGTCATCGCCGCCAGGAACTCGTCCTCGTCCAGGGCGTCGGCGCTGGTGTCGTCGCGCAGGGTCTTGCCCGGGCGCCACATCCAGCCGTGGTCCCAGAAGAAGATGGCGTAGTGCTCGGCCGGGTAGGCAGACTGCGCCCAGAGGACGAAGTCGGTGAGCGTCTGCGGGTCGGCGGTGTTGCGCTCGCCCCAGTCGGCGACCGCGTTCTCGGGCGTCGCCGTCATGCCCTCGGTACAGTAGAAGAGCTTCGTCGTGGCCCAGTCGCCGGCCGACTTGTCGTAGCCCGGGTGCCGGTCGGCGAGGCAGACCACGTTGACGTCGGCGCTCGAGCCCGGCACGCAGAGCTCGGTCTCGATGTCGGGCACGACCGAGCGCTCGAGGTCGTTGTCGCCGCCGATGTAGACCATGACGGTCCATTGGGCGATCGGCGGGGCCGGCGGCCCCTTCTTCGCGGCTGCGGACGACGACCCGCCGCCGAGCTCCTCCGGTCCCGCCGGCTCGTCGGCGCCATCGTCAAGCCCGTCATCGCCGGCGGGCTCGTCGACCGCCGGCGTCGGGTCTGTCGTCGGCGCCGGGTCCGCGGGTGGTGGGATGACGGCGACCGGCTGCGACGTGTCGGCCGCCGGGACGGCGACCGACGCCAGCCCGTCCGCCACCACCTCCGTCGTCCGCGCCTGCGAAGAACGCGTCGCGACCGACGACGCTGGCGTCTCGATCTTCCGCGTTGTCTGGGCTGACGACACTTCGCGCGTGCATGCAGGCCCGGGTACCGACGCGACCTCCGCGGGCGACAAGGCCTCCTCGGGCGGCGCGACACCGGCCGGCGACAGGACCCACACGCCGGCCGCCGCGACCGCGCCGAGACCAAGAACGAAGCCGAAGATGACGGCGAAGCGCCGCACGCTCCGCCCCGACGGTGACACCCCCATGGTCCCCCCTTGGCGTGGCCCCCTCTTGTCTGCATCCTACTGCACAGATAGAGGACTGGGAACAGCCTTCGCACCAGAGGTCGGACGGGGGCCGGGCGACGCCGTCAAACGGCGCCGCCCGGCCCCCCCGGCGCGTCCCTCCGGGTCACCGCCGGTCGCGCGTCGAGGCCGCGCTCCCGCCCCCGGGGTCAGTACACGTAACCCAGCACCGCCTGGTCGTAGTCTGTGGCCGTGACGAAGTGCCTGCCGACCACATAGGCGTTGACGCCGCTGACCGCGATCGCCGCCGGCTCGTCCCTTAGCGTCGGCGCCGCAGGCCACCAGCTGCCCCACCCCGTCCCGCCGATGCGGTAGCGCTGCGTGTAGATGTACGACGACGTCGCGCTCGTCGCATACGTGCCCGTGATATAGACACCGCCCTGGCTGTCTCTTGCGAGGTCGGTGATCCACTCGTTCCAGCTGCCGCTGCTGAAGTCCCACATCTGGATGTACACCGCACCAGTAGGCCTGTAGATGGCACGATATCTGTCCATCGCGTACCCGTCCGTGGAGCGCTCGTCGTACCCGCCGCAGAGGATGTCGCCGCCGGGCAGCACCTCGAGGTCGAGGTAGGCCTGCGCCTCCGCGATGTTGTTGCTCAGCCCGCCCCAGTCGGCGACCGCGAACAGCCGCGTCCCAGTCGCGGTGTAGGCGAGCAGGAGACCGTCGTACCCGGTCGTGGGCCTGTAGGTGATGCCGGCGACGTAGACCCCACCGCCGGGACGCGCGCGCAGGGAGTACGCGTCGTCGAGGCCGTTGCCCGCGCCGTTGTAGCGCCGCGCCCACAGGCGGGCGCCGGCCTTCGAGTACTTGGCGACGAGGGCGTCGCGGCCGTTGGCGGCCGAGTAGCTGAACCCGACCACGTAGACGTTGCCGGACGAGTCGACCAGCATCCTGGCGGCCTCGTCGGTCAGGTGCGCCGGTCCGTCGTAGCGCCGCACCCAGCGGCGCGTGCCGTCCGCCTTGTAGCTGATCACGACCCAGTCGGAGCTGCCGGCCGCCGACACGCTCGCGCCGATCACGGTCACGTTGCCGTCACTGTCGACGGCGACGTCGGTGGCGCCGTCGAACCCGCGGCTGCCGGAGTCGTAGGCCCGCGTCCACACGCGGTTGCCGCTGCGGTCCCAGCGGATGAGGAGGAGATCGAAGTCACCCGTCTTGGCCTGGCGCTTCCCGGCCGTGTAGATCGCCGTCCCGCGAGCGGCCACCGCGAGAGCCTCGTCGCCGCCCTGCGCCGGTCCTGCGTAGATACGCGTCCATGCCTCGACCCCGTCGACGTACTTGACCAGTGAGAGATCCCGCCCGAGGGCCGTGACGTACCCCGCGACGTACACGGTCCGGAGGCCGGTGGCGACGGCGTCGGCGGCCGCATCGCCGGCGAGATCCATGCCGCCGACCGACTGGTACCAGGTCGGGGAGATCGCGCCGGCCGAGAACCCGAGGCTCTCGGGCGCCGGGTCGGTGGCCGTCGGCACTTCGGCCGAGCTCAGCGGATCCTCGATGACCTCGAGCACCTTCCCGCTCTCGGTCGCCCGGAGGATCTGCGTGCCTCCGACGGCCGGCGGCCCACCGGGCGCCTGGTCGGCCCCCGCGGCCTGCGCCGGCTCGTCCGGCGCCGCCACGTCAGCCGGCGTCGTCGCCGAGGTGGCCGCGGCGGCGACCGCCCCCGCGAGGATGAGCGCGCCCAGGATGACGGCGAAGCGCCGCGCGCTCCGCCCAGACGGTGTACCTCTCATGGTCTACTCCTCCCCTGTCCGACGGCGACACGGCAGCCCGGCGATGGTCGCGTGGGGCAGCGGCCAGCCGGGCAGTCGCCCGGCGGCGGCCGCTCACGCGGCCTCGCTCTGGTCACCGGATTCAACGCCGGCGGGGGGATGCCTGCCGTCCGGCCGGAGACCCGGCGCGGCACCCCCCACCGGCGTACGCGTCGCCGGAGCGGATCTCAAAGCCGGTCGGTGCGCCACGAGGACGCTGCTCGGCAGCGGCGTCAGTCTGCGCCGACGCTCACGTGCCGCGCCGGCCCAGGTCGGCGCGACACGGGCGCCCGGCGTCAGGGAGAGCCGCGCCACGCGCGGTCACTCCGGCTGTGCCGTGAGCCCGGCAAGGTCCGATTGAGCGCCGAGACCTACTTCTTCGGTTCGAGCGGCTTGCCGCAGCACGACACCGGCTCGGTGCACGAGCAGGCGCCGGTGTCGGCGCAGGACTTCACGACCTGCAGCTCGAGGCCGCAGTTCGAGCAGACGTAGACCTCTCCGGCCTTCATCTCGTGGCAGTGGGCCATCGGGGGCCTCCTTCATCGACGGTTCGAGCGGCCGCCGATCGGTACCTCGCCGGCGACGGCCGCCTCTCATCCACATACCCCGTGGCGCACGGGCACATCCCTGTGCGGCGGAGCGATGCTACCCGGTGAAAGGTGGGCGCAAGAGCCGCCCTCCGGGGGTGCCGATCCCGCGCTCTGGGGGTGTCGATCGCGCGCTCTGGCGACCTGGTCCGGCGCTCAGGCAGACACGCGAGTGTGATGACGTCAGACCGGACGCGGGATGCCGCCGCCCGCCGGGCGTAGAGCACCCGCGCCCCGTGGCGGCGCGAGGTCGAAGTCGAGGTGCCAGAAGCCGCCGTCCAGGTAGCGCCCGACGGGGTGGATCTCGACCGGCCGCGAGAAGAGCGGGGCGTCGACGACCACTGTGTGGTACTCGCCGTTCTCGCCGAAGGCATCGGCGCCGGCATCGGCGATCTCGCGCAGGAGCGGCCCGTCGATCTCGCGCCCGAGCAGGCCGGCGTCGAGCGGGTCGGCGCGCAGGCAGGCGATGACAACCCGCGTGGGCCCGGAGAGCAGCTCGTCCGCGAGTCTCGACGTGCGCTCCTTCCACAGCGGCCAGACGGGCCGCAGCCCGGAACCCGTGCAGGCGTCGCGCTCCCAGCGACGATGCCGGGCGATGTGGAGGTCGCCGAAGACGACCGCCTCGATGCCGTCGCCGCGCTGACGGTGCAGGGCCGCCGTCCAGGCGGGTTCATAGTCGTGCCATGAGGTGCGACAGGTCTCGAGCGCGCAGCCGAGCCGCTCGGCCTGGGCGCGCACCACATCGATCGGCAACGCGTGGCCGAGCGTAGCCGCTTCGTCCTCACGCACGAGGCAGAGGAGCTTGACGAGGATGCCGCCGGCGGCGACGGCGCGGTGCAGGGCGAGGCAGGAGTCTTTGCCGCCGCTCCACGAGCACACGAACGGTACGCCCTCGAGGTCGAAGCGAGACACGTCTCCCCCTGGCCGCGTCGGGCGCGATCGCGACGGTCGAGCGACCGCCCCGCCCGACGCCCCATGCATCGTGAGCTTACTCCAACGCCGTGCGGCGTGTCTGCGGGCGCGGGCGCCGGGCAGTCATCAGGCGGCGGCCACCGAGACGCGAGTATACTGGCGCGCGACCACCGTCCGATCCTGCCGCGTGGAGTCCTGCCGCGTGGAGAGATGACGCGCACGCGCGACGGGGCCGGGCGGGGCCGCGCGACGGGGCCAGTCGCAGTCCTTCGCCGCAACCGACGGATCGCATCAAGACTGGAGGCAGGAGATGGGCGCAGAGGAGTGGGCGGTCGTCGTCCTCGTGATCGGTGCACGCCTCCTGCTGCCGTTCACGATCCCCTACTGGCCGCTGCCCGGGGCCGTGGCCTGCATGATCCTGGACTCGATCGACCAGAGCATCTTCCAGCAGTTCCCCGACATCCCGCTGGAGGGCTACCAGTCCTACGACAAGTCGCTCGACATCTACTACCTGGCGATCATGTACATGGCGACGATGCGCAACTGGGTCAACCCGATGGCCTTCAAGATGAGCGTCTTCCTCTACTACTACCGCCTCGTCGGCGTGGTCGCCTTCGAGCTCTCACAGGTGCGCGCCCTCCTTTTCGTCTTCCCCAACACCTTCGAGTACTTCTGGGACTTCGTCGAGGCCGTGCGTCTGCGCTGGAACACGATGCGCATGGGCCTGTGGACGGTGATCCTCTCGGCGGCCGCCATCTGGGTCTTCATCAAGCTCCCGCAGGAGTACTGGATCCACATCGCCCAGAACGACATGACCGATGCCATCAAGGAGCTCTTCGGGGTCGACCCGACCGACTCCTGGGGCGCGGCCATCGGCAACCGGCCCGGGCTGCTCGTCGCGGCCGCCGCCGCCGTCGTGGTCCTGCTCTTCGTCATCTACTGGATCGTCACCCGCAAGGCGCCGACCGGCGACCACGGCATCCGGCTCAAGGCCGACCCGCTGCCGCCCGAGTGCCAGGGCAGCGAGCTCTACCGCACGGCCAAGGCGGCGGAGGGCCTCTTCGACCGCGCCCTGCTCGAGAAGGTCGTGCTCACCGGCCTGATCAGCGTGATCTTCGCCCAGTACCTGCTGAGCGATGACGTGAGGAGCGTCGGCGTGCTGGCCTTCGTCGCGGCCTTCGTCGCCGTCAACGCCCTGGTCAGCCAGTGGCTCGCACGCCGCGGCCGGGAGTGGAAGTCGGTGGGGATCGAGCTCGCCGGCATGTTCGTCGCGAACTACGCGATCGTCGTCGGCCTGCAGCTCGCGCAGCGCGTGCTCGGCCTCATCGACACCCGCACTCCGTTGGGGCTGTCGCTGTTCTTCGTCTTCCTCTTCACCGTGATCACCGTGCTCTTCGACCGCTACCGCACGGTTCTGACCGCGCGCGGCGTGTTGGCGAAACGGACGGACGCAGCAGCGTGACATCGCGCGTCCGGAGCGCCCGGACGAGATAGGCTGCAGCCATGATCGACCGCTTCATCGACTACGTCTTCAACATGGACATCTACCTGGCCGAGCTCGTCGAGAAGCTCGGCGTCTGGGTGTACGCCGCCATCGGCGGGGTGATCTTCGCCGAGACGGGCCTGGTCGTGACGCCCTGGCTGCCCGGTGAGTCGCTGCTCATGACGAGCGGCACGCTGGCGGGCACCGAGATCCTCAACATCCTCGTCCTCGCGCCGCTGCTCTTCGGCGCGGCCTTCCTCGGCGACGTCTGCAACTACCTCATCGGGCGCTTCGTCGGCGGCCACCTGCTGAGCAAGCCGCGGCGCTACCTCAAGCCCGAGCACGTCGCCCAGGCGCACGAGTTCTACGAGCGCCACGGCGGGCTGGCCATCGTGCTGGCGCGCTTCCTGCCTGTGGTGCGCACCCTGGCGCCGTTCACCGCCGGCGTCGCGCGGATGGACCTCTACCGTCTCATGTTCTTCGCCGCCATCGCCTCGGCGCTGTGGGTGGCCGTCTTCCTCGGCGCCGGCTACTGGTTCGGCAGCTACGACTGGGTCAGCGACTACCTCGCCCTCGCCCTGGCGGTCATCGTCGCCGCGTCGGGGCTGCCCGGCCTCGTCGTCTACATCGTCCACCGCGTGCGCGGACGACGGGCGAAGCGAACGCAGAGCGCGGGCTGCTGAGGCGGGCCCGGCGGGGCGGACGACGGCAGGAGCGAGCGCCTGAGGCGAGCCCGCCGGGTGGGCGAAGGCGGGTCGCGCACGACGCGGGGGCGACGGGCACACGCCCGTCGCCCCCGCGTCGTCTTACGCGACCTCGAGCGCCTGCTCGAGGTCGGCGATCAGGTCGCCGGCGTCCTCGATGCCGACCGAGTAGCGGATCAGGCCCTCGGGGATGCCCATCGTCGCACGCTCCTCGGGCGTGCACTCCACGTGGCTCGTCGTGGCCGGAGGGCCGGCGATCGTCTCGACGGCGCCGAGGTTGGCGGCGCGGTGGGCCAGCCGGAGCCGCGGCAGCACGCGCGCGACCGCCTCGAAGCCACCGTCGAGGCCGAAGCTGAGCATGCCGCCGAAGCCGCGCATCTGGCGGGCGGCGATCTCATGCTGGGGGTGCGACTCGAGGCCCGGGTAGTTGACCACCGCGACCGCCGGCTGCGCCTCGAGCCACTCGGCGATGCGCCGGGCGCTCTCGTTCTGCCGCTCCACGCGCAGGCAGAGCGTCTTCATGCTGCGGATCAGCAGGTAGGCCGCCATGGGGTCGAGTGCGGCGCCGGTGATCTCGCGGTAGTGGTAGACGCGCTGAACGAGCTCCGGCGAGCCGCAGACCACGCCGCCGAGGACGTCGGCGTGGCCGCTGAGGAACTTGGTCGCGCTGTGCAGCACCAGGTCGGCACCGAGCGACAACGGGCTCTGGTTGATCGGCGTCGCGAAGGTGTTGTCGACGACCACGGTCGCGCCCGCCTCGCGGCCCGCGGCCGCGAGGCGGGCGATGTCCATCACCTTGAGCGTGGGGTTCGTCGGCGTCTCCAGATAGAGGACTGCGCAACCGGCAGCGACGGCCCCTTCGATCTGCTCGTGGTCGGTCGTGTCGCAGAGCTCGACCTCGATCCCGAACCGGGGCAGGAAGTCGAGGAAGAGGCGATTGGTGCCGCCGTACGTGTCCTTGACCGAGACGACGCGATCGCCCGGGGCGAGCAGCGCGTGGAGGGTGTTGCTGACGGCGGCCATGCCGGTGGAGAAGCTGGTCGCCGCAGGTGCGCCCTCGAGCGCCCGCAGCTTCTCCTCGAAGGCGTGCACGGTCGGGTTCGTGTTGCGGCTGTAGATGTGGCCCGGCGCCCGACCGAGCGCGACGTCGAGCCACGACTCCACGTCGGGGTAGCCGTACGCCGCGCTGTAGACGATCGGCACCTGCGTGGCGCCTTGCACGAGCGATTCGCCCTCGCCGCCCCAGACCGACACGGTCGCGGGGCTCAGGTCCTGTCTCTTCTCCGCCATGGGGTAGCTCCTTCGGTCTCGTCCGCGCAATGATAGCGGGTCGGGCGCCGCGGACGCGGCTTCCGGGATCGGCCGAAAGGAGCTGGGAGACGGACACTCTCGACCGCCTCGTCGACTACCTGCTGCACCTCGACGCCCACCTGGCGGAGCTCGTCGAGCAGCTGGGCGCCTGGGTCTACGCGGCCATCGCCTTCACGATCTTCGCCGAGACCGGCCTCGTCGTGACACCCTGGCTGCCGGGCGAGTCGCTGCTCCTCACCAGCGGCACCCTGGCCGGCGCCGGGATCCTCGACATCGTGATCCTGGCCCCGCTGCTCTTCGTCGCGGCGTTCCTCGGCGACGTGTGCAACTTCCTCATCGGGCGCTACGTCGGGCGCCGCGTGCTGCGCAAGCCGCGGCGCTTCCCCAAGCCGGAGCACATGGCACGCGCCGAGCACTTCTACGCGCGGCACGGGGCGGCGGCCGTCATCCTCGGCCGCTACGTGCCCATCGTCCGCACCCTGGCCCCCTTCGTCGCCGGCATGGCGGGCATGCCCCTGAAGAAGCTCGTGGTCTACGCCGTCATCGCCGAGGGGACCTGGGTCGTCATCTTCCTCGGCGCCGGCTACTGGTTCGGCACGGCGGAGTGGGTGCAGGACTACCTCGGTCTCGCCCTCGCGGCGATCGTCGTCGTCTCGCTGTTGCCCGGCGCGGCGGCGTACGTGGTCCGCCGCCTGCGGCGCGGCAACGCCGCGTAGGGCGCCGCGCCGGCCCTTCGCTCGGGGGTGCGGCGCCCGGCCGCACCGGCCCCTTCGCTCACGGGGATCAGCGGGCGGCCGTGCCACGCCGGCGGCCCCCGGCGTGGCTCTGTGACGCCGGATCGCTTGACATACGGTTCACAAGGTCGTATATAAGAGACTATGCAAGTAAAGAACAACGACACGACAACGACCGCCGACCTCCGCCCGCTCTTCCGCGCCCATGCCGAGATGTGCAAGGCGCTGGCCAACGAGCATCGTCTGGCCATCATGTACGCGCTCAGCGAGGGCACAGAGCGCAGCGTCGGCGAGCTCGCCGACATCGTCGGCATCTCGGTGCACAACGTCTCGCAGCACCTCCGCGTCCTCAAGGGGCGCCAGCTGCTCCAGTCGCGCAAAGAGGCGCAGACGGTCTACTACTCGATCACGAACCCCAAGTTCGTCCAGGCCTGCACGCTGATCCGGCAGGCCCTGGTCGAGCAGCACCAGGCACAGGGCGAGTCGCTCCTGGCGGCAGAGCTCCTCGACGCGATCCGGCATGTCACGCCGGCGACCGAGTAGATAGCGGCCCGGGGCCGAGACCCGAAGCGGTAGCGACAAGGGGCGGATCGCCCATTGCAGCCCACACTCCGCCGACGGCGGACGACGCGATCACTGACGACAACCGGCACCCAAGGAGAGAACCATGAGTGAGGATCTGAGAAGCATCGAGGTCGAGAAGGTCGTCGACGCCCGCGGCACCTCGTGCCCCGGCCCCATCCTGGCCGCCAAGAAGGGCATCCCCAGCGTGTCGGTCGGTGGCGTCATGGAGGTGCAGGCGACCGACAGCGGCACCACCAAGGACCTCCCCGCCTGGTCCAAGAAGATGGGCCACGAGTACCTCGGCGTGGTCGAGGAGCCCGGTTTCATGCGCCTGTTCGTCAAGAAGATGAAGTGACGATGGCCGAGGCCGCGGCACAGGGCGACCAGGACTTCGCCCCGCGTATCCTGGTCTTCAGCACCAACAACATCTCCGATCCCGGCATCGACCTGGCGGGCAGCTCGCATATGCACTACTCGCCCAACGTCATGGTCATCAGCCTCCCCTGCACGAGCGGCATCAAGCCGGGCTGGGTGCTCTACGCCATGGAGCAGGGCTTCGACGGCGTCTTCATCGCCGCCGACGGCGAGGAGTGCGCCTACCTGCCCGACTGTGCCGAGCGCACGGCCGGCATCATGACCGACGCCCAGGAGTTGCTCGTGGAGCACGGCTACGAGCCCCAGCGGGTGCGTATGGCCGCGATCTGCTCGGTCTGCGCCGAGCCCTTCACCAACTACATGCACGAGTACTCGCGGTCACTGGCCGCGCTCGGACCCTCGAGAAAGGCGGGCGCATGAAGTACGACGCGCTCGTGGTCGGCAGCGGCATCGGCGGCATGGAGTCCGCCCTCAAGCTCGGCGACATGGGCTACAAGGTCCTCGTGGTCGAGAAGGAGGCCAGCGTCGGCGGCAAGATGATCCTGCTCAGCAAGGTCTTCCCCACGCTCGACTGCGCCAGCTGCATCTCCACGCCCAAGATGGCCGCGACGATCCACCACCCCAACATCGACGTCCTCACCTACGCCGAGGTCGAGAGCATCCGCGGCGACGGCGACGGCGGCTACCACGCCCGCGTGCGCCAGAAGCCCAAGTTCATCGACGAGGTCGCCTGCACCGGCTGCCGCCAGTGCGAGATGGCCTGCAACGTCGCCGTGCCCGACGAGTTCAACGCCGACATGGTGTCGCGGCGGGCGGCGTACATCGCCTTCCCGCAGGCGGTGCCGAAGAAGGCGGTCATCGACCGCGCCGGCATCTCGCCGTGCACCCACGAGTGCCCGGCGGGCATCAAGGCGCATGGCTACGTCGCCCGCGTGCGCGGCGGCGAGTACGAGCAGGCCTTCGACCTCGTCCTCGAGACGACACCGCTCGTGGGGTCGCTCGGGCGCGCCTGCTACGCGCCCTGTGAGGGGGAGTGCACCCGGGGCGCGCTCGAGGGACCCCTGCCGATCCGCCGCCTCAAGCGCTTCATCGCCGACGCGCACTACGGTCAGACGGAGCCCAAGGCCGTCGAGCGGCCCGAGCAGAACGGCCACAAGGTGGCCGTCGTGGGCTCGGGCCCGGCCGGCCTCACCGCCGCCTGGCAGCTCGCCCGCAAGGGCTACGGCGTCAAGATCTTCGAGGCGGCGCCCGAGGCCGGCGGCATGCTCCGCCTCGGCATCCCCGCCTACCGCCTGCCCAACGACGTCGTCGACGACGACGTCGCCAACGTCACGGCGATCGGCGTCGAGATCGAGACCGGCGCCCGCGTCGACGACGTGGCCGGGCTCAGGGAGCAGGGCTTCGAGGCCGTGCTCGTGGCGACCGGCACGCACAAGGCCGTCACGCTGCGCGTGCCCGGCGAGGACCTCCCGGGCATCCGGAGCGCGCTCACCTTCCTCGCCGACGTGAAACTCGGCAACGACGTCGACCTGGCCGGCAAGAAGGTGCTCGTGGTCGGCGGCGGCAACGTCGCCATCGACGCGGCGCGCAGCGCGCGCCGCCTCGGCGCCGCCTCCGTCGCCCAGGTCAGCCTCGAGTGCTGCGAGGAGATGCCGGCCCACGACTTCGAGGTCGAGGAGGCGCGCGCCGAGGGCATCGAGCTGCACGACGGCTGGGGCATCGACCACTTCACCGGCGACGGCCGCGTGCAGGGCGCCGAGCTCAAGGTCTGCACCTGCGTCTTCGGCGAGGACGGCCGCTTCGCCCCCGAGTACGACGAGAGCCAGCGCAAGAGCGTCGAGTGCGACGCCGTCATCGTCGCCGCCGGCATGAGCGCCGACACCGAGGCCTTCGGCCTCGACACCAACGGCAACCGCACGCTGAAGGCCGACGAGGCGACGCTGCAGACCGCCGTACCCCACATCTTCGCCGCCGGTGACGTGGTCACCGGCCCCACGATGATCACCACGGCCGTCGGCCAGGGCCGCCGCGCCGCCTTCATGATCGACCGCTACCTGCAGGGTCAGGAGCTCGACCCTGCGCTCTTCGACGAGACCCTGCCGGTCGCCGACAAGGACGAGGTGCTCGCGCGCCAGGACGTGTACGACCGGCGCGAGCCCTTCGAGTCCAGCGCCGCGATGAGCGCCTCGCCGACCGACTTCAGCGAGACCGAAGGCCCGATGAGCGAGGACGAGGCCTTCCTCGGCGCCGCCCGCTGCCTCGACTGCGGCGTGTGCTCCGAGTGCCACGCCTGCGTCGACGCCTGCCCGGCCGACGCGATCAAGCTCGACATGGTCGGCGAGGACATCGAGGTCGACGTCGGCGCCGTCGTGCTCGCCACCGGCTTCACCCTCTTCCCGGCCGATGCCAAGCCGCAGTACGGCTACGGGCGCTACAAGAACGTCGTCACCGGCATGCAGATGGACCGCCTGCTGGCGCCCACGCGCCCGTACAACGCCGTCCTGCGCCCGAGCGACGGCAAGGTGCCCGACAACATCGCCTACATCCTCTGCACCGGGTCGCGCGACGACACCGTCGGCAACCCGCTGTGCTCCAAGATCTGCTGCATGTACTCGATCAAGCAGAACCAGCTCATCATGGGCGCCCTGCCGCTCGCCGACGTGACCGTCTACTACATCGACGTGCGCTCGGTGGGCAAGGGCTA